>ERZ807291.573-NODE-573-length-62445-cov-30.128434_pt1 | contig 62445 bp, 54 predicted proteins | sample MGYA00521257_ERZ807291 | MGnify/ENA primary metagenome ERZ807291 (study PRJEB31413, sample SAMN03169783) | marine metagenome | biome: Marine; feature: Water; material: Subsurface seawater | place: North Sea | collected 2011-04-28 | depth 1 m m ... | reverse complement strand
TTCGCTGCAGAATGTTTGCGGGCATTGGCTCACCCGATCCGGCTCAAAATACTTTTTCTTTTGCAAGCGAACCGTTTGACCGTGGGTGAGCTTGCAAAGAAATGTGATATATTAAGTCATGTTGCTTCCGAGCATTTGCGGTTGATGCAACGCTGCGGGATGCTCTCGGTCGAAAAAGAAGGGCAACGTACTTACTACCAGATTTGCGAGAATCATGTGCATGCCATCCTTGATTGCATGCGTTCGAAATTTTCAGAAACCACAATTTCCAACTGATAATAAAATTACTATGAAAAACCTCTCCGTAACTGAATCCTTTAAACAACGCCAAGCGAAACAAACCATTTGCTTTATTGATGTCCGTACACCCGCGGAGTACGGTTCTGCTCATGCCGAGAATGCACTCAATCATCCCATGGAATCGTTGGATTTGAATCATTTACCATTTTCCCAAAGCGAGGAGGTTCATGTCATCTGTCAATCGGGTGGTCGTTCGATGAAAGTATGTCAGCAGCTGGAAGCGGCAGGTTTTGAGAATGTGGTAAATGTGGAGGGAGGAACCTCGGCCTGGTTGGATGCCAACCTACCTGCTGTCAGGGGGAAGAAGGCGATGTCATTGGAAAGACAGGTCCGCATTGCTGCTGGTTCCCTAGTTGTGATTGGGGCCGCTCTTGGTCAATTTGTTGATCCAGCTTGGTTTGGGCTTTCCGCATTTGTGGGAGCTGGTCTGGTATTTGCCGGAGTTACCGATACCTGTGGAATGGGCATGCTGATTGCCAGGATGCCCTGGAATCGGGCATAAAGAACTTACCAGACTTCGACCGGTCCCTTAGGCACAGCGATCTTTTTTCGCTGTTTTGCCTGATGCTCGTCCTCTTCCTGCATGAAACTGGCCACCATGGGGGGCAACTGGTAGCGGGGTAAGAGCTCACCGTTTTCATCCAAAAATGGTTTTCTCCATTCCAGGTAGTCAGCTATCGCATTTTCAAAATCCATCCGTGAGCTGATTCTGACCATGGCGAGGTTGAATGGTTTTACCGGACCGAAACGCTTGGCATACCAAGGGGCTACTTTACGAAATTGCAGAGAACCCCGTTCCTCTCCAAACACTTCAATCATTAGGTCATAGTGCCTGCGGAGCACTCGGATGCGCTCCTCAAAGGTTGGCTCGGATGGCAATTCTCCAGTTTGTAAATACTGTTGAGTATGCAGGAAAATCCATGGATTATAAAAAGCACCCCGTCCAGCGGATACTCCCTGACAACCGGTTTTTTCGATCATGTGTGCAGCCGCCTCGGGTGTGGTCACATCCCCATTGCCGATGACCGGAATCTTTTCTACCGATTCAACGACTTTTCGGATCCCCTCCAGGTTAACCGATCCATCAAAGCCCTGTGCCCGGGTGCGACCGTGCACAAAAACTGCAGCCACTCCCGCATCCTCGAGTGCCCGGGCTAGGTCGGGAGCGGTGAGGTTTTGATCATCCCAACCTAAGCGCATCTTGGCGGTGATGGGCACATCCACCGCGTTTACCATTGCCCGGATCAATTCCTGGGTTTTGGAGAGTTCAGTCATCATGCTTGCCCCACCGCCAGTTTTAGTAACCTTGGGAACCGGGCATCCCATATTCACATCAATCGAGTCGACTCCTTTCTCTACCAAAATGATAGCAGCGTCCCGCATCTCTTCTTTCACTCCGCCAAACAACTGAACGGACAAGGGACTGTCCTGCTCATTGCTTTCGATCAATTTTAGTGCCTTAGCGTTTTGTTCGATGAGGGAGCGGGCATTGACCAGATCGGTGGTGCATAAATCCACTCCACCAATCTCGCGTATAACCAGCCTAAAGGGTAGGTTGGTGTAACCTGCCAATGGGGAGAGAAATAGGTTCGATTTTAACTGGAGTGACCCAAGAGAGAAGATCATCTAATCAAAATAAAATTAAAGGAATAAAGTGACAACTGAAGACATGATTGCCTTCTTAACCCGCTGATATTTTTGACAGCTTGCGGTCAGTCACAAATGTGCCAAAAGGAATCAATGTGGCCACAAACAGATAGATTCCAAACAGCAGATTCCATTTATTTACCCTCATCTGCACAGCAAGTAAAAGGCAATAGGCAATAAAAAGAACTCCATGTGCCATGCCCACAATTTTGACTGCCATGGGCATTTCAAAGAAATATTTCATGGGCATGGCTACCCCAAGAAGAAGTAAGTAAGAAACGCCTTCGATATTACCAAGTATCCGGAGTGTTCGTATTGAAAGTGAAATCATGTTTTTTGATACCTAAAGAGACGGATAGTTAAAACAAGGGCAAGCAGGATTGCTGAGGATATACCGGTACTTACCGGCATGGAAAAATTGGCAAATTGAGAGGCTTCAGAAAGGAGGCTGGGTGATACATAAGTAATCAACTGAGGGAAAAAAGTAAGGGGGGATAGGGCGGAAAGATAGAGCATGAACTGGGAATTTCCAAGCAAGTCGTCCACTGCCAGTACTAGGCAGGCGAGTACGGGAGTAAGCCAAAGCAGGCCAACATAGCCCCAGAATCCCAGGTTAAACCATTGCTCCCGGGCGGCACGAAGGGATAGGGAGGTGCACAGAAATAATAGGCTTGGAAGAAAAACCGTATTCAGGGATGAGGAGACAGAATTGACCTGCTCGGATGAGACGGCGAGAAAGTGAAGGCATGCAAAGGCTAAAGAAACGATCAAAGAGAGAATAATCGCAAAAATTCCACCCGGAGACTCGTCTGCAAGGGAAGGAATGCGATGAATGCCCAATTTTTCTTTCCGCTGGATTCCTTTGAGCCTGCGATGCGGGTTGGGGCAGCATACATTGATGAGTAAAAGCACGGCGGCAAGATTGAGCAGGAAGAAGATCGCCTGCACCACGATCATTGCAATGGCTGGTTGAGCATCGTGTTTCAGTTGATTGGGCAGTCCGGTTTTGGCCGGATCAAGTTGCAGGGCATGACCGAGCAGGCCACTGGCCTCGCCCAATGAGAAAAATGGCCAGAGTGAGCCGAGGAGTAAAAACTGTAGGATTACGAATAAACCGAGGCCCAATGGCTTGGAAAGTGCGGGCAGAGAATCCAGCCTCCATTTACGATATGCGGTAAACAAAAGACCGAGCAAGATCATCCCCTGCATCGCAAAAGTAAACGTGGTGGGCGATACCTGAATGGTGAAAAAGGGAACTTCCTGCCAAAAGGCAACTGCCTGTCCTTCAAACCTTCCCAGTTTTTCCGTGCCTTCTGCCAATAAATGAGGAAGGATTTTGCCAAAATAGGTAGGAATGATGGTGAGAAAAGAAAGAAAGGAAATACCTGCCTGCCCTAAGACAGGGAGAAACACGTAAAGGCCAAGCACCGCCAAACGGGCAACCCAGGATGCCGCCCTTGGTCTGGCTACCACCATGCCAATTACATGTGCGGTCAAGTGGTAAAGCAGAACAGAGCAGAAAAAAACAGCATACAGTTGGGCAAGGTTAAGCGGGGGAATTTCTCCGACCACCATGCAATGTAATAAAAAGGGCAGGGTGATGAGAAACATAAGATATTCCCTTGAGGGCAGACCAAACAAGTAGCCGGTGATCTTGGATAGGGGACTCATGGGAGTCATTCTCTGGTAGTCGAGCAAGCCACTTTCTTTTTCCTCCGCGGTTCCTGATGCCACCCTGCCCGTACCCAGAAACATTAAATAAAAGCCCTGCAGAATTAATAACACGGTAAAGGCTTCCCGTGCCCCGTTTAAGGGAATGGATAAAAGTTCGTCCTTGCCTGAGCTTGAAACAGCAGCTGGCACCCAGGTTTGCATGCCGTCCAAAAAAGCGGCGAGATAGAGAGTGGAGCAAAGAATCAGGGAGAGCAGCCCTGATGCGATCAGGTTCTTGATTCGCAATCTTTCGCGTATCCCACGAATGATCAGTGGATTCATTCTGCCTGCTTTTCCACGGTTGGTTGAGATTCGATTTGGAGAAATAAATCTTCCACGCTTGGTCTATGGCAGATGAATCCGGCAACGGGTAACCCTGCGTTTACCAGTTGAGCAAGGACTTCAGTGGCTTCTTTTTCTCCTCCATTCATCGAGGCACGAAACCGGGTGCCCTCAGTGCCCGTTTCTTTGAATTCTGAAAGAATGGAAATTTGATCAATGACTTTGAGAAGATTCGGAACTGCCCGGGAAAGATGAATTTTTAATAAACAGTTCTGTCTGTTTGACCGGGTAATTTCATCGATAGTTCCGCACAAAGCCATTTTCCCTGCTTTCATGAATCCCAGAGTATCACAGGTATCCTCAATTTCCGAAAGCACATGGGAAGAGAGAAGGATGGTTTTTCCATTACCAGCCAATTTTTTTAAAATATTGCGTAAATCGATACGAGATTTTGGATCAAGATTAGCGGCGGGTTCATCCAGTAATAAAACGGCTGGGTCATGCACCAAAGTTTTGGCGAGCAATGCCCGTTGACGCATTCCGCGTGACAAGGTTCTGCATGGTGCATTCATTTGTTCTTTTAAGCCGGTGGCATGGAGACTTTGTAGGACACTGGCTTTACGATGCTCACCCACCAGTCCGTATGCATGGGCGAAAAGATCGCAGAATTCCCAGATTTTTAAATCCTCATAAACGGGCGGAAAATCGGGCATATAACCAAGCAATTTGCGGGCTTTTTCCGGTTGGTGAAGGGCTGAAATTTCCTTGACCCAAATATCCCCGTAGGTTGGTTCGAGTAAGGTGGCAATTGCTTTGATCGCACTTGTCTTGCCGGCACCATTCGGTCCGATCAGCCCAAAGATTGACCCAGGTTTTACTGAGAAGCACAATTGATCGACTGCGACCAGATCGCCGTAGTGTATTTTAAGATCGCGTACCTCTATCATTTACCAATTTAGAATAGGCTTCATCCCGAAGGAAATTTCCCGATCGGTCAACTTTTCCTTGAACCAATTTACATTCATGGGATGATTGAATTTTTAAGCAATGAAACCTTTTCTCTATTTCTTCACTCCGTTTTTTTTAACCTTCACTCTCTGGAGTGAACAATCCCTTTTTAACGGGAAGACTTTGGAAGGTTGGGATGGTAACCCTCTGCATTGGCTTGTGGAAGATGGGGCGATTGTTGGCCTAAATACGAAGGAGAACCCAACCAAGGGGAATACTTTTCTCATTTGGAAGGGAGGAATGTTAAAAGACTTCGATCTTACCCTTGAGTGTAAGATAGATTCTGGAAATAGTGGCATCCAATACCGTAGTTTTATTAAACCAGGTGAACATGATGGTTGGAGAATTGGCGGTTATCAGGCGGATTTTGAATCCGGAGATAATTATTCAGGTATTTGCTACGGGGAAGCCTTTCGGGGAATATTGAGTTTGCGTGGTGACCGTACCACGCTCAGCCGGGATGAATCAGGCAAACTTGTCAAATCAGTCGAGAAAATCGGTGAAACTGCCAAGTTGGGACTGGCAATTAAAAAGAAAGAATGGAACACCTACCGCATAGTTGCTGAAGGATATCGTTTCGAACACTTTATAAACGATCAGAAAATGTGCGAATTAATCGATGAGGACGAAAAGGAAAGGCGATCCGAAGGGTTGCTGGCATTTCAGGTGCATGCTGGTCCACCGATGAAAGTCTATTTCCGAAATATTACTCTGAAAGAATAAGCATTAGTGGGTATGTTTTCAGAATTTGTGACTTGTTGGTTGGTAATGTATTCTAGTCAATAGTTGTGCCCTTCTCACCCTCTGCTAAAAACCCTAAAATCATAATCGCGGGAGGGACGGGCTTTCTCGGTCAACTGCTTAGCCAATCCTTTTTGAAGGATGGTTATGATGTGGTTCTGTTATCCAGAAATCGTTTATCTAATTCAAAATATGGAAGAACTGTTCTTTGGGATGCGAAAACAATTGATGAATGGAGCGCTGAGGTAGAAGGTGCGAGGGCTCTGATAAACCTAACCGGGCGATCGATTGATTGTAGGCACACTTCTTCCAATCGCAGGAAAATTCTGGATTCCAGGATTCATTCTACCCGCATATTGGGCGACGCAATCATGTCCTGCGAGGTTCCTCCCCCAGTTTGGTTTAATGCAAGTTCTATGGCATTATATGGGCAGTGTTTTGGATCTGAGCCTGCCCATGATGAGAATGCACCAATCCAGCAAGATAGTTTTTTAGAAGAGGTAACCGTGGCATGGGAAAATGAATTCTTTAAATTTAAAAGAGAAAGTGTCCGCCAAGTTGCTTTGCGTATAAGTTTCATTCTTGGTCATAAAAGTGGTGCATTTCCATTACTTCGCACCTTTGCAAAGTGGGGACTGGGTGGTAAGCAGGGAAACGGAGACCAGTGGATGAGCTGGTTGCACCAAGATGATTGGGTTGGTATCATCCGTTTTTTATTAAAGTTGGATGATTTCAATGGAACAATCAATCTGAGTTCGCCCAATCCAATTCAAAATAAGGAATTCATGAGAACCTTACGAAGTTTTTTAGCCCCATTAGGAATAGGTCTGCCTGCACCGGTGTTAGCGGTTAGACTAGGATGTGTGTTACTTGGAACAGCTCCTGAACTTGCTCTGCAAAGTCGAAAAGTGATTTCTAGTAAATTAAGAGAGCTCAATTACGAGTTTAAATACCCTCAATTATGCGATGCATTCAGAAATCTGTGTGATTAATTTTGGACCTGCTTTTGAAGTTGAGAAAAGAAATGCCAAAACTTTTTAATATACGTTTTTGGTCTTTGATTTCAGCCTTCCTCTTTTTTGTCGAAGTTCGGCAATTGCATTCAGTTGTGAGGGAAGCGGATGTTGTTATCTATGGAGGAACCGCTGCGGCGATTAGTGCTGCGGTTCAGGTAAAAAGAATGGGGAAGTCTGTTATCCTTGTTTGTCCAGAAAACAGACTTGGTGGTATGTCCAGTAACGGTCTGAGCTTGGCGGATAGGCATAAAAAAGAATCTGTAGGAGGAATCGCCCGGGAGTTTTATCATCGTGTTTGGAGGTATTATCAAAGTCCTGATGTATGGAAATGGCAAAAGTCTGAAGACTTTGGGAATCGTGGTCAGGGGAATCCCTCCGTGGATGGAGAGCTAAGGACAATGTGGGTTTTTGAGCCTAAGGTTGCGGTAGAAATTTTTGAATCCTGGATTGTTGAACATGAAATTGAGGTTTTCCGGAATGAATGGCTTGATCGGTTCAATGGCGTAGAAATGCTCGACCAAAAGATTATTTCTATCACCTGCCTATCGGGCAATATCTACCAAGGAAAGGTTTTCCTCGATTGCAGTTATGAGGGAGATTTGATGGCTGCTTGCGGAATTAGTTATGTCGTGGGAAGGGAGGGGAATGATCTTTATGGAGAAACACTAAACGGTGTGCAGGTATCGAAAGCACAAAAGAACCAATTTCTTAACCGCATTGATCCTTATGTAATAGCAGGTAAGCCCCAAAGCGGATTGCTCCCCCGAATTGGTTTCTGGGAACAGGTTAAGGATGGTACGGGGGATCAAAAAATACAGACCTATAATTTTCGTTTATGTTTAACCAATGCGGAGGAAAATCGAGAGCCTTTCCCAAAACCTTTAATATATGACTCAAAGCAATATGAAGTTCTTCTTAGAACTTTGAACCGTGGATCGAGAAATACCTTTGTTCATTTCGATCCAATACCGAATGCTAAAGTGGAAACCAAAAACCATGGTTCATTTAGTATTAATAATATTGGCATGAACTACGGGTATCCAGAAGGCTCCTATGAGGAGCGGGATGTTATCATTAAGGAACACGAAAATTATTTAAAAGGATTTTTCTATTTTTTAACTCAAGACCCTAGCGTGCCAGCAGAAGTTCGTGGTGTTATGGAGAATTGGGGGTTGGCGAGAGATGAATTTACCAATAGTGGAAATTGGCCAGAACAATTGTTTGTGCGCGAAGCAAGAAGAATGTTGGGTCAATTCGTAACAACAGAAAAGGAAATTAGTGGCTTTCGGAAAACGAGAAAATCTATTGGCATGGGTTCTTACATTCTGGATTCAAGTAATGTTCAACGCTATGTGATTACCGATGAGAATGAAAATGCTTATATCTTAAACGAGGGAAGTTTTCAGATTGAACTCAAGGATCCAGGCCAAATCTCTTATGAATCCATAGTGCCTAGAAGGGAGGAGTGTGCAAACCTACTTGTGCCCGTATGCTCCTCCGTTTCCCATGTTGTTTCTAACTCAGTCCGCACTGAACCATCATTGATGATTGCCGGTCAATCTGCTGGACTTGCTGCTGTCCTTGCGGTTGAAAAAGAAATCTCAGTTCAAGATATTTCTTATTCTACTTTGCGTAAGCAACTTGTGGAGCAAGGTCAGGTCCTAGGTATCGATACATTAAATAGAATTAGCAGAGGGGAGGGGGTTCCGACCGATAGTCTTGGTGGCGTAGTGGTCGATGGTTCAACTGTTGAGTTGGTAGGTGAGTGGGTAGAAAGCACATCATTGCGGCCTTTCGTTGGAGATTCATACTTTCATGATGGAAATGGAGGCAAAGGAATGAGGTCGGCAAAGTTCCCCTTTGTTGCACCAAAGAACGGCCTACATGAAATAAAAGTTTCCTTTTCTTCCTTCGGCAACCGAGCAGGCAATTTAAAATATAATGTGAAACACGATGGTGGATTGACCAAGGTATTGGTGGATCAAAGAAAACCTCAACCAATTGATCATCTTTGGTTTTCCCTTGGTTCTTTTAACTTCAGCAAGGGCGAGCAATATCATGTTAGCCTGAACAATGAAAATACCGAGGGTTATGTGGTTGTTGATGCCATACAGGTAATTGGGTTATCATCAACCTCTGACAATGACTAAAGTACCACTTCTAAGCGTTGTTTTTATTGAGAAGTTCCCCTCTCAGCCTTGAAGATGAATAGAAGGTCATTTCTTACAAAGGTCAGCGGCTCATTGCCCCTGCTATATTTTCCTACGCCTAATGCATTCTCCGCAAACGATCGTTTGCAAATTGGTGCAATTGGGGTTGGGGGTAAAGGGGGGAGCGATTTGCAACAATTAGCTCGTCATGGAGAACTTGTAGCGGCATGCGATGTATCAACCAAAAAACTAGATTATGCCCTGAGAGACTTTCCTTTTGCTGCTAAATTTTCAGATTATCGAGAAATGATCTCTCACATGGGAGAAAAAATTGATGTTCTGAGCATAGCGACTCCAGACCATACTCATGCCCATGCGGCACAACTGGCTTTAAGTCGAGGCATCCATCTTTTTGTGCAAGCCCCTTTGGCACACACCGTTTGGGAGGCTCGGCAACTTCTTCAAAGTGTGAAAACTGAAAAAGTTTGCACTCAAGTGGGTTTGCAGGGCTGTGCGTCTGATAACTTTCGACTAGCTGTTGAGTATTTACAGGCTGGTAAGCTTGGGAATATTGAGGAAATACATGTTTGGACGAATCGGCCAGTTTGGCCCCAATCGCCTGATGTGGTAAAACGACCGACCGAATTAACTGCTGTACCTGATGGATTTAATTGGGATGCATTTCTTGGGCCTGCTGAAGAAAGACCCTATAGTCATGTTTACCAACCTTACAACTGGAGAGGATGGCGTGCTTTTGGGAGTGGTGCGTTGGGAGATGTTGGTGTTCACCTATTAAATCTTCCAGTTCTGGGTTGTTCTTTGTCCGGCCTCAAAAAAGTATCCAGCTTATTAGTTGGCCCTGTAAATGAGGAAACATATCAGGCTTGGGCTACTGTAAAATATGAATTCGCCAATGTGGGTAAACAGCCAGATATACCTTTATTTTGGTATGAAGGAAGGCTGGGTCATATTGACAAAAGTCTTCTTGGGATGGAAAATCTTCCACCACGCGATTTTTTTCTTGGCCGCCCAACGGCACCCAATGGCTGCTTAATACGTGGGGCGAAGGGCACCCTTATGTCCCCTTCAATATTTGGAACTAAATGGGAAGTTCACTTGGGTAAGAAATGGTTACCTTTAGAAAAGCTAGAACTTTCAAATCCAATACTAGCAAGAAATAACCGTGGTGACTCTGGCATGAAGGAGGAATTAGTTACTGCCATACGGTCTGGTAAAACGGAGAAGGCTATGGCAAATTTTGAAAGCAGTTACAAAGTAAATGAAATTGCTATCCTTGGAAATGTTGCCCTGCTCGCTGGCGGCAGTTTTGAGTGGGATTCCTCTTTGTGCAGGTCAAACCGGTCAGATGTAAATGACTTGCTTACAAAAACTTACCGAAAGGGTTGGTCAGTTCAGTCAGGCTAAATTGAATCAATCGAATATGGCTTACAGATACATGCTGTCATAAATATCAGCAATCTTACGAATGGCAGAGGCATAGGCTGCGGTTCTTCGGTCATGTATTTTAGGATTTGAGTCATGCATTTCCTTAATCTCCTGATAAGCTTCGCACATGGTGTCTTCGAGTCCAGACCGAACCAATGTAATCTCATCGGGTCCTTTCATAAGTTCCATTTTGGCAACTTCATCTAGAGGTTTATCAATCCCGGACTCGATTAGTTTAATAATTTTAGCACCCTGAGCTTCGATAAATCTTCGATCCATTCTACCAAATCGTACATGAGATAGGTTTTTTAACCATTCAAAGTAAGAAACAGTAACCCCTCCAGCGTTAAGGTAGCTATCGGGGATAATAAAAACTCCCTTTTTAAGCAAAATTTTGTCAGCATCAAAAGTTACAGGGCCGTTGGCCGCTTCAGCAATTAACTTTGCTTGAATTCGATCAGCGTTTGATTTTGAAATCACTCCTTCCATCGCAGCGGGAATTAAAATATCACAGGGTAACTCAAGTGCTTTGTTTCCGTCCTTTATAAAAGTGCCGGCAGTGCATCCTTCCAATTTCCCATGTTCCATCTTGTGCTGATAAATTAATTCAACATTAAGACCTTTCTCATTAAATAGGGCACCATCCCGCTCAATGATTGCAGTAATGATAGCCCCATCTTCTTCCTCCAGAAATTTCGCGGCATGGTAGCCAACATTACCAAGCCCCTGAATGATAATGTGCTTTCCCTCCAAGTTGCCGGATAGGTTTGCATTTTTGACATCATCCTTATGACGAAAAAACTCTTGAATGCCATATTGAACTCCCCTACCTGTCGCTTCGATGCGTCCTTGAACGCCACCGAAATGAACGGGTTTTCCAGTCACACAGGCACGGGCATTGATTTCGTTAGGGTGCAACTTTTGGTACTCATCCGCAATCCATGACATCATCCGCTGCCCCGTCCCCATATCAGGAGCGGGCACATTTACGCCTGGGCCGAGTAACCCCCTTTTGTCAAGTTCCTGTGCAAAGCGGCGAGTAATATGCTCCAATTCCTCGAGGGAATATTTCTTGGGGTCAATGCAAAGAGCACCCTTAGAGCCTGCGAATGGCACATTTACGATTGAACACTTGTAGGTCATGAGAGCGGCCAGTGCCTCAACCTCTTGTTGATCCGCAAATGGAGCATAACGGATTCCTCCCTTCGCAGGAAGAATATGTTCGCTATGAGTTGCTCGCCATCCTGTAAAAATTTCGTAACCCCCTTGGAGTTCAACCCCAAACTTCATTTCACACACAGCATTACAAGTGCGGATTTGATGTGCTAAACCATTGGGCAGATTGAGGGCATCTGCAGCTAAATCAAAACTTGCGTTTACACTATCGAGAAAGGACAAGTCACCACTTTGCATTGAAGGTCCTTAACAGCAGATAATTGGTCACACAAATTAAATGTGCGAATTACACGCTTAAACTTAGATGACTGGAAAGGTAGTTTTTGGCCTTTCCAGGATTCTTGAGATAAAACTCAAGAATCGTACTACTCTTTGGGTCGTGCTTCGTTTACTTTGAGAGGACGACCTCCCATATCAGATCCATTTAGAGCTTCAATAGCTTTGGATGCATCTGAATTATCGTTCATGGTAACAAAGCCAAAGCCTTTTGAGCGACCTGATGGCCGTTCCACAATGACGGATGCACGGTCAACCGTTCCAAATTCTTTAAACATATCAGCAAGGTCTTGATCATTCACTGACCAAGGTAGGTTTCCCACATAGATTTCCATAATATTTTGTCTTTTATTGATAACTTGAAGCCCACGAGACTGATTTGGGTTACTCGAGTCTTCGGGTACTTCCAAACGCCGAGGCGTGTATAATCCACATAGACTGCACGGCAGTTTCAAATAGTGCAATAGCAAATACGAATTCAATCATGATTGGATTTTAGCATTCGTCTTCACCCAAAATTTAACTACGCTAATCGACATGGTTCAAATCAAAGAAATTGTTGAAGCCAACGAGCATGAGTTACAGCGAGTGAACAATTTGATTCCACAACTATCTGAGTCTGCAGATATTTTGTCTTTTGATGACTTTACTAGGATCGTGAACTCACCTAGCACCCACATCTACTTGGCTGAAGAAAATACCCAAATCCTTGGCATGTTGTCCTTAGTTATATTTCCTATCCCAACAGGAATAAGAGCGTGGGTTGAAGATGTGGTTGTCCAGCAAGAAGCCAGGGGGATGGGGATTGGTCGGTTGCTCACCTTGCATGCCATTTCCGAGTCAAAAAGATTAGGGGCAAGCAAAGTGGACCTTACTTCCAGACCAGGTCGTGAAGCCGCCAACAAGTTATATCAATCCGTTGGGTTTCAAAAGAGGCAAACTAATGTTTACCGTTACAGCCACGACCATTAATTTCTTGATTAATTCATCTCATCTTATTTACGGAAATTCTAAGATTTAAAATTTCCTTCTTAGGAAACTTGGATCATGGTTGTATGTAATTTGCATCAAATATCCATTCCCAATAATTAGACTAAGAAGAAGGAATTGGATAATAAGATTTCAGCTTTGATCGTGCTTACAAACATTGTTGCCGCTTCGAATGTTTTAAAATCTCAATTCGCTAAATTGGCTTGAGCGAAGGCCTGGTAGGAAAAAATTCTAATATTTGTCCAAATTTCATCTAGCTTGGATATCTAGATTTAGAGTTTCGATTTTAATTATTAACGCCTAAAGAAAGATTCTATCATGATGAAATTTAATGATTTTCAAAAATACATGGTTACTTTGCACATTCCATATGAAAAGTATTTCGAACTAATCTATGAAACTAAATATTTACTTGAAGCACGTCTTAAAACTGGCCGAATCTTTGAAGCCCAAAAATTTTTCTACGGATGCAATCGAAGGTCAGTCGTTGCTAAGGCAGTCCAGTGGTATAACCAAAATCTAAAACAAGTCTTAGGTCATCCTCACATGAAAATGTTCATTGATGACCCTCTTACTGAGGTGGTTTATGATGATGGCTTTGTGTGTACCGATCTTAGGAATAAATTTTTGGATGATGCAACAATTGAACGCTTATTAACCGAAGCGAATGGGGATTTGGGCAGAGGTGATTCTGGTGATTCTAGTAAAATTCAATTATCCAGTGTGATACGGTTACGAAAACGCAGAAAATTTGAGACGGTTTTGACGGATCATTTTATACAATCTTCTGGGGGGACTATTTATTACCAAATGGCGGATCTACCCCAAGGGAGGGGTACAAGATTTAAAGTTCGTAAAATAAAGCTATCTTCCAAATCATTGGAGAAGGCAAAAAAAGAAGTGGTTCGGCGCGGACTCAATAAGTTTGAGAAATTTGCAAATACCAAAGAAATTCTACAGACCAAGTCAGTTACTGATTTTAAAGCCGCTTAATCTAACTTGAAATAATTTCCTATGGATTTGACTGAACAAGACCGCTCTTCCGAATTGGTTCAGTTAATGATGAAGCACCAAAGGAAATTATTTGGATATATTTTAACACTAGTGCCCTCTAGAGCTGATGCAGAGGATATCTTGCAGGAGGCAAGCCTAACTATTTGCGAAAAGTTTTCTGATTTTGAAAGTGGCACCAATTTTTATTCATGGGCTTGCCAAATTGCATATTGGAAAGTCCGGGCAGCTCGTAAAAAATTTGCTACTGCAAAAGTCATTTTCAATGAAGAGGTTTTAGAGGTCATATCGCAAACACGCATTGAAATGGATGAAGAGTTAGATAGTCGACACGGTGCTCTCTCCAAATGCCTCCAAAAATTAAGCGAAAGAGACAGACGAATGGTACTTGTTCGCTATGAATCTGGTCATAATGTAAAGGCGGCAGCCCAGTCTTGTGGTCGTACGATTCAAGGTGCTTACAAGGCTTTAACTCGAATCCGTAAAACATTACACGACTGTGTAAGCTTGGAAATCAGTGCAGAGCTTCCCTGAATGAAACTAAGTGATAAAAGTTATATTGAACTAATTGAGTTACTTGATCGTTTGGTTGAGAATAACCTCTCTTACGATCAGAAAAAGCGGCTTGAAAGCTTACTGAGCGATTCTGACGAAGCACGTAGGATATATGTGTCTTACCTAGATATGTCCGTCAGCCTGGGCTATTATGCAGACGAATGCCTTGCTTGTGAAGAAAAAGATGAAAATACCAAAGGTCTAAGCAATTTGATCGATTTCGTGCAACCCTTGATACCGGTAGCTGCTTTAGTACTTTTAGGACTATATCTCTTTTTCACTCTTCCGGAGAAAACATTTTGGTCCAGCAAAACGACTCAGCCAATTGCCCAAACTTTAAATCATAATACCCCTGCGACCATCGATTTAGATCACTCAGCCAAGCCTGTAGTCGCAATATTAACAAAATCAGTTGGATTGAGGTGGAATCCTGCTACATCGACTTACTCGGGTAATGGCTCTGCGATTGATTCCGGCAATTTCTCATTTGCTGGCGGTATGGCTCAGTTGGAATTTATTCAAGGTGCCACGGCGATTTTGGAGGGACCATTTGAATCCATGTTAATCGACCCGAATTCTTTAACTGTGATGCGAGGGAAGTTAAGGGCTCATGTGCCCAAGGTTGCGGTTGGTTTTACCGTAAATCTTCCCATGGGCAAAGTGATTGATTTGGGTACAGATTTTGGTGTCGAAGTTCATCCAGAAGGGTCTTCGGAGGTATATGTTTACCGGGGGAAGGTAAGCTACCAAGGTATTGATTTTGAGGGAAATGAAGTGGTTAAAGAATTATCTAGTGGTGAAGCGATTTACTTGGATTCTTTTGGCGTTCTAACACCACTGGATATGCCTACCGGTAATTTTGCCGGTAGTGCTGATTTGGCCTCACGCTCAATCGAAAACGCCAACAGGCGTCGTGAAGCCTGGCTCCAGAAAAGTAAGAAGCTATCCTCCGACCCCAGGACATTGCTCTACTACGGTTTTGAGCGTCATGATGCTTGGTCTCGGGTCCTCAAGGACGAAACTAACAGAGACAACGGTGGGGGTGATGGTGCTGTGATTGGCTGCAAATGGGGCAACGGTCGTTGGCCCGGAAAAGGAGCACTCCAGTTTTCCAAAGATAATGACAGGGTTTGTTTAAACCTTAACCAACCTCTAAAATCTGCAACACTGGTGGCATGGGTTTGCCTGGACTCGCTTAACGAAAGGGGGGCACCCCTTGTTTTTTCTCGACCCCACATGGAAGGTGCGGTCGGTTGGTCCGTTAATTCTTTGGGTAAGCTTGTGCTTGAAATTAAAGCGGCAGATTCCTTTGAAAAATATGAGTCCGCCGTTGCTTTTTCCTCCGATAAGCTGGGTCAGTGGGTGCATCTGGCTACAACTTTTGACGGAGACAATAAATGGGTGAGCCATTTCGTGAATGGCCGCTCATTCAGTCGTGAAAAAATAACCCAAGCAGAATCAATAGTGTTGAAAAAAGGACTACTCGGGCATTTCCAGGCATTCCCCAATCATAATCCAAATTTTTCCTTTAAAGGAAGCATAGATGAATTTGCAATTTTTGATTCTGCTTGGGATGAAGGTCTTATACGCGAGCTTTATGAGATTGGTTGCCCGGTGGACTAGTCACGATTTCAACAACTATCTTTCCCCGACTATTTAATTAAAATCGAACTGCGGACAACGCTTGCAGTCCATGCCCAAGGTGAGCCGGGTGAATTAGTTCTCTTAGTGCCAACATTTTATTATTCATAGGGGTTTTGTTTTGCTCAAAAATTTCCTTAATTTGGGCATGTGAATGGGTCATTAGAAAAGATTCCTGACTCGCTAAAGTAACATTTTTAAAGCCTGCTAACTCCAGAGATTCCATTAAATTGTCCCAGCATAAATGACAGGTTAAATCTTGTTCCCCCGGATTGCTTAAAAGTTCTGATAGCATTTTATGCTTTGAATAGGCTCTGGCAGTACCTTCTGGTCGGTCATTGAATAAGCAGGATCTAGTTAATCCGTAGTCAAAAGTCATAAAAACACCAAACCATGATGGATTTGAGGCCAACTCATTAAGGGATGAAATTGAACCAGATGGCCAATCGATAAGATAACCATCATTCACAGGATTTGGAAATGATAGCACCAAAGGGTTTTCCGTCTTTTTTTCAATTTGAACTAATTTGAAATCGTTTAAACCTACAAAAAGCTCAAGCCATGTGCCTCTTTTTTTGTCGTATTTGAAACGTTTAAAAGGCTGTGCATCAAGCCACTCGTTGCTATAGACAATTGCATTCCTTGGGATTTCAATTTTATCTCCCAACCGAATAACTTTATGATGAGCAAATGGATGTTTCAAGCCATCGAGTATGCTTGTTTCTGGCTCAGCTCCAATTTCAACAAATACGAACTTGGATGGAGGCCGCTTAGCCAGCAATTTTAAGGATGCATCCAGGATCAATTCACCCCAAACTCTTCCCAGACTGGTGGAGGTGTAGAAATCATTTGAAGCATCTTTCCCCACACGCTTTCTTCTGGTTCGGTAATAACCAATATTTGGATCATAAAGAGCCCAATTTACAAATTCATCAAATGGCATACTGCATCGTCCGGAAAGCACGGAAGAAAACGATTCCAATTTCCTTTTTGAAACCTTTGGCATTGAAGCAATCATAGCCTTTGAGTAGCTTATTTCCGGTGAAACTCAAGCAAGCACTTTTATGATTTTGGGAATTGAAAGTTCCTGCGACGAGTCGGCTTTAGCTATTTATGATGTGCAAAGAGGAATTGTGGGTGAGTGGATACATTCTCAGATCACACACCATCAGGAATACGGTGGAGTTGTGCCTGATCTTGCAGTTCGTCAGCACCTGAGTCATTTCTTTCATCTCCTTGAGATCATGCGTGATGAAGAAAGCAGCATTTCAGGAATTACCCAGATCGCAGTTACCTGTGGACCCGGTTTAGTTGGCTGCCTTGGAGTTGGCCTGAGTATCGCCAAAACATTGGGAGAACTTTGGAATTTACCAGTTGTGGGAGTGAATCATCTAAGGGCTCACGCCTACTCTCCGTTTATGGGAATCGCTCAAGGTCGCTTAAACTGGGACGCACTACTGCCTCATTTGGGCTTGTTGGTTTCAGGTGGGAATACCCTTCTGTTTGAGATAGGAATTGATCGATCCATAAATATTATCGGCCGCACCATGGATGATGCGGTTGGAGAAGCATTGGATAAAGGTGCAAAGCTTTTGGGTATTCCATATCCTGGAGGGGCAGAACTTGAAAAACGTGCCCAAAACGGAAACCCTGAAGCATTTTCATTCCCCCGTGCATTCCAATCAAAGCAGGAAAACGATTTTAGTTTTTCCGGACTCAAGACAAGCTTGCTCTACCAATTGCAAAAAATGAACCAGCAGGATATTCTATCCTGCCACGAGGATTTATGTGCTTCTTACCAGGAAGCTGCGGTGGACCAGCTAGTTAGGAAATGTAGCCGTTTTTTAAATTCTAGAAACTACAAGAGTTTTGGGCTCTCTGGTGGTGTGGCAAACAATGAAATTCTCAGAGAACGATTTAAATATGCCTGTGATGGTAAGGGACTCCAGTTCCTCGCCGCTGACAAAAAGCATACTGGAGATAATGCCGCAATGGTGGCATATGTTGCCCACCAAGATTGCAAAGCTTTGTGGCCAAATGAAAATGGAGATTTAATTTTCAATCCCAGTCTGTCGTTAGATGAAGTGCCTTGTTTTAATTAACCTTCGTTAAATGCCATCCTTGCCTCATTTGCAATTAATGTTTACTAGTTGATCTTTATGATCTCAGACCCCAACAACCCACAAAAACTATCTGCTAACGAAGGTATTAAAGAAAGAAGTAATTTTCTTCGTGGCACAATTTTGGAAAGCCTTTCTGATGAATCTACTGGAGCAATTTCTGCAGATGATGCACAGCTTACCAAGTTTCATGGAACTTACATGCAGGATGACCGAGACAAGCGGGCAGCCTTGATTAAGGAGAAAAAAGAAAAGGCATATTCTTTTATGATTCGTGTTCGGGTACCGGGAGGAGTGTGTACCCCTGCCCAGTGGTTGGGCATTGACGGGTTGGCTGATAAATTCGGGGAAAGTACACTTAAGTTAACCACCCGTCAGGCTTTCCAGTTATATGGTGTGCTCAAGAAAAATCTTAAGCAGACCATGAAAGAGATTAATGATACCCTGTTGGATACTTTGGCAGCTTGCGGAGATGTGAACCGGAATGTCATGAGTCCTGCCAATCCGTTTGAGTCTTCTCTTCATGGACAAGCTTTGGAGATTGCTCAGAAAATACATAACCACCTTACACCCAATACATCTTCTTATGCAGAAATCTGGTTGGATGGTGAAAAAAAGTTTACAGTCGGAGAGGAAGAGGAACCAATCTACGGAAAGACTTATTTGCCAAGAAAATTCAAAATTGCGGTAGCCCTGCCCCCGCGAAATGATGTGGATGTGTTTTCAAATTGTCTGGGTTTTGTGGGAATTTCAAAGGGCGAAAAAATAGTGGGTTACAATGTTCTGGTAGGCGGAGGTCTAGGCATGACACATGGCAAAACAGCTACCTTTCCTAGGCTTGCTGATGTCATTGGCTTTTGTAGCCCCGATCAGGTGATTGAGGTTGCTGAAGAGATTGTTAAAATCCAACGGGACTTTGGGGACCGTTCAGATCGCAGGCACGCCCGTATGAAATATACAGTCGAGGACAAGGGCCCGGACTGGATTTTGCAAGAATTGAACCGAAGGCTTGGATGGAGCCTGAAAGAGGCCAGAGAATTTTCCTTTGATTCAACCACAGACCGCTATGGTTGGACTGAAGATGCAGATGGCAAGTGGGCTTTTGGGCTCTTTGTGGAAGGCGGAAGACTCAAAGCAGAAGGCAAAAGCCTTGGGCGATTGGCACTCAGAAAAATAGCTGAGGAAATCTCATGCCAATTTCGACTTACCGCGAATCAAAATGTAATTATTGCCAGGGTGGATAAAGAGGATAAAGAAAAAGTCGAAAAAATTCTTAGTGATTTTCAAGTCGTTCTTCCTTCTGAGCTTTCTGGCATTCGATTAAATTCGATCGCATGCACTGCTTTGCCAACCTGCAGTCTGGCACTTGCTGAGAGCGAGCGTTATTTACCTAAGCTCGTGGATGAACTTGAGTCAATTATCGACTCGCTTGGCTTACGGGATCAATCGATAGCCATTCGTTCAACGGGCTGCCCCAATGGATGTGGCCGTCCTTATCTTGGTGAGATCGGCTTGGTCGGCAAGGCACCAGGGAAGTACAACTTATACCTTGGCGCAGGTTTGGACGGTACCCGACTTAACAAATTGTATCGTCCTGCCATAACTCATGAGGAAATAATTCGGGAGTTAAAGCCTGTGCTTGAAGACTTTGCCTCCAACCATACACCAAGCGAAAGGTTTGGCGATTTTTGCATCCGTAAGGGATATGTGAAGGCGACTGTTCTTGGATCTGATTTTCACGATTAAGCTCTTAGTTCTAAGAACACTCCTTTACAAAAACGGTGAGTCGCAGGTATTCCAAAGCTCTTGGACGAAAGACCCATGGAAACCTAACTTCGCCTGTTTCCACATTGGGTGAAGAAGAGTCTATTTTGCATATCAATAACCTTGATCACGACCCGTTTTTATTGATTCTCGACCAAGTACAGGATCCGCGGAATTTGGGTGCATGCCTTCGCTCCGCTGATGGAGCAGGGATTGATTTAGTGGTTTTACCAAATGATCGCGCAGCTGGAATAACAGAAGTTGTCAGACATGTAGCTTGTGGGGCGGCTGAACATCTGAAAATTGCGAGGGTTTCTAATTTATCAAGGTATCTGGAAAAACTAGTCCAGATGGGCATCCGCCTTGTTGGTACTAGTGATCAAGCCCAAAAGGCTCTTTTCAATGCCGACCTCACTGGTGCTTGTGGTATAGTGGTGGGTGCTGAGGAAACGGGAATACGTCGGTTAACCTCTAAACATTGTGATGAATTGATCTTCATCCCTATGCATGGAAAAGTTGAGTGTCTGAACGTATCGGTGGCTACAGGCGTTTGCCTGTTTGAGGCCCAAAGACAACGTTCGGCTTAGGTTTGTGCTTGTGTATGCACGACCTTTTCATCCTTCCATGACAGGTTGGTGAATGCTAGGTGTGCCCACCTTAAGCATATTGCGAAGAAGATCGTTCCTAAAATGGAATTTCTAAGAAACAAATAAGAGGGAGCAAACCCAGGCTCACCAAATATGATTGCCTCTATTAAACCAGCAAATGTTTTCAGGTAAGCAGGATTTACCATCCATGCAAATGTGCAGGTAATAAAATGGAAAAGGAGGGCAGATGTAACTGCACCAGAAACCCAAACCTTAAAATTACTCTGCTTGCCAATTTTTTTCCCAAGAAACCAAACGGTGAAATAGCTTGCAAGGGTAACGAGCATAAACGGTTCAAGGAAACTTTTCCCGTATGAAGAATTAAGCAATAAATCAGAAAGAAAAATTGCCAAAACTGGAGCAAGCCAGGAAATTGACCCTCTAAAATATGCACCGCAAAACAAAAAAATTCCAATAGCAGGCGAGAAATTGAAAAGTGATGGGTACTCTAGGGGAAGGTAACGACAGAAACCCACAAGTAAAATAACCGTTATGAGACAAAGGGAATGGGTTGTATTCTTGGGGTGAATTTTAGAAAATACCATGTTTCTTGTGTAAGTTATTGCCGGGTTAAAAGCAACCTTAGCTTGATTTTGAAATTTTGATTCCTTCAAGTCTTTGCAACAAGCGGTCGATTAAGGGTGCCTGTTGTTGTCTTAGTTTTAATTTTGCTTCTTCAGCGGGCAAAAATGCGACTCGATCGATTTCAGGAAATGTCCAGATTTTCCCCGATTTCTTTGGGTATTCCAAGGTGATCTCATTGCAGACTAAGGTACGATCCTCAGGCCAATTCCCCTCAAAGGCCCATGCGAAAACCTCTTTCCCATTATTTTGGGTTATGGAACCAAGCTCAAGGAAAGGACCAGTAGGGGTCATGCCTGTTTCTTCTTCAAATTCTCTTAATGCGGCTAAAAAGATGTCTTCATTGGGTTCAGGCTCACCTTTAGGTATGCTCCACCAACCAGCATCTTTATTAATGAAGTAGGGGCCGCCTGGGTGAGCAACAAGCACAAAAACCTTTTGGTTATCCGTATCCTCTTTGTATAAAACGAGCCCGCCGCTAATTTTCTTCATTTATTTTAAAATCTAAGGTTTTGCTCATTATGATTAAATCCAGTTCTGTCTTTCCAACCCTTCGAGCACGGGGAATAATGCCATACTTTTTAAATCCCAATGAAGAGTAGCAAGCAATCGCTTGATGATTACTGCTGAGGACATTTAGTCTGACACTTTTGCATGATTCCATGACTTGAATTTTATCAATCAATACTTTGGTAAACCTTTTTCCTATTCCTTGCCCTCTTTGATTAGGATGAACAATGATTCTGCACAGATTTAATCGATCTTCGCATTTATTCCTAACAATTTCTCCATACGCAACGAGTGTGCCTTTATCATTCAAACCTGCAAACGGAGAGATTTCTGCCTTTCTGAGATGGTCGGAAAATATCTTTGTGGTAAAACTTTGTTTGGAAAAAGTGTTTCCTGACCAATACACCAAGTCGTTTAAGTTTTTAATCCATGAGCATAATGTCGGTACCCATACATCGGAGAAGGGCACAACTTTGATAAAATTCAACATATAGCCAACATGTAATAAGCAGATGATAGATGATGGTTCATTTGTCTTTTAAAGTATTAATTATGCAATATCGAAAATGGAGGAAGTTCTTGTAAAACTCTCAGTTGTCTTTAATTCTGCAGACTTGGAGAAAATTGAATGACATGAAGGAAAGTTCATTATGAAATTTAAAAATACGGGATTGGTTTCGTTCCTACTCATTTTCGCAACAGGTTTTTTTATGGGATCTTTTTTAGAAAAATCAGAAACAAAGCTTAAGGTAATTATGGCTGGTGTTGATGAGAAAGGGAATTCCGTATGTGTGAATAAAAGCCAAGTATTTCTCTTCAAAAAGTTAAACGGTGAAAACAAGATTATCTTTCACTATCATGATGCGTTAAGTAAAGAGGCAATTGTATCCAAATCTTTTCCAGATGCGGAAACCCTTGAAACTTATTGGGATCAACTTATCAGAAACTGGTAAATCACTAAGCCCATGCTCTAGTGTAATTACCATCCGGGTCGTAGGTTGCCGATTGTTTGGAGGTATTAAAATAACGGGTCGTTCTTGGGTCATTCCCAAACCCTGAAAGATAGAGCCAGTTCCCGTAGTTACTGCACGGATCATAGTCTATCAATTGCTCTTCGAACCATTCTGCACCTCTTCTCCATTCAAGTCCAAGATCATTCACCAGGTAAGAAGCCACATTTTGTCTGCCACGATTGCTCATCCAGCCAGTTTCGCGCAGCTCATTCATATTGGCATTAATAAAAGAGTTGGAAGTCCTACCATTTTTCCACGCGACAAAGAGGCTTTCTGCATTTTCTGGTTCATGGATTGAGGGTCGTTCAGGGTGAATGCCGCGAGAATGAAAAATTTTAGCTCCGTGAAATCTTGCAGAAAATTGGAAAAAATCACGCCACAACAATTCAAATATAAGCCAATATGTGCTTTCATTTGATCCGTGCTTAGATTCATATTTTTTAATTTCCCAGTAAATTTCCCTCGGGGAAAGACATCCAATTGATATCCATGGTGAAAAACGGGACGAGAAATCTGGGCCACTGAGTTGATTTCGAGTCTCTTTATATTTAGAAATACAACCCTTCCGCCATATCCAATCCTTTAATCTTTTTTGGCCAGACAATGTACCGCCTTTGAATTTAAAACAACTATGCCGTGAAGGATTGCTCGGATAGAGTCCGAAGTCTTTAAGCGGTGGGAGAGTGGAAATTTTATGACATGAAGAATGAATCACATTTACTGAACCAACACAGGTATCAACCTGCCAATTTCCTTCGACTAATTTTCGAAACTTCGAAAATGTCTCAGGTAAGTTCTTAAATTCAAAGGGTAAATCTTTTAGATGTATTAAAGTTTTATTGTAGTCTGTTCGCAGGTGAACAATTTTGGAAAGGGAATTTTCAACCCCTTTTTCTTCCCACGCATTTTCTTCGGAGAGGAAACAAATATCTGCCCCTACTTCTTCCATGAATATGGGAATCGCGTCTTCGATATTGCCCTGAGTAATATGTAAAAAACCACCAGCTTTACTGATGGTATGGCTTAAACCTAATACTGATTCCAAAATAAACTGAGCCCGGTGAATTGAGATTCTCCTTGGGTTTTCTGATTTCCATACCCTGTCCTCAAACGAATAAATTAGATAAAGCCTATCGCATTGATTTAATGCATTTTGCAAAGCTTGGTTGTCGTGCAACCGAAGATCATTTCGAAAACAAAATACACCAATCACCATTAAATCATTTCTACGATCTAGGTATGCCTAAGTAAAGTGAACCAAAATCAATCGCACAAACTAAATCAGAGTTTTACCAACTTCTTAAGACCGTTCAGATGAGGCACTGATTTCTTTTTTCAATTCCCAGTAATCTTTAATTCTGGTCCCTCCGTTTTTATCCATCGGTAAAATTTCGCAAATCCTTAGGTTTTCAGAGCCTACTGTAAATCGTTTAACTTTTCCTTGAGAGTCAAGTTTTTGGGGAAGACCGGCCCGCCCCGATATCTCAACGCATTCAATTAGGTCTTTCCCGTTGTAACCTTTTTCTAGGGAATCGCTGTAAAGTCCTTCGGGGTGTGTAAATCCAATTATTATACCAAATCGAATTCTACCCTTCGATGAATGCCTAATCACATCCCCTGGAAGGAATGAGTCAGGCTTTCGAATTCTTGATAAGTCGAGCTTTTTGCAATTTGCACTTTCAAGGGTAAAAAACTTGAGTTTGTCCACACTATTGCTGAAGAAAGGCGATAGGTCATGACGATTAAGTTGCAAAACTTGGACTTTTTTTCGTTTTTCACCAAAAACTGCAACAATCTCTCCAAACCTCTTTTTACTGGTTACAGGTTTAATTTCCTCAACAATCATTCCAATCTCGAATCCCTTTGTGTTTGAGGACTGAAGGTTTTTGTCAACCATGGGGCAAATCGGTTGGGGACATAGTATATATCAATAGTCTTCATCTTAATTTAATTCAAAATAAAAAAACTTCAATTTGACTGAAAAGATATGACGTTCCCCATACTTTGCTTGGGGTTAAGAGTTAATCAGAAAAAAATAGTCTTTTATTCTAACTCCACCGTTTTGATCCATTGGCAGAATTTCGCAAAGTTTTGCATGCGATGGGCCGATTTCAAATTTTATGATTTTCCCATCGTGATCTCTTTTCCTAGGTAATCCGGATCGTCCACTGATTTCAACGCACTCAATAACATCTTTTCCATTATATCCTTTTTCCCATGAATCACTGTAAAGTCCGTCTGGATGGTGAAAGCCTACGATTATGCCAAACCTAAAAGTTCCGGCTCTTCTGTGCCGAATAACATCTCCTAATTGAAAAACCTTTCTTGTTTTCATTTTAAGCACATTTAGTTTTCTGCATTTTTCTCGTGCAGAGCTGAAGTAACGTAACCTAGAGAAGTTTCCACTGAATTTTGGAGTCAAACTTCTCGGAGTCAGTTCCAGAAGTTTTAATTTTGGTTTTTTGCCATCGGTAATAAAAACAATTTCTCCAACTCTTTTTTTTCCAATCCCAGTATTCCTCTCAACGACTACATCACCAAGTTCAAATGAATTATGGATTATTCTATTCATAGTACAGATATACTATAAGTACAGATATGCAAAAAATCAAGTTTCAATACAAGTTTTTTAGTTAATTGATGCCCATGGTTGGGGTTGCCAATCTTATGCATTCTTTAAATATGAAGTTGTGTCTTTTTTGGGCTTAGATTTGGGGACGGGAGGAATTCGTTGCCTTGTGGTAAATGAACGGGGTGTCGTTTTGGCTGAGGTTGCAAGATCGTTGTCCCGGTTGAATTTGTCGAACAAACCCGGCGAGTCTGAGCAAGATCCAAACGACTGGATTATGATATTGGAGGATGCACTCGATGAACTTTTTTCAGATTATAAAAACCGTGATATTCTGGCAGTAGCTGTCGATTCTACCTCGGGCACAGTACTGCCTGTTGCAAAGAATGGGTCCGCTGTTGGTCCCGCTCTTTTGCATAATGATATGCGATCAATTAAAGAAGTCGATTTGTGTAAGAATATTTTTGGGGGAGAGTGTTCACCTACTTTTTCCTTACCCAAAATATTTTGGATGAGTGCACATCTTTCACTGTCAGATGAAGTACTTTTTTTTCACGCAACAGACTTTTTGAACTCCTGGTTGTGTGGCAGAGCTGATATACCGACCGATTTCACGAACGCGATGAAATCAGGATTTAACCTGGAAGAAGGAAAATGGTCCGCAAATATTTCAGGGGTGAATTTGCCCGATGTCGTTGCTCCTGGAAAAGTGATTGGAGAAATTTCAAAAAGACTTAAAAAAAGATGGTCATTGAAAGGGCCTTGCTTGTTGGTAAGTGGTGCCACTGATTCAAATGCAGCATTTTACGCTTCTGGTGCCTGTAAAATAGGAGATTGGTCCACTACAACTGGAACAACCCTTGCCTTCAAAGGAGTGTCATCGAAAAGAATAGTCGATTCTCTGAATCGAATCTATTGCCACCGTCACCCAGATGGTGGATGGATGCCAGGTGGTGCATCAAATGCGGGTGGCGAAATAGTTAAGGATGTGTTTAAAGACCAGATTAATTTGGTTGAGCAAGTATGTTTAAAAAGTTCACTTACTCCCGCAGTCATTTACCCATCAATCCGTAAAGGCGAAAGGCTGCCTTTTTCGAATCCTAACTTTATACCTTTTGGAGACAGAAAAAGCACAAGCGACCCCCAATATTTTCTTGGTTGTCTAGAGGGCCTGGCTTTCGTTGAGAAAATGGTCTATGAGCTATTAACTGAGCTGGATGCGGAAGTGGGAGATCGAATTTTTGCAACTGGGGGAGCGGCGTCTAGTTTGCTTGGTTTAAAAATTAGGGCTGATGTTTTACAGCGATCGATCATGGTCCCCCAGTATCCCAATTCTGCTATGGGAGCAGCGATATTAGCATCCGCGGGATATTACAATAAAGGAGTGGGGCAAATGTCGGAAGGACTTGTTAAAATATCTCACACCATAGAGCCTGGTACCCATTTAGATATTTCAAGAAATGAACGAATGGACAGGTTTCGTGATCTTTGTGCACAAAGCAATTCAAACGAATGAAATTAAAGCTGTTCATTTCGGATCTGGACGGAACCATTGTAGAGACTGAGGATTACCATAGGAAGGCATATAATCATTTGTTCAAGGAGCTGGGGATCGATAAAACTTGGAGCAAACAGGATTATATTAAACGTCTCCAAACCATGGGAGGTAATAAATTCCGCGAGGTATTTGGGTGGCTGAATATAGCTGATCAGGAATACGCCAAAGTAAAAACAGAGTTATATCAAAGGAAGACAGAACTTTATGTGGAATTAATTTCTAAGGATTTAAGGGATGGTTCGCTTGAGCTAAGGCCGGGAATTAAACGGTTTTTAAATGAGATAATGGCTGCTGGAATTCCCATTGCGGTTGCTACGGCTTGTGTCGGGTGGGCTGCCGAAAAAGTTTTGGCTGCTGCCCTTGGTGAACCTTTCTTAGAGTCACTCGCCTGTCTCTGCGGAGGTGAATCAACCCAAAGACATAAACCTGCACCTGATGTTTATATAATGGCAGCCAATAAATCTGGTGTTTCCCCAGAATTCTGTGCGGTGCTTGAGGATACATCCCATGGAATGATTGCCGCCAAAGAAGCTGGAATGATATGTGTGGCTACTCCTAGCGAATTTGCCCGAGAGCACGATTTCTCCAGAGCAGATTTAGTTTTACAAGATTTGGAAACCCCAAATCCTTTTAGACTTGAGGATTTAATGACTTATTTTTTACGGACTTGAATCCCATAGCTACTTGATTTGATTTATTTTATCCTTCAATTTCCAAACCCGGGGATGTTCTGAGCCAAGCCGAGCAGAAAATATTTCCACAGCATTCTTAAAAGCTGATTTTGCCGCTTTGTGCTCCTTATTTAAAAAATGCAGAGAGCCTAGAGTGTAGTAGGTTTCGCCAACTTCAATGTGTTTATTTCCCAGTTTTTTTTCTAATTCCGGGATGGAATCCTGAAGTCTCAAGATTGCCTTTTGATAGTCTTGCTTCGACATTCTTTGTGCGTTGTCTTGATTTGCTCTTTTTTGAAAGACTTGCTGCTCTGAAGGTTGTAAAGGAGAAGGGGGTGGTGGGCCATCCTCCGAGACTGCCTCGCCGTCTGTAGATCTGAACCATTTTTTCGACTGATTAAAGGCTTTTGAAAAATATTCAACCGTTTGACTTTTTGTGACGGTTACTCCGCTCCCTCCGCATGATGTTAAAAGGATCGCGGTTAACATGCTCAGAATACGGGACATCTCAATGACTTAATAACCTTTAGAGTGCACGGTCAACCCAACACCCTTTTAGAAAGTTGGCTAATGGATCATCTTAAGCTAGATGAAAACCTATGATCTTAAATCACTCTGCACATGATTACACAATTCTTGTTGAAAAGTGGCAGACTTTAGCCAGGCGAAATTCTCTTAGTTTTAAAAAGGTAACAATATACAATCAATTTCCTGTCTATGAGCTTTGTAATGATTGTGAAGGAAAAGCAGGGAGCGGATTATATCTATCCGCAGGAATTCATGGTGATGAGGTTGCTCCATGTTGGAGCATGCTTCATTGGGCTGAAAAAAATGCAGATTTATTTAAGCACATTCCAATCGTTATTTACCCCTGCCTTAATCCGTGGGGTTTTATAAATAATTGTCGTGCAGATATGAATGGGGAGGATCTGAACCGTTTATGGGGAAATCCTATGCACCCCTTGCTGGGGAAAATTATTTTACGGCTCAAAAACTTAACATTCCGGCTATCCTTGAACCTTCATGAAGATTTTGATGCCAATGGAATTTATTTATACGAACCATGTCAGGACGCTGAATCAGGGTTTTGGGCTGAGGAAATTCTAATGACTGCACAGAGCCTATTGCCAATTGACAGTCGGCTAACCATCGATGGAAGGGAGACCATCAATGGGATTATAAGGCCCGATCGAAATAATCCACCTCTTGATGGTATACCGGAAGCAATTTATTTGGTTGAAAATCATGGGCGAAGAAACTTCACCATAGAGACTCCATCCGAAGCATCCCTCTGTACCCGGATTTCAGCCCATGAGGTAATGATCGAGAAAGCAGTTAATTTAGCACTCCAATATTGATATTTTGGAATTTAGAATGGTGCGGGCAGACGGAATCGAACCGTCGACACCAGCTTGGAAGGCTGGGGTTTTACCCCTAAACTATGCCCGCTTAAGGAAGGTTGAAATAAAACCGAAGGAGAGCCATTCGGTCAAGGGGAATTAAGCAGAGGCTTCGGTAATTCCAAGAGCAAGGCAAACTTGTTTGTGAAAGTAATCAGATCCTACCCGAAAAGGACAGGGCTTCATCGATGGGCTAAAAGTGTTCATCGGGAAGGCAGGGTCTCTGACAAAGTGGAACTTGGCTCCGGCTCCTTCGCAGATTGCATAACCGGCTGCACAATCCCATGGCTTTGCCCGAAATTCCAAGCACCCGTCCAATCTTCCAGTGGCAACATTTGCCAAGCCCACAGCAGCTGACCCAGGGCAGCGGATTCGCCATTCCTGCAGCACTCCACGGAGCAAATCCAAGTCAGCGGTGGGAATGGGAAAATGCATACAAAAGGTGAGTTTTTCATTTACCAATTTTTCGGATACATGAACGATACGATCTCCTTCAACCGAACCCACTGATGGACCGCCTTGTAAAAGATTGTCCCGTCCGTAATCATAAATAAATCCATACACGGGAACGCCGTTCCTCAATAATCCAAGTGAGATTCCGCACTCTGGGACACCCACTGCGTAATTGTTCGTGCCGTCTACTGGGTCAAGAATCCAAGCAAATTCACCAGTCAGGTTATGGGGGGTCGAGGTTTCGGCAGACTCCTCAGAGCAAAAATCATCTTCAGGGAAAAATCTTTGAAGATAGGCGAACAATTCTTTTGATATGGTTTCGTCAACCTCTGTAACCCGTGTCCCGTCACTTTTCCATTTGCTTTGTGCAAGGCCAAAGTTTGTGCGGAAGTAATCAACTTGCATTAAGACCGCATTGTGTCCTGTCAGCACCCGTTCCTTAAGCGAATTGTCTAGGGTGGAAAGGTCGGGTGTCTTGTTAATCAGGCTTCGATCCATCTTCCTTCTTCTTGAATGAGATCGACCAATCGGTCAACCGCCTCCTTTTGAGGGATAGCAGATTTAACCCTTTTCTTGCCAATATATAAATCGATTTTGCCGGGACCGGAGCCAACATAACCAAAATCTGCGTCTGCCATTTCCCCGGGTCCGTTCACAATACATCCCATAACCGCTATAGTAACGCCTTTTAGATGACCTGTTGCCTGTTTAACTAGTTGGGTGGTGCTTTGTAAATCAAACAAGGTACGCCCGCAGCTTGGGCAAGCAATGAATTCAGTTTTGGATATACGGGCACGGGCACCTTGCAGAATATTGTAGGCAAGTGCACGGTTACGATCGAGTTCACCCGTATGTTCGACGGAGATAAGATCTCCGATGCCATCGCAAAGTAAAGAACCGGAAAGGATAGATGAGTCGAGCAGAAGACTTGAGAAAAAATGGTGCTTCGTAAATAGGCTGGACCTAGTGTTGCGGATCCACAGGGGTAACGATAAACCTGCTATCTTCATATTACTTACGAGTGCCCGGTAACCAGCAACGGGGTTATTCCACTGAGAGTCTTCTTTCAGCGTGACAACTGGTGTGTTCGCTGTTTCTCCAAGAAGGAGTTCAACTCCCGGGGTGATTTTTGTTCCAGGAAGAGAGATGCAGGGGCGATGACCTGCTAGGTCACAGTGAGCAAGAAAGCGTGCCATATCTGAAACTTCGTCATGGATCCTGGCTGCATGCCAAAGCAGAGGAGGGGAAGGAATCTTGGATTCGGGCAGATTTGTGGAAGGATCATTTCGGTAATCGTCTACCACGATCAATGAAACAGCACCCACAAGAGAGGAGCGCAAAATTTCTAAATTTGGTAGTTCCTCATCGTTCTGTAAGGCAATAATTAATCCTTCGATGGGAGCATCCTTTGCCCCAGATTGTGACCGGGCTGTTGCTTGAACAATCTCCTCGACCTTGCTTAGATCAAGGTTCGCGGAAGCCAAGACAGAGGGAGGGTATTTTTCTCCCACGAACAAATTTTTTGAATCGAGGCAGACGGCCTTGCAGGGTCGTCTTTGGTATGCAAATGGATTTATAAATTCGATGGGTTGGTCCAGATCACACTTATCTGATTGCCACCAGTTATGGGCACGATGGGCGAGATCGCGGGCGACTGGAATTTCAGCGACCGGATTTTCAGTCAAAGAGACGCGAATGGTATCCCCCAATCCATCGAGAAGCAGGGAGCCAATCCCAATCGCACTCTTAATACGAGCATCTTCACCATCGCCAGCTTCAGTAACTCCAAGATGGAGGGGGTAATCCATTCCTTCTTGCTCCATTAAGGAAACCACAAGACGGTAGGCTTCAATCATTACCTTTGGGTTGCTTGACTTCATCGATAATACCAGGTCATGATAATTCTGGGACCTGGCAATACGAAGGAATTCAAGAGCGGACTCTGCCATTCCACGGGGAGAGTCTCCATAGCGATTCATAATACGGTCTGAAAGCGATCCATGGTTTGTCCCGATGCGCATCGCCCTGCCAAGCTCCTTGCATCTTTTTACGAGAGGGCTGAATGCATTGTGCAGTCGTTCGAGTTCCTCTTCGTATTGGGTGTCAGAATATTCACGAATCTGAAATTTTTTTCTGTCTGCAAAGTTTCCGGGATTTACTCTGACCTTATCGACATACATGGCTGCCTCCATTGCCGCTTCCGGCAAAAAGTGAATGTCTGCGACTAAGGGGACTTCAACCTTTGCAGCCCTCACTGCTTTTGCGATTTCCTTTAAAGCTTTCGCAGCCCTAACATTTGGTGCGGTGATTCGTACGATTTCGCAACCTGCTTCCGCTAGCTCGATTGATTGTCGAGCCGTGGATTGAATATCCATGGTATCTGTTGTGGTCATGGATTGAACCCGAATAGGTTGATTGCCACCTATAACAAGTTGGCCAATCTTTACTTCTCTAGTGTTTCTTCGAGTCGGATTAAACCGCGAGACACAGTAGTGAGTCGCCACGCTCATAAAAGAAAGCTTTCCGGTTAGAAAGGTAAGATCCTCTGGACGTCGAAAAAGGTGACGTAGAGCATGAAAGAAAAAAGTAATGCAACAAAAAGCATTTGGGCTCTTTCCAAAAATGCAAGGGGCAGGGGTTCTCCTCGCAATTTTTCAATGGTGGCAAAAAGCATGTGCCCACCATCTAAAACAGGAATAGGTAAAAGGTTAAGGATAGCTAGGTTCACATTGATAAAAACGACAAACCACAAAAGTTTTTTAAAACCAATTTTGGCAAATACGCTTAGGTGGTTCACAATTCCAACCGGACCGCTCATGTTGCGAAGTTTTACATCGGATGCCGGGCTCACCAATCCGGTAAGGGTTAAATACATTTCCTTTACCCTGCTGTAAATCAAGGTGAGTGGATTCGGATAAGTGGTTACAATTTTAAATTCAGGCCGGAATCCGATCATTTTCCGAAGGCTTGAAATGCCTCCTATGGAGATTTCCTTTTCCACGGGAATCAATTCAAAGGTGCGTTTGGGACCCCTTTCGCCTCCTTGCCGTAAGGTCAATGAAACACTTTGGTTACTGTCGGCCTTATCAAGCATATGGACAAGTTGAGAGAAAGAATGTATCTCCTCGCCATTCATGGAAATAGGCTGATCACCAACTTTTAGCCCAGCTTGCTCTGCAGGCATATTGGGGGTCAGTTCTCCGATGAAAAAAGTTTCCTTTGGGCCTATGCCAATCACTCTGATCTCTTCAGATCCCCAGACTTCAGGATAAACTTCAAGTTTTATTTCCTGCCCATTTCGGAGCACAGTTAAATTAAGTAGCCTCCTTCCTTGAGCAGTTTGTTGCTTGCCAGTGATGATCCGGTTTTGAATATCCATGAAATCATCCACGGGCGATCCGTCTACTGCCAAGATTTCGTCTCCCTCAAGGAGTCCAGCTTTTCTAGCGGGGGATGTAACCTCCTCACCCTCATTAACTAGGGGGTTCCATCGTTCCACAGTATCAGCTACATAACCAATCTTGGTGGTTAGTTGGGCATCCGTAACATCGTACCCGAAAAACCACAAGATTGAGGAAAGGGCAAATGCAAGCAGAACATTAAAAACAGCCCCCATAACCCCTACGATCATTTTATCAGAGTAGGTAATTTTGGGTAAAGGCTTGTTTTCAGGAGGCTCGTCTTCCTCATCGAAATCATCCCATGCCGATTTTCTCTTTTCAGGTAATCCCTCCTTGTCACCGTCTTTGCCTTCGTTTCCCTCTAAACGCCCCATGTCAGAAAGTTGAGGAAGTGCGACATACCCACCAAATGGGATGGCAGAAAGTCGGTATTCAACTCCATTCCGGGTCCAACCAAACAATTTTGGGCCAAAACCTATGGAGAACCGAGTGATGATCAAACCACGCTGTCGGGCAGCTAAAAAATGCCCAAGTTCATGTATGAAAATGGTAAACCCAAGGGCAAATAAGGCGACAAAAAGAAAAGCGATATCATAAAGCATAGTCATAAAATGAAATCAGTTGGCTTTACGCAAATTTGACAATCGCTTGCTTTGCCAGCAAGCGTGCCTCTTCATCAAGATAAAGCAAATCATCGAGCGTAGAGAAGGAACGGTGTTCAAAAAGATTCAAGGAATGCTCAATTATGCTTGAAATCGACTCAAAGCCAATCCGATTCGCTAGAAATGCCTCAACTGCAACCTCATTTGAAGCGTTGAAAACAAGGGGGGCGGACCCGTCGTCTCGAAGCACTTGAATTGCAAGTTTTAAACAGGGATAGCGTTCCATATCGGGTGGAGAAAAAGAAAGATCCAGACTTGCGGAAAGGTCCAGTCCCTCATCCACTCCGGTATGCCGCTCTGGGTAAAGCATTGCATTCTGCAGGGCAAAGGTCATCGAAGGGGGGGACATTTGGGCAAGACAGCACCCATCCTTAAACTTAACAATCGCATGGACAAGACTGGGCGGGTGGATAAGGACATGAAGTTTTTCTGGGGGCAAATCAAAGAGCCACTTAGCCTCAATTAATTCAAGACCTTTATTGGCCATGGTTGCAGAGTCTACGGTAATTTTCGGACCCATGATCCAGTTGGGATGTTTCAGTGCTGTTTCAGGTGTTACCTTGCTCAATTCTTCCAAAGGCAAGTTACGGAAAGGTCCGCCCGATGCGGTCAGCGCCAAGGAATCTAACGATTTTTGGGGTTGTCCTTGGATACACTGAAATACCGCATTATGTTCACTATCCGCAGGCAAAATTCGTGCACCAGTTCGATTTGCGGTTTCCATAACTAATGATCCACCCACCACAAGGGACTCCTTGTTGGCAAGAACCACGTCTTTACCTGCCTCAAGAGCCGCTAATGTTGGAGGCAGACCAGCTGCTCCAACAACTGCCACCAAGACCATGTCTGCCTCATCCCACGAAGCTAGATCCAGTAGGGCTTCTGCACCGCTGGTAAATTCGGTTCCGTTCGGAAGCTCAGGGATGTTGGATGGAGTTTGAGAAAGATGTATTTTCTTAACCCCAAATTCGCGGGCTATAGACCCCAGTTTTTCGCCATTTTGGAATGCAGAAATACCGATAAGTTTAAGTTTGTCTGGGTGCCTGCGAATTACCCGCAATGAATTTTCCCCAATGGATCCGGTGGCGCCGAGCAAGACGAGCTTTCTAGGAAAACTCATGGATGGAGCCACAAAATAATGAAATACCCCGTTGGGGCGGATAGGATCAAGCTGTCGGTTAGGTCAAGTAGGCCGCCGATTCCTGGGATGGCCCCACCGGAATCCTTCATGCCAGCCAGCCTTTTGAGCACAGATGCAATCAAATCTCCAATCACCGAAACAACTGCAATGACTAGACCCCACCATGCCCCTTGGGATGCGTCAAACGACCAAGTGCCAAAATCGAACAAATAGGAAAGGTGAGTATTGGCTAGCCATGGAATCAAGGCACCAATTCCTGCAGATGCACCCAGACCACCCAGCAATCCTTCCACAGTTTTACCTGGGCTTATAGAGGGAGCCATTTTGGTGCGGCCAATGGTTTTCCCGACAAGTAATGCCCCGATGTCGCTAAATTTGGCAACAAGCACAATCCAAAGACAGAAAAATAATCCAAAGCCAATTTGTTCGGGACTTTGCGGTATGTCGGTTAAGCGGAGAATACGAACGAAATAATGCAAGAGAAAGGTGACGAAAAGCAGGCCGAAAAAAGTGGGTAACAGACGTTTAACATAAAGTCCGCGCTGATCCTGGGGAAAAACCACACAGGCCGCGGAGGAAAAAAGGGCTCCCACGGCGAGGGCGTCAATGCCGGCTCCCGGGAAATAAAAAGCAATGGGAATCATGCAGGCACCCGTTACCAGGCCTGTGATACGGTTGGCGGCAAATCCAATTCTACCCAGGATGGTGTACACTTCGAAAAGCGTGAGGGTGGCACAGAAGTTTAGGATCCACATCGCGCCCGGTTCTTTGAGGCCGTAAACGATGCCCCCGAGCAATCCCCAGAGAATAATCGTGGCAAAGGTTCTTAAAATCATGATAAGTGAGCAGGTTGTTGGATTTGTTCGCTAGTTTTCCCAAATCTGCGCTCCCGGCGGGCATAATTTCCGAGAGCGTCCAGAAATGCATCCCGCCCGAAGTCAGGCCAGTGCAAAGGGGATACAAAAATCTCTGCGTAGGCAGCCTGTAAAAGCAAAAAGTTACTGAGGCGGAATTCGCCCGAGGTGCGGATGATGAGATCAGGGTCGGGAAGACCAGCCGTCTGAAGGTAGGGAGAAAATTCTTCCCAAGAGGGCACACCCGTTGAGGATGGATTGTCCTGACCGTATCTGGCGATTGCGTGGAGAACCTCTTGCCGACTGCCATAATTGAGAGCCAGGGTCAGGTTCCAGTTCTCATTCCCTTTGGTTTGCTCAATGGTGTCTTCCACAATGCGGCGGGCAAAAGGAGGAAGGCCGCTGAGATCCCCGATTGCCCGTAGGCGGATCCCGTCCTCCATCATCGATCTAAGTTCTTTCTTGAGAAATTCCTCCAATAATTTCATTAGACCGGATTTTTCATCTTTGGGCCTGTTCTGGTTTTCCGTACTGAAGGCATAGAGAGTGATGTAGGGCACACCCACTTCTTTGGCGGCATTGACCACAGCCCGAACATTCTCCACGCCGTTACGGTGCCCAAAAAGTCTGGGCATCTTGCGGGATTTTGCCCAGCGACCATTCCCATCCATAATCAAGGCGACATGGCGGGGGAGGTTACTTTTTTCTTCGGTTGATAGCTGATTCATCGGGAATGGAGACTCTTTCTATCTCAACGGCTAAGGGACCGATTGACAACGAGGAAAGCATCAGGTAGCAAATTCGCAGAATGTCCACTCCTTTGACTAAAGAACAGATCCATCAATCGCTGGCTAATTTAAGTGGCTGGGAATGGAGCGAAGATAAAGTAAAAAAATCTTTTCAATTTGCTGGTTTTCGCAAAGCGATGGGATTTATCCTGCAGATTTCCTATGAGGCAGAAGCGGCCGATCATCATCCTGAAATCTTCAACTGCTACAACCGGGTGGAGATTGCACTCAATACCCACGATGCCGGAGGTAAGGTTACCGAGAAGGATATCAAGCTTGCCCGGTTAATTGAAAGAATTTCAGCGGCTTGAGTTAATACAAATTTTTAATTTTAGCGGGCAGGGGCCGATTATCTGGAGGGACTTGATATTGCTCCCTGAGCCGCGAAAGGTCCTTTTTCAATGCAGCCGTAATCTGCTCGTAGTCGGGCTTGCCGTAGACAGATTCCAATTCATTGGGATCTTTTTCCAGGTCGTATAATTCCCAGCCATCGATCATGTAAAAGTGGATCAGTTTATAGCGGTGGTTGCGCACACCATAGTGCCGGCGGACATTGTGGTATCCAGGGAATTCATAATATTGATAGTAGATTGATTTCCTCCAGTCAGAGGGAGTTTCTCCTTTAAGTAAGGGAACGATAGATCTGCCCTGCATATCATTGGGCTGATTTGCTCCACAGATCTCAAGAAAGGTTTGAGCATAATCCAGGTTTTGTACGAGGTCCATGTTTACACTACCCGCCTTGATGGAACCCGGCCAGCGAACCAAGAGCGGGGTGCGGAATGATTCCTCATACATCCAGCGCTTGTCATACCACCCATGTTCTCCTAAGTACCAACCCTGATCGGAGGAATAGACCACAATGGTATTTTCGGCCAATCCACTTTGGTCGAGATAATCAAGCAGGCGGCCAATGTTCTCATCCACCGAGTCGATGCACCTAAGGTAATCCTTGGCATAACGCTGGTATTTCCATTTGAGCAAATCATCTCCTTCTAACTCGGCCTCACGGAAAGCTTTATTTTTTGGCTCATAGGCAGCATTCCAGATTTTTTTCTGTTCATCATTTAACTCCCTGGGCGGGGTTAGTTTAAAATCATGTTCGTCCCGCATATGTTTACCAATGGTCATTGTCTGGGTGGATGCGGGGGATAAGCGGTTTTGATAATCATCCCGAAGGGTTGCTGGTTCCGGAACATCCTGATCATCATATTTGCTCATATATTTGGGTGCCGGTAACCAGTTCCTGTGGGGTGCTTTGTGCCACGAACAAAGGAAAAAGGGTTGATCGCTATCCCGCTCATTTTTGAGCCAGTCCAGGGTTCGGTCGGTTATAATATCTGTGGTATAACCGGTAATTTTTCTATTTCCATTTGAAGTGAGGAAAAGCGGGTTGTAGTAGGGTCCCTGTCCGCGGAGAACTTCCCAGAAATCAAACCCGGTGGGACTGCTTTTTAGGTGCCACTTTCCAAAGAGTGCGGTTTGGTAGCCTGCTTTTTGGAGGAGTTTAGGAAAGGTCTGTTGAGAGCCATCAAAGGTCTCCCCATTGGTCAGTTGACCATTGAGGTGGCTATGCTTGCCGGTGAGGACAACAGCCCGGCTGGGAGCACAGATAGAGTTGGTAACAAAGGCACGGTCAAAGCGCATCCCTTCGTTGGCAAGTCGATCGAGGTTGGGTGTCTGGTTCCGGTTAGACCCATAGGCGGAAATGGCCTGGTAAGCATGATCATCTGAAAAGATAAAGAGTATGTTGGGCCGCTTGGCTGATAGTAGGCAGCAAAATAAAATAACCGGAAAAATTACAATAAATGGCTTCATTTCTCGACATTCTGTGCTTTTCCTATCTTCATCAATCTCAAATTGGAGATAACAGAGTAAAAATGATCACAGGTTTTTTTATGATTATTCCTCCCGTACGGGCATGAGTTGTCAAAAGTATACCTTCTCTCGAATCATTCCCTTGTTGTGTGCCCAGACCCTTGGAGCATTTAATGACAATGCGGTGAAAGCTTTTCTGCCGGTGTTGGCTGCCTATCAATTCGGGAAGGAAAGTATGGACCAGATCAATCAATGGGCTTCGCTGCTTTTGATTCTTCCTTTTATCCTGTTTGCTCCATTGGCTGGGTGGGTTGCGGACCGGTTTTCTAAGAGGCAAGTTATTGGAGTCAGCCTGTTTTCCCAGCTCTTCGGACTGGTGGTAATTCTTCTTGGCATATCCCTGCAATCTCTTCCCGTTTCTTTGCTTGGATTTTTCCTGCTTTCCACCCAGTCCACTTTCTTGTCTCCGGCCAAAAAAGGCATCCTCAAGGAAATGGTAGGTTATGAAAAATTGGGCAAAGCGGTTGGATGGATGGAAATGCTTTCAATTGTGGGAATTTTGGGCGGTGCTTTTACCGGGGCTGTTTTATTCGATGGATTTGTGACTGGTAGTGGGGGGTGGGGGGCCGCACACAAGATCACAATGCTCATCATAGCACTGGCATTGTTTTCATGGGTGATAAACCTGTCCACTCCTTCCACTGGGGTTACCAGTCACGAGTCTTTCCGCCCCCGTCTCTTTTGGGGACATTTTCAGGATTTGAGGAATTTGCTGAGCAACCCCCGGCTTCGTTGGTCTGCCTTGGGGGATGCCTGTTTCTGGGCAGTGGGTGGATTTTTTTATTTGGTCCTAGTCAGACTGTCCGGAGAGGTGACTGAAGGAAATGTAGGCATGGGCAGCCTTTATGGTTTCTGGTTTCTCTTACTTGGTATTGGCATTATGGGAGGAGCCTTGTTTGCGGCTTATTTAAATAAGGGAAGAGTCGAGATCGGACTCAGTCCTCTGGGACTCCTTGGTATGACAGCGAGTCTAGTAGGAATTTACTTTTTTCATCCTCTTGGGAATTTATTCGAAATCTGCTGTGCATCCCTAGGTTTTTTTGGTGCTCTCTTTTTTGTTCCTCTAAATGGATATTTACAGGATCAGGCAGAGCCGAATGAGCGGGGCCGGGTTTTGGCTGCTTCTAATTTACTTACCCAACTGGGAGGGATTGCCCTAATCGGAATCCATGCCTGGTTTGCCAATGGATTGGGAATCCAAGCAAAGGTTGAAATTTTGATCTTAATCTTCCCGCTCGGATTACTGGCCGTGGTTGTCGTCATCATTTTGTTTGAGGATCTGCTCCGATCCTTCTTTCACATGCTATTGAGAGTTTTCTACCGCATTGAGGCTAGGGGAATGTCAAACTTCCCAGAACGGGGGGGGGCATTAATTGTGAGTAACCATTTATCCTATGCGGATCCTGTTTTCATCGGAGCCGCATTTCCCAGAAAAGTCCGGTATTTGGCACATGAGGAATTATCCAAATCCAGATTCATGAATGCGGTCTTCCAACTTACCGATACCTTGACGGTTTCATCCACCAACTCACTGGCTTCTTTAAAGCAATCGATCAAACGGATGAAAAAAGGAATACCGCTGTGTCTTTTTGCAGAGGGTGGAATTTCGAGAATCGGGGTTACCCTCCCGTTTATGGGAGGTTCCATACTTTTGGCAAAATCCGCCCGGGTGCCGATTATTCCCACCTTTCTAGACGGAGTCTGGGGTAGTGTATACAGTAACAAGGGAGGCCGTTTTTTTAAGAAAACTCCGGAGTCTTTTCCCTACGGGGTATCGGTATGCGTGGGTCCTTCCATTCAACCGGATCAGGCGACACCAGAAACGGTCAGGCAGGCGGTGTTGGGGTTGGGGCGGGATGCCTTCAACCTAAGAATCGAAAATTACCCAAAAGTTTCTCAGTCCTTACAAAAACAAATTTTTCGATCTACCACAGGAATTCTTTTTCGGGATCAGCATGGAACCGAAATAACCAGATGGCATTTTTTGCAAAATCTTAAATCTCATAAAATCGACCTGCCAGCACCATTTAATGAATGGATATTAAGGGTCAGGGAAGTGATGAATAAAAAGAATCAGCCGGTTCTATTGCCCTGGGTGAATTGGATGCGTTTAAAACAGACCAACCTGCTTGATCATAAGAAGTTGCTCATCTGCCAGGGAGATGCAACCTGGATGGGTCAATGGTTTCCCTGGTTCCCTTTGCTTTCCCCTTTTGGTTTTGAGCAAAATAAGGACGGTAGTTGGCAGGCGATCGCCCAGGAAATAGACGTTAAACCTCATCTGGTTCAAGGATTTGCCACTGCACAAAATGGCCTCGTTGCCCTGCAATTCCCAGACGAAAGAAACGGGAATCATCTTCAACTAGGATGCAAGGAGGGAACTTTGGGGAGAATGTTACCTGGGTATTCTTATACCATCAATGGGAAGGATTTTGTTTTACATGGGATAAAACAACCAGAAATTCTACCAAAGGTAGGGGTGGATGAAGATGGATTTCTAGTGAAAGCAGGAAACTAGTTCCAAGCTTTTCCTGCCCTTATACATGTGATATAAACAGCCTTTAATTTTTATTTAATGCCTGTATTTCTTAAACAATCTGCCGACTTTGCTGAGGCAATTTCCAACCTTAATGATCTTCCTGTCCTGGTGCTTGGGCACAGGCGTCCCGACGGAGATTGCATCGGCTCCCAAGTTGCTCTTACCCGTGCTTTACTGGCTCTGGGGAAAGATGCCCGGGCAGTCAATCAAGACCCCATACCCCGGACCCTGCAAAAATTTGTGGGAGATACCCCGTTTTTCCCCCCGGATCAGGTTGCTGATGGCGAGTACCAGGTGATCACCGTTGATTGTGCGGATCATCAACGGGTGGGGGATGCCTTGATTAATCGCTTCTCCAAGGTTGATCTCAATATTGATCACCATGTATCCAACACCCAATACGGGGAGAATAACTTCATTCTTCCTGATGCCTGTGCAACCGGGGAAATCTTAGCCAAGTTCTTTTTTGACTCCAAATATCAGGTGGATAAAACCACGGCGGAAGCACTGTATCTTGGGATTTGTACGGATACGGGACAATTTTGCTACTCGGCTACCAATGCCTCCGTCTTTGAAGTCTGCCGGATGCTTTGTGAAGCAGGGGCAAACCCATCGGGAATTGCCCATGAGTTATACGAGAAAGAAAAACCAGGTCGTATTCAGTTGCTCCAGCGCTTCCTTGCCAGTTTTCAAATGGAATATGATAACCGTGTATGCATTGGTTCAATCATGGGGAAGTATTACACGGAAACTGGCACCAAGCCCGAGGATGCAGAAAACTTTGTTGATTATGCCCGCTCTTTGGATGGTGTGGAAATCGGGGTACTATTGGAAGAACGAAACGGCAAAATCAAGGGGAGTTTCCGGGCAAAAGATGAGAATTTAAGGGTCGATCTATTGGCCAAAGAGTTTAACGGTGGGGGGCATACCTGTGCTGCAGGATTCAATGTGGATGGTACCATTGATCATTTTTACCCTTCGTTGGTGGATGCGATTGGTAGGCACCTTGAGTTGGCAGGCAAACATCAGTTAGGATGAGTACGAGACAGGATATTGATTTCGAAGGCATCTTGCTGGTGGATAAACCGCAGGGTATCACTTCTCATGATGTGGTGGATAGGTTGCGCCGGAAATTAAGGATGAAAAAAATTGGTCATGCCGGCACCTTGGATCCATTAGCCACCGGACTGCTGATCATGCTCGTGGGAAAGGCAACCAAAGTTTCCCAGTTCCTGATCAGTTTGGATAAGGCATATGAGGGGACTTTTCTTTTGGGCGTGGAAACCGACAGTCAGGATGCGGACGGAAAAGTGGTCGCGGAAAAACCATTACCAGATGGATTGACTGAAGAGATGATGCTCAAAGAAATGGCAGGATTTTTGGGTGACCAGTACCAGACTCCCCCGATGTTTTCTGCCAAAAAGATCGATGGTGTGCCCTTGTACAAGATGGCCCGAAAGGGGAAGACGGTGGAGCGAGAACCCCGCTTTATCCGAATCAATGAATTAAAACTGGAGAACTGGGAATCTCCCGTTGGTAAATTTTTTATGGACTGTAGCAAAGGTACCTATGTGCGTACCGTTGTTCATGACTTAGGGCAGCGGTTAGGTTGTGGGGCCCATTTGCAAAGCTTAAGGCGGACTAAAATTGATCAGTTTGAAGTTTCTCAATCACTAACCCTTGAGCAGATTAATGAGGTTCCTCTGGGCGAAGTACAAAAACATCTCATACCAGTCTGCGAAGCGGTGCCAACCCATGTTCTTTGATGATGGAACGAGTCTTTGACTCGATTGTCAACTTTGGCAACAAATGGGAAAAGGGAGTGTGCCTTGCCGTGGGCATGTTCGATGGAGTGCACTGCGGTCATCGCAAGGTCCTCGATCTAGCCATAAAGGAAGCCCAGTCTTGCTCGGGCACTTCAGTTGCCCTGAGTTTCCCTCAGCATCCGGCAAGTTATCTGCGTCCCGGTAAGGAACCACCCTTACTGATGCCCTCGTTGGACAAAGCCCAAAACCTGCTGGATGCCGGAATGGATGCGGTCATTTTACAGCCCTTTGACCAACTTTTATCCAGCCTAGAGGCAGAGCAGTTCTTGCCCTACCTCCAGGAGCAGATCCCGGTCTTACAATCTGTTTCAGTCGGTGAAAATTTCCGGTTTGGGAAAAATAGAATGGGTGATTCTGCGGTACTCAAGGAGATGGGGAAGGTATACGGGGTAAAAGTACGGGTTGCCCAATCCCTGGTTTTGAATGAATCGCCGGTGAGCAGCTCACGCATTCGACATGCTCTATCGGATGGTAAAATCACTGAGGTCAATCAAATGCTGGGAAGAACCTACACGGTAAAGGGTAAGGTGATTTCCGGAAAATCACTGGGGCGAACCCTTGGCTTTCCCACCCTGAACCTGGAGTGGAATCCTCAGGCAAGACCAGCTTTAGGGGTTTATGCAGGTCGGGTGAAGGAGACAAATACGGGTGAGGAAATGCCTGCGGTCGCCAATTATGGGCTTCGGCCGACTTTGGAGAGTCAGGTATCGGTCCCGCTCCTGGAAATTCACTGTCTAGAACAGCCTGATGTTTCCATCTGGAGAGAAGGGGCGCCTTTGGAAATGCAATTGAACACTTTTCTGCGACCAGAGATGAAATTCGCAACCGTGGAGGAATTGTCCGCTCAGATCACCAAAGATTGTACGACTGCACGAAACTTATTTGCGGAGCTTTTGTAAAGTGGGAGACCAGCAACTCGTCCGTCCGCCAATTTCTTCCCGAATCAACGGCGCTCCGGATTTTGGGCAGGTTCCGCCGTCTTTCCATCTTTGGTGAAATAGCCACTTGGCGGGGGGATCCCCTCCTTTTGTTCCTACCGATTTCACCGCACCCTGAACCACAAAAAGAATCTGCAGGAAAAGTTTTTTTTGTTCCTTCTTTGCCACCATGGGCGAACGGCAATCTGGGTGAAGGTTAGCACGCCAAAGCACTTCATCCGCCATCCAGTTGCCCATACCTGGAAAATATCTTTGGTCCAGTAATAATGCCTTGAGTGGACGCTTGGGGTGCCGCTCTAAGGCATGGGAAAGTATCTCGAAGCTAAAGGCAGGGCAGAGCATGGAGACTGGGCGGTCCGTCCACCAGTCAGGTGGTTGTTTTCCGTTTTCAATACGTATGCGTCCAAATTGCCGGGGGTCACGGAAAACCAAGGCTTGTTTTGCCTGAAATAAAACCAGGGCATCATGTTTGAGTGGGGTATAATTTTTCTCCTCAACATACAACCAACCGGTCATGCCCAGATGCAGGCCAAGCCAGCAGTTTCCTGATAACGAGAAGAGCATTTGTTTGCCATGGGTTTCTGATCCTTTGAGAGTTTTGCCTACTATGTGCTCATGGATGAACGGACGGTTTTCATCGCGGTAGACTCTTGAGGTGGGGTGAGTATATACGACTTTTATTCTTTGATTGAGCCCAGCATTCCAAAGAGAGCAGGCAAAGGCAACTTCTGCAAGTTCGGGCATAAGGACGGAATTATGGAGTGAGCGACAATAAACGCTGCCGAACCTCCCGGTCTGCTTTGCGATCTGTTCGAATTTCAATAACCCGGATCCCTTGCCTGGGTGGGTTAATAATATGGGCGATGAGCTCCTTTTCGCCCTCGTTGTGTAGATATTCGACCGCATGGGCTGAACAAAGCTTGGCAAAATCACAGGACTGAGGAGTGGCAAAGCATTTCTCAAACTCCGGAAGGTTTGCCACGGGGAGGTTTTCAAAAATCCCCCCTCCCTGATTATTGATGAGAATGATGGTGAGGGAACCAATCAGTTCGGATGCAAAAAGAAGAGCATTGGAATCATGAAGGAACGCAAGTTCCCCGGTGAGAAGATAAGTGGGCTGATCGCTTTGATGGGCAAGTCCCAGGGCCGTGCCCAGCGTTCCATCAATCCCATTTACGCCGCGGGCACCCCAGAGCTTTCTCATTTGCTTGCCAGGTTGCCAAAACCACTCCAGATCCCGTATCGGCATACTGTTTGCACAGTAGAGCTGAGAGCCTGCCGGCAGATATTCAGAAAGTATGCGGGCTATTTTGGGCTCGTGTATCCAAGGTATTTCCAGAAATGCCTGACTCAATTTTTTTTCCACAGATTGCTCTGCATGGATCCATGTTTCCAGCCAATCCTGTTCAGGTGAAGCAAGAGGGATATTATCTAACTGATCAAAGTTCAGTGTGGTCGATTGGCTTGTCCCACAGAGCGGATCGACTTTTCTGCCACTCGGTTCCACCACCAGTCTGGGGGCACCGCTTTCTTCTATCCAAGTTCTCAAAGTCTTGGAAGTGGGCAAGGATCCCAAAAGGATGAACTGGTCAGGGCTTACAGATTTGCAGAATTCAGGACATCTGAGCAGATTTTCGAATCTGAGAATCCGGGCAGGATGATCAGCCTCACGCAATGCACAAAGCGAATCACACAGGATGGGTATTTCTTTGAACACTTGCGGAAGCGAGGAAGGGGTATTGAGCCCAGCAATCACCACAGGTCGGGATGGAGGCTTGATCGATTTTACCGCATCCAGGCACTCGCGAAGTTTGGGTTGTTCAGAAAGTGGAGAAGGAGATAGCGGAGGAAAATCTGGGAGGTTGAGAGCAAATCCATCAGTTGGCCAGAGTGGTTCACGGAAGGAAAAGTTAAGATGCACCGGTCCTGCAGCCCGGCCAGTGGATTGAGAATAAGCAGTTTGCAGGATTCCTTGTAATTCGCTGATGGCTTCCTTCTCCAAGGAAGGAACGGGGGCTTGGTGAAACCCTCGAACAAAGGAACCAAACAATTCGGACTGGTTGATGGTTTGTCCTGCACCACATTCCTGCAATTCAGGCGGACGGTCCGCCGACAAAAGAAAAAGAGGAATTCCGGAATATGATGCTTCCGTGACTGCGGGAAACCAATGAGTCAGGGCAGAGCCTGAAGTGCAGATCAGGGCAACAGGTAGCCGGGTTCTTTTGGCATGTCCAAGGGCCAAAAAAGCAGCAGATCTTTCATCCAGTACAGGGAAACAGGATAACTTCTGCTCTTTTTCGCATCCAATAATCAGCGGAGTGGAACGGGACCCAGGAGAGAAAAAAACCGTGGTGATTCCCAGGTCGGCAAGACCTTGGGCAATGAGATGTCCCCAAAGATAATTTGCTTCAGCTGTCTGCTTGGATGATGAGGTCATTCACTCCGGAAGATTAGGGCTTCCAGTGATGACTTCAAGCATGGCTTGGAGTTTCCAGTCCGTTTCATGTTTTTCGTTTCGGGGAATGGAGCCATCCACAATGCCGGCACCCGCATAGAGGGTGAGGGCATGCTCTTGTATCCTGCCGCAGCGGATGGGTACAATAAATTCCGCCCTTCCCCGTGAATCCATCCATCCCGCCACCCCAGAATAAAGTCCGCGGGGAGCTTTTTCAATTTCCGCGAGTTTGGTTAGGGCAGGGGGGCGTGGGGTTCCACCCATCGCTGGGGTGGGATGGAGGGCTGACAAAACTTCAAAGGGGTGCAAGCCATCCGGGAGTTTTCCTTGAACCGGGGTACGGACATGCTGCAAGTTGGCTAGCCGGAGTAACCGGGGAAGTCCTTCGTGTAGGGAAGTTACTCCGACCGAGGAAAGTCTGCGGTGGATGCTTTCGATGACCAGTTTGTGTTCCCTAACTTCTTTTTCCCGTGCCAATATGGTTTTGCCCCACTGGGCATCCTTGCCGGCTGAAGGTCCCCGTGGTGCCGATCCTGCCAGGGCTTCAGTACGTAAGGAAAGACCCCGAATGCGGGCCAGTGTTTCCGGGCTTGCCCCAACCCAGGTTCCCTGATCGGGCAGAGAAAGTGAGAAAGCATGGCAGTCGGGGTATTTCGCCCGAAGAGCATGAGCAATGACAAAAGGGGAAAGGGTGGAATGGAGATCAAAGGTGAGTTGCCGGGCAAGCACGATTTTGGAAACCTTGCCCGAATTAATTTCTTCGAGTGCCTGATTGACACCCTCCTCATATACGAAATTTTCCTTGGATTTGCCAAGATGGGTTGGTTGTAAAAGTTGTTCGGAAATCTTTTCGTGCTTCAACCCCATCATGGAATTGAGCCGGTTGTTGAGATCCTGTTGTATCGCATCCGCGTGTGAGTTGGGCGAGATCTGAGTATTTAGGGTAATAACATGCTCACCACCATGATGAACCACCTGCCACTTGGGGAGAAATACCGAAAGTGAAGATGGGGATTGTCCAGGAGAACCGGATTCAAAAGAGGCGGTTAAAAAAAGCGTGGGTCCGGATCCTGCGACCGGCGTGTCCCCGGCCTGTTCTACGAATTTGAGAAGTTCTGTGGACCAAGATTTTGCCAGTTGGAATCGATCCGGGCCACTGAATTCCTGGTGAGCTAAATACTCCCCACAAGCAATAGAAAAATCATCCGTAGCTTTTTCGAAATAACAATGGGGTTGGTTTGAGAGATTTAGTTTCTCAAGAAGGGCTAGCGGATCTGAAAAAGTGGTTTTGTAAGATACTGAGCTGTAGAGATTTCTACCGAGTGATTTGGATTTCTCAATCAACTCATCTAAATATTCGGTCAAATTATCACCGATTTTACAAAGGGTGGGTGCTGCATTAAAAATGGTACTCATCGGTTTGCAGTAGGGTTGTGTTTGCAGTCATGATGCACCGGATCGTAACCGCCTGGGTGCATTGGGTTGCATTTGAATATGCGGGAGATTGAGCGGGAGATGGCACGGTGGAAGGGTAGGGTCTGGAAACACTCCAATGCATATTCTGAACAGGTCGGATGGAATCTGCACCTCGCATACGGACCAAGGATGAGTTGCTTGACGGGGGAAAAGAGCCGGTAAAAGCGAATCGCAATAAGAAAAGGCAGGGCAAGTACCCGGCTTAAAGGATTGATATCCATGAATAAATCCATGTTTGAGTTTCTATTGATTGGATCGGGTTTGGACAAATTGCTCATGTCCGGCTTGAGGTACTTCAGCTGGATGGTTTTCTTGATTTGGGTAATGATTTCGAGGAAATTTCCTCAGCAATCAAACCAACCGTAGCTTCAATGGAGTGCGGGCCATCCAGTTCGGGATTGCTTCTGGAACGAAGAGAAATCTTTCCTTCCTCCGCTTCCCGTTTACCAATTACGATCATATGGGGAATTTTGTCCGTTTCCGCCCGGCGGATTTTTGCCCCGAGCTTTGCCGATTGTTTATCAATACCAGCCCGGATATTTTTTGCCTTTAATTGGTGCAGGCAAGTTTCCGCGTAGGGGAGCAATTCATCATTCATGGGAAGGATCCGTACCTGCTCGGGAGCCAGCCAGGTGGGGAAGTTTCCGCCAAAATGTTCAATCAGCACGCCACAAAATCGTTCCATGGAGCCAAAAGGTGCCCGGTGAATCATTACCGGCCGGTGATCCTTGTTGTCGCTTCCCACATAAGACAGGTCAAATCTTTCCGGTAAATTATAGTCCACCTGTACTGTGCCTAGTTGCCATTCTCTACCAATTACATCCTTGACCACAAAATCAATCTTCGGGCCGTAAAAGGCAGCTTCCCCAAGCTCTTCCTCATAGTTAACACCTAGGGTTTTGACCGCTTCACGCAAAGCTGCTTCCGCTTTGTCCCAGGCTTCCACTGCACCTACATATTTATCGGACTCAGGATCGCGTAAACTTACCCGTATCCTGTAATCGTCCATGCCCAGTGTGGAGAACACAAGTTTTACCAAGCTTAGACACCCCTGCACCTCCTCCTGCAATTGATCCTCGCGGATAAAAAGATGGGCGTCATCTTGGGTAAATCCCCGGACCCGGGTCATACCGTTCAGTTCACCCGATTGTTCCCAACGATAAACGGTTCCAAATTCAGCAAGCCTGATTGGGAGATCCCGGTAAGAGTGTTGCTCAGATTTGAAGATACGAATGTGCATCGGGCAATTCATCGGTTTGAGCAAATAGCCGTCGATTTCTCCCTTCTCCAATTTGTTGGACAACTCAGAACAGGTGCACCCTTCCTTGGCTAGTTCATCGAGGCACTCCCGGTGAATGATGGGAGGGTACTGAGAATCCTGATAATAAGGAAAGTGTCCCGATGTGCGATAGAGATCGAGTTTGCCGATATGGGGAGTGTAGACCTGAGAATATCCCTGTTTGTTGAGCTGTTCCGTAATAAAGCCCTCCAGTTCCTGGCGGATAATGGCCCCGTTTGGTTTCCAAAGCACCAGCCCCTGACCGACCTGCTCGTCGATATGAAACAACCCAAGGTCCTTACCGATCACCCGGTGGTCACGCTTTTTTGCTTCCTCCAGTCGTTCGAGATGTTGGGTAAGTTCTTCTTTCGATGCGAAAGCAGTCCCGTAAATGCGTTGAAGTTGTTTCTGGGAGGAGTCTCCCCGATGGTAGGAACCGGCAACATGGAGAAGTTTAAAAGCCTTGATTTTTTTGGTGTAGGTAACATGGCTACCTGCACACAGATCGATAAATTCTCCGTTGCGGTAAAAAGATATGGTTTCACCTTCGGGAATGTCATCCAGCCTGCCTAATTTGTAAGTGGTTTGTCCCATCTCTTTAATGATGGACACCGCTTCTTCCCGGCTTACCTCCTGTCTTTCAAAACGCTGGTTTTCCTTGATCACTTTTCTCATCTCCTCCTCGATTTGCTGGAGCACTTCAGGAGAAAAAGGAATTTCGGAATCGAAGTCGTAATAAAAACCGGCATCGGTCGGCGGGCCGATATCCAACTGAGTGTCCGGGTACAACCGTAAGACCGCGGTTGCTAGGACATGAGCGGCAGAATGGCGGATTTCCTCAAGGGGGGACATTTCCTTCATAGCCGAAAAGATATACTTTTTCCTGCAGTCTCCTGCAATGCCAAAGGGGTTGTCCAGTCCTAGGATAAAGAAATGGGATCAGGCATCAAATCCAAGGTTGGGACGCAACCATTTGACCGATTGTTCAAAATCCCATCCCTTTCGCTTGGCATAATCCTCTACCTGATCCCTACCTAGGCTGCCCACATTGAAGTAGCGGGAATCCGGGTGGGAAAAATAAAGACCGGAAACGGAGCAACCCGGGTTCATTGCCCGGGATTCGGTCAGTTCAAGCCCGATTGCATTTTTCACATCGAGCAGTTCCCAGATTAAATCTTTTTCGGTGTGATCAGGCTGACAGGGATATCCAGCCGCTGGCCGGATGCCTCTGTATTTCTCAGCAACGATTTCTTCGTTGGTTAGTCCCTCTGACTTTCCAAATCCCCACAGGTCGCGAATTTGCTTATGAGCATATTCGGCGGTTGCCTCAGCAAAACGATCTCCCAAAGACTTTACTAAAATGGAAGTGTAATCATCTTGGTCGGCTTTGTATTTTTCCGCAAGTTGATCCACTTCATCTCCTGCATTTACGGCAAAAGCACCCAGGAAGTCCATCCTGCCTGAATCTTCGGGGGCGATATAGTCTGACAAGCAAAATTGTGGCTGGTTTGGTATTACCTGCTGCCGGCGAACGAAGCAGAACTTTCCAACGCTCTTTTGCTTGGAGAGATCGGAGAATAATTCCACATCATCCCCAATGGCATGGGCTGGCCATAACCCAACCACTGCCTGGCAGTGGAAGAGTTTTTGATCAAGGATTTCCTTAAGTAATTCCTGTGCATGGTCAAAAAGTTTTTTCGCTTCCTCCCCCGTGTTTTCCTTTTCGAAAATTTTAGGGTAAGTACCTTTTAATTCCCATGCCCAAAAAAAGGGAGACCAGTCAAAAAACTCAAGAATTTCCTCAAGTTTGGGATTGAAGAGGTGAGTGCCCAGGTTATCGGCCAGAGGTTCGGCGATTTCCTGGGTTTTCCAGTCAAAAGAAACCCCCTTGGTTCGGGCATCTTCAAGTTTAAGCAAGGGTCTTTCTGCCTGAGATTCGTGATGTTCACAAATGCGAGCCTGATCCGACTTAAGGTTTTCAATGTACATTTTTGACTTTTCTGGATGCAATACATCATTGCAAACATTCACGACCAGCGAGGCATCGGGCACTTGTACAACGGGTGCCTCGTAATGAGGGGCAATCTTAATTGCGGTATGTGCACGACTGGTTGTGGCACCACCAATTAGCAGAGGAATCTTTAAACCCAAACGTTGCATCTCCTTGGCGTTGTGGATCATTTCATCAAGCGATGGGGTGATCAGGCCACTTAACCCAAGTACATCTGCCTGATGTTTGGCAACTGCATCCAGGATTTTATCGCAGGATACCATAACGCCGAGATCAATCACTTCCCAATTATTGCAGGCAAGAACAACTCCCACGATATTTTTGCCAATATCATGGACATCCCCCTTGACCGTGGCAATGACCATGGTCGCCCGTTTGTCAGCCCCCGATTTGTCTTTTTCCTTCTCCATGAAGGGTTCAAGGTAGGCCACGGCTTTTTTCATAACCCGGGCACTTTTTACTACCTGTGGTAGGAACATTTTTCCGTCCCCGAATAAATCTCCCACTACTTTCATTCCATCCATCAACGGGCCTTCAATTACATCTAAAGGGCGACCGAGTAACTGACGGGCTTCCTCGGCGTCTTCTTCCGCAAAATCGCCAATTCCCTTGACCAGTGCGTAGGTCAACCGTTCCGCCACCGGTTTTTCACGCCACGAAAGATCTGGACCATCTGATTTTCGACTACCTGTCTGATCCTTGATACTTTCTGCATGGACCAGTAAAGCTTCCCCCGCATCTGCGGACTGGTTGAGCACCACTGCTTCCACCCGTTTGAGAAGTTCGGGCTCAATTTCGTCATAAACTGCAAGCATACCCGCATTTACAATGCCCATGTCCAGTCCTGCTTGGCAGCTATGATAAAGGAAACTGGCATGCATGGCCTCGCGAACGAGGTTGTTTCCCCGGAACGAGAAAGATACATTGCTAATGCCACCACTTGTACGGGCATGGGGGCAACGCTTTTTGATTTCCCGTACCGCATCAATGAAGTCGAGTCCATAAGAGTTGTGTTCATCCATGCCTGTGGCAAGGGTGAGCACATTTGGATCAAAGATAATGTCCCAGGCTGGAAACTTCACTTCATCCACCAGAATTTTGTAGGCCCTTTCACAAATGCGAATTTTATCTTCAAGGGTGGCCGCCTGGCCCTTTTCATCAAATGCCATCACCACCACCGCAGCCCCATATCTCATTGCAAGCGTGGCGTGATGCTTAAAGCTTTCCTCTCCCTCTTTCAGGCTGATGGAATTAATAATGCATTTGCCCTGTATTACCTTGAGCCCGGCTTCAATGACTGTCCATTTTGAACTGTCAATCATGATGGGAACACGGGAGATATCAGGTTCGGAAACAACCAGGTTTAAAAATTTGGTCATGCATTCCTCCCCATCCAGCAGGGCGGCATCAAAATTCACATCAATGATATTGGCTCCGTTCTCCACCTGCTGTTTGGCAACCTTAAGGGCGGAATCGTAATCTCCATCCTCAATTAGTTTTCGAAATTTGGGAGATCCGGTGACATTGGTTCGTTCACCTACCATGATCAAGGATTTTGATTCGCCCTTAATTTCAAAGGGCTCGAGACCACTCAATCTCATTGCAGGCTCGATAGGAGAAATTTTCCGGGGAGCGGCTTGGGTTAATTTATCCGCGATGGCATGAATATGGTCTGGAGTGGTGCCGCAACAACCACCCGCCATATTTAACAATCCTTCCTCTGCGAATGCGAAAAGTGCCTGGGCGGTATCGGCAGGTTTCTCGTCATAGCCGGTGGGAGCGAGCGGGTTGGGAAGTCCAGCGTTGGGATAACAATGAACAAAGCAATCGGCATTTTGGGAAAGTGCCTGAAGGTAGGGTCGCATGGCATCTGCCCCGAGGGCACAGTTCAATCCCACGCCAAGGGGCTTGGCATGGGCGATTGAATTCCAGCACGCCTCGGTGGTTTGTCCGGATAGGGTGCGGCCAGATGCATCGGTTATGGTGATGGAAAGGATTACCGGCAAACGCTTTCCGGAAGATTCAAAAAAGTTTTCCAGGGCGAAAATGGCCGCCTTTAAATTCAGGGTGTCAAAGGTGGTTTCCGGCATGAGGATGTCCACACCACCTTCAACCAGTGCCACAATCTGTGCGTAGTACGCATCAACCAACTGGTCAAAGGTAACATTGCGGAGGGAAGGGTCATTAACATCGGGGGAAAGGGATGCGGTCCGGTTTGTTGGACCAATAGCCCCGGCAACAAATCTGGGTCGCGAGGGATCCTTTCTCATCGCATCATCAGCTGCCTCTCTCGCCAGTTTTGCAGATGCCACATTTAGGTCGTGGACAACTTCTTCGAGATGATAATCTGCCATGGCGATGCTGGTTGCGCTAAAGGTGTTCGTTTCCACTAGGTCGCTACCGGCGGCAAAATAAGATTGATGGATGTTACGGATGATGTCCGGGCGGGTCAGGCTGAGTAAATCATTGTTTCCCTTAAGCTCGCTTTTGTGAGTTTTAAAATAATCACCCCGAAAATCCTCTTCTTCGAGTTTTTCCTGCTGAATCATGGTCCCCATTGCACCATCCAATATCAATATCCTTTTGGCCAAGATTTCTCGGATATCATGTTCAAGGGGACGATTCTTGCTAAAATTTTTCATAAACGTATCAACATATCATGATATGATGATGTGTTTTGCCAAACAAAAACCGACTTTATGAATTTCGTTTATAGTTGGATTGGCTTTGCCAAGCGTTAAAAAATGGTTCATCGTGAACGATTCATGTTTCGGGATGTAGCGTAGTCTGGTTAGCGCGCCTGCTTTGGGAGCAGGAGGCCGTGAGTTCGAATCTCACCATCCCGACCATTTATTTCCCTCTCCTTAAAATTAATCAGGAAACACCAGGCTAGGAATATTCTCATGGATCAAGATATTTATGGAATCTCCCGTTGGGGAGATGGGTTAGTTGGGGTTCTTCCCAATGGTAATGTTGGGTTGCACGATCCTTTGGTCCCTGGCAGTGAGCCAGTTGACTTGGCGGGTATAATTCAAAAACTAGAGCAACGGGGCATTCAAACTCCTGTACTTTTACGAGTATCGAATTTTTTGGAGCACCGGATAAAAGCAATTAATGAAGGCTTCAGGAATGCAATCGAGCAGGTTGAATACAAAGGAGATTATCGGGGGGTTTTCCCCATCAAAGTAAACCAGCAGGCTCATGTGGTTGAGCGGGTATCCAAGTACGGTGAGCCTTTTCATTTCGGACTGGAAGTGGGATCGAAGGCAGAGCTATTGATCGCTCTGTCCCAAAATGTGAATTCTGAGGCGTTGATTATCTGTAATGGATACAAGGATTCGGAATTTATACGGCTTGCTTTACTGTCTTCGAAGCTAGGCATGAGAACTGTCATCGTGATGGAGAGCGTACGGGAATTAAAGTTGATTATTGAAGTATCTCGCGAGCTGGGAATTCCTCCAACTCTTGGCGTTCGGGTAAAATTGGTTAATGTGGTGAGTGGTAACTGGTCGGCAACCAGTGGGGATCGTTCATCATTTGGATTGTCTACTGCCCAGATTGTGGAAGTGGTCGAAACTTTGCGTAGAGAAAACTTACTAGACTCCCTGGTGCTCCAACATTCCCATCTGGGTAGTCAGGTTCCCAATATGATTGAAATTCGTAAGTTTGCCCAGGAGGCAAGTAGGTTGTTTATCGAGATTAAAAAGCTCGGGGCAAATTTACATTATCTGGATCTGGGAGGCGGCCTAGGAGTAGACTACACTGGAGAGAATTCTTCCAGTCCTAATTCGATCAATTATTCTTTGGATGAATATTGTTACAGCTTAGTTGAGACCGTCGGGTTTGAAATGAATGATGCGGGAATTGAGCATCCTTGCATTGTAACGGAGAGCGGGCGGGCTTGTGTGGCACAATCTTCCATGCTTTTGTTTAGCGTGCTTGAGAGTACAAGTTATGAGAGTGATGGTGTTGTTTTATCGGAGGAGGGGGACCATCCAGTGCTTCAATCTCTCATTGATATATCTGACAGTTTAAACCGCGAGATCCTCCTTGAGTCTCTCAATGATGCAACTTACTACCGGGATGAATTAAGAGCCCTTTTCCGTAGGGGCAGGCTTTCTCTCCCCATTTTGGCCCGTGCTGAGCGTGCCCATCAGCGAATTCTGGGTCAAATCCGTGCAATGATGGATGATCTGAATGATATGGAATGGAGCGAGGAATTAAATCTCCGGGTCCAAGGCATGGCCGATATCTACCATTGTAACTTTTCGCTTTTTCAGAGTCTGCCAGATGTATGGGCGATCGATCAGTTGCATCCGATCATTCCCCTTACGCGCTTAAATGAGAAACCAGACAGAAATGCTGTTCTTTGTGATGTTACCTGCGATAGTGATGGTAGAATAGACCGCTTTGTGGTGTCTGAGGGGGTGGCTGACTGTCTTCCTCTTCACAGTTTGCGAGAGGATGAAGAATACTACCTCGGTGCATTTTTTGTCGGTGCGTATCAGGAAACTCTGGGAGATTTACACAACTTGTTTGGGGATACCAATGTGGTAACCATCCGGTTGAAGGAGGATGGTGAATTTGAGCTGCTTGACGAGGTTGAGGGTGACACCGTTTCCGAGGTATTGAGCTATGTGGAATATGAGCCAAAAAGACTGCTTGAAAAATTTAAGGCCCGGGCGGAACGGGCGGTGAAAGAGCATGGTGCTACCCTGGGGGAATTGAAAGAATTAGTGTCTACTTATCGTGACAGTCTAAGAGGATACACCTATTACGAATCGGATTAAGAAAGGAAAAAGTATGTCAAAAGTATTGGTAGTGGGAGCCGGTGGAGTCGGTTCCGTTGCAGTTCATAAAATGGCTCAGTTACCTGAGGTTTTTTCATCCATCTCTTTGGCAAGCCGAAGGGTTTCATCCTGCGAGAAAATTGCTGATTCAGTGAAGGATAGATTTGGAGTAAGCATAGAAACCGCTGAAGTGGATGCCGATGAAGTTGGTCAAACCGTCCGGTTGCTCGAGCGGATCAAACCGGATCTTTTGGTAAACCTTGCCCTTCCTTATCAGGACCTTCCACTCATGGATGCCTGCTTGGAGGCAGGTGTGCCGTACCTAGATACCGCAAATTATGAGCCCAAGGACGAAGCCAAGTTTGAGTATCGCTGGCAGTGGGAATACCAGGAGAGATTTGAAAAGGCCGGACTGATGGCTCTTCTGGGGTCTGGGTTTGACCCCGGAGTAACCAATGTGTTCACTGCGTGGCTGGCCAAGCATCATTTTGACCGTATCGATACACTGGATATTTTGGACTGCAATGGAGGGGATCATGGCCATCCTTTCGCCACCAATTTTAATCCAGAAATCAATATTCGGGAAGTTACTGCTCCGGCGAGGCACTGGGAAAAAGGCGGTTGGATAGAGAGTCCTGCCCTGTCCTTTAAACAGACCTATGATTTTCCAGAGGTGGGAGAGAGAAACATGTACCTGATGTACCACGAGGAACTGGAATCCTTGGTGAAACATTTTCCTGATATTCAGAGAGCCCGTTTTTGGATGACCTTTGGGGATGCCTATTTAAAACACCTCGAGGTTTTGCAGAATGTTGGACTTACCTCGATTGAACCCATTGTGTATAAGGGGCAGGAAATTATTCCTCTGCAATTTCTTAAGGCGGTGCTACCAGACCCAGGGGGACTGGGGGAGCGCACCAAGGGTCGTACCTGTATTGGCAATATTGTAACCGGGGAAAAGGCCGGCTCCCTGATCACCAAATATTTATACAATGTATGCGACCACGAAGAATGTTTCCGGGAAGTGGGAAGTCAGGCAGTAAGTTACACCACCGGCGTGCCCGCAATGATTGGAGCTGCCCTTATGCTTCAGGGAATCTGGCAGGGCAGGGGAGTCTTCAATATGGAACAACTCGATCCAGATCCTTTCATGGATATGCTTAACCAGCATGGTTTGCCCTGGGAGGTTTGCCAACTGGATGCCCCATTGAATTTCTGATGCTTCCCACACAGAGCGGAGGACCGGGTGCCTTCGCCCAATTTGATCTAAAGCGGGTGCCCACCCCATGTTATGTGGTGGATGAGGAAAAGATCCGTTCCAATCTTCGGATTCTTCGGGATATTGGAGAGCGTTCAGGAGCGAGAATCTTGATTGCCCTCAAGGCTTTTTCCATGTGGTCGCTTGCAGGATTGATTGAAGAGTATCTGGACGGCTGTTGTGCCTCTGGTTTATGGGAAGCAAGGCTGGCACGGCAGAAATTTTTTGCCCCCAAGGAAAAAGGCAAAGTACTCTCCACTTTTTCTCCTGCCTACCGGTCCATTGACTTGGATGAGATTTGCGCCCTGTCCGATCACCTTATTTTCAATTCCCCACAAGCTTTTGGACTTGAGCAGGCGATAAAAGCAGGGCTATCGGTTGGGTTGCGGATCAATCCGGAACTTTCCCTCGGGCTCGATCCCAAGTACGATCCATGTGCGGAAAATTCTCGGTTGGGCTATCCTTTGAGCAAAGTAAATGGTGATGAACTTTGCGGGTTTCAAGGGTTGCACTTTCACACCCTTTGCGAACAAAATTTTGACCCCCTCTTACAAACATGGTGCAAGGTCGAGCAACACCTTGGAGATATGCTCAACCAGTTTGACTGGATTAATCTGGGAGGCGGACATCATTGCACCCGTGAAGATTATGACCGGGATGGCTTGGTGGATTTGATTTCGATGATTTCTCAAAAGTATCAGGTTCAGGTATATCTGGAACCTGGAGAAGCCGTGGCGTTGGATGCAGGCATCCTGGTCGGAGAAGTCTTGGACATAATGGGGGCGGAAAAGCAACACGCCCTACTGGACCTCAGTGCCACCTGCCATGCTCCTGATGTGATTGAAGCACCGTACCGGCCCGCACTCCTTGGGGAGGTGATGTATGAGGGATATGAATATTACCTGGGGGGAGCGAGCTGTTTGACTGCAGATAGCTTTGGCAGTTACCGTCTGCCAGGTAAGCTGTGCCGCGGGGACAGAGTGGCTTTTTTGGATCAGGCTCATTACACCATGGTAAAAAGCAATACATTTAACGGCGTGCCTTTGCCCTCGATTGCCCTGTGGAACTCCCGCACGGATGACCTTAAAATCATTCGGGAATTTGATTACGATGAATTTCTAAACCGCTTATCATGATGCCTAGAAAAACTATGCAATTTTTGGAATCTGAACTTACGGAAATGGAAAAGCAGGAAAGTTTTTCCCGCTTCCACATCATTCCCTGTCCGATGGAAAAAACCGTTTCTTACGGGGCCGGCACTTCGGGTGGTCCAGGGGCGATTCTTGAGGCGAGTCAGGAACTGGAAAGATCATCTATATGTGAACAAGGGATTTACACTCACCCAGCAATGGATTGCTCTGTGGATCATAAAACCTGCCTGGCAGGTTTACGAAAGCAGGTAAGAATGGTGGTCGAAGCAGAAAAATTCCCAGTGGTTTTAGGGGGCGAACATTCCCTCTCATGGGCTGTGGTGAATGGAATTTGTGAAGCTCTGGGCAAGAAAGTGGGAGTTATACAGGTCGATGCCCATGCCGATCTTCGGCAGAGTTATGGGGGGGATCCACATTCCCACGCCAGTGTGATGAATTTATTGGTTCAAGAGGGGCACGGGCTTGCCTCTTTCGGTGTGCGTGCACTTTGCGAACAGGAAAAAAAGTTCCGTCAGGATTATGGTGTGAAATATTGGGATGGGGAAGATTTGGTTCGGGGAAATACAAGTAGGGTGAACTTGCCAGATGACTTTCCGCAACTGGTTTACCTTAGTTTTGATTTGGACGGCCTCGATCCTTCAGTCATGCCTGCGGTAGGAACACCAGTGCCCGGTGGATTGTCATACTATCAGGCTATCGACTTGGTTGAATCGGCTCTTGCTGGCAGAAAGTGTGTGGGCATGGATTTAGTTGAGTTGGCTCCGGTCGATGGTGATGTGGTTTCTCCCTTCACCGCAGCCTGCCTCTTGCAAAGACTTCTGGCATTAGTCTAAATCTTTTGATTACACCTGAGCAGATCATTGAACGGTTTTCCTTGAAAGCCCATCCAGAGGGTGGCTGGTATCAACGTACTTATCAGTCCAGCTTAGAGATAGAGTCCCCTAATGGTTCCCGTCCCGTGGGTACATCCATATTATACCTCCTCGAAAGGGGAGATATTTCTCGCTTACATAGTCTGGATGCGGATGAGACATGGTATTTTCATCTGGGATCTCCCTTAAAGCTGCATATGTTTTCTGAAGATCGCTATCATTCAATCCTGCTTGGAGATATATCAAAAAATACCGATGCACACCCACAATACACCATTCCTGCTGAAATGATTTTTGGGGCAGTTCCATGTGAAGCTTCTAAAGGTGAATATTCGCTGGTGAGTTGTTCTGTGTCTCCAGGTTTTATTGAAACTGGTTTTAGATGGTCGAATGCGTCGAGCCTGAAAGAAAAATTCCCAAAATACTTAGATTTAATTGAAAAGATGAGCCATTCTGTGGAATCTTAATGTTTGAATGCAGAAAATCTTTTCATGGGGTGGAGGAAAAATACTTGAACTTGAACTTCCTGATTGGAGAATTTGGATTCCTGAATTAGTTGACCAGTTTACCCTCAATCAGGAAAGTGCCGGCAAGTCTCACAAAATTGGAGGCAGGTGGGAAAATCTATACATTGACATAAGTGTCGTACCTGCTGCACGGATTCCTATCCGGATTGCCAGAGATTTCGGTAAAGAGCTGCTCGATATATCAAGTGTCATTTTATATGAGCCTTTGGCAAATACCTTAGACCAAAAACCTCCCTTTTGGTTTAATTACGCAAAACCGGGTGAATCAACCGGACTTCATGATCACTCTGAACTATCTGCGCTTTCAGGAGTGATTTATTTGTCTGCTAAACCAAGTTCTGGAAACTTATATTTTCATAAAGACGGGGAAGTTGACCTGGAGATTATGCCAAGCATTGGAAAACTGGTGCTTTTTGAGCCTTGGATGCGCCATGGGGTACGAGAAAATCTTTCAGATCAAAACCGCTTATCCATGGCTTTTAATCTATTCCCTTTCCCCCTACCTATCATGAATTTGTAAATTTCTGCTCACATTTTTTTGAATGACAATTTAAGCAATTTATTTTTTCTAAGAATTTCGTTGTGCATTCACCTAACAAACTTCATAAAATGAATCGTTTTTTATTTAACTATCCCTCCCTGTAATAATGACTCAAGCAACCGATTCTTTTGAGGAAATCGAATCCGCGGTCGTGCGCTTCGCTGGAGACTCCGGTGATGGCATGCAAACGATCGGGGAGCGCTTTACTGATTCAAGTGCCTTCGCTGGTAACGATATAGCTACCCTGCCTGATTTCCCCGCCGAGATTCGGGCACCTGCCGGAACTCTTGCAGGGGTGTCTGGTTACCAGTTGCAATTTGGCAGCCGGACCATCTTGACTCCAGGCGATGAGCCCGATGCGCTTGTGGCGATGAACCCGGCGGCGCTTAAGGCAAATATTGGCGATCTGCCCGAAGGTGGAATGCTCGTGGTGAATGTAGATTCATTCAAGGCGATGAACCTCAAAAAAGCAGGATACCAAAGTAATCCATTGGAGGATGAAGAGTTTAGAAAAAAATATCAGCTTATTGAATTGGATCTAACCACACTGACCAAAGACGCACTTGTGGACAGTCCCTTGAAGCCTTCGGATAAAGCCAGGTGCAAAAACTTCTTTGCACTCGGTTTTATGTGTTATGTATATGGGCGTCCCCTTGATCCAACTCTTACCTTTTTTGATCAGAAATGGGGCAAGAAATTGCCGCAGGTTGCTGAGGCCAACGCCAATGTGCTTAAAGCTGGGTATAACCTTGGTGACACCATGGAAACTGCCCGTAACCGTTATCAATTAGCCAAGGCAGTTGTTCAGCCAGGGGTTTATCGTAAAATTTCGGGCAACGAAGCTTTGGTCTATGGCTTGGTTGCGGGTGCCAAATGTGCCAACAGGGAGCTCCTTTACTCTGGATACCCCATTACCCCTGCATCTCCTGTTCTAGAGGGACTATCTGCTCTAAAAAAATACGGCATAAAGACCGTTCAGGCAGAGGATGAAATTGCGGCGATGGGTGTGGCCATTGGGGCAAGTTTTGCCGGAGATTTATCGGTGGTTGCCACCAGTGGTCCTGGCATGTGCTTAAAGAGTGAATTTATCGGTTTAGCCAGCATTACAGAATTACCCGTTGTGATTTGTAATGTCCAGCGGGGTGGCCCGAGCACTGGTTTGCCTACGAAGACGGAACAGAGTGACCTCCTGCAAAGCTTATTTTCAAGGCACGGGGATTGTCCGCTTCCTGTTATCGCTGCCCACTCTCCATCTGATTGTTTTGATTGTGCCATCGAGGCTTGCCGAATTGCCCTGACTTATTGCACACCCGTAATCTTTTTAAGTGACCTTTATGTGGCCAATGGAGCTGAGCCATGGCTCGTTCCCAACACTGCAGACCTTCCATCAATTGATGTAAGGTTTGCCAACCCGGATGAGCCGTATGTGTCTTACAGGCGCGACCCAGTAACGCTGGCTCGCACCCAAGCCATCCCCGGGCAACCGGGCTTGGAGCACCGAATTGGTGGGTTGGAAAAGTCAGAGGATGGTGGTGTCAGTTATGACCCGCAAAACCATGAGAACATGACTAAACTCCGTGCCGAAAAAGTCGATCGTATTGCCGATTCCATTCCTCCAACCCAACTTCATGGAGAAACCGAAGGAGATCTCTTGGTGATAGGGTGGGGAGGTACTTATGGAGCAATAACCTCAGCCGTAAAAGCGATGCAGGCGGAAGGATTTTCTGTATCGAGCCTTCATTTGAGGCATCTTAATCCATTGCCCAAAGACTTAGGTGATATTATCAGCAAGTTCAAAAAAGTGATTGTTCCCGAATTAAACCTTGGGCAACTCAGCATGATCTTGCGTGCTAAGTTCTTGGTCGATGCAATACCATTGACCAAAGTACAAGGAAAGCCCTTTAAGGTTTCTGAGTTGAGGGATGCTTTTCACAAGGAACTTTCCTGATAAACATTTTCATGAGCACTACCAATACGGAAGAAAGCAGCCTAACTAAAAAGGACTTCGTTACCGAAAACGATGTCCGTTGGTGTCCGGGTTGTGGAGATTACGCAATCCTTAACGCAGTTCAAAAAACATTGCCTGAACTTGGTATCCCTAAGGAAAAATTTGTGGTGGTGAGTGGAATTGGCTGTTCCAGCCGGTTTCCCTATTACATGAATACCTATGGATTTCATACCATTCACGGACGGGCACCCACCGTGGCAACTGGTGTTAAAACTGCCAATCCTGATCTTTCTGTTTGGATGGTTACTGGAGATGGAGATGGTCTTTCGATTGGGGGAAACCATTTGATGCATTTGCTTCGCCGCAACCTCGATATCAATGTACTGCTTTTCAATAACCGTATATACGGGTTGACCAAAGGCCAGTACAGTCCGACCTCCGAGGTGGGCAAAAAAACCAAAAGCACTCCTGCTGGCTCTCTTGATTATCCCATAAATCCCTTATTATTTGCTTTGGGCAGCGAAGCTACCTTCATTGCCCGTACTTCTGACACCGATCAGAAACACATGGTAGAAACCTTTAAGGCAGCTCATGCCCATAAAGGTACTTCTTTTGTGGAAGTCTTTCAAAATTGCGTAATTTTCAATAACAATGCCTTTGATTCTGTTACAGGGCGTGAAGTTCGAAGTGAACAGTCTTTGATGCTTGAAGAAGGAAAACCTTTAAGATTTGGAGAAAATAAGGGAATACGAATAAATGGCTTTGATCCAGAGATCGTAGAGCTCGGGAACGGCGTAGATGAGTCAGAACTCATCGTCCACCAGCCCAAGACCACAAATCCTGCCTACGCGTCCATCCTTGCGCAAATGGC
>ERZ807291.570-NODE-570-length-62649-cov-5.481755_pt1 | contig 62649 bp, 61 predicted proteins | sample MGYA00521257_ERZ807291 | MGnify/ENA primary metagenome ERZ807291 (study PRJEB31413, sample SAMN03169783) | marine metagenome | biome: Marine; feature: Water; material: Subsurface seawater | place: North Sea | collected 2011-04-28 | depth 1 m m ... | reverse complement strand
TCTCTGTCTTGAACATCTATCCCGCTTCCTTCACAAGATTTTACGAATAGCCAATTTTTTAAACCGCAGAGGTCGCCGAGAGCGGGGAGATTTTGGGAGGTGAAAAAAGAAGAAAAACGAATCCACTCGGCGAGACCTGAGCGTTCTCAGCGTATGGTCCGGTCTGCTCCGCATCCGGTCTTGTCGTCGTTGCACTCCTCGAAACTGCGGTGACCCCTTGCCGAAGCCTAGTCTAGCTTTATGAGAGGAAGGGGAAGAATGAAGCTGAAGCTTGAGCATCCGCCATCACTCCAAAATTGGAAGACGTGGCTCTAATGAACAGATGGGTACTCCGTTTCGGAGTCAGACATGATTACTTACAAGTATTTTTCGACAAAACTTATGTTATTCCATTTAAAGACATTCTGACGATTTGCTCAGATCCCCAGAAGCAGGGTAAGGCAGAATCAGCCTGGAGGCCAGGTCATAGGGCGGCCACCGAGCAAGTGCACGTGTAGGTGGGGGACGGTTTCGCCGCCGTCTTGACCGCAGTTGATGACAATACGAAAACCCTTCTCCAAATTAAGCTTTTTAGCCACCGAGGCGGCCGTGAGCAAGAGATGCCCGAGTATGGATTGCTCCTCGGATCTAGCCTCGGTAATGCGCGGAATCACTATTTTAGGGACAACGAGCAGGTGGATCGGTGCCTGCGGGTCGATATCATGGATGACGATACAGTGCTCATCCTCGTGTTCGATTTTGGCTGGTATTTCCCGCGCAATGATACGCTCAAAAAGTGTTTTCATAGTGTTAAAGCTTTGGATTCTATTGGCGAGAGATGGTCACAAACTCGGTCATCATGTTAATTTGTGCATTATATAACCACGACCTGTAGTCGTGAGCCTTTGGTTGCCCACGCGCAGACGAGCTCGTCGATCCATTGCCGCACACGCTGGTATCGGGCTTCGCGAGGCTTCGTCCAGTATTTGCCCACAGGGCAGACAGCTTCCCGCAGACCGGTAACGAGGAGGAGCCCTTTACGGCGACCGGCCAGCTTCTTCATCTCCACAACAATGGCTTGGCGAATCCAGAGGGGGCTAAAGTCTTCCAACCGGGGCACATGCCAGTGGGCGAACGCGCATTCGGCTGGCTCACCCGAGTCGCCGAAGTGGAGTCGCCTTAGCTGGTCGACGTACTCGCCCAGCGAGATCAGCGCCAGATCGGCTGGGTGCTCCTGGTAAGCGAACTCAAGCGCACGGCGCGCGTGCTCTGCGCGCTCTGGGTCGGAAACGCGCCCAAGGAGCTCGTTCAGGGTTCGAAGTTGATCGACTGGGTTCGCCGTGGCTTTAGGCATTTTCAGTGGATGCTTTGAGCTCGTTGATTTCCTGCGCCAACTCGCTGAGATCACGGAAGTCTTTATAAACGGACGCATAGCGCACGTAGGCGATCTGGTCGAGATGTTTGAGGCGGAGCATAATCTGCTCGCCGATGGCATGCGCCGGGATCTCATGGTCGAACTCCTTTTCAAGGGCGGCCAACACGTCAGCGATTAACATTTCGATCTGCAACACGTCAATTGGGCGCTTCTCGACGGCTTTCTTTAATCCGCCCAGCATCTTAGCCCGGTCGAAGTCTTCACGACGGCCATCACGCTTGACGACTTGCAGATCGGCGCGGAGGACTTCCTCGATCGTCGTAAAGCGGTAGCCACAATCAATGCACTCACGGCGGCGACGGATCGAGGTTTCGTTTTTACCGGTTCGGGTATCGAGCACTTTCGTCTCGAGAGAGGCACATTTAGGGCAGCGCATGATAAGCAATAAGAATACAAGAGCGGGTAGCGAGAAGTCCCACTTGTCGATTTAAACAGAATAATACTAGATCTAGTGCAAATCGAAAGCAATTACTATATTTAGTGAATCTCCTATAAACTGCGAGCTCGATTTTAGAGCAGCCGTTAAGGCAGACATGCTGATTAAAAAAGCAAATGAAGGAGGCGTATGTAGAGCGCCTGAATCAGCTAGACGAATGGGCCAAGGCTACAGTGGGGCCCAAGCTCGCATGCAGTGATCCACCACATCGGCGCACTCGCGGTTTTCGCGAACGTCGTGCACCCGGACGAAGTCGACCCCGGCCTGGATGCCGAGGGCGGTCGTGGCCAGCGTGCCACTGAGGCGCCCCTTCGGGTCTTTAAGGTCGAGCAGTTTCGCAATCATCGACTTGCGCGAGGCACCTAATAAGACAGGGTAGCCTAAATCACAAAGTTCCGGCAAACGCCGCATGATGGCCCAGTTATCTTCATAACTTTTGCCAAAGCCGAGCCCCGGATCGAGTATGATAGCATCGTCCCGTAGGCCGGCGGCTTTGACCAGACGAATCGACTTTTGCAAAAAGCTGAGCAACGCCTCCATCACATCGCCGACGCCGGCCTCCTCGGCGGGGCGGTTGTGCATGAGAATACAACTGGAACCCGAAGCACCGATCACCTCTGCCATGCGGGGGTCGCGCTGCGCGCCCCAGACGTCGTTGACAATATCGGCACCCACGGCGAGCGCGGCCTCGGCGACCTCAGCCTTCGAAGTGTCGATAGAGATGAGGGCGTCCGTGTGCGGACGAATTTTCTCGATGAAAGGGACCACCCGGGCGATTTCCTCCGGCACAGGGATGGGCACATGTCCGGGGCGCGTGGACTCGCCCCCGATATCGATCAAGTCCGCACCCGCGCTGAGCATGGAATGGAAGTGCAGGGCGGCCGCATCATGGTCGACGAAGTCACCGCCATCGGAAAAGGAATCGGGCGTGAGGTTTAAAATTCCAACCAGATAGGTGCGACGACCAAGCGGGAGAGCTTTGCGTGGGGTGTGGTAGATGCGTTCTTTCATGGTATACGGTGGTTTGCGCAGGCTCGCCGCAGAACTGGCCTCTGAGCAACATAGGCATGCTCGCAGCCCAGGTCAGCCCATCGGGTATGGAAATTTTGCGGAAATGGAATCGATCTTTTGCAGCGTTTCTTCGCTCAGCTTGAGATCTGCAGCCTGAAGACTGGGCTTAAGTTGCTCGATCGAATTCGCGCCAATAATAGTCGAGGCGACGAAAGCGTGCTGCTTGCTCCAAGCTACGGCGAGTGTGACGACATCGATCTGAAGCTCCCTCGCCAATTTAATCAGCTCGGCGGTGGTAGCGAGGCTCTTCTCATTAACAAAGCGATCGGCCATCTGACGCTGACGCTCGCCGTCGCCTTTCAGGTATTCGGTAAAGCGGGCCCCCTCGGGCAGTGCACCGTCGTTGTATTTACCACTGAGCACACCCCCGCCGATCGGCGAATACGGCAGCAGGCTGATACCTTCGCGCCGACAAATATCGGCGAGCGCATCTTCGAAGCGACGGTTGTTGATTGAGAAATTATTTTGAATCGTCTCGTAGCGGGCGCAGCCTTTTTCCAGGGCCTTTTGGTTGGCCTTCATGGCGCCCCAGGCGGTCTCGTTGGACGAACCGATGACGCGCACTTTACCCTCTTCCTGCAGCTCGGTCAGCGTCTGTAGAGTTTCCTCGTATCCAAAATCGTGATCCGGCCAGTGGGTCTGATAGAGATCCACGTAGTCCGTCTGCAAACGGCGCAGGCTCCCCTCTATGGCCATGCGGATGTGGACGCGGTCGAGCGCGGCCTTGCCCCCACGGATCGGCGGGGAAAACCAGCCATGCCCGGGGCCTGCCACCTTAGTAGCCAGCAAAATTGAACTGCGGTCTTTGCCCTTCAGCCACCGACCGACAATCTCCTCGGTGCGGTACACATATTCAGCTTTCGGCGGCACAGGGTAAATCTCGGCTGTATCGAAAAAATCAATGCCTGCCTCATAAGCATGATCCAGAATCGCGAACGATTCGCGCTCTTCGAGCGTGGAGCCGAATGTCATCGTGCCCAGACAGATTTCCGATACTACGATGCCGCTACGGCCTAAACGTCTTTTTTCCATGTTCTCAATTTAGGCGAAAGACTTGGCGAAAGACAAACGCTTTGGGCAACGATTTTCGTAAGAGCCTGAAACCGCCACCGACCCCGCCCACGTCGACGCGACTGGCGTCGCATCGCTACAACACAGATCGAAACCATAGCGATCATGCGCCAGCAAGGTCGACGGCCAAACGCCGACCCCAAACCACGTCGACGCGAATGGCGTCGCATCGCTACAACACAGATCGAAACCGTAGCGATCATGCGCCAGCGAGGTCGACGGCCAACCACCAACCCCGCCCACGTCGACGCGAATGGCGTCGCGCGATGTCCAATCAATCTTAACTTGCCTCGCTTCAAAGGAAGCCCCAACTTCAACACAAATTTTCCACAAACAACCGACTGCAAATGCCTGAACTGACCCGAGCACAAAAAGACGAATTCATCGAATTCATCGCCTATCTCTGCGATGAAGCCGCCAAAGAGATCATGCCCCATTACGGCCCCGACGTGGAAATCGAGCGCAAATCCGACGCCACTCCAGTCACGCTGGCCGACCGGAACGCAGAAAAACGCATCCGCGAGATACTGGCCGCCCGCTACCCAGAACACGGCATCATTGGTGAGGAATATGGCCGTGAGCGCGAAGACGCAGAATTTGTCTGGGTGCTCGACCCAGTCGACGGCACCAAATCTTTTATCTCTGGAGTTCCCCTTTTCGCGACCCTCATCGCCCTGCTCCACAAGGGCCGTCCGGTGATCGGAGCGATCAATCAACCGGTGCTCAAGCAAATGGTTATCGGCGACTGCGAAACGACTACGCTGAATGGTAAACCGGTGACTGGCCGCGAGGCTTGTCCACTAAGCAAAGCCACCCTCTGCACGACCGACCCGATCCGTCAAACGCTGTGGCAGAACAACGCAGACTGGACGGCGCTGCCGCCCAAAACCGCACTCTACCGCTCCTGGGGTGACGCGGGCGGCTACATCCTGCTCTGCTCTGGATTTATCGACATCATGTGCGACCCGATGATGGAGATCTGGGACTGCGCGGCGATCCTCCCCTGCCTCGAAGGCGCGGGATTCAAAGTGACCGGATGGAAGGGGGGCGACGCCTTTGAAGAGCGTTGCATCATCGCAGCCAAAGCGCCGCTGCATGCCGAAGTCATGGCCACGCTCTATCCCGCCTAGCCTAAAGCGATCACCCATACCTTCTAATCAATGGCCGCTCTTCTACAACATGTGCGCACAGGCCTGAGATCGGCAAGGGACTACAATACCCTGGACTTTTGGCCGCTGCGTCAGTCCTTGAAGGCATACGACCGCAGGTGCTTTAACGGCGACCTGCGCGCGGGGTTCAACGTCGCACTGCTCGCTTTCCCGCAAGGCATGGCCTACGCCCTGATTGCGGGCCTACCTATTCAATATGGCATCTATGGTTCAGCCATCGCCGCCATCGTTGCACCCGTTTTTGCCAAGAGCCACTTGATCACACTCGGGCCGACCAACGCGACGTCGGTCATGCTGCTCAGCGCATTTGCCAGCCTCGGTATTTTCGGAGCGGACAAACTGAGTATGGTGCCGCTACTCATTTTTATGGTGGGGCTCTTCATTGTGGTGGGGGCTTATTTCAAGGTAGCCAACCTGGTCCAATATATTTCGCGATCCGTCATCACCGGCTACATCACAGCGGCCGCACTACTCATCATCACCAACCAAATCCCGAAATCACTGGGCTTGGAAATAAACGGCAAGGGCGCCACCTTCTATGAGTCGGTGATATTGATGTCGCAAGCGATCCACAGTGTTCACTGGCCGACCGTCTTGGTCAGCTTGGCAACGGCGGGCCTCTTTTTCGTGTTGAACAAAAAGTTCAAGTCCCTGCCTAACGTCGCCATCAGCCTGCTCGCTATTTCGGCCCTCACCGAATTCGTGATCGAGTCACTACATTTGAAACTCATCGGAAGCGAAAGCGGTATCCAATTTTTGCCCGGGATCAATGCAGCTGACTGGTCCTTCCAGGCACCCGACTTTTCACTTGGCGACGTGCATACACTGGCCAGCCCGGCATTGGCCATCGCCCTGCTCTGTATTCTGGAAGGTATCTCCATCGGTAAATCACTGGCCGCCAGAACCGGCGCACGGCTTGATGCCAACCAAGCCATGTTCTCCATCGGCATGGCCAATATCGCCTGCGCGTTTTTCTCCGGCATGCCGGCCTCCGGGTCGCTCACCCGATCGAGCCTCAACGTGAACAGCGGCGGCAGTACGGTGCTGGCCAGCTACATTTCGGGAATGCTTGTCTTTGTGGGGGCCTTCATACTCGGACCCTTCACGCAATTTGTGCCGCAGTGCACGCTGGCCGTTCTTGTCATTGCAATTGGCATTTCTCTGATTGACCGGCACGCCATTCGAATCGTCAACCTGACGACGAAGTCGGACGCAGTCGTCTTCGGCGCCACATTCATGAGTGGTCTTTTCATGCCACTGGACTCCGCCATCTACATCGGCGTAGGCACCTCGATTGTGCTCTTCCTAAAGAAAGTCGCCCGCCCGGAAATGGTCGAGTACGCCTTCAAAGACGATGGCCAACTCGCGGAGATGGACAAATTCGAGCAGCGCGCCATACCCCAAATTTCGATCGTGCACGTCGAGGGTGAGCTCTTTTTTGGTGCGGCCGATCTTTTCCGAGATCAGATGCGCCGGATCTGCGAAGAGCCCAATCTCAAAATCGTCGTGCTCAAGATGCGCAACGCCCATCACCTCGATGCCACTGGAGCGATGGCACTCGAAGAACTGCTCCTTTACATGGGAGAGAAGAGACGCTACCTAATTCTCAGCGAGGTCAAGGCCGACATGGTCCGCGTGCTCAAAAATTCCGGACTCTTCGATGAAATCGAAGAGCGCAACATCTTCACTGACGAGCCGAGCAACCCCACGCTGTCGACCGCAAAGGCACTCAAGCGGGCGCAAGAACACTTAGGCACTACCACAGTGGACGTCTCAATCTACGTCGACCCCGTGCTTGATAAAACGAAACAAGGCGAGCGACCTTAGGTGTCCTTTCCCAATCGCGCGAGTTTTCGGCAGGCTCGGCACGGACTAAGCAACCGAGTTCCTCTCTATCTTCAGTTAAGGTTTCGCGGGCTGCTCCGTTCATTCATGGATGTTTGAGCCAAGTCAGTCTGCAGCCATAGACGCGTTTCGGGAATTCCTCCCCCGTGCGGGGCGCGACTATGCCGCTTCACGCAACTATGACTATGGGCCGGACCAGCGGCACAATATTTCTATGCTCTCGCCTTGGGTGCGCCTGCGAGTGCTCCCAGAATGGACGATCCTGCGCGAAACGCTCAAGCAGCACAGTCCGAGCGTAGCAGCAAAATTTATCGATGAGGTCTGTTGGCGTACCTACTGGAAGGGCTGGCTGCAACAGCACCCCGGCGTGTGGGATGACTACCTGGAGGAACTGGCAAGCACACGGCGCGCATTCCAGCGGCGAGCCGACTACGAAAAAGCCCAAATCGGCGCAACGGGGATCGAATGCTTCGACGCCTGGGCCCGGGAGCTGATCGAGACCGGCTACCTGCACAACCACGCGCGTATGTGGTTCGCGAGTATCTGGATCCATACACTCCATCTTCCCTGGGTCTTGGGCGCAGCGTTTTTCCACAAGCACCTCTATGATGGGGACCCGGCATCGAACACCCTAAGCTGGCGCTGGGTAGCGGGTCTGCACACAGCTGGCAAATGCTACCTCGCGCGCGCCAGCAACATCGAAAAATATACAGACGGGCGCTTCAAGCCAGACGCCATACTCGCCAACGAGCCGCGAATTCCGGAGACAAGCTTCAGTCGGCCCGAAAAAGTGCCGCTGGCTGACGTGCCCCCACTACCTCAAGCTGGTCGGCTCGGCTTGATCCTTCACGAGGATGATCTTTCCGCGGTCGACTGGTTAGCGAGAGCCAGTAAGCCCACCACGGTCTGCGGATTCTTCGCCGAAGCAGCCTATCGCGCGCACGACATCGCCGAAAGAGTGATTGATTTTAGGCGGGCATGCATGGCCTCCGCGCTGCCTGCATCCGCGAAACTGGCTTCCCACACCGAATCGGTCATTGAATGGGCCGTTCACCAAGACCTGGATGCCGTGGTTCTCGCTGAACCACCGGTCGGACTCTGGACTCCGATCGTACCTGAGCTGCGCGTTCGATTGGAGGCCCTCGGCATCGGCCTCCATTGCGCCCGGCACTGGTGGGACGCACATTTCTTTCCCCAGGCGGGAGCGGGATTCTTCAAATTAAAAAAGTCCATCCCCCAAGCGATCGAACAATTATGACAAGCATCTACACACAAGCCATGCGGGGAGCCCTCGCCGCCGATGCCGTCGCCATGCCTGTGCACTGGTATTACGATACCGACGCGCTCGACCGCGACTATGGACGGCTCGAGGGCTACGTCGTCCCAAAAAACCCTCACAGCGGCAGTATACTCTGGCGCTCAAAATACACGCCCCGAAACGAACGCGGCAACATCCTTCACGACCAGGCTCAGTTTTGGGGTCGGCGCGGGATTCACTACCACCAGTTTTTGGAGGCTGGGGACAATACGGTCAACTACCAGCTCGGGCTGGAGCTCTACCGTCTCGTCTCGGAGCACGGCGGTTACGACCCGGACGCCTGGCTCGAGCGCTACATTGCCTGCATGCTGAAGCCCGGTTGGCACAAGGACACTTATCTCGAAGAATACCACCGTGCGTTTTTCGACAACTACGCCCAAGGTAAGGCGCCGCGCAAGTGCGGGATCGACGCCCTGCACATCGGCGGCATCAGCCAAATCCCCTGTCTGCTCGCCGCACTCGACGAGGTCGGCCTGTATGCACCGGACGAATCACTAAAAATCGTCGAAACCCACATCGACCTGACCCACCGAAACCACCACGTGAGGCAAGCCGCTGCCACACTGACACGATTATTGCAGCAACTCAGCCACGGTGCCGGGCTCCACGAAGCCCTTGAAAGTGAAGCAGCCGCCTACGCAACGATCGCCCAGTTTGAAACCTGGTCGAAGTTCCCGGATCGGGTCGTGATCGGCCGTCAGTTGACGCCGGCCTGTTACTTGCCGGAATCCTTCACCGCCAGCCTCTACTTGAGCTGGAAATACGCTGATGAGTTCAGCGCAGGCATACTCGCCAATGCGCATTGCGGGGGAGACAACTGCCACCGGGGTGCCGTGGTCGGCGCCTTACTGGGCGCGGCCAACGGCGTGCCAGAGCGTTGGCGGAAAGGTCTGAAAGCACTCCCATCCCAGTCATGAAAAAGCAGCCCACGAATATTCAAGCCCACCTATGCCCCCTCGACCTCCGTAAGATGCAGATGACCTACGAGACGGAAAACAGTCGGCGCGTCATTTTTCTACCACCAATGCCAATCAATGACTCCGAACCCGAACCGCACGGCGCCGGCAGCTTCCACGACCCCGAACACCACCACCTACTCATGGATCGGGTTGAAGCGATGTTACAGAAATGAACAAACGCAGCCCGCTCTTTCAGTGCACTACTTTTCCTTCTTCTCGCTGGCGTAGATCGTGATATCGGCCGACTTCGTAGCGGTGATCTCTTGGGCGCGCTTGAGAGCGTCGCGGGTCGAAATAGTGGAGTTTTAAAAGACACGACGTAGCACAGGCAGAGATACCTGTACTACGATTACACATGCGCCCGCATAAAGGCTTTTATTGCTTCAGGGGTCGGCTCGACGCTATACTTGACGATCGGCCGCGACTTCAAGGCTTCCAGCGAAGGATGCGTGGAGTCCTGCCCGATGGCAGACTCGATTGTGTCGGGGAATTTGGCCGGGTGCGCGGTGGCAAGGATGATTTCCTTGCCTTCGAAACCTTCGGCAAACCCGCAGGCTGTGTGCGGATCGGCGACGTAGCCGTAGGTCGCATACACGTCTTTAATGATTTGGGCGATCTGTGCGTCATCGGTGCGTGAACTACTGAAGCCGGCGCTTTCGAATGTCTCGAAAACGTATTTACCAGTTGATTTGAAGGTCGCGATGATTTCACGCACTCGGGCGGGATCACGACCTTCGGCATAGTAGATAAAACGCTCGAAATTGGATGCTACCTGGATGTCCATCGAGGGCGCGACGCTCGGGGCGACGGCTTCGAGCTCGTACGTCCCCGTTTGAAAAAGGCGGTGGAGAATGTCGTTCTGGTTCGTCGCTACGCGGAAGCCTTTGATCGGCACGCCAATGCGCTGCACAAGCCAGCCGGCGAGCACGTTGCCAAAGTTCCCCGTCGGCACAACGAAAGTGATGTCTGAGCGCAGGTCATCCGGCAGGCTAAAGAAGGCATATAGGTAATAGACGCACTGCGCGAGGATGCGGGCGAGGTTGATCGAATTGACGGCGGAGAGGCCCACCTCTTCGGCGAAAGCACGGTCTTCGAAGACCGTCTTCATCGCGGTCTGCGCGTCGTCGAAACTGCCCTTGATCGCGAGCGGGAAGACGTTATCCGCGCCCGTGCAGGTCATCTGGCGCTCCTGTAGCGGCGAAATGCGCCCGTCGGGATAGAGGATAAAGGTCGTCACGCCCTCCTTGCCGAGGAGGCCGTGGATGGCGGCCGCGCCAGTGTCGCCGGAAGTCGCGCCGAGCACGGAAATGCGGTGCCCCGTGTGTGTGATCTGCGACTCGTAGAGATTGCCGAGCAGCTGCAGCGCAAAATCTTTGAACGCCAGCGTGGGGCCGTGGAAGAGCTCCAGCACATAGCGGTCGTCGTCCAGCTTAACGATGGGCGCGATGTCTGCGTGGTCGAAATTCGTGTAGCTGCGGGCGACGATCCGTTTGAGTTCCGCCGGATCGATATCGGTGGCGAAGATGCCGAAAAAAGCCTCGCAGAGCTCGGCGTAACTGAGGTTTTCCCAGTCGGCAAGGTGAGGCTTCAGGTCAGGCAGCTCCTCGGGAAGGTAGAGACCCCCATCGGGCGCGAGCCCCTGCGCCACCGCAGTGGAAAAAGAGACGGGAGGCACTTGGCCGCGTGTGCTGATGTAGTGCATAGAGAGCTAAGCGTTGAGCCCAAAAGCGGCATGTACCATGCGGGCGGCTTCGTCGGCGTCGTCAGGGTCGATGCCGACGGAGATTTTGATCTCCGACGTGCTGACGAGCTGAATGTTGATCCCGCCCTCGGCCAGCGCTTGGAAGAGTGTGGCGGCGACGCCGGAGTGCGAGCGCATGCCGACGCCGACGACGGAGACCTTGGCGATGTCGCTGGCCTCGAAGAGCTTGCCGGCAGCTTCGTCAGGGAAGGACGCGATGACCGCTTTCTCCGCGCGGTAGATGTCGTCGCGCGGCACGGTGAAGGTAAGGTTGGCTTTGCCGTCGCGACCGATGTTTTGCACGATCATATCGACGCTGATACCGGCGGCGCCGAGCGCCTGGAAGAGCTTGGCGGCGGTGCCGGGGCGGTCGGGCAGATCACTGACCACAATCTTGGCTTGGTTCTTGTCAAGGGCGACGCCGCTCACGACGACATCTTCCATGGAGGCGACTTCTTCTTTCACAATAGTACCCGGGTTGTTGTTAAAACTGGAGCGGACTTCGAAAACGACATTGAATTTTTGAGCGAACTCGACGGCACGATTCTGCATAACCTTCGAACCAGAGCTAGCCAGCTCCAGCATTTCCTCGTAGGAAATTGCATCGAGCTTCTTAGCGTCGGGCACCACGCGGGGGTCGGCCGTGTAGACGCCATCCACATCAGTGCAAATCTGGCAGAGGTCGGCCTTCAGCGCGGCGGCGATGGCGATGGCGCTGAGGTCGGAGCCGCCACGGCCGAGCGTGGTGATCTGGCCGTCGGCAGAATGGCCCTGGAATCCGGCGAGGATGACGACCTTACCTTCGTCGAGTTGCTGCTTCAGGTCGCCCCCGGAAATGCTGGTAATGCGGGCACGGGTGTGCGCCGGATCGGTCAAAATACCCGCCTGCAAACCTGTTCGGGACACTGCGGGCACGCCGATTGCATGGAGTGCCATAGCGGTCAGAGCGATGGTCTCCTGCTCGCCGACGGCGAGGAGCATGTCCATCTCGCGCTCGTCAGGATGCGGGTTGAGCGCTTTGGCGCGGCCGATCAACTCGTTGGTCACCCCGGAGCGGGCAGAAACAACTACAACGACCTGATGACCGGCTGCGTATGTTTCTTTAACCCGTTGAGCGACGTTTTTGATCCGGTCGATATCTCCGACCGAAGTGCCGCCGTATTTTTGAACAATGAGGGACATCTTTTTGAAAAATTGATGAAGCGCAGTAGCGCGTAAATGGTAAATCGGAACGATTTGCCCCGAAGGAGTGAATGAAACGGGTGCCCTATGGGCGCAGAATGAACCAATCAAGAAATGTTGAAAACTGTGAAAAGTGAAGCCGCTTACGCAATACTAGCAGGCGGAAGTTTCAAGGAAAGATTCTCCGGCGTGAAGACATAGGTTGACGAGTCGAACAAAAGGGCGTTTAAGAACTTTTTAATGACAACATCAGACCAATCGGGGGCACCTCAACCGAAATACAAGCGTATCATCCTCAAATTGAGCGGTGAAGTGCTGCGAAATGCCGAAGATGGCGAACCCATTGATCCGGCGACCCTTAAGTCGATCTGCGAAGAGGTGAAGCAAGTCTACGATATCGGGGTGCAAGTCGGCCTCGTGATCGGCGGCGGCAATATCTTCCGCGGCCTTAGCGGCGCCGAAATGAAGGGCGTGGATCGCACGACCGGTGACTACATGGGTATGCTGGCCACAGTGATCAACGGCCTCGCACTGATGGACTGCCTGGAGAAACTAGGGGTCACCGTGCGCTTGCAGAGTGCGATCCCCATGGACAAGCTGGCCGAACCTTTCATCCTGCGCCGGGCAACTCGCCACCTAGAGCGCGGTCGCGTGGTGATCTTTGCCGGTGGCACGGGCAACCCTTACTTTTCGACCGACACGACGGCCGCACTGCGAGCCAGCGAAATCGGCGCGGACATGCTGATGAAGGCGACCAAAGTCGACGGCATTTACGACAAAGACCCAGCCCAACACAGCGACGCAGTCAAATACGACCACATCCCCTACATCGATGCCCTGCGCGACCGCCTGAAAATCATGGATTCGACCGCTTTTTCCCTTTGCATGGAAAACAAGCTGCCTATTCTCGTCTTCAGCATGCGCGAGCGCGGCTCAATCTACCGCGCTGTAATGGGTGAGGAGATCGGCACGTTGGTTAACTAGTTTTAATCCTAACTCCCAACTCCTAACTCCCAACTCCTAACTCCTAACTTCTAACTTCTAACTCCTAACTCCTAACTTCTCAATCGATGGAACCGAAAGACATCCTCAAATCAATGAACGCCGACATGAAAAAGGCGGTCGACCATACGCTGCACGAATTCAACAGCCTACATACTGGCAAGGCGACCCCGTCCATGCTCGACGGCGTCCGCGTAAACGCCTACGGCAGCACGGTAACCCTCAAGGAAGTCGCAGCGGTGACCACACCCGATGCCCGCACCATCATGGTGCAACCTTGGGATAAGAGCGTCATCAAAGATGTCGAAAAAGGCATCCAAGAAGCCAACATTGGTCTGAACCCGATCATCGACGGCGGCATTCTCCGCGTCCCCGTGCCGGAATTGACCGGCCAGCGGCGCCAAGAACTGGCCAAAACTGCAGGCGGCATGGCCGAGGACGGCCGCGTCCGCATCCGCCAAGGCCGCCGCGACGCACTCGACTTACTCAAAGCCGCGAAAGGCGATGGCTTGCCTGAAGATGATTACAAGCGCTACGAAAAAGACGTGCAAAAAGCGCACGACGACTACATCGCCGAAATCAACGATTACCTTGTCAAAAAAGAAGCCGACCTGAAGAAGGTATAATCCAAGAAACAGGAGCCGCAGATCCCTGCCCTCTGACTTCTGCCGTCTGACTTCTGCCCCCTGGCCTCTGCCATGCTAGCACACTCCAAACGCGTCGTTATCAAGCTCGGCACTGGCGTCCTCACGTCCGGCATCGGCAACTTGGATACCGCTCGCATCGCCGCGCTCTGTAGCCAAATCAACACCCTGCGCGAGCGCGAGATCGAAGTAATCGTCGTCAGTTCGGGCGCGGTCGGTCTCGGCATGGGCAAACTCCTCCTGGAGAAACGCCCCAAAGATCTCGCCACCTTACAAGCCTGCGCCGCGGTCGGGCAGAGCATCCTAATCAACAACTGGCAACAGGGCTTCGATCCGCACGGCCTGACCGTCGCGCAGATTCTGCTCACCCGTGAAGATCTGCGTGCCAAGCACCGCCACAACGCAGTCTTCAATACCATTGAGCGACTACTGGCCAATGGGATCGTGCCGATTGTCAACGAGAACGACACCGTGAGCGCAGCCGAAATCAAGTTCGGCGATAACGACACCCTCTCCGCCCTCGTAGCCAGCGTGGCCAATGCCGACATGCTATTCATCCTCTCCAATATCCCGGGACTGATCGACATGGAGGGCACCGGCGAAGTCGTGCCCATCGTCAACGCCATCACTCCCGAGATCGAAGCGATGGCGCAAGGAACCAATCAAACCACCTCGGTTGGCGGGATGATCAGCAAAATTTCCGCGGCCAAAATAGCGCACCGCGCGGGTTGCAGCGTCCTCATCGGCAGTGGCAGCGACCCTGAACTGTTCGACAAGCTCCTCGCAGGCGAGCGCGTGGGCACCTATTTCGCGCCGAGTGAAGTACCCGTAAAATCCCACAAGCGCTGGATCGCGATCCAGGACCATACCCACGGCTCGATCACCATCGACGCAGGCGCAGCGGAAGCCATTGTCGAGCGGGGCAAGAGTTTGCTCGCAGCCGGTATTACTTCTTGCGTTGGCGACTTCGAAGGCGGCGACGTCGTGCAAATTTGCGCGCCTGATGGCCAAGTGCTGGCCCACGGCATCGCCAATTATAACATCGAGCGCATGAGCTCCGCTCGACCCGAGCTGGAAGATAACGTAGTCATCCACCGCGACCATCTAGTACTGCTACATCCCGATGCCTGAGCGCACAGAGCTCGTCCATCGTTTCAAAAAACAGTATCGGCTAACCTGCTCTGTATAGGGCCAACAAGAGTTGACGCCTTAGCTAGGCCTGCGCAACCTACCACCGTGTCCGCAAAGAAAGAGCCCAAAGTCCCGATAACCCCACCCGAGAAGTGGGTCGATTTGTATGGCGACTATCTCTATGGCTTCGCCATGTCGCGCCTGAGGAATCCGGATGCCGCCGCAGACTGTGTGCAGGATACCTTTCTCGCAGGGATCAAAGCCCTCGAGCGCTTCGACGGAAGCCGCGACATCAAGTTTTGGCTACGCGGCATCATGCGTAACAAAATCGTCGACCAAATCCGCAAATCGATCAAAGAAAATAAAGTTGATATCGAGGCCGAAGACGAAGCGCTACTCGAAAGCTTTTGGTTTAAATATAGTGGGATCGCCACGACCAATCCCGACCCCTGGCAATTCAATCCACGCAAATACTACGACAACGGCGAATTCTGGGTGGTCTTCGAGAAATGCATCGCCCAAGTCAAAGACCCGGCCCGCGAAGCCTTTGTGCTGCGCGTACTCGAAGACCAAAGTACTGAGGAAGTTTGTAAGGCAATGGACATTACTCCGAATTACTTATGGGTCCTTTTACATCGGGCGCGTGAACAACTCAAAGTTTCGCTCGAAGCCAATTGGACCGGCAAAGACGCTAAATAACTCTAGAACAAATGCTTACCTGCAAACAAGTATCCAACGCGCTGTCCAAGGAGGACTACGAGAAACTGCCCCCATTGCGCCGTTTCTTCCTGAATTTGCACGTCAAATTGTGTGTTTTCTGTGGCAAATTCAACCGTCAGGTGATAGAGAGCCAAGACATGTGCCGCTGCTACAAAGAGCATGAAGAAACACTTTCCGATCACCGCCCGAAGATGGATTCGGCGAAAAAAGATCAACTCAGGGATTTACTCGCTTCGCAAGCACGGGAGAATTGAGGGCGTCTGCAGCTGACATCCGCACGAAGCGGTAAAAAAGGTCGCAAAATTGAGGACATCGGCACGACCTCATCCGTCCAGGCGACCGGACCCTTATAACTGCGGCACGGCCTCCAAAAGTTTGATCGTGTAGGGGTGCTGCGGATTGTTGTAAATATTCTCTGCGCTCGCCTGCTCCACGATTTTGCCTTCTGTCATGACTAGCACTTCGTCGCTGATGTGCTCGACCACTGCGAGGTCATGAGCAATGAAGAGGTAGGTCAGCCCGAGCTCGTCTTGCAAGTCTTGCAGGAGGTTGACAATCTGCGCCTGAACGGAGACGTCGAGGGCGCTGACCGGCTCGTCGCAAACGATGAAGTCCGGCTCGACCGCAAGGGCACGGGCGATGCCGATGCGTTGACGCTGACCGCCGCTGAACTGGTGCGGGTAGCGCTGCATGAAATCAGCGCTGAGGCCTACTTTTTCCAGCAGATTGGCCACCCGCGATTGTTTCTGCACTTTCGTCCAGCTTTTGAAATGAATATCCAGTGGCTCGGCGATGATGCTGTAGATCGTCATCCGCGGATTGAGCGAGCCGAAGGGGTCTTGGAAGATGACCTGTATTTTTTTACGATAGGCGAAAAACTCGCTGCGGGCTAGCGTGGCCAGATCGCGCCCGCCGTAATGCACCGAACCCGCCGTGATCGGCACGAGCCGGGCGATGGCGCGCCCAGTTGTGGTCTTGCCACTGCCGCTTTCGCCGACGAGGCCGACAGTTTTACCGCGCGGCACGTCGAAACTGATGCCGTCGATGGCCTTGACCACATCCACGGTGCGCTGAAACAGCCCTCCCTTGACGGGGAAGTGAACTTTCAAATCACGAACGGAAAGCAAGATATCGGAGGCTGGGGAGTCTGGCATGAATCATGTGTTATAGCTTCAAGCCGCCTTTGCGCAAGAGCAGGGGCACAGAAAAAATTGAAGGCGAAGTTCCACGCGCAGCCATCAGGGGCCTCCCGGGTGCCACTCAATCCACAGCGGACACAAACCGCAACAGTTGCCGGAACGCGTCCCGCACCTAAAGGAGCGGACCTACGTATGCGGCTTCCTTTAGGTGGCCGCCTGACCCCGCACTTAAAATTGCACCCGGGCCTCCCGCTCTAGTAGAGCAAAGCTGGACTTCTGCCCGTCGCCTCTATAATCCTCTACGACAAAACAGGCCAGCGCCGCCCACACCCAAGACACCCGCATGAACCAGGAAACCACATGAAAAACCGCATCCACTCAACCACTCTCCGTCTCCTACTCATCACTGCTTTACTCGGACTCAGCGCCTGTGGTTCTACCCGCACGGAACATGGAGTCACGATCGAACAAAACCGCAGCTACAACCCACTGAACTACATACCGGGCTTATAGAACATTTAAGCAGAGAGCTAATTCAGCTCCCGGATGTATTCGGCTCACTCCTGCCGCTGAAACAAGCCGCACACAGGAAAACGCTTTGCTACTTCGACTTCGGGAAATAACGAAGCAGGAGCGCTTTGAGCGCGTCAAGTTCCTTGAAGCGAAGGAGGTAGAGCAGTGCGAAGTAGACACAGACACCCCCTGGAACGCAGACGGCCACGGCGAGAGCGGCGTCCAGTTTCTCGGCGAAACCGAACGCGTTCAGCCACCGCGAAGTGATCGCACAGGCCGCGCCCATGACCGCCCCCGCGAGCAGTAATTTAGCCAGCGCCGGGCGCATCGCACGGAAGCTCAAAGCGGCGTGACGCGCCGAGAGTGCGCGCCAGAGCAGGTAGCTCTGGGCGATGGCCGCGAGGACATTGGCCGTAGCCAGACCGCACGCACCCCAAAACTGCATGAGGAGGAGACCAGCAGAAAAGTTGATCAAAAGACAGTAACCGGCGACACGCACCGGGGTGCGCATATCCTTGCTCGCATGGAGACCGCGGGTCGCAAAAGTCGCGGCAGAGTAAAACGGCAAGCCGATGCCGTAGATAGCGAGCAGCGGCACAGTGGCCATAACGTCGGCGCGACCGAAGGCTCCCCAGAAGAAGAGTAATTCAATAATCGGTTCGCCAAGCACATACAGTCCGACCCCTGCGGGTAGCGAAATACCGATAACCAGGCGCAGACCTTGCAAAAAGGCGGTGGAAAAGCCCGCTTCATCTCCGGTAGACAAGGCCTTGGCCAGGAGAGGGAAAAAGACCGTCGCCACAGCGATCGTGAAAACGCCGAGCGGTAGCTCCATCAGACGGCTGGCCAGGTAGAGCACAGAGACGGCAGACTCATCAAGCGAATAGGCGAGCAGGCGCGAGACAAGGATGTTCACCTGTAAAATGGCCGCACCCAGGAGACCGGGCAAAAAAAGTTGCCAGAGCTCCGCCAGCGCTGCCCCGCCAGCCGACTCGACGCGAGGGCGCCAGCCCTGGCGCATAAGGTCGATCGCAGGCAACAGCAGCTGTAGACAACCGCCGACGAGCACACCCCCGCAAAGCCAATAGACGATGCGTGCGGCATCCGCATTAAGCCAGAGCCCCGCGGTCAAGGCCGCGATCATAGCCAGGTTGAGCAGAATCGGAGTCGAGGCGGCCACAGCGAAGCGGCCGACGAGGTTGAGCCCCGCCGAAAGAATCGCCGCCAGACAAATAAACAGCATATAGGGCAGCAGCCAAACGGCCAGTGCAGCACCCGTCGTCCATCGCCCAGGCAACCAATCACTGCCCGCCGCCCAGCTCAGAAGGATCATGCCCGAGCCGATAATGACAAGCAGGCCGAGCAGGAGGCGGAGTAAGACCTGATTGAAAAAACGGAAAGCACCTGCACGCCCGTCGCGCTCCAGCACATCCGAGAAGACCGGCACAATGGCCGAGGTCAGCGCGCCCTCCCCGAGTAGGCGCCGAAAAAGGTTGGGCAAGGTAAAGGCCAGAATAAAGGCTGAATTCCAAAGGCTCGTGCCCAGCGCGGCAAAGACCAGCACATCGCGCAACAGCCCGAGCAGACGGGAGCCCACGGTCGATAGGCTGACCACGGCGATGTTTTTAAGATTCTGGAGCATCGGTTTGCAGCAAGAGGCGAAGGACGTTTCTTACCGCGTTTAGAAACTACCGCACGAAAAACTTTGGCAATTGTATATTTAATCCTCTTAGTTCTTCGTCGATTCTCCACTTTCGCCCTGAAAGACCTCTGCTTCCTGAAAAAATTTTATTATGCCACTTATTTCAAAACTCACCGTCCGCCTCAAGCGCCACCCAAAACGTGTCGTCTTCCCTGAGGGCAGCGACCCCCGGATCCTACAAGCAGCCCGGCAATTTGCCTCCAATGGCCTCGGCATCCCCATTCTACTGGGCGACCGTGCGCAGATCAAAGCCAACGCCGAGAAGCTGGACATTAACCTCGAGCGCATCCGTATCATCGAGCCGCGCCGCAGCGACGAGTGGAGCGGCTTTGTGCATCAGTTTCAAGGTCTGCGCCGTTTCAAGAACCTGAAGGATAAAGATGCGGAACAATACCTCGAAGACACCAACTACTTCGCCACCATGATGCTGGCGACCGGGCAAGCCGATGCCCTCGTCTCTGGCGCCACCAGCTCGGCCTCGAGCGCTCTGCGTCCGATCCTCCAAATCATCCCGCTACTTCCCGAGGTCTCGACCATGTCTTCATTGAACATCTTCGACCTCGAAGATCATGATACGGGTAAAGACCGCGAGCTTTTCCTCGCCGACTGCGCCGTAGTGCCCGATCCAACGAGCGAGCAACTTTGCGACATCGCTGTAACGACGGCGGCACTCCGCTATCACTTGACCAACAGTAAGCCCTACGTGGCGCTGCTCAGCTACTCCAGTAAAAGTAAATCGAGTCGAAACCCAACCGTTGCCAAAATGAAAGCCGCCACCGAAATGGCGCGCAAGAAAGCGCTCGCCCTCGGCATCCCCATGGAAATCGACGGCGAACTCCAAGTCGATGCCGCGCTCGACCCGATCACGGCAAAGACCAAAAAAATCGATGGACCTGTCGCCGGACAGGCCAACGTCCTCATTTTCCCCGACCTCCACTCGGCCAATATCGCGTCGAAACTCGTCGACACCCTGACCCGCGCCCGTAACTACGGCCCTATTTTGACTGGCCTTTCGAAACCAGCTGCCGAAATCAGCCGCGGCGCTACGGCCAGCGACATCTTCGGCACCGCCGTGATGGTCGCCTCGCAAGCCATCGACCATAAGTTGCTCTATCCCACCGAGAATTGCGACGACCTGAACGAGGACGTCACCATTCTCTAAGCACCCAGCGCAAACGCTCTGCGCACGCGGCATCACCATGCAAACGTCCCAAAAACATTTTACCGAGCCCGACGATACGGAGATTTTGACTGCCCCGCGCAACAAGACGACTAAACGTATCTTCATCGCAGCTACCCGGATGAATGACGGGAAAACGACGACGAGCCTGGCACTCTTTTCCGCATTACGCAGCATCACCCCGCGAGTCGGATTCATCAAGCCCGTCGGCCAGCGCTTCATTGAAGTCGAGGGGCACCAGATCGACGAAGACTCCGTCCTCCTGAACCATATATTCAACGTTAATATCCCGATCCATGCGATGAGCCCGATCGCGATCCATCATACTTTCACGCGCCAATATCTGGAAAACCCACTGTCCAACCATACCGGGTTGATTGACAAAATGTGCCGTGCCTTCGACCGGGCGGCCTTCCAACAGGACTATATTATCATCGAGGGCACCGGGCACGCCGGCGTCGGATCGGTGTTTGACCTCTCCAACGCTAATGTCGCCAAGCGTCTCGACGCCAAGGTTATTATCGTCGCCCGCGGCGGCATAGGCCGTCCGATCGACGAGATCGCGCTGAACAAAGCCGTCTTTGAGGCAGCCGGCGTCCAGATAATCGGGGCGATCATCAACAAAGTTGAGCCCGACAAGATCGAGATGGTCGAGAAGTATTGCCGTATCGCACTAGAACGAATGGACATCCCCCTACTCGGCTGCATCCCTCACGAGGCCAAGCTGACACAGCCCAATCTCGAGCAAGTCGTCGAAGAGACTAACGGCCGTTGGCTCAACGGCAGAAAGCAGGGCAGCGCGAACCGTATCAATAAAGTCATCATCGGCGCGATGGCCGCGAAGGGACTGGTTGAGCATCTCGACAGCGGCGTACTCATCATCACACCCGGCGACCGCGAGGATATCATCCTCTCCGCCATCGCTTCCGAAAGTATCGGCGAGTCAAAGGCCATTGCCGGTATTATTCTCACACGTAGCATCCTACCACACCCGAAGCTCATGGAAATGCTCGCCCAGACTAAGATTCCTGTCGTGCTCTGCCCGGAGGACAGCTACAAGGTCGCTTCTAAGGTCAACAGTATGACGGTCAAGACCCAGCCTGGCGACAAAGACAAAATTCCTATTATCAAAGACCTCATTACCAAAAACATCGACCTCGAGGCGATCTTACACGCCTTCGACTCCCGAGATTAATCGTTTCTCGCTATGCCCGCTAAAAAAGAAGATCCCACTTTCGAAGAATCCGTCGAACGCCTCGAAGCACTGATCCAGGCGATGGAAAACGGTGATACGCCGCTGGCCGACTTGGTCTCCAAATTCGAAGAAGGCTCCAAACTGCTTAAACACTGCCAAGTGCAACTAAAAGAAGCCGAACTCAAGATTGAGCAACTCAACTTAAAAACCGGACAAGTCGAAGCCTTCGACGATGCCGATGAGGAATGAAACCATGCCCCTCTTGGACCGGATACACTCACCAGCCGACGTTAAACACTTGGCCCCCGAAGAGCTCCCGCTACTCGCGCAGGAGATACGCACACGCGTGATCGAGGCGACGGCCAGAAACGGCGGCCACGTCGGCCCCAATCTGGGCGTGGTCGAACTCACCATCGGGTTGCACCGCGTATTTAACACGCCCAAAGATCGCTTTTGCTTCGACGTCGCCCACCAAGGCTACATCCATAAGCTACTCACTGGTCGCAACGACGAGCGCTTCGAGCGCATACGTCTAAGCGACGGCCTAAGCGGCTTCCTCTCGCGCGCCGAGAGCGAGCACGATGCCTTCGGCGCGGGCCATGCCGGCACCGCACTCTCCGCAGCTCTTGGCATGGCCTGCGCACGTGATCAACGCGGCAGCGACGAGCATGTCGTCGCGCTCTGCGGCGACGCGGCCTTCACCTGCGGCATTACGATGGAGGCGCTCAACAACGTGGCCTCTTCCACCAAGCGCCTCATCATTATTCTCAACGACAACAAGTGGTCGATTGCCAAAAACGTCGGCGCGCTCTCCCGCTATTTTAACGAGCTCATTACCACTCCGGCCTATAATCGGTTAAACGACGACATTGAGCGATTCCTCAAAAAAATGCCCGGCGGCAACGCCATCGTCCGCTTGGGTGCCAAATGGAAGCAGGAGACGAAGGATTTTTTCGTTTCCTCCTCCATCTTCGAGCAATACGGCATTCGCTACATCGGCCCCATCGACGGGCATGACCACAAGCAAGTCGAACACTACCTCGAGTTTGCCAAGAATGCCGAGCAACCCGTCATCCTCCACGTGCTCACCGAAAAAGGCCGCGGTTACGACGTCGCCATCAAAAACCCCGAGCGCTTCCACGGAGCCAGCCCTTTCGATATCGAGACTGGTAAAGGTGCCCCCGCCGCGCCCGGAACGCCGCCAAAGTATCAGGATGTGATGGGGGAAACACTCCTTAAACTCGCCCGAGAGGATGCAAACATCGTCGGCATCACTGCCGCCATGCCAGCGGGCACCGGCTTGAACATTCTGGAAGATGCCCTACCCGATCAATTTTTTGATGTCGGCATCGCCGAAGAACATGCCGTACTCTTCGCAGCCGGCATGGCCACCTCTGGCTTTCACCCAGTCTGCGCCATTTACTCGACTTTCCTTCAGCGAGCCTACGACCAGATCATTCACGATGTCGCCCTCCAGAACCTGCCAGTGCTCTTCTGCATGGATCGTGCGGGACTCTCGCCCAACGACGGCGCAACCCACCATGGACTTTTTGACCTCGCCTACCTGCGCTGCGTTCCCGATGTCGTCGTAATGGCGCCCGCTGACGAAGACGAGCTCGCTGATATGATGGCGACCGGACTGGCTTTTCAAGGCCCCGCTTTCATCCGCTACCCGCGCGGCAACGCCATTGGCACACCGATTAAAGAACGACCTAAGACCCTTGAGATCGGTCAGGCTAAGCGTTTACAAACCGGCCGGCACATCGACATCTGGGCGATCGGCGCGATGGTGGCCGACGCTGAAAAACTCGCCGCACGTCTGAGCGAACACGGCATTGAAGCGGGCGTGGTCAACGCACGCTTCGTCAAACCAATTGACACACAACTCCTGCGGAAGTCTGCTGAGTTGGTTGACCTCATCGTAACGATGGAAGACCACGTTATTACCGGCGGTATGGGCACAGCCGTGATGGAAGCCCTGCAAGAGGCCGATATCCATTGCGCAATACAACGTATCGGCTGGCCTGACGCGTTTATCGAGCACGGCAGCTCCGTGGCCAAATTACGGGAAGAAAACGACCTTAGTGCCGAAGCCATTCTGGAAACTGTGCTCGCACGCTTTCAGAAGCTAGACGCCAGAAAGCAGTCCGAAGTCCGAAATTAAAGCAGCGCGCTGCCACAGTCCAGTTCACGGACGACACCGAGGTCGTCCAGATGCACTTGCTTCTAATCCAGCCCCAGCTTTTGGCGGCCTGCATCAGAAATCATATGCGGTGTCCAGGGCGGGTCCCAGACGATGTCGACCTGCGCCTTGGAAACAGCGTTCAAGGCTTCGATATTCTTTTTTGCATCCTCAGCGATGACCGGGCCCATGCCGCAGCCCTGAGCTGTTAGCGTCATCTTAACATTGACCACATGGCGGCCGTTCGCATCTGGCTCGCTGGTCTGTAAATCATAAATCAACCCCAAGTCCACGATGTTCACAGGAATTTCCGGATCAAAGCAACCCTTCATCGCTTCCCAAACAAGCTCTTCGCTAAACGGGGCATCCGCCGGCTCAGACTCGGCTGCTTTGGCTGCTGCGTCGAGCTCCGCTTGCGCCGCTGCTCCAAGCGCATCCCAATCCTGGCTGGAAAGACGAAAAAGTCCAGAGTCCGTCCGAATAGTCACCGTGCCGCCGAGCGCCTGCGAAATGACGGCACGCGTCCCGGCGGGAAGCACTTGCGTCTCACCAGCAGGAATAATCGTCGCTTCGGTATCGCGAACTAAAGTGAATTCATCGTTAAACTGCATTCACCTAGAGAACACTAGTTCGATGCCTTATGTCAATCCGCCGCATAGATAAAGGCGCGGAATCGAGAGAGTCACATGGAGTAGGCGGATACGAATAGGAATAATCTTGGCATCTTTAAGCATTTTTCGGAGAGACTAGTCTTTGTTTTCTCTCCTTTCATTCCACTCAAATGCTTCGATTCAAACTTAAATCCTGCGCACACTTCTTGCTCACCGGCATCCTGCTCCTGCCACTCAGCACCAGCGCGAAGAGCTCCGCTCATAAAGAACAGGTCAATCTGAGCATCCTCAAACAGGAAGATGCGCTTGTGCCCTACATGACGGCTGCACAAAGGGCCGATTTTTACAAATTGGTGACTGACATCAAATCGGCCGAGTCAGACCTCCGCAGCGGGCACAACCTCGTCAAAACCAAACCCTCAAAGCTGGATCCGGGGCGTGACCTGAAGCCGACGATCGAACGCGGCCAGCAACTCATTGTCCAGTCCGAGGCTGCGATCGAACGCTATCAGGTCAAATTAGTGCAACTGCTTCAGGGCGTGAATTCACAAAAATCACACCAGCAGATGATCGATCTCGCACAATACGATTACACCCTCGAGACCGCCGGATTCAACGAAGCGCTGCCCGGCCTCTGCCGCTCACTTCTTGAGGCCTGCTGGGAGCGTGGCTATGAAACGCTCTTCTTCGACGGCGTCTTCATTCAGAACGGAGAAGGCACTCAGCGTGCAGAGGCCGGAATCCGTAATCTAGCCTACGATACGCTGGTCGAGATCGACGGCTCCAATTTCAGCATCACCGTTCCGATTAATTTCAAACTCAAGCCGGAGACGAGGGGCAAGGACGGCGATGACTTTACTTACGAAAATGCCGCGATCTTTGAGCAAGACCAAAAAGCGCTCCTCGCCATCGAGCTCATCGCACCCACAGGTTCCACCACCGTACTGCTCTCGATTCGAGCGATCGACTTGAAGACGCACACTATTGCGGCGCATGAATTAATCAAAATCAACGATCTAGCGACCATTTTGAACCTGCAGGCAGAGGGCCTCGAAGACGGCATCGCCAAGCATGTACAGTTCCGCGACCCATCTCAAACCATCGACGTCTTCGCCGCCCTAAACCCTCCTTATATCTTCGAGCTGAGCGACAAGGCAACGACTGGCGAAGCCGCCGCTCTCATCACCTACACCTTAGTGAAACAGTCCGGGCTAAAGATCGTCGACAGCGCTTTCATCAAACGCAGCTACGGCAAAGTTCTGGAGCAATTCGATGCCTGGGTCGGCCAGGCCAATGCATCGCTCACAGTGGAAGCTGCTGACGCGGCTGGCGTCTACCAAGTGAATGCTCAAGCCAATGACAGCGACCGCACTCTATCCATCGGCACCCTGACGCTGAGCCACTCCAACCCTGCGGCTCTCGCCGGAGACCAGTAATCGCGAGCCCTGGCAAGATCTAAGTATTTACTGAAAAAACCTTAGCCCGCTGCCGTTCACTACAGAATCGGTAGGTAGCAAACTAACCGCCTGAACCGTTAAAAACATGAAAGGGATTTTGAACCAGGAATCCATCAGACTGGGAAGCCTATCCTCGACGGCTCAACGAAAGGCTGCCAAACGGGAGTCGATTGCCCAATCATAAATGGCTTCGTATTTACGGGCGGAGGCATCCCAACTGTAATTGCCGGACATGCCGTTTTGACGGAGTTTTTTGAACTTTGCCTGATGGTCGTAGTAGGTGGCGCAGGCCCAGCCGATGGTGTAGTAGAGCGCGTTTGCGGTGGGGTGATGAAAGACAAATCCGTTACCAAGAACGCGGTCCTCCTCGAACTGTTTTACGGTATCGATTAGGCCCCCCGTGGCGCGGACGATGGGCACCGTGCCGTAAATCATGGAGTACATCTGGCCGAGGCCACAGGGCTCGAAGCGGCTGGGCATGAGGAAACAGTCGGCGCCCGCAATAGTGAGATGGGCGAGTTCGTTATTAAAACCAATGTAGGAACCGAAGCGCCCGGGATAGCGTGCAGTGAGGCCATGGAACGCGTGTTCGAGAGTGGGCTCGCCAGTGCCAAGCACAGCGACCTGGATATGCATGTCGGCCATCAGGCGATCGGCGATGGCGGCGAGCAGGTCGAGTCCTTTCTGATTGGCTAGGCGGGAGACCACGGTGAACAGCGGGATGCTAGGATTCACCGCGAGCCCGTAGGCTTTCTGTAAGGCGGCCTTGGCTGCGGCCTTACCCTGCATGTTGTCAGCGCTGAATGGCTGCGGTATGAGCGGATCCGTTTCAGGGTTCCACTCATCCAGATCGACGCCGTTGAGGACGCCGATGAGATCGGAAGCACGGAAACGGAGCAAAGCATTGAGACCGCAACCACCATCGGGTGTTTGCACTTCGGCGGCATAGGTGGGGCTCACCGTGGTGATCTTGGTAGCGTGGTAGAGTCCTCCCTTGAGCATGTTAAGCTCGCCCATGGATTCGAGGCCATCGCTGCGAAAGACAGACTCGGGAAGCCCGGAAAAGCGCAGGAGGCTGCGGTGGAACCAACCGTGGTGTTCGAGATTATGAATCGTAAAGACCGACGCGGCACGTCCGATGGGGCGTCCGGCCTCAGTCGTGTTTAGATAGACGGGGGTGAGCCCGCATGCCCAGTCGTGGCAGTGCACGACATCAGGGATCCAGTCCAGCTGCTCGCAAAAGTCGATAGCTGCGCGGCTGAGAAAGGTGAAGCGCTGCCCGTTATCTTTCTCATTGCCGGTGGGGCCCACATAGACGCTGGGTGCGCCGAAGTATTGATTGTGTTCGATACAATAGCAGTCGACTTTCGAGCCCGGAAGCGGCTGCCGCCAGAGGCGCCCATAGGCCTCGTGGCCCCCGAGGCGGACGATGAGCGGCCGCTCTAAAGGCTCGGAACCCTCGAAGCCACGTAGCTCGGTGTAGCGCGGCATAAGGATACGTACATCGTGCCCTAGGACAGCGAGCGCCTTGGAAAGTGCCGCGACGACATCGGCGAGGCCCCCGACCTTTTTAAAGGGCGCCACTTCGGGCGACACCATGAGGATGCGCAGTTTTTTCATCGTCATCAATCGAGACAAACTACCGCTCTACTACCGTTTCCTCTGGTTCATCCCATGCATCATCGTCGAAATCTTTGAGTTTGAAGTTAAATATCGGCAGCAGGCAGATCAGACCGATGCAGGTGACTCCAAGAATCGCCATCCCCGTAACGTCATGGACGGAACCGATATCACCGAGAAGAGGAAGCACCCAATGCTCGTCAATCGCCTGCGAACCGTGGTAATACGCCCAGAGCGTGAGAAAGATACTGCGGATCAGGTTCGTCAGCACGGCAAAGCCCATCGCTGCGACGACGAGGAGCACTTTTTTCCAATAACGGTCGAGGAAGACAGCGGCCAGAAAGGAGCCAGCGAAGAGACAGGCCGTGAGCGAGCGGATGCCGGAACAGGCCTCTTCCACACCGACTTCGCCTTGAGGCAGGATGAGCACATTTCCCTGACGCTCCAATTCGTAGCCGAGCAGATCGAAGAGTTGAAAGACAACGACGGTGACCTTCGTCAGCAGAAAGACGCGGATCTTCGTTTCCATGATAGAAACGAGAGGTGCGGAAATCAGCCAAATGAGTGCAGGGAAAATAAAGAGGGCAGTGAGTGCGAGGCGCTGCTTGAGTGGCATCGCTTGGCCGTCGACGCGTTGCTTGGAGAAAATAAAGACCGCGCAGAGGGTCAGCCCGCCAAAGCTGGCCGCGATCGCGAGGGAGGCTGGGTTTTGTGGTCCGGTCGCCGCACGTAGAAGCGCGCCGATGGCGAAGAGCAGCAAAAAAGCCGCAAAGCCGGCCACTGCGATCCACTCGAGGATCAGGACGAAGGCCGCACGCTCACCCGCGCCAGGAGGGGGAGGAGCGGGAGCGGCCTCGGGCCGGTCACCCCGAAAGAGGTAGCTCCGGATAACCGGCCAGCGATCGTAGAGCACATATGCAGCGAAGAGCGGCACGAGGTAGCCAAAGCTATAGTCTTCGCGGGTCCCCCACCAGAAGAACTGATCCCAAATCGTGTAGAGTGCGAAGCCCAGAATCAGGCAGGCTGCGGCGGCCTGCTCTGGCAGGAGATTTTTGAGGCTGGGTTTGTCAGATACGTTCGTCACGGGGCTCGAAGCTGGGGGCTGTCGTACAATAGAAGAGTTCAATAGCTATCTGAAAGTTGCCATGCTGCGACTCCAAAGCAACCCCGAAAAGGGGATTTTGAGTCGACAATTAACCATCGACGCGGGCACTCAAAGGCTCTACTTTCTCCCGCTCATTTTATGGACGAATCCGCACCAACGCAGACCTCCGCTCAGCTGCCGCCCTCGATGGAACGGCTGCACGCCTACTGGCGCATGCCCTACATCCTCGCGCCGAAAAACCCGGACGAGGGGGGCAATCCCTTTACCCGCATCACTGAGACGGACGATGATGCGGCCGAATACATCCTCTTGCGCGGGGAGCTCAACTACATCGTCATGAACCGCTACCCTTACAATGCAGGGCATCTGCTCGTGTTGCCCTACCGCGAAGTCGCAGAATTGAATAGCCTCACCGTGAAAGAGCGCCATGAGCTGATGGATCTGATTGTGGAGGCCCAAAACATTCTGACCCGCGCCCTGCGCCCGGATGGCTTCAACACAGGCTTTAACTTCGGCAATGCGGCCGGCGCGGGCATCCCCTGCCACTTGCATTGCCACGTCGTGCCACGCTGGAACGGCGATACTAATTTCATGCCGGTCATCGGCAATACACGCGTGCTCCCCGACTCTATGGACGCCATGTTCCAGCGTCTGCATGCCTGCGTGAAAGCTGAATAATCATCTATATGCCGTCTGAGACGCTCCACTTTGCCAATGCCCGTCAACTCAGCCTGCTTTACGCAGATGACGCGCGCAACCTCGAAGAAGCCGAACGTAGCTTCGGCGTCCGCTTGGCCAGCCGTGACGATTGGGTGCAAATTGAGGGCTCGCCCGAGGGCATCGCCGGAGTGAAGGCGGTCTTCGAACTACTCGAGGCTGGCCGAGCACAGGGTTTACGCATTCGTAGCTCGGATGTCCACTACACGCTGCGCTGCGTAGCCGACGGCAAGGCCGACGAGCTCCGCGAGATCTACCGCAATCCGCTTGTAATTAAGCTCAAGCGCCAGAGCGTAGTGCCCAAAACGCTCAACCAGAAGTGCTACCTGCAAGCGATCGACGCACACCCGATCACTTTTGGGATTGGCCCTGCTGGCACGGGTAAAACCTACCTCGCTATGGCCATGGCTCTGAAAGAGCTGCTCGAAGGCCGCGTCGAGCGCATCATTCTGACCCGACCTGCCGTCGAAGCCGGCGAGGCCCTGGGCTTCCTCCCGGGCGAGCTACAGGAAAAAATCCTCCCGTATCTCACCCCGCTGTATGACTCGATGAACGACATGATCGGCAAAGAGCAAACCCAGCAGCTGATCGAGCGAGGCATCGTCGAGATTGCGCCGCTGGCCTACATGCGCGGGCGGACACTCGCCAACGCCTTCGTCGTCCTCGACGAGGCACAAAACACGACCCATGAGCAAATGATGATGTTCCTCACCCGCCTCGGCGATGGCAGCCGCATGGTCGTGACAGGCGACATCACACAGATCGATTTACCCCGCACAAAACTCTCAGGCCTCCGCGAGGCTGCCCGCATTCTCAGACAGATTGAACGGATCTGTCTCTTCTATTTCGACGGTCAAGACGTCGTCCGTCATCCGCTGGTGCAAGACATCATCAACGCCTACGCACGGGTCGGCGAATAATACGCTCGGCTTAAATCCAGCGCCGGGATCCTCTTAATCACAATTATCTTATGGCTATTACCATCAAGAAAACCACCTCCCGCAAGTCCAAGGACAGCACGGGTGCGCCCCGAAAAGATCTCCGTCGCAGCAAAGACTCGGCCGCCTCGCAATTTTTCGAGACGAGCCAGCTGATCGAGATCAGCCTCTTCATTTTGTTCTCGGCGCTTGTGGTCTCGATCTGCTTCCTCGGACAAAAACCGAAGGGGCCGCGGATCATCCTGAACCAGGCTGCTCAGACGCGGATCGTTTCCGAGTTCTCCTTTGAGTATCAGAGTCAGGTCCAGGCCGAAGCGGCCGCCGCCGCGGTGCGCGCGCAGGTGCCACCCGTCTTCCAGCGCACCTTCGAGCCGTTTGATAATTTCCGCACCTTTATCAACGACCTGAATTCAAGTATCGCGAAAAATCAAATCGAGTTTGAAGATGAAGGAAACGAAGTTCTCCAAGCTGAACTACTCAAGACCGCCAAGAGCTTGATCGAGTCGAGTCAACTCGCCATCGAGCCAGAGACGATCGCCAAGCTCGCGACCCAAATCACCCCGAGGAATCGCTCTGTTCTTTTCAACGACGCTCTCTCGGTGCTCAAATCTCTCTACGAAGACGGCATTTACTCGGCCAGTAGAACGGAGAGCGCGGCACCTCAGGTCACTGTCATCCAATTAGTCGACGAAGACGGGCGCTACAATCTGCCCGATGCCCGCTCTCTGACTGATGCACTGATCGCACTGCGCGTGCGCATCAATGCCCTCTCCCGTGATTCTGAGACGGCACGCACACTCTTTGACATTTTCCGCGAAGGCCTCAGCCCGAATCTACTCTACAGCGCAGCGGGCACGAACCGGGCAATCAAACGCGCCATCGACCAGATCGAACCGAGCTTCGTAGCGTTCAAGGAGGGCGACACCTTAATCGAACCTGGCTCCATCATCACACCGGCCGACATCGAGCGAATCACTGCCTACCGCGCGGTCGAACTGGAGCGGCGTGGCAGCTCGCTGATCTTCAACGAACTTTTCATCGAACGCCTCATCCTTACCTCGATTCTGCTCATCGCCGTCTTCATCTATGTCAAACAGGGCTTGCGCGAAATGCACAAGCGCAACCGGGCCATCGCCATCACGGCGGTCAGCATCCTACTTAATTTGCTGATCATCCGGGTCATCATGGAGATCGGCGAGAGCGCCCTGATCAATAGCCGTCCGTCGCTCAGCATGTTACCCTATGTGGCACCTTACGCTCTCGCGCCGATTCTGATCGCCGTGCTCGTGGGCAGCGGGCCGGCCGTGCTTTCGGCGCTCATCATCGCGGTCGTCTTCGGCATCATTCAGAACAATTCAGTCGAATTCATCCTCATCGCGTTCCTGTCTGGAATCGTCGGCTCCTACGTCTCCAATAACATACGCAAGCGTGCCAAACTCGTCCGCGCGGGCCTCGTCGCCGGTGCCACCGCCGCCATCGCAGGCGCGGCCGTCGGCCTCCTCAATGGCTACTCCTTTGGGCTTGTCGGGCAGCAAACACTGGTCGCGCTCATCGTCGGCCTACTCACCGGCATCCTCGCCGTCGGCCTACTCTCCGTCTTCGAACAGTTGTTTAAAATCACCACAGAGATTACCCTGCTGGAGTTGACTGACTTCAACCATCCACTGCTCCGCCGTATGCAGATGGAAGCACCCGGCACCTACCACCACAGCCTAATGGTGGCCAACCTCTCGGAAAACGCCGCCGCCGCAATCGGCGCGAGCCCATTGCTCTGCCGAGTCTGCTGCCTCTTTCACGATATCGGTAAGCTCGTCAAACCGGAGTATTTTACCGAGAATCAGCGCGACGGGATTAACCCTCACGATGAAAAAAACCCCTCCATGAGCGCGCTTGTAATCAAAGCGCACGTCAAAGAAGGCGTCGAGATGGCACGCAAAAACAAGCTGCCCCGCATCATTATGGATGTCATCCGGCAGCACCACGGCACGACCCTTATCCAATATTTCTACCATCAAGCGCAGGAAAAAGAGAAACAAAGTGGGAGCCGCACGTCTTTCCCGGACAAAATGAGCAGTAAAAGAGCGCGTGAAGAGTCCAAGCTAAAGATCGACGAGAGCACCTACCGCTACGACGGCCCCAAGCCCGAGTTCAAGGAAAGCGCCATTATCTTCTTTGCCGACAGCGTGGAGGCCGCCAGCCGCAGCCTGAAGAAGGTCACCCAGCCCAACGTCGAAGAGCTGATTGACCGCATCTTCAAGAGCCGGATCGAAGACGGGCAACTCGATAATTGCCCACTGACCTTTCACGAACTTGACCTGATCCGCAAGAGCTTCATTTATACCGTGCTGAACATGCTGCACGCTCGGATCGAGTATCCCAAGAGCGAGGCTGAAAGGGCCCAGGAACTGGAGAAAGAAAACCCTGCCTCAATCACCGAGACCCCCGCCGATGCCAACGCTCAGTCTGGAAATCAACAACCAATATAGCGCCCTCGCCGACCCCGGAGCCGCCGCTACGCGCCTCTTCGAGACGCTCCACGCAGCGGGCACATTCCCCATCACTGGCGGTGAGCTTTCAATCGTTTTCGTTGACGACAGACAGATCGCCCACGTCCACGCAGACTTCATGGACGACCCTACGCCGACCGATGTGATCACCTTTCCAGCCGACACATCGATGGAATCGGCGGGCGAGATCATCGTCTCCGTCGACCACGCCCGCAGCCGGGCCGAAGAGTTGGGCGAGCCTTTCAGCCGTGAGTTGAGCCTTTACCTGATCCACGGCTGGCTCCACCTCGCCGGTTACGACGACCGCGCGGAAGCGGACCGTGCCAAAATGCGCGAGGCCGAGCAGTTGGCGCTCAGTTTAATCGATGCACAGATCGAGCCGATCGAGTTCCGACTTTCGTAGCGCGACGCTTCAGCGAGCATTTACTGGCACTCTGGTGAAGACGCCGCCACGCTGCCCGCGTCCCCGTCCGCGCCCCCGCAGATAACCAGCCCCGCTGCAAGACATCACCAGCTGACCCGAAGACCATCATACGCGAGGTGCACATTATCCGGCAGCACGGCCTCGGTCCGATCGTGGTCGACCATGTAGGTCATGTGCGTGAGGAAGGACAGCGGTGCGCCCATCTCCTGCGCGGTCTGTGTCGCTTCATCGATGGTCATATGCGAGGGGTGCGGATTCGGGCGCAGGCCATCCAGAATGACCACATCCGAGCCTTCAGCGATAAGACGCGCCTCCTCGCCCACCTCTTTGCAGTCGGTATAGTAAGCACATTGCTTACCTGTTTCGGCTTCAGTAAAGACCAGGCCAAGCACTTCCACCGCGCCATGCGGAAGCAGAACCGATTCGACAGTGCCCCCAGGCAGTTCCAAGGTCTTGGGCATAAGTTCGAGTCGAAACGCGGGATATCCACGAATCAGAGGCTTCTCTAAAATCGCATAAGGATAAATCTGCCGTATGCGCTGCAAGCCTTCCTCGCTGCTGTAAACCGGAAGCGCGTTACCCCCATTCAAATCGCAAAAGCGTCGTAGATCATCCATCCCTAGGATGTGATCGGCATGGCCGTGGGTCAGGATAAAAGTATCGATCCGGTCGAGCCCATTCTGAATACACTGCATCCGAAACTCGGGCGCAGCGTCGACCTGTATATGGTGGCCGCCCATTTCCACGTGAATGGAGGTACGCGTGCGCCAGTTCTTGGAATTATCCAAGTCGCAACCTTCTCCCTGAGGTTGAGCAATCATGGGCACGCCTTGCGAAGTGCCCGTTCCTAAAAAAACAATCTCCATAAGCTATGAGATGGTCAGAAGCCCCGTAGCTGGCAACTCATCTTAGGTAATCGAGCCGAACTTTTTATACGCGCCCCACCAAGCTCTAGAGACGAGCAGAAAAACCCATGCGGCTCTCCGACATGCCCAGTGATCGCGCTGCGCTCCCGAGCGCACAGCATGAGTAAAGGGAGTTTGAAGAAAATGCTCCGCTGCCAGCCCCTTCATCGCTTTCATCCTTGCCCTGGAGACTTTCCCTGATCGAGATAATTATCTCCATCCCTTAGGTTGAAGTTGATAGTCTGGTAGATAATCGCGCGTCTTCCACCCACGATGGAATAGTTCGCTAGCTGATCCTGACATGGGGGGCACAAGCCAACTCCAGTTACCAGATACGAGTCGATTCTCACTAAGTTCCTTTTTAACAAAGCGCATGAATTCTGAGGATGCCCGATGATGATCGACTATATAGATGCCCTCTTCTGCAAATGAATATAAAACGGCTTCGTTTAACTCTACTAAAGCGCGATCTTTCCATAGAGCATCCGATCGATTTCTGGACAATCCCATTTTATCAGCGATTAGAGGCAATAGATTATAACGCTTTTCGTCGCCCAGATTGCGTGAGCCAATTTCAGTGCCCATATACCAACCATTAAAAGGGGCCGCTCTAAAGTTGAGCCCACCGAGACGGAGATTCATATCAGAAAGGATAGGTACGGCATACCACTCAAGGCCCAGATCGCTGAACCACTCTAGGCTGGGATGCCTTAAACTAACTCTGCGACAATCATGATCATGAGGGGAAAAAAGCTGTGCTGCTTGGCCACGTTTTTGAATGATCCATGGCAACAGATCAAAATGAGTCCCTTCACCTTGCCAGCCCATTTTTTGAGCTACTTGGGTGAACGCTTCATTCTTAGGGTCACCTAAATATTGACCATTAGCTTGTTGGCCGTAGCCGGCATATCCAAAAAGCTGATGATTCCATATGCGCAGTGGAGCACCTTGGCTATCCTCTGCTGCGTAGATGCTTACGAGGGGTTTGATTTTGCCGCCGTTACTTGCAAGGCGAACGTGCTCAAGCAAATCCTCTGCTACAGCTTCAGGTTCCACTAGTTCGCGCCTATCGCGCACATGCAAAGTCGACCAGAAAAGTCTGCCAATACAACGTGCGTTATTACGCCAGGCAACGCGAGCACCGTGCTCCAACTCCTCAAAGCTAGGCTGCCAAGTGGCACTACTCTCGATGGCATCGATTACGGCGGCCTTTCGCGCTAGATGCTTTGCCTCGTCCCAGCCAAGTTCCTTATGACAAAGCGCTAAAAAGTCTAAAGCTTCTTCTCTCATGGAGTTCGATTTGAGTAGTGGCATTTTAGATGATGTAATTTATGCACGTCGTTAAAATCCTCGCGCCTTAAGATCAATGACAGTCGCCTCAATGGCTGCACTCATCGCATGCTCCGGCTTGTAGTTGAGATCTCGATACGCCGCCCGCAGGTCGAAGTAGTGATCTTTAGCCAACTCCACCGCGACAAAGCGTGTAATAGGGGGTTCGCCTTTTTTCGAAAAGAGCCTCCAGCAGGCCTCGGCCACCGCACCCGCGGTATAAGCCAGAGGAAGAGATATACGCTGGCTCAGAGGCGGATGCCCGAGGCCTGCCAGCACTTGATTCAGCCAGAGCCACAACTCGACGGGTTCGCCCTGAGAGATAAAATATGACTGCCCAGCACACCCGCCTGCTTCCAAGGCATCGAAGGCGTTTATGTGCGCCGCTGCCACATCTTCTACGTAGGAGACGTCAACGCGGTTTTTCCCATCGCCGACAATCTTCAATCGGCTGGCCTTCACGCTCTCGATGACACGTGGCAGTAAGTGCGGGTCTCCAGGACCGAAGATCAAATGTGGCCGCAGCGCGACGACCTTAAGCGAGTCGCTGTTCGCAGCGATGACCTCCTGCTCGGCAATCGCTTTTGTGTGGGCGTAATGGCAAAGCCAGTTTCGCCCATAGGGCAGCTCTTGGCCACCGCCACAAATCGGTTGGCCATTAAAGACGACACTCGGGGTGCTGGTATAGACGAGGCGGCCAACCCCCTCTGCTTGGCAAGCTTTGACCACATTGCACGTACCGACGACATTCGGCCGGTAGTAGCTATCCCAACTGCCCCACACACCCGCCTTCGCGGCGACATGGAAGACGGCATCCATACCTCGGCAAGCCGCGCGCACATGGTCCGCATCGGCCAGATCGCCACAGATGACTTCGACTCCCTTGGTCTCCAAAGCTGGCTGAGCCGAACGTCCGAATGAGCGCACGGCATAGCCACGCGCCAGCAATCGTTCGATCACATATCCACCAACAAATCCTCCCCCTCCTGTCACCAATATATGCATCGCATCTAGTTATTGAACGGCGAATTTCTTCGCAAGCGACAATCGGTGAATCTTCGCATTGTGACGCACATCGACCGGAAAACTCGCCTCGAAAAAGAAATTTTCGATCACTTCAGTCAGGGCGTGGCTCTGCGCCAGTTCGCGCAATGATTTGATAAAAGCTGCTCGCTTCTGATCGGTATCAGGGAAGGCCCCCTTTTCCGGTTCGATGACCACACCGGGCAATCCGCACCCCAGATCAATCAAGGCCGAACGGAAAACATCGGGATGCCCGTTAAAAATCGCTTCGCAACAATCCGTGTACATCGCACCGAGCGGGGACATCACGCGCTCCACTTTACGGCCGCAGAACCAGAGCCGCCCGGACTCATCGAGCCAGCCCATATCCCCCATCCGGTGCCAACACCCCATCGGATCAAAGATTTTCGAAGCGGCATCCGCCTCAGGCAGACGGTCATACCCGTTCGTGACCGATGGACCTTGAACAATGATTTCGCCGATCTTTCCCATCGGCCGGTCGACCACATCCTGGATCGATGCAATCGCGCCTTCGACCGGCTCGATGACCCGGAGAGACACTCCAGGCAACGGTCGCCCCACACAAGTGCCCTCGCCTTTCTGCGTGCGTAGCGCGGTGTGCTCCAAAACTTCGTCCGCCGAGACTGAGCTCACAGGCAAGGCCTCGGTCGCGCCATAGGGGGTATGAATCTCGCCATTTGGAATGATCGCGCGCATCTGCGTCATCAAAGTCGGCGAGACCGGGGCACCCGCCATCAGGATACGGCGCAGACTCGGCAGCGTAATCGATTCGCGCTCACAATGGCGGGCGATCTTCGTCCAAAGCGCGGGTGAGCCGAAGCTATTGGTCACCGCGTTCTGTTCGATCGCCCGGACGATCTGCTCGGGATCAACCGAAGCCGGGCGACTGGGGTCCATATCTGGCACCACTGTACACATCCCCAGCGCAGGATTAAACAAAGCAAAGACTGACAACATTGGCAAATCGACCTCGCCCGGTTTGATCCCGTATTGCAGACGGATCGCCTCGACTTGAGCGAGAAACATGCCATGCCTGTAGCAGACGCCCTTGGCCGGCCCGGTCGACCCAGAGGTGAAGAGAATCGCGGCCAACTCGCTCTCTTCCGAGTCTACAGCCGCGAAGGCACCTTGTTTACGATTCGCTTCGATCCTTTTTTCAAAATCCCGCCCCACCCCGATCCGAATCGAGACACCACGAAAACTTGGACGGAAGAGCCGCCCGATCCAAATCGCCGGAGTGATCCCGATCAGGGCGTCCGGTTGCGAGTGCCGCACGCAGCGGAGGAACTTCTTCAGCCCCATGCCCGGATCGATCACGATGGGCACCGCCCCCATTTTGAAGAGCGCAAAAACAATACGAATCAAATCCAGCCCAGGACGCACCATAAGCAATACCCGTGAACCGCGTAGGATACCCATCGAAGCAAAGTAGTGCGCGGTCGCCGATGCCTCCGCTTCCAACTCCGCAAAGGAGCGCTCTGCGTAACGGATCGATCCGTCCAATCTTTGACCAAGCGGCGCACGCACAGCCGGCGCATTCGGTTGAGCGAACGCTTGCTTGGCGAGGAAGTGTGCTACGTTAAAAGACATAGCCCACTTATTCCTGCTCGCAATCCATCAACCGGTGCGTGGCGGCAATTAAAAAGTGCGTCTGCTTCATGCCGCAAAGAAAGCCCTCTATAGCGGGAAAGTCCAGTGGGAATCAGACCGCTCTAGATCGTATCCAATCTTGACGCGCTCAGCTCCGCATTGTGCCATACCCCCCATGCCAGACACCGTCGCAGTCATCGATGTAGGCAGTAACTCGATCAAGTTACTGGTGGCATGTCTGGGGAGCGCACCCAAGAGTCTGGAGACGCTTTTCAGCGAAACCATCGAGACGCGCATCAGCGCCGGGATCAGCCGCGAGCTCCCCAGCCTGAGCGAAGTCGCCATCGCCGGGGGCACCGCCACAATCTGCGAGCTGCACCGCCTGGCGCTCGCCTACCAGCCCGCGCACATCGCCATCGTTGCGACCAGCGCGGTGCGTGATGCGCTCAATGGCGACGATTTCGTGCAGTCCGTCTTCGAAGCCACCGGCCTGCGCATCCGTATCCTCAGTGGCCCCGAAGAAGCCCGGCACATCGGGCAAGGCTTGGCTTGCGATCCCGCCATTGCGGGGGAGCCTCGCTTCATCCAGACGGACATCGGGGGTGGCAGCCTCGAATTGATCCGTTTCGAGGGGGGCGTCATCCAACAAGCCCTCTCCCTCCAGCTCGGTGCCGTGCGGCTGACCGAGCGCTTCGTCTCCGATAAAGACGCGCCGCTGGCGCCCGAAGCCGAAACAGCCATCCGCGCCCATGTCACCAAGCAACTCAAGGCCAGTGACTTTAACTTTAGCCCAAGGGACTTGCCTCTTACCGCGACCGGCGGCGCCTTTACTGTGAGTCGAGCCATACTGGCTGCAGAAGCCGGCATCGACATGACCCAATCTGAGCCGCTCCTCGAACGCGAGGCCCTCGGCCGACTCAAGCAGAAGCTCGCCAAACAGACATTGCACGACCGACTGAGCACACCACACCTCCCCGCCGCCCGCGCAGACATCATTCCCACCGCACTCGTCACGATCGACGCCCTCCTCGAATACGCGGAGCGCGATCAACTAACCCACTCCTACTACAATCTCCGCTACGGCATCGCCGCCGATTTACTCTTTAAGAAAAAATGATTCACTGACTCGTGAATGCCACTATGAACCTACGCGCCGATGCCCAAGTCAACCCGATCAAAGAAGGCGATCCAGTCGAAATCGGCAGCAACGAACGCTACGTCGCCATGTGCCGTAAACACTTTACCGAAGCGACAGCATCTTAACGGCAAGGCCGCTGATGCAGTAGATAGTGGAGCGTGAAAATCAGGAAGTTTTTCTTTCCACTCCCTACTTCCCACTCCCTACTCCCCACTCCCCACTCCCACAGATGAACGAATACGAACTCCTCGACAGCGGCCACGGGCGCAAACTGGAACGCTTTGGCAAGGTCACCCTCGACCGACCCTGCGCGCAGGCCGTCTGGAAGCCTAGCCACCCTGCAGTCTGGAAGCAGGCCGACGCCTTCTTCACCCGAAAGCAGGGGCTCGAATGGCGCGGACGCGAACGGCTACCGGACTCCTGGATCGCCGAGGTCAACGGGGTGCGGATGAAGCTCTCGACCACCGACTTCGGTCACCTCGGCGTCTTCCCCGAGACCCGCGCCATGTGGGACTGGATCCGCGAAAGCGTGACGCAGGCATCGCATGCGCGCCGCGAGCCACTCAACTTTCTCAATCTTTTCGCCTATTCGGGCGGCGCCACACTCGCCGCCGCGCAAGGCGGCGCACACTGCTGCCACGTGGACGCATCCAAGGGCAGGGTGCAATGGGCGAGAGAGAACGCTGCGCTGAACAACCTGGCCGACTATCCGATCCGCTGGATCGTCGACGACGTCAACAAATTCCTCACCCGGGAGATCAAACGCGGCCGGCGCTACGATGCCGTGCTACTCGACCCGCCGTCCTTCGGCCGGGGTAAGGGCGGCGAGCTTTACAAGATCGAGCACGCCTTATTGGAAACGCTCGAGCTCGTAGAGAAAGTCATGAGCGACCAGCCTGCCTTTGTCTATTTGACTAGCCACACGCCAGGCTTCACCCCAATCGTATTGAAAAACCTGATACAGCAGCTCCTCGGCCAAGGGCAGCTCGATTGTGGCGAGATGCTCCTGACTGGCAGCGACAGCACCTTTGCCGTGCCCAGCGGCACATGGGCGCGCTGGGAAGTATCGCAAGACTCAAACCGTTTTTGAATAGCGACCGGTCTCTGCGGGCTCGAGGTAAGCGTCGAAGCACATCGCCAGGTTACGGATAAAGAGACGACCGCGCTCGGTCACGGCGAAGCCGCGATCTGTCCAGATGAGTAGGCCGTCTTCGGCCGGCTCTTTGAGCTGCGCCAAGGCCTCGGCGAAATACGCTTCGAAATCGATCGCCCACTTTTCAGACATCGTGCTATAGTCCATCGAAAGGTCGCACATCAGGCGCGAAATGACATCAGCGCGCAACTGGTCATCCGCTGTCAGTTCGTAGCCTTTTTCCACCGGCAGTTTGCCTTGGGCGAGCCAGGCGCGGTAGGCCTCGAGGTCTTTCACATTCTGGCGGAAGCCGCCCGCTCCCTGTGAAATACTGGAGATGCCGAAGCCGCAGATTTCGACCCCGGCGCGGGTGCTGTAACCTTGAAAGTTCCGCTGCAATGTCTGCTCGCGCTGGGCCTGCGCAAGTTCGTCGCCCGGCAGGGCGAAGTGATCCATGCCGATGTAGACGTAGCCGGCAGCCGTCAATCGCTCAATGCAGAGCTTGAGCAGTTCCAACTTCGTCCGTGCATCCGGCAGGCCGGCGCGCTCGAGGAGCTTTTGCGCCGGGCGCATCCAGGGCACGTGGGCGTAGTTAAAGATCGCGAAGCGGTCGGGCTTGAGTTGCAGGACTTCGTTCAAGGTGACCGAAAAGCTTTCCGGTGTTTGCAAGGGCAAGCCGTAGATCAGATCCAGATTAATCGAGTCGAATCCGTTGGCGCGCAGCGTCGCCATCGCCTCGATATTCATCGACTGAGGCTGCACCCGATGGATGGCTTTTTGCACATCGGGATTGCTGTCCTGCAGCCCGAAGGAGGCGCGCGTCAAGCCCATGCGGGCGAAGGCCTCAACATGCTCCGGACGGAGGCGGCGGGGATCGAGTTCGACCGATTTCTCTGCATCTTCGGTGAACGTGAAATGACGGTTGATCATTGCGCCAAGACGATCGATCTGCTCGGGGCCGAAAAAATTAGGCGTGCCACCGCCGAAATGGAGCTGCACTGCCTTGCGCTCAGGCCCGAGATGCAGGGCAAAGATCTCCAATTCCTTTTCAAGGAGATCGAGGTAGTCCGTCGCCTTGTCGCGGTCCAGCGTGGTGATCGTGTGGCAACCGCAAAACCAGCAGAGCGTCTCGCAGAACGGAAGGTGGAAGTAAAGCGACAGCGGCGCATCACCCTGCTCCACCCCGCCCATCAGTGGGGCGTAGTCCACACACTCTCGAAAATGATTGGCCGGCGGGTAGCTGGTGTAGCGAGGCCCTGGACGATTGTATTTCTCTATCAGCCGCAGGTCTTGGTCCGTGATTTGCATGAGAATTCTAGCCAATCAAAATGGCCATATTTTGCCAAGCCGCGAGTGACGAAGTTCTCCGATCAGGGGTCGAAATCGTAGTCATGCTACCCAACTTTTTTAACGCTTACGAGTTGCGAGCATAATGGCCTTTGTTGAAAGGCCGGAAGAGAATCCGAGGCCGGACTGTTGCCGCAAGCTGGCAGGTTCTAACTTGTTCTTACAGATTGCGGGTTGGTGACTCTGGGGTTGTCTATCTTGTTGAAGATACAGTTTGTATCGTCGAAGTTGAACGAGCGCGTCTCCGAAAAGATGCTTACAAATGCGTTTGCGCCAGTCGCAGCTATCAACGCTTTTCCCGCTTGGCGCTACAATTGGCGTTTTTTATGTTAATTTATTCAAATAAGCCACGAGTAAAGCGAGTTCACTTGACTTCAAGGTTTTTTCTGCTTGGCCTGGCATTAAATCTTGATGTAAAGATGATGGGATGAATTTTTTATGTATCGAGCGCCAGAACGCGCTCGCCGACCCTACGCATGAGACTGGCGAATTGCTTACGCTCCTCGTCAGTGAACACGGCGAAGAGCTCGTCGAGGTTCTCCGCGTGCACGGCGAAAGCATTTTCGATCAATTCGAGACCCGCCTCGGTCAAATGAACAAGGACGACACGCGCGTCGCCCTCGCTCCGCTCGCGGCGGACGAGTCCTTTTTTCTCCAAGCGTTGGACGGCGGTAGTGATCGACCCGCTCGTCAGAAGCACCTTCTCGCCAATCGTGTTGACAGGCAAGGCACCTTTATGGAGCAGCAACTCGAGCACGGCGAAATCGGAAAGCGAGGCAAAACCTTGGCGAGCGACGCTCTTTTCGTCGTAGCGGATCACGGCATGCGAGGCTTTCCAAAAAAGGAGAAAGAGGTGCGACCCGGAATGTTGGTAAATCTTGGGCATGTGGATCAACTTAAGGCAATATGTCTTTACGTCAAGATATATTTTAAATTTTTCAATCTCTCGCTAGCGCCGTTCGGGATTCGGTTGATCGAACAATTGCCCAACACTACGGGTGGCGTTTGGGATGAACGCCGCTACCTTAATCCCGCATACGGAATGGCAAGGAGAATTCGTGCGTCTGGCCGGTCGGCGTCCGCCCAGCAGAAGTCGCCCGGCGCAAAGCCGCGAGGATGGACTGGTCAAAGTCAGTGTTACCCGAACTCCGGCGGAGGCGGATATGGGTGATTCGACCAGAGGGAGAGACGTTAAAGACCACCTCCGCGACGAGATTCACGCCCGCGAGCTGCGCGGGCTTGATCCAAGCTGCATCGATACGGGAGCGGAGCCGCGAGCTGTAATCGGCCAGTTCGGACATCTGCTGCTGTGATAGCTGCGGGCTGGGGTTGCGGGGCGTGCTCTGCGGCATGATCAGCTTCGGCACATCGATCTGCGGCACCGTTATATTGGGACGCGGCGTGACCGGGCGCGGCTTGGGATCTGGCTTGGGATTGTTTTTGAAAAAATCTGCGGCCGACATCAACGGCTCCTCAGGCGGCCTAGGCTTCGGCTTCGGCGTATCGGCTGGACGCGGCGTCGGTGCGGGCGTCGGCTTGGGGATATCGAACTGCGGCACGGGAGGCAGTTCGACGGGGGGCAGTTCGACCGGCGGCTGTGGCGTCGGTGGCTGCGAGGACTGGCTTATCTCGCTCGGCGGCTCAACCATCTCGAAGACGTGCGGCTTTTCCTTCGGCTTGAAGGCCTGAACGATCGTGGCCAAGAATAAGCCCAGCAGGACGACGAGGTGGAGGATCACCGATGCCCAGAAGGGTTGGTCTTTGGGCAGCTTCATTATTCGACCTTCGTATCGAGGCTGATCTTCGAGAGCTTACGCTGTTTAATCATATCGACCACGGTGATGACTTTTTGATAGGGCAACTGGGCGTCCGCACGAATACTGAGCACGGGCGGCGCGGGATCCATCGCCATGGTGTCGAGCAGATCGGCGAGTTGCTGCTCGGAGACTTGTTGATCACCCCAGTAGTAGAGGCCGGACTTATCGATGGAAACCGACTGGAAGTCTTCGCGCTCTTTGGCCTGAGATTTAGCAGCTTCCACGGGCAGGTTCACTTCAATCGTCTGCTCCAAGAGCGGCGTTGTGATCATGAAGATGATGAGCAGCGCAAAGGCGAGGTCAATCAACGGAGTGACGTTGATCTCCGTCAGGGCGGACAGCCGGTCTTTGCGATGAAATTTACGAGCCATAAAATTAAGGGCGGAGGTCGAAGATTATCCGTGAGCGGCAGCTTGCGCTTCGAGCTCGACCCGGTCTGCGGCAGTGCTGGCGAAATTCTCCAGTTCGACGACCGCGATCTTCGTCTGCTGCAGGAGGTAGTTGTAGCCGAAGACTGAGGGAATGGCAACGATCAGACCCGCTACAGTGGTGAGCAAGGCACCCGAGACGCCAGGCGCGAGGCTTTGCAAACTGGCCGAACCGGCACCCGCCATACCACCAAAGGCATCCATCACCCCCCAGACCGTACCAAGCAACCCGAGAAAAGGTGCCCCGGTAACGATCGAACCAAGCACTACCATCTTCGCTTCGTAGCGAATGATTTGCTCGGCGACACTGCGCTGAAGCGCGTTTTCAACATGCCCCATGCGCAGGGTCGCGCGGTGCGGGTCGCTGTTGCCTAAATCGCCACCGTAGCGGTGGAAGGCCTCTAAGGCTTCGCGCACGATGTTAAAATAAGGACCGCTACCTTTGCCTGGGCGCTCCGGATCGAGGGCAATGAGGTGCGACTCTTTGGAAAGCGCACGCTCATAGCGCTGGTTCTGCGAGCGCAGCTTTGAGAGGTCGAGGTATTTCCCGAGCATCACTGTCCATGCCACAATACTACAAATAACGAGGATAAATATAACGACCTTGCCGGCGAAATTCGATTGCGCGAAATACGTGAAAACATTCGGCCCAGAGGCCGCTTGGATGAGAAGGGAATTAAAAACGAAGGAGAGGCTCATTATGAAAAAGTTTAAGACATTGTTTCAACAGACCGCATTCAATCACAGGCGTTCAAAAAGCCGCCAGCCTAAAACTAAAATGTGAATAATAATTATATACTATTGACAGTATATACAAATAATAGAATGTATTAAATAGATGGAAGCTAGCGACATCTACAAGTGCATTGCCGATCCACAGCGCCTCCGGATTCTCAATCTACTGGAAGCAGGGGTGCTCTGCGTCTGCCATCTGCAAGAATTGCTAGAGGTCCCACAGGTCAAGATGTCGAAACAGCTTGCCAGCATGAAAAAGCTTGGGTTGGTCGAATCCCATCGTGAAGGCACTTGGATGCTCTACGCAATGGCCGAGCCAATCAACAGGCTCGTCGGAGTGAACTTGCGCTACTTGCGCGAAGCCGACTGCACCGAGTGCAATCAACTCCAGCTCGATTTGCTCAGGCGCGAGAGACTCATCCTGCGCATCAGGCAAACTAGCAACGAATGCCCCGAGAGCGTCTGTCAACAGATTGGCTGTTGTTAAAGCGGGATACGAGATACGAGATACGAGGAATATTATGAAAGACGAAACCAAAACTCACCGAGAAGACACCACAGAAACCAAGCCCGGCTTGTTCAAACGCATCTTCACAAAAATGGACGATGCGATGAAGGCGAAAGCGGACGAAGCCGCGAAGGGCAGTTGCTGCTCCGGCAAGGACAACAAGGGTGACAAATGCTGCTAGAAAATCGTAGTCGGGTGGGCTTGCCGCCCGACCCGAAAACTGGCGACAGATCACACGCGAGCCATGCAGCTCGGCAAGCCAACTCTACTACGACACACTTATGCTGACATCTCTTATCGACTCGCTGCTCTACGGCGGCTTCGGACTCGATCCCGAATCACGCGTATCCGGCGCACTGCATTTCTTCCTCTATGATACGATCAAGATCTTCCTGCTCTTGGCGGTGATGATCTTCGTGATCGGCTTCATCCGCACCTGGCTGCCGCAAGACCGGCTCAAGCAATGGATGGGGCGCGGCGGACTCTGGGGCAATTTCATCGCGGCGCTTTTCGGCGCAATCACCCCCTTCTGCTCCTGTTCCTCAATCCCGATCTTCATCAGCCTGCTCAAGGCCGGCGTGCCTCTGGGCGCTACATTCTCTTTCCTGATCACCTCGCCAATTATCAACGAGTATCTAGTGATCCTCATGATTGGGGAATTCGGCCTGCCCGTGACCGTCGCCTACGTCGGCAGCGGTTTACTCATCGGCACAGTGGCTGGGGCGATTTTGGGGCGGCTCAAATTGGAAAAGCATCTCGAGACTGACATCATCGACGCTGCGCACGCCGATTCGACTGTTATCGAACACAAGATCGCCACGCGCCTGCGCTATGGTTGGGATGAGGCCGTCAGCGTGATCCGACAGATTTGGCTCTGGGTCATTGTCGGCGTCGCCATCGGGGCGTTTATCCACAACTACGTACCACAGGCGACCATCCATTCACTAATGGAAGCGACCGGCATCCTCTCCGTGCCTATCGCAACCGTGCTCGGCGTGCCCATGTATGGGAGCTGCGCCGCCATCGTCCCGATCGCCGTGGTGCTCTTTCAAAAAGGCATCCCCCTCGGCACCGCCCTCGCCTTCATGATGGCCATGGCGGCACTCAGCCTGCCCGAGGCCATCATGCTCCGCCGCACAATGCATCTCAAGCTTATCGCGATCTACTTTGGCATCACCACCCTAGCGATCATCTTTACGGGATATTTGCTGAACCTGTTGGCACAGGTGATATGAGATGCGGGATGCATCCCGTATCCCGCATCACTCATCACTCATAACATGACCAAACCAAAAGTACTCATCCTCTGCACCGGAAACTCTTGCCGCAGCCACATGGCTGAAGGCATCCTGCACGCCGCAGCAGGCGACCTCTTCGAGGTCTTCAGTGCTGGCTCCAAGCCGAAGGGCGCAGTGCACCCACTTGCGCTGGAAGTGCTCAAAGAAATCGGCATCGACGCCAGCGGTCACACCTCGGACCACCTCGATCAATATCTGGATCAGGGCATCACGACGGTGATCACCGTCTGCGGCAACGCCGACCAGGCTTGCCCGACCTTTCCGGGAATGGTCAATCGCTACCACTGGGGTTTCGATGATCCACCTCACGCACAGCGCGAGGGCGAATCGGAACTCGACGCCTTTCGTCGTATCCGAGATGAAATTAAACTGGTATTCGAAGCCTACGCCGCAGGTTACCGGGAGGCATCATGAAAAACGCGCTCATTGCCGAGTTCATCGGCACCTTCTTCCTCTATCTGATCATCGGGATGTGTGTGACGCCCCCGGGCTCGGCTGCATTGACGCCAATTGCGGTTGGCATCGGGCTCGCGGCACTCGTCTACTCCTGTGGCCACCTGTCCAAAGCCCACTTTAACCCCGCAACCACGATCACTTACTTCGTCGCGGGCACCCACGCGAAAAAAGACTTTCTACCCTTCATCGCGGTGATCTTTGCAGGCGCCGCCCTCGCCGCGCTCTGCATCGCCTTACTCAATCCCGAAGGCCTGCAGACTGTATGTCCGATGAATATTAACTACCCACGTGTGGCCGTAGCCGAATTCCTTTTCACCTTCGGGCTGATGTGGGTTATTCTCAACGTAGCGATCGCCAAGGGCACTGCGGACAACGCGTTTTATGGCATAGCTATCGGCGCGATCGTCGCAGCAGGCGCCTATGCAGTGGGACCGATCTCATTCGCGGCCTTCAACCCGGCAGTCACACTTTCGCTCTGCATAAACGGCTTTCTTCCATGGAGTGCACTACCTGTTTATTGGCTCATTCAAGCAGTGGCTGCCATCACCGCGGGCTTGTTGTTCAAAAGTATGGGTATTACACAGCCAGAGGAACTTCGCGGATCGATGTGATCTCAACACTAATGCTTGGCGTTTTCGTAAATCGCTTTGAGGGCGGCGAAGTCTTCGTCGCGCGAGCCGCTGAGGATGATATGATCGTAGAGTTCGGCTTGTTTCATTTCTTCGAGTGCGACGCGCATACGGCGCTTCACTTCGTCTTCGGCGTCGGTGCCACGGCCACGCAGGCGGCGTTCCAGTTCTGCGACATCGGGCGGCATAATGAAGATGCTGACGTCTTTACCCTTTAGCAGTGGGTCTTCTTGCGCTACTGACCGGAAAGTAGCGGCTCCCTGCACGTCGATGTTGAGCAGCAGGTCGATGCCTTGGGCCAGTTTGTCTTGCACTTCGCTTTTGAGGGTGCCGTAGCGGTTGCTGTGCACATAGGCGTGCTCATAAAATTCACCTGCTTGCACTTTAGCCTCGAAGGTCTCATGGTCAAAAAAGTAGTAATCGATGGTGTCTACTTCGCCGGGGCGCGGTGCGCGGGTCGTTGAGGTGACAATACGTTGCACTTCCGACAATTCGGCAAGCATGCGTTCGCACAGCGTGGTCTTACCGCTACCGGCTGGGCCCGAAACGATAAAAAGAAGACCGCTTTGAGGGTCTGGACACATTGCAAATCAGTAAGTCAGAGCGAGTCCAAGCAGGAGCAAGCCATAAGCCGCGAAGAGCCCGCCGAAGATACGAGGGCGTAAGTCCTGCCGGTAAAGCCATTCGAAAAAATCCCTTAATTTGTAGGGGTTGGCACCGAGGATGAGCGCGATTACGATCCCAAGGTACACAAAGCTCACCAAGAAAAGCCGTGCTGTTGGAGGCTCCATATAGGCGGCGTCGAGCAAGGCGCCTGCAGTGAGAAGAATTAGGGCAGCCAGACCGCGCACCGCGAGGAAGTCAGGCACGAAGATGAATGATCCAACCGCGGTGACAAGGAAGACGAGGAAGAGGAGATTCTTATATTGCCCGAAGTCGGCGGGGCCGAGCTGAGTGACCTTATAGAGAAACCATGCGGCCGCCGAACCGAGTAAGATGTAAGCAGCGGTCCGCGAACGGGGAAAGGCTTGCACGCTCGGTGCCGAGCGCACGCCGTGCCAAAGAAAATGGGCACCAAAGGCGATCAGGAAGAGCCCGGTGAAGAGGGTGGCTTGGAAAAGAGTCATCGTGTAAATATGGAGTATTTATTGATAATGCAGAATGAGGCAGGTGGAAGGAAAAAAGCGCAGTCGGGATTTGTTATCGTCACTGGGGCATGGATGGGGGGTGCACGGATCTCTTTTTCGCTCTTCCTGAAAAACGCAGAAGGGAAGTTTGCCTTGATCTTAGTCAGAGGATCGGCATATATCAGCACACGATGATCGTGTGCCTGCTACCCCTCGGCGCCAGATTTTATTAAGCAGGCTTGCTCGGGATCCGCGCTCCCGCGAGACCTGTTCTAACCAATTTACGTATGAACTATGACTACATTATAGGGGGGAGCATTGGTGCTTCTTTGGGAGTATTGTTCCTGTCGATCGCCACGAAACGGCGTCTCGCTCGCCTTGAGAAAACTCGACGCAGCCAGTTGGACGTGGAAAGGCGGGAAGCGCTTCTTGCGCAAAAAGAAGCCCAGTCCGAGCTTGAACTCAGCTTTAAAAACAAGGAGCTCGACCTGAACCGTGCTCTCACTACCCGTGAAGATGAACTACATATCCGCGCCCGCGAGTTGGAGCGCGAAACCGAGCGCCAGGCGGACATGCAGGCTCAGATCGATGCCAAACTCAAAGAGCTCACGAGGGAACAGCGCCTACTCAGCGACACAGAGCATGAGGCGGAAAAAGTCCGCCGCCTCTATCGCCTCAAGCTTCACCAAATTACCCAGATGGAGCGCGACGAAGCCCGCCAACTTTTGATTCGCGCCACGGAAAAAGAATGTGAGCAAGAGATACGTGACCTACGCCGCATTAAGCTCAGCCGCGCCGAAGCTGAAATCGCCGACGAAGCCAAGCGCATTTTGCTCGCCGCGATGCAGCGTATTACCAGCCAGCCGATGAACGACGCCACCGCGACGGTGATCAACCTGCCGAGTGAAGAAATGAAAGGCCGCATCATCGGGCGGGAAGGGCGCAACATCCGGACCTTTGAACACGCCACCGGCACTACCTTGATGATCGATGAGACGCCTGACTCGGTACTCATTTCCTGCTTCGATCCCGTCCGGCGCGAAATCGCCCGCATCGCACTCGAAGCACTGCTCCGTGATGGCCGCATCCACCCTTCCAGTATTGAGGACGAGGTGGTCAAAGCCGAGGAGGAGATGCACGCCAATGTCATCGAACTCGGCGAGGGCGCATTGCGTAAGTTGCGCCTGCATGACGTTCATCCCGAAGTGGTCGCGCTTCTCGGTAAGCTGCATTATCGTCTTTCCAACAATCAAAACACCCTCGCACACTCCGTTGAGGTGGCCAATCTCTGCGCGTTGATCGCATCGGAGATCGGGCTTGACCCGGTAATCGCGAAGCGCGCCGGACTTTTTCACGACATCGGCAAAGCCGTCGACGAAGAGTACGAAGGGAGCCACGCAGCGGTTGGCGCAGAGATCATCAAGCAGCACGGCGAGGATGCTCGTGTGGTCAACGCAGCTGCTGCGCACCACCAGGAAGTGCCCGCCGAGAGCGCCTATGCCGGCCTTGTTATGGTGGCCGATGCATTATCTGCGGTGCGCCCCGGTGCCCGTGCATCGTCGATTGACGGCTTTATCCAGCGAGTGCGCAGTATTGAAGAGATCGCTGCTGCACAACATGGCGTGAGCGAAGCGTATGCGGTGCAGGCTGGACGCGAAGTGCGCGTCATCGTCGAGCCCGAGGTGGTCAACGACGACGAAGCCCGCCAGCTGGCCCGCACCATCCGCAAACGGATCGAAGAGCAACTCAACTACCCTGGGACGGTCGAGATCACCGTCATTCGTGAACAACGTTACACCGAAACTGCCGTATGAGGATGCCATTTATCTTTTTACTCTTCGTCCTCGCTCTGGCCTCCGCACGCGCCGCGCCTTCAGTGGTCGCATTGGACAGTGGCGAGCAACTTATCGGCGAGGTATTGCCCGCTTCAACGAGCGAAACCCTCGTGCTCCAATCTGCCGTGCTGGGAGAAATTCAGTTGCCTCGTTCCCGGGTTCTCTCGATCCAGCCGAAAGCACCCCAGCCTACCGCCAAGCCGCAACCAATGGCGCAGCCGAAACTGGCGGCCGAACCCTCGAAAGAGAATGCAGGCATAGTCGAAGAACGCAAAATCCTCGACATCCTGAAGGAGTTTAAGGCGCCCGATCACTGGTCGGGCAATCTTCGCTTAGGCGTTAATTTAAGCCAGGGGGATCGCCGTTGGACAGAGAGTTATGCCCGTGGTCAGTTGGAGATCAAGCCGAAGCAAAGCCCTCACTTCTATCGCTTGAACGGCTCTTATACCTATCGAGTGACGGAGCGCCCGAATGGGGATGCATTCAAATCGACTGATAAATACGATGCGCAGTTCATCTACCGCCGCACTTTGTGGGACAATTGGTTCGTGCAAAACTCGCTTGGCGGTCGCGTCGATCAAGTTAAGGGCATCGACCGTGAAGTGCAGGAGGCAATCGGTATCGGTTATAATTATAAACCATCGAATACATTTGAAATTCTCCTCGGCGGTGGTGGCGGAATCGAAGATTTTCAACCAGACTTTGAAGATACCCGTTCGGGCCTGAATCCGCTGACGAATATTTTCCAAGAGGCCACTTGGCGTCCCCTTCAACGCACCTCCCTAGTTCAAAAGTTCAATTACTACTGGAACCCGGGAGACACGGAGCAGTTCAATTATGTTCTGACCGCGGCCATCCGCGTCCGTATGACGGATCTATTGGGTGTCGAGTTCTCCTACAACAAAAGCTTCGATAATGATGTGGGCAATGGCAACGCGCGGGACGATACCCAGTGGCGCAACGCACTCGTCATTTACTTTTAAGCGCTCGATCAGGTGGCTGCGTTCATCTCTAAGGCCCGTGGCAAGACGCTTCAACCAGATAGGCTCCGCGGGAGGGGCATTTCTGTAGAGTAAAACGGGGCGGGTTGCCGCCCGCCGAACCGGTGTGAGTATGGAGGCAAACCGACCAAGCTACATTGTTGTCCGCAAGCGATTATCGCTCTAGGCCAGAATCGTTGTCAGTGCCGGAGCGTTTGGGTCCACCTCCGAGTCTTTTGTCACCATCAATGGATAGCGGTATTCCTCCCCACTGAAATTGCACATGATAATTTCCTTGTCGGTTATTTCTTTCACGTAGTCTGGGTTGATCGGTATCTTTCCGCCGCCGCCAGGGGCATCGATCACGAACTGCGGGATCGAATAGCCGGTCGTGTGGCCCCGGAGACTGCGAATAATTTCGATGCCCTTGCGCGGGTCGGCTCGCAGATGGGCGCTCCCAGTAATTAAATCACACTGGTAGAGGTAGTAGGGGCGTACTCGCATCATCAGAAGGCGGTGGATGAGCGACTTCATGACCTCGGCGTCGTCATTTACATCGCGCAGCAGCACGGATTGGTTGCCGATCGGTACACCTGCATAAGTCAATCGCTCGCAAGCATCGCGCAAGGTGTGAGTGCACTCACTGGGATGATTAACGTGTATGCTCATCCAGATCGGGCCATGTTTCTTAAATATCTCGCAGAGCTCGGGCGTGATACGCTGCGGCAGAAAGACAGGTATCCGCGAGCCGATACGGATGAACTCGAGATGAGGGATTTTGCGAAGCTCCCCTAAAAGGTAGTCGAGCTTACGGTCCGAGAGGAGCAGCGGGTCACCCCCGCTCAGCAATACGTCGCGGATCTCGGGGTGATCGCGGATATATTGGAGCCCGCTTTCGAACTCAGGGTGAAAGTTGTAGTCCTGCGCGTTCGAGACCAGTCGACTTCGGGTACAATAACGGCAGTAAGCCGCACACCGGTCCGTTACGAGAAAAAGTACGCGATCCGGGTAGCGGTGGACGATGCCGTCGACAGGCTTGGTGTTCTCCTCGCCGACTGGGTCGAGCATCTCTTCCGGCGCGGTGTGCATCTCGCCGCCCCGGGGAATTACTTGGCGGCGAACTGGGCAGTTCGGATCTTCGCGGTCGATCAGGTTAAAAAAATATGGAGTAATGGCCAGCGCCAGCTTTTCACGGGCAAAGAGACAACCCGCCCGTTCGTCGGCCGTTAGCGTCATATAATTCTCCAGATGCTCCAGCTTGGTGATGCGGTTCTTGAGCTGCCATTTCCAGCTATTCCACTCCTCCGCGGGCACGTTCATCCAGAGGCCTTGGCCGTGATGCCAGTTTTCGAGTGAGTCGTTTGGATACATATCTAGATTAGGTAGCTGATCGGAGCTCGAATACGGGTCGACTCCACAGGATTTTTATTTTTTACTTATCAGTTGCCATAGTTTCGTATTTACATTCTTAAATATGTCAATGTCAGCAGCAAAAATGAAATTGGATATCGAAACGCTGGCCAAGCAACTCTGGGCGCTGGGGGATCCCGTGCGCCTCAGTATTCTTCAAATTCTGCCCACTGAGCCGACCTGCCACAACGCCTGTAATGTCTCCTCGATCGCTGAGCGTATCGGCCTCTCGCAGCCCGCCACCTCGCACCACTTGCGCATCCTCCGCCAAGCCGGCATTATTACCAACGAGAAGAAGTGCCGCGACATGATCTACTGGATCGACCTAGAGGCAGCCAGTACAGTCCATTCTGAACTGCATGCTTTGATCGGCAACTAGTCGTCGATCGAGTGAAGGAAGGAATTGTTAATAACTTGGCTTCTCTCCGCTCCATGCGGAGGTCTTTACAAGCGAAGCCCCCAAAAGGGCAAACTATCTATGCAGCGGTGGCTTGGCTACCTGCAATGCCAGCTGGTTGCCGCGGAGGTCAACGAAGAGCGGAGCGTCTTTTGCTTCCGTCCGCACGATGGCGCTGCCGATCGGGCAATTCAATACCGGTGAGAGCGTTCCCGAGAGAACTTGGCCGACCGCCTCGCCGGAGGCGTCAAGCACGGGAGTGCCTTCGCGAGCGATACGGCGGCCTTCCAACTTGAAGTGAATGACGCGGCGCGGGATGCCCTTCTCCTTCTGCTCGGTTAGGGCGTTTTTACCGATAAAGTCGGCCTTATTCAGCTTCACCGTCCAATCGAGGCTGGCTTCGAACGGTGTGATGTTATCGCTCAATTCATGCCCATAGAGGGGAAGTCCCGCCTCCAGTCGCAGGCTATCGCGTGCACCAAGGCCGCAGAGTTTAACGCCGTATGCAGCGCCCTCGGCCAAAATCTGCTTGGCCAGAGACGCAGCCGCCTTCGGGGAACAGTATATCTCAAATCCATCCTCACCCGTGTAACCCGTCCGGCAGACACGGATCTTCTCACCGGCAAATGTCACCAACTGGTGCCAATATCGCTTAATGCTGATAATCTCCACTAAGCCGATGGCCGCAAGGATGGCTTCCGCTTTCGGCCCCTGCAGGGCCAGCAGTGCGTATTCGTCCGAGTGGTCCTCGATCTCAACCTCGAAACCCCAGCGCTCGGCCTGCTTGAGCAACCAACCATAATCTTTTTCAATATTGCTCGCGTTGACACAGATAAGAAAAGCGTCTTCATCTGTTCGATAGACGATCAGATCATCCACCACAGTGCCTTCAGCGTTGCACATGGGCGAGTAGACGGCTTTGCCAACCGCTACACTGGCCACGGCATTGACTAGGAGGCGATCCAGAAAGAGCGCTGCATCACTGCCATGAACGTGAAACTCACCCATATGGCTGACATCAAACAGTCCGGCGGCCTCACGCACCGCTTTGTGTTCTTCGAGTATACTACTATACTGTACGGGCATGTTCCAGCCGCCAAAAGCGACAAAGCGCGCACCCTGCGCAGCATGGAAATCGTGAAGTGGAATTTGAAGGTCGGCAGCCATGAACTGTAATATGGAAAGATTTAAGGAAATTATCGTGAATCCAGCAAAGATACTTGCGAAGGCAATAAAGTAGACTTTCCTGAGGATCATCGTATTTGCGAGCGGCACAAGTCTCGATCGCACGTTTTTGCAGCTTCTTTACTTACACTCTTATGCCAGCTTCCCTAGCCGATCAGCGCGAGTTTGCGCGTCACTACATCCCCGCCAGCGAAAGTGATATCCGCTCCATGCTCGACGCTGTCGGCAAGGCGTGCTTCGATGATTTGTTTGACCACATCCCGGAAGAAGTGCGCTTCAAACAACCCGCGAGTCTGCCCGAAGAACTCGCATACGAGGCCCTAAAAGAACGTCTCACTGAGATCGCCTCCAAAAACCGTATCGGCTCAAGCTTCCTCGGCGATGGCGTGCCGGACTTCGCGCCGTCTACTGTCATCGCGCCGATTTGCGACATCCGTAATCTGACTACAGCCTACACGCCCTACCAACCTGAATTAAGCCAGGGCACGCTGCTTGCGCACTGGATCTACCAGTGCTCTATGGCCAAGCTGACTGGCTTCGAAGCCGTCAACGCATCGCTTTATGATCGCTCCACCTCGATCTTTGAAGGCATTTGCGCCGCTATCCGCATGAGCCGGGGTAAAAGCGCCGCCCTCATCCCCGATACGCTCTATCCGGGAGACTTGGAAGTGCTCGCAACACTTGCCGAAGGCACCGAGGTCGAACTGATTCGCCTACCCGCCGACGCTCAAAGTGGCACGATCGACGCCTCGGCACTCGAGGTCGCCCTCTCCGAGGCGGGCGACCGCGTCGCAGCTATCGTTTTCCCGCAAGTCAATACCTTCGGCCTGCTCGAAGACGTCGATACTCTAACCATATTGGCAGCCGAGCATGGCCTAAAGTCGATCGCTGTGATCGACCCCCTTCTACTTGCCCCCGGAGGCTTAAAGGCACCTTGCGACTTCGGCCTAAATGGAGCCGATATCATCGTCGGTGAAGCTCAGCACTTAGCACTTGCTCCCAATTTTGGGGGCCCGGGGCTCGGGCTCTTCGGCGTGCGTTTCAGCGCGAAGGATCGTAACGGCGTCCGTGCTGCACCTGGGCGCTTTATCGGCAAGGCCAAAGACTCCGCCGGACGCGAATGCCGCGTGGGCGTTCTCTCCACCCGTGAGCAGCATATCCGCAAAGACAAAGCTACCTCCAATATCTGTTCGAACCAGGCTTTCGTCGCCACCCTCGTGGGTGCTGCCCTCCTCGAGCGCGGCGATGCTGGTCTCGGCACCATCCTTAGTGAGTTGCGAACGAAACTGGTGGCAGCGGTTGACCAGCTGACACGCTTCGAAGGTGTCGAGATCGCCTTCCCCGAATCCACAAGTTTCCACGAGGTGACTTTTGCACTCTCAAAGCCGGCTTCGACTGTGCTCAAAGCCGCCCAGGAAGCGGGCATCCTTGCCGGAGCCGACGTTTCCGAACGTATCGCTGGTGGGCGGGCGCTCCTAAAGTTATCCTTCTCCAACCGCGAACAGCCACTGGAACCGCTGCTCTCAGTATTCGAGTCCATTTTTGGTGCAGCAGAAGGCTCTGCCGAAGCCCTGAAGCCAGTCGACGCCACGTTCACCCGGGCGAAGGCACCGGGCCTGCCCCGCTACAGCGCCGAAGAGGTAATCGCCTACTATAAGCAACTCGGCCACCTCAATGTGAGCCCCGACGACGGTTGCTACCCCCTGGGCTCGTGTACGATGAAATACAACCCGAAGGTCAACGATTGGGCCGCCAGCCTGCCCGGTTTTACTGACCTTCACCCGCAGGCTCCAGTCGAAGACGCACAGGGCTGCCTCATGGTGCTGCACGAAATTCAAGAGTGGTTCAAGGGCATCACCGGGCTACCCGGAGTGACCACGCAGCCTTTGGCCGGAGCGCAAGGCGAGTTGGTTGGGCTCAAGCTCTTCCAAGCCTACCACCGCGATAAGGGGCAAACCCGGGATATTATCCTCATCCCACGATCGGCGCATGGCACGAACTTTGCAACGGCCACCATGGCTGGCTTCGGCGGTACACAGGGCAAAATCGTCTACCTCGAAGCCGACACCGAAGGCCGCGTCCTCAATGAAGACCTCGACCGCCGGCTCGAAGAATACGGCGAACGTGTCGCAGGGATCATGATCACGAACCCGAACACTTCAGGTATCTTCGAGACTTCCTTTAAAGAGATCGCAGCAAAGGTCCACGCAGTCGGAGGCCTTGTTTATATGGATGGTGCCAACATGAACGCCATCGCCGGCTGGATCGACCTCGGGGCACTTGGAGTCGATGCCGTGCACAACAATCTCCACAAGACGTGGACGATTCCCCACGGCGGCGGCGGCCCCGGCGATGCCATCGTTGCTGTCAGTGAGAAACTAATCCCCTTCCTCCCTGGCTATCAGGTTGAGTTTGACGGCGAGCACTACAGGCCGATCAAAGCGCCCAAATCCATCGGCTCCTTCCACCGCCACTGGGGCAACTTCGCCCACAAGGTGCGCTGCTACACCTATTTGCTACGCCTAGGTCGCGAGGGTGTGCGTCGTATGTCCGCCATGGCCGTACTCAGCGCACGCTACTTGCACGAACAGCTGCGCGACGATTACGCGACTCTGCCTTCTGGATCAGACGCCGAACCGCGCATGCACGAGTTCATTCTCACTCTAAAGCAAGAAGACTACGCCGCGCTGGAAAGCGTCGGCCTGCGCAAGACAGACGCCGCGCCACGCATCGGCAAGCTCTTCCTAGACTTCGGCTTCCATGCGCCCACCGTCGCTTGGCCAGAGCCACTCGGGCTGATGATCGAGCCGACCGAAAGCTACACTCGGTGCGAGCTCGACCGATTCGCCGAAGCCGTCAAGGCCATCCTGCGACTGATCCAGGAGCACCCGCAGGCGCTCATATCTGCGCCGCACTTCACCCCCATCGACCGCGTCGAAGAGGTGGAAGCCAACCGCGATGTCTGCCTCTCCGAATCATTGGAAACCTTGCCAACGCTTAATACAGCACGCATCCACTCCAGCGATCTGGCAAAAATGACGGTAGACGATATCTACGCGAAGATCGTCGAGGCCATTCAAGGCCCAGTCGCCTGATCTCAAACTGGAGGCGAAGGCTCACAAAAAATCTCGCACTCAACGTGCCTAGGGGCACAGTCTCGTGGCATGCTCGAAACCGTGCCTTTCATCATCGCTCTCGCCGCACTCGTTGCCGCACTTTACTGGATCATCTTACGCAGTTCATCCGCGAAAATCGAAGCGCAATATGCACGTCTCGCAAGGGATCTGGAGCTCGAATTAGAGATCCCCGCTCCAAAATTGGCAGGATTCGTCCGCAACGAACCGGCAGCCTATGGAATCTATCGCGGACGCGAGATCTCATTCTCAGTGCCTGGGAAGGGCCTGCAAAACACCCGTCAGATTGAGACGATTCTCAAGATCGAGCTGCGTGATAAGTCACTCCGTGCACAGTTTGCCCCAGCGGGTATTATGGGCAGCCTTGGCCATCGTGACAGCGGCAAAAAAGCCCGCTGGCAGAGCGGCGATGCCGCCTTCGACGCAGCCATCGACGTGCGTTGCGATGCCGGCGAACGCCTCCAGGCCCTATTGTCTGAAGAAAGCCGAAACTGGCTGGCGCAAGCGCTGAAAAAGCATAAGGCCAAGCTCTACATCGGTGCCGGCGTGATCGCCTATACTGAAATCGGGCTGATCGGGAACGACGCGATACGTGAGCGATACGAGGGCACCACCGAATTTTTATGCGATTTAGCCGAAACAGTCGAAGCCTAAGCGGGTCTAACTATCAGGCAGCACTCCATTTCAACCAAGGTGACCATGAAACACTTCCCCCTAATCCCCGCACTACTTGCCTGCGCCTCAACTTTGAGTGGGCAGACTGCCATTACTGTGTATAATGGCAACTTCGGTGTGGTCCGCGAGACCGTGCAACTCGAACTGATCAAAGGGATCTCCGAGCAAAGCTACAGCGGCGTGACTTCGCAGCTAGAGCCGGAATCCGTCATCCTCCGTGACCCAAGAGGCCAAATCGCCCTGAGTATCGTCGAGCAAAGCTATCGAGGTGACCCCGTTGATCAGACGCGCCTCCTGCAAATGTTTGAAGGCGAGACCATCCATTTCCTCAAAGTCATCGACGGCAAAGAAGTCGTGGAGGCGGGTAAGATCGTTCGCGCACCTTCACTCTCCAAGGCGACCGATCGATACGGCAACCAACTACAAACGATGCTGGAGCCGATCATCGAAGTTGGCGGCCACTTGCTCACACACCTGCCCGGCACACCGCTCTTTCCCAGCCTGGGCGACGACTCCATCCTGGAGCCTACTCTTTCATGGAAACTTTACTCAGATCAAGAAGCTGCCTTCGGCGCCCAGCTCAGTTACTTGACCGACGGCATGTCATGGAAGTCGGACTACAATCTCGTGCTGCCCGAAGAAGGCGACGAAGTCACTCTGACCGGCTGGGTCTCCATCGAAAACAACACAGGGACGAGCTTCGAAGACGCCGCAATCAAGCTCATCGCTGGTGACGTGAACAAGGTACAGGAACAACCTGACCGACGTCGCAACGAAGTGTATGCAATGGCGATGGCGGATGCGAGAGCCGCTCCAAAGGTCGAGGCTAAGAAATTCGATGAGTTCCACATGTATTCGCTTCCTTTGAAGACCACGCTGCGTGACCGGGAGACCAAGCAAGTCGAATTCGTCCGCTCCGAAAAAGTCGCCACGAAGAAGCTCTATATCTACGACGGCTCCGGCGGCATCCGTTACTACGGCAGCCTTAATATCAACCAAAACTACGGCCAAAACGCCCAACCCGACGTAGCCATCTATCGCGAGTTCAAAAACAGCGAGGAAAACGGCCTCGGTGTGGCGCTGCCCGCCGGGCGCACTCGCTTCTACCGGATGGATAACGACGGTCAAATGGAGTTTACCGGTGAGAATAGCATCGACCACACTCCAAAAAACGAGACCATCCGCGTTTACTTAGGTAACGCTTTCGACATCGTCGGTGAACGCACCCGTAGCCAATTTTACAAGCACCCCAGCCGCGACATGTTACGAGAAACTTTCGAGATCGAAATCCGCAACCGCAGCGAGACGCATGTCACCGTGAATGTCATCGAGCAACTCTACCGCTGGTCAAACTGGGTGATCGTCGAGCACAGCTCTGACTATGAGAAGACCGATGCCCAGACCATCGAGTTCCCCGTGAACGTGGCTCCCGAGGCTACAAAGACCGTGAGCTACACAGTCGAGTACACTTGGTAAACGAACGTCTACACCACTTATTTCAGTTTATTTATTCAGCTGTCTCTTGCGGCTCCAGACCTTCTCCAGCTGAGATCAAAGGATCCTTTTCCGGGCGGGGCAGCGTTTTGACTGAAAGCTTTATCAGCTCATCTCCACGGTAGATCTCGACCGGAGTGAATTGGTTCGCTCGGGTGAAAAAGAAAGCACCTGGCACGTCGAAGACATCTTCAATTGAACGGCCTGCTATAGAAATCAACTTATCTCCTTCGAGCAAACCCGCATCCGCAGCAGGTGCTCCCTCGATCACTTTGGAAAGATAGACTCCGTTACTATCATCTTCGAGGAGCTTGGACGTGACCTCAAAACCCATCCAACCATAGATAATATGCCCGGAAAACATCAAATCATCGCGCACACGCACGAGCGCATCGACTGGCAAGGAAAAAGATCCGTTCAGCTCAGTAATCGATGCCACCGACATCCCAATAAAGCGTCCATTCAAATCGAGAATCGGGCAGCCACCCTGGCCGCCATCGACAGCGATTGAAGTCCTTATATAACTGGTGGGGAACACCTTAGTCCCAAGTTTTTTCTCAATACCAGTAAAGAGCCCCAATACTGGTGTTGGGCCAAAGTCGAGCGGGCAGGTAATCGCGATAGCGATCGAACCGATCGCGGGAAGCGGCTCGGAAGGATCCAACTTAATGATTGAGAATTCTTCTGGCGGCTCCAACACACGAAGCACTGAGATATTGGTCAGGCGATCGTGACCGACGGATTCGGTTGCATAAGACTTGCCCGCATACTCGATCCATACGCGGCTGGCACCAGCCGCGCGGCTGGCACTGACCAGAACATGCCCCTCCTTACTGATAAAAAAACCGGTGCCCACACGCAGAGTGACCTGTGCCTTAGCGTCCACCTCACCTGCACTGTAGGCCGCTTTGACCCGAACGACCGCTGCCCTGTTCTGCTCAAAGACTGCGAGCAGGCGACCTTGAAGAGCCAAGGCATCGTTGATTGCAGCAGGCAGTGTCTGAAGGCATAGCCCCAAAGCGAGGGCAAACCAAACGTGAGTGTGGCGCATCGTGACTGGTTAGTAAACCAAGGCTGTAGCCAAGCCAGTGGCCGCAAAGGACGCGGTATCCATTACATATGCCGCGTTGTCGTAGGCGGAGACCTCGATACTATCGTGCGCATATTCAGGTATGAAGCCCAGCTCCGAAGAGTAGGTGGCCCCAGAGACCGACACCATCAGATAATCTGGCGTCAAAGAAGCATCTGGTTCCGACATTGCGACTTCAATCGTGGCACCAGAGACTAGATCCGCGTTCTGCTTCGCAGAGGAGATCGGCAATGCTTGCCCAGAAGAATCCACGAACGCGGGCCTTACGATCATCATAGAGAGAAAAACGGCCGCGGCACCAACGGTTGCAGTCTGCGCGATCCGACTAGACACTCCGCGAAGTATTTGCACATACCAAGGGTCTTTTTTGACCAATGTCTGCAGCATGCGCTGATGTAGCTCGCGGTCGAAGGTATTCCAGAAGGCGTCGTCGGGCCGTTCAGCTCGTTTTATACGAAGCAAGTCCTCCACTCTGACTTCTTTTTGACGTGAGTTATTTGTATCAACCATAGGTAGTTTATTGGAAAAGTGGCGAGTTAGCTGATATGATTAAACGATAAGATTAATCGATATAGTCCTGTAAGTATGACTGTAGTTGTTGTTTGGCGTAGTGCAGACGCGAGCGAACGGTTCCCACAGAAACTTTGGTAATTTCCGCGATTTCGGAATGCTCCAAACCTTCGATTTCGTGTAAAATAACGACTGTGCGATGCTTTGGAGACAATTTTTGGAGCGAGTCGTTCAATTTTTCCTGCAATTCGCTGACTAACGCCCCTTTTTCGGAGCGATTTTTAGCAGTCAAGCGCTCGAAAATCTCCGTCGTCGAGACTTCTTCATCTATTTTTTCGTAGCTGATGAAGCGTCGCCGATTTCTTTTTTTGAGAAATGTCATCGTCGTATTGATCGCGATGCGGTAAATCCAAGTAAAGAATGAGGACTTTCCTTTGAACCGCGCGATCGCCTGAAAGGCTTTGATGAAAGTCTCTTGCGTAAGATCCGAGGCGTCTTCTCGATTACTCGTCATATTATAAATGACAGAGAAAATGTGTTCACGGTATTTTTGGACGAGCTGATCGAAGGCCCCCACGTTACCAGCCTGCACGCGCTGGACGATCGCCCAATCGAGATCACGCTCAACGACTGTTTTCTCTTGAGCTGGAAAAAGCGATTTAGTGACTGATCCTGAGTTGGCCATTAATTATTTGAAATTCAAAACGATTTGTAGATGAAATGCAAAAGCTATTTCTGTACCTGAATTCACCTCTTTTAAGGCCGCACAGGACAGAATCCTGCCGATATCCAAATCCTAACCCGATCCGCGTTGGGGCCCTCAAAAAAAGAAGCCATCGATAGGCTTCTGGCACTATAGATAGCAAAAGACCCGATTCCTCTTTCGAAGAACCGGGTCATAAGACTGGCGATAACCTACTCTCGCACCCCAGCGTGGGGGCACTACCATTGGCGGTTGAGGGCTTAACGAGCGTGTTCGAGATGGGAACGTGTGTTTCCCCTCACCTATACTCACCAGATTGGTTACGCCTCAGGAACTACGCGGTTATCGCATGCGTAGGCCTTCGTAGGCAGAAATAATACAGTCATCGTCACAGCGGGTAGATAAAAAATAATCTACAACGCGAAATACATTCTTCTAATGAGAAACATAGCAGACAAACACAATCGAGTAATTAGTAACGCTCTGCTTAATACATTACTGCACTTACACATGCGTCCTATCAACCAGGTGGTCTTCCTGGACTCTCAAGGGAAATCTTATCTTAGGAATCGCTTGGCGCTTAGATGCTTTCAGCGCTTATCGGTTCCGTGCTTAGCTACCCGGCGGTACTGCTGACGCAATAACCGGAACACCAGAGGCACGTCATTCCCGGTCCTCTCGTACTGAGGAATGAACCCTTCAAATTTCCAACGCTCGCAGCGGATAGAGGACCGAACTGTCTCACGACGTTCTGAACCCA
>ERZ807291.564-NODE-564-length-62833-cov-12.165918_pt1 | contig 62833 bp, 63 predicted proteins | sample MGYA00521257_ERZ807291 | MGnify/ENA primary metagenome ERZ807291 (study PRJEB31413, sample SAMN03169783) | marine metagenome | biome: Marine; feature: Water; material: Subsurface seawater | place: North Sea | collected 2011-04-28 | depth 1 m m ... | reverse complement strand
CCGGTCACTGGCGGTTAAGCGACCATGAATTCAACCATTCGCATTCAAACTGATGACTTTGATCTGGCCGCAGAGTACCAGCTGTTGCGCCAGTTGGATGCTGCGGTGGGTGCGGTGGTGACCTTTACGGGTTTGGTGCGGGATCTTGAAAAAAATACCTCGATTAATTCCCTGACATTGCAGCATTACCCGGGCATGACTGAGTCTCTGTTGCAGGAGATTGTCGATCAGGCGCAACAGCGCTGGGATCTGGTTGGGGTAACCGTGATTCACCGGGTGGGTGAGTTATTGCCCAGCGACCAGATTGTCTTGGTGGGTGTGGCTAGCCAGCATCGTGCTGATGCTTTTGAGGCGGCACAGTTTGTAATGGATTATCTAAAAACCAAAGCTACGTTTTGGAAGAAAGTCGATCAGCATGGGCAACAGCACTGGGTCGAAAGCAAGGGTAGTGATCAGGCTGCAAGCGACCGGTGGACCAGAGATGATTAATGTCGATGGCGTTATTCTGGCCGCCGGCCTTTCCAGCCGCATGGGCTCGGTCAATAAGGTGCAATCTGTATTGGCGGGCCGCACATTGCTGGAACATGCTGTTACTAAATTGATGCCTCAGGTCGATATGCTGGTGGTTAATGGCGATAAGAACCTCTGTGGTGATGGTGCTATTGCCGATCATCTTGAGGGTTTTAAGGGTCCATTGGTGGGGCTCTACAGTGCACTGCTTAGCGATAGGCTATCCAGCGCTCAGTATCTGATGATGGTGCCTTGCGATGGGCCCTTTATCCCAGAAAACTTGGTAGCGGCACTCTATCGAGAGATCAGCGCAACAGATGCCGATATTGCCTGTGTGCGCTATCAGAACTTTGCCCAGCCAACCTTTTCTCTGTGGCATAAACGAGTCGCGCCGATGGTTGAGCAGGCGCTGCTGATTAAAAAGAATGGAGGCTTTAAGCCTTTATTGGAGGGGCTAAACTCGGTGTATCTGGATTGGCCGGAGCAGGTGATAAACCCGTTTTTTAATATTAATACTCAAGATGATCTTGCGGAAGCGGAGCGTCTGTTATGTCTTTAACTGACAGCCAGTTTATGCGCTACAGTCGCCATTTGTTGATGGATGATATTGGCGAGCAGGGGCAGGAGAAACTGCTGAACGCCCATGTGTTGATCGTGGGTATGGGTGGTCTGGGCTGTCCGGTGAGTTTGTATCTGGTGGCGGCTGGTATTGGTCAGCTAACAATCTGTGATGGGGATACGGTGGACCAAACCAATCTGCAGCGACAGGTGCTTTATACGCCAGAGGATTGCGGAAAGCCTAAAGTTGAGTGCGCGCAAAAGCGGCTGAATGCGCTTAACCTAGAGACGCAGATCAATGTCTATACTGATAAAGTTACCAGTCAAATACTGGCCCATAATTATACTTTGGTGGTGGATTGCACGGATAACCTTGCTGCGCGGCAACAGCTAAATGCCCATTGCCATCAGCAAAAAATACCCTTTGTCAGTGCCTCAGCTCTGGGTTGGGAGGGGCAATTGGTTGCCTTTGATTTTGGTCATAACACCAGTCTGTGCTTAAACTGTATTATTGATAAAGACTCTCCCGAGCCAATGATGAACTGTGGTAACTCGGGCGTAGTTGGGCCGGTTTTAGGCGCTATGGGCAGTTTGCAGGCCACTACAGTGATAAGAATATTGTTGGGTTATTTCCAACAGCACGGCCAGATTCAACGTTATGATGGTAAAAACGGACAATGGCTTACCCTCGGGGCCGAAGCCAATCAGCAATGTGTCATTTGTGGCACCAGATAAGATTTTTTAAAGGAGTACTCATCAGTGTCATCTGATCCATCCGCCCCACGGCGTTTTGTAAAAATAGCGGTGTTAACCGTATCCGATACCCGCAGTTTGGAAAGCGATACCAGCGGCACTTTTTTACAGCAGGCGCTGGAGGACGAGGGCCATCATCTGGCTGACCGCAAACTGGTGATTGACGATGTCTACCAGATGCGTGCGATCGTTTCTGCTTGGATTGCCGATCCTGAGGTTGAGGTTATTCTTACGACTGGCGGCACAGGTTTTACTGGCCGCGACAGCACTCCTGAGGCTCTCTCGCCATTATTTGATAAGCATATCGAAGGCTTTGGTGAGCTGTTCCGTCAACTATCTTACGATGAAATTGGCACCTCGACTGTGCAGTCCCGCTGCTTGGCAGGACTGTCGAATAACACTGCTGTATTTTGCGTGCCTGGCTCTACTGGCGCCTGTAAAACCGCCTGGAATGGCATTATTCGTGAGCAGCTAGACAGTACTTTTCAGCCCTGTAATTTTGTTCAACATGTGCGTAAAAAATCTCAATAATGCTAACGGTTTCTAAGGCAGTAAAAAAGCTGGTTGCTAAGGCCCAGCCACTGGTCAAAGAGCGTCGGCGCGCGGGGCTTGAGTCTGTGCCTGTGACCGAAGCTCTTGACCGGGTGCTTGCCGCAGATATCACCTCAAGCATTGATGTACCGCCAGCGGCTAACAGCGCTATGGACGGCTATGCATTTTGTGCTGCCGATGCTGCGGCAAATAATTTTACATTAGAGGTAAGCCAGCGTATTCCTGCGGGTAAAGCACCTCAATCCCTAGACGTGGGAACGGCAGCGCGTATTTTTACTGGTGGAGAGATTCCGGCTGGCGCCGATACCGTGGCTATACAAGAAAATTGTAAAGAGTCCAATGGCTCAGTCACAATCGATAAAAATGCCCAAAGTGGTGCTAACGTCCGGCCTCAGGGGCAGGATATTCAAGCGGGTCAGATTATTGTCAAGGCGGGCACTCGACTGCGTGCGCAGGAGATGGGTCTGCTGTCATCCATTGGTATTCCTGCAGTAGAGGTATTCAAGCCATTTAAGGTCGCTATATTCTCCACAGGCGATGAGCTTGTAGAGCCTGGATTGCCGCTGCAGCCAGGACAAATCTACAACTCCAATCGAGCAACATTGATAGGTCTTATTAAGTCATTGGGCATGGTCCCTGTGGATCTGGGTGTGGTACCAGACCGTCAGGCGGCGACTCAGCATGTATTGAGAAAAGCAGCTATGCGCGGAGATGTGATTATCAGTGCCGGTGGCGTTTCTGTGGGTGAAGAAGACTATGTAAAGTCAGCTGTGGATCAACTCGGTGCGGTGGAATTTTGGAAGGTGGCGATTAAGCCGGGTAAGCCTCTGGCCTTTGGCCATGTAGAAAAAGTGCCCTTTATTGGATTACCAGGCAATCCAGCTTCGGTGTTTACTACCTTTATGGTGCTCGTACGGCCATTCTTATTGGCTGCCCAGGGCATTGTTGCTACCGAGGCTAAGACCGTTAAGGCCATTGCCCAGTTTGATAAAGCGGGGGAGAGCCGTGAGGTGTATTTGCGCGGTCGGCTGACCGATGCAGGTGTTGAGATATATCCCAACCAGAGCAGTGGGGTTTTGTCCTCAGCCTGTTGGGGTGAGGTCTTTGTCAGGCAAAAAAGCGGCGAATCCATCCAAGTGGGCGATTTAATTGATGTGCTATCCTATGCCTATTAGTCCATTTAGTTCCCAGAGTCTGCATTGAATCCATCGGAAAACACAGCATCCCTAATTGACCCCTTTGGTCGCACTGTCGACTATCTGCGCCTGTCGGTGACCGATCGCTGTAATTTTCGTTGCACCTACTGCATGGCAGAGGATATGACCTTCTTGCCTAGGCAGCAGATATTATGTCTTGAAGAGCTGCGGGATTCGGCGGCCGCTTTTGTAGAGCTTGGCGTACGCAAGATTCGTTTAACTGGCGGTGAACCGCTTATCAGGCGGGATATTCTCAAATTAGTTGGCTCAATAGCCGCATTGCCGGGTCTTGATGAGCTCACCATGACCACCAATGGCGTGTATCTACCCAAGATGGCGCAGCCTCTAAAAGAGGCGGGTATGTCACGGATCAATATCAGTATCGATAGCCTAAAGCCGGATCGTTTTAGAGAGCTTACTCGTGTCGGCGAGCTGGATCAGGTCGTGGCGGGTATCGATGCCGCTGGTGCTGCGCAGTTTAAAAAAATTAAATTAAATGCAGTTATTCTCGCCGGTTTTAATGATGACGAGGTGCTTGATTTAGCGCGCTTTGCTGTCGATCGAGGTATGGATATTTCATTTATTGAAGAAATGCCGCTGGGTGAAATCTCCTCTCATAAGCGTGTTAATACTCAGATTACCAGCAGTCAAATCCGCCAACAGCTTGAGTCAGAATTTACGCTAGTCGATAGTGCAGAAACCACCGGTGGACCATCGCGGTATGTTTCAGTAGCCAATAGTCAGTCCAAAATTGGCTTTATCTCACCCATGTCGAATAACTTCTGTGAGTCCTGCAATCGGGTGCGAATGACGGCAGAGGGTCGCTTACTGCTCTGCTTGGGTAATGAGCACAGCTTAGATTTACGTGAGATAGTGCGCGCCCACCCCGGTGACACGGCATTATTAAAAAGTAAAATTGTGGCGGCTATCGCCAACAAGCCTGAACGCCATTACTTTGACCCTGAGCAGGTCGACATTGTGCGCTTTATGAATATGACCGGAGGCTAATGCCTGTGGTTCTCGAAACGATTTTTGCCTTTCAATACTCCTTTATATTGCTTATGGCCATTGGCCTTATGGCCGTGCTGTATTCCTCTGTGGGCCATGGTGGTGCCTCGGGGTATCTGGCAGCGATGGCGCTGTGGGGCCTATTGCCAGAAGAAATGCGACCCGCGGCATTATTAATGAATATTGTTGTAACCTCGTGGCTGCTATACCGCTTTCAACCTTACAAACTAATGCCGTACAAATTGTTTTGGCCGTTGGTCATAGCCTCTACGCCATTGGCTTTTATTGGGGGTTTAATCAAAATTGATGCTGAGGCTTATCGATTATTGGTTGGCCTTATGCTGCTGTTAGCTGCTGTGCGCATGCTTATGAGCAACAAGGCGGCCGAGTCGACCCATCAGCCAACCATGATTGTGGTTTTGTTAGTGGGCGCGATTCTGGGGTTCTCCGCAGGCCTAACCGGTATTGGTGGTGGCGTATTTTTAAGCCCTATTCTGTTGATATTTGGTTGGTGCACCATTCGCCAAAGTACGGCGGTAGCCGCCGGCTTTATTCTGCTTAATTCCATAGGTGGTCTGGCAGGTTATATTGTCAGTGATCAGTCCTGGCCTATGGGTGCAGGCTGGTTGGTTACTGCTGCCTTTGTTGGCTGTCTCTGTGGTGGTGAGCTTGCGGCTCATCGTGCCTCCTCCTTAACCTTGCAAAAGCTGCTTGCTGCTGTATTGGCCATTGCCGCGGTGAAAATGGTTTACACTGCGCTGTAGCACTAGTACTCGAGTATGTTATTCTTCCGCTCAGTATAACTATTGAACTAAAGCAGTTTTAGCCGAATTAATGAACTCAATTATTAGCAGTAAGGCGATGTCTCCGTTTTCCAAAGGGCATCAACACCAACGCAAATTTCAGTCGATCCTGTCTGAGGCTGCTGGTCTATTTAACTGGCAGGGCTCTCGTGCCACAACACTGACCGATATTGCGGGCAGCATGAAGCTGACCAAAACCTGCGTCTACTACTATGTTAAAACCAAAGAAGATTTAATTTATCAGTGCTATGTAGCGAGCTGTGATATGTGGTTGGCACAGGCGCGGCAGGCGGCTGCATTAGAGGCCAATGGGCTGGATAAAATTGTTGCCATGGTGCGCGGCCATTTTGATCAATATGTTAAGGCACTAAACGGCGTGGCACCTCATTTTGCTATGCTCACTGAGATCTCATCGTTAGATGATGCCCATGCCGCAGATATTAAAGTGCGTTGGCAAGAGATATTTGGCCTCTGTGAAAAAATGGTCAAGCAGGGTATCGAAGAAGGTGTGATTGAAAACCTTGATCCAGCTGTTATCTGTACGGGAGTTTTTGCTATTCCACAGTGGTTTCCGGTATGGCTTAACCGCTCCCATGCTGCTAATCCCGAGCCTGTGATTGAGGCGGTGCTGGATATTCTCGTCAATGGCTTATCAGTGCAGTGTCATGAATTTACTAATATTGAATTTCCCGAGATTAATAATTTATCAATAGATAGTTTTGATCGCGATTTTCAAAATCGTTTAAAGCGAGAAGCCTTTTATCGAGTGGGTGCAATTTACTTTAATCAAAAAGGCTTTAAAGGCACTTCCCTGGATGAGATTGCCAGCTCGCTCGATGTCACCAAAGGTGCTTTTTACTACCATATAAAAAATAAAGAAGAGCTTTTATACCAATGTTTTAATCGTACACTGGATGTCGAAAAAACTTTGCTTACTGAGGCAGGAAAAATTGAAGAAACAGGACTCAAAAAAGTCGAGCTGTCGCTGCGTTATTTATTTAATGTGCAATTTACCGATGAGGGGCCGCTGATTCGTTATCGTTCGCTGCCATCTTTGGACGAAGAACATCGTAAAAATATTTTAAAAGCGACGAAAAAAAATAGTGGCAAATTAGGCGCCTATATTCGTCAAGGTTTTGAGGATAATACATTGCGTAAGATAGACGCTGATGTCGCTCAGCATATGTTGTCTGGGGCCGTGGAAGTCAGCCCTGATTTGGCGGAGTGGGTAGCAGACGCCAATTGCCCTGAATTATCTGCATCTTATTTTCATCTGTTTATTAATGGGTTGTCGGCAAAGTAAATGTTTAAAATAATTGTAGAAAAGAGTCACAGTATATGAATGATTTCCTTTTTAGTGCGGTTTCCGATGTTTTGATTGGCGCAGGAACCTCTCAGCAGCTTGGTGATATGGCCTCGGCTATGGGTATGCATCGAGCACTGATTGTTACCGACCCAGGTATTATTAAGTTTGGCCTTTTAGATAGTCCCGTAAAAAATCTTGAGGCTAATAATGTGGTGCTCAGCATTTACTCTGATGTTGTTGCCGACCCGCCTGAATCTGTGGTGATGGATGCAGTTGCTGCCGCGCAAGAATTTGGCTGTGACGGAGTGATTGGGTTTGGCGGTGGCAGTTCTATGGACGTTGCCAAGTTACTTGCGGTGTTAATTAAAGGCGAGCAGTCGCTGGCAGATATTTATGGTGTCGACCAGATTGCTGGTGGGCGTTTGCCTTTGATTCAGGTGCCAACAACCGCTGGCACTGGCTCTGAAGCGACCATGGTATCGATTATTACTACCGGTGAAACCACCAAGGCGGGTGTGGTGAGTCGCACATTGTTGGCCGATAAAATTATTCTCGACGCAACCCTTACTATTGGCTTACCACCAGCGGTAACTGCTGCCACAGGCATTGATGCCATGGTGCATGCCATCGAGGCCTTTACCAGCCAACATAAAAAGAACCCATTGTCAGATATGCTGGCGCGTGAAGCGCTGCGTCTAATGGCGGGTAATATTGAGGTGGCGGTTAAGCAGGGCACTAATGTTGCAGCACGTGAAGCGATGTTGTTGGGCGCTATGCTGGCCGGTCAGGCATTTGCCAATGCACCAGTGGCCGCTGTGCATGCCTTGGCCTATCCACTGGGCGGCAATTACCATATCCCCCATGGTCTAAGTAATTCTCTGGTGCTGCCTCATGTGTTGCGCTTTAATGCCCCTGAAGCAGGGCAGTACTATGCCGAGCTGACATCCATTATTTTACCCCATAAAATCTTACCCACTGACCCGCTTGAGGTGTCAGAACTGTTGGCCACCTACTTTTTGGCGCTGGCAGAAGATCTCGGTTTGCAAACCACGCTGCAGCAGATGAATATTGAACAAGCTGATCTGCCGATGTTGGCAGAGCAGGCCATGTTGCAGCAGCGCTTATTAATTAATAATCCGCGGGATGTCAGCCTTGATGACGCGCTCGCGATCTACCAACAGGCGTTTTAAGCTATGACCGAACGTACCGGCTATCCCTACTTTACCGATATCACCACCAGATGGATGGATAATGATATCTATGGCCATGTAAACAATGTTGTTTACTACAGCTACTTCGATTCGGTGGCGAATAAATATCTGATCGAAGAGGGTGGTTTAGATATTCATAGTGCCGAGATTATTGGTTTTGTGGTGGCGTCTTCCTGCCAGTACAAATCTCCCATCGCCTATCCCGAACCTATTGAAGCGGGTTTTAGGGTTAATAAACTTGGCAATAGCTCTGTGGAATACGGCATTGCTATTTTTAAGCAGGGCCAGCCAAATGCTTCTGCAGTGGGTACCTTCACCCATGTTTTTGTCGATCGTGCTACCGATAAGTCGGTCGCCATTCCAGCACCGCTAAGGCGAGCGCTAGAGGCCATTTTAGTCAGCGAAGGGTAAGTCTCAAGTATATAATCTATAGCATCCTCCGTCATACCAGCGCAGGTTGGTATCTCTTAGGCCCCAGCTTTCGCTGAGGTGACGGGCGGCTTAGAACTGAGGTGGCTTATTGATGCAACCGGATTAAACCCTCTTGGATGGTACTGGCGACTAAGCGCCCATCGCGACTAAAGAAAGACCCGCGGTTCAGCCCACGAGAATGACTAGAGCGCGGACTATCCATGGCATACAGCAGCCATTCATCGGCTTTAAACTCATCGTGGAACCAGATGCAATGATCCAGCGAGGCTGCCTGAAACTTAGGATTCATAAAACTGATTGCATGGGGGAGCAGAGAAGTACCCATGAGGTTAAAGTCTGAGGCGTAAGCGAGAATAGCTCTATGCAGCCCGGGATCTTCTACTACACCCATCTTTTCCAGAGAGCCTGACGCTTTGACCCACACAAGTTGCTCAGCGACTCTACGTTCAGGGTTTTTATAATTAACAGGGTTCACAGAGCGCATTTGTATTGGCCGCAATGACGGGCGATTGGCGCTTGATCTGTCCTTATCGTTCTTCGTCATTGACTCGATTAATTTGGCCCAGCGAATGCTGTCGTCTTCAAGGCCTTCTGGGCCGACACAGTTGGGCATATCTGCTTGGTGAGACAGCCCTGACTCCATTATCTGAAATGAAAGCTCAGTATTAAAGATAGCTTTGCCGTGCTGAGAACCCACCACACGGCGAGTGGTGAAAGAGCCGCCATCGCGAATAGCATCCACTTCATAAAGGATCGGCACCGAAGGGTCGCCGGGACGCAGAAAATAGGCATGCTGGGAGTGCACCATGCGTTCTTGATCCACTGTATCTTGCGCGGCTCGCATGGCCTGGGCAAATACCTGGCCACCAAAGACGCGTTTGTTGGTGGTTTCAGGGGTGACCCCGCGATAGATATTAGTATCAATTTTTTCAAGTGATAGAACATCCAGTAATGGCTGTAACGCTTCGCTCATGCAATGTGCTTCCCAATGTTGTCGCGGTGGTGAAATCGCTACTTTTGTTGTGGCTTTATCCAGAGTATTTTCGCTTTGCTCCAGAGTACCTGAAACGGTCTTATAAGCCACGTGAATACCCTAATTTTGTAGCGTAATACTTGAAAGATACAATAACATACTGTAAGTTCAATTCATCAATTTTACCGATCAACATTCGACTTTATAGTCGACCCCCAATCCTTTTAAGTAGGCGACTCAGCAGGAGACTAATGTGAGTGATTTACAAGCTTTCAGGCAACAAACTCGGGACTGGCTAGAAGAAAACTGCCCCCCATCAATGCGGGAGCCGGTCAAAGGCGGCGAAGGCATGTGCTGGGGTGGTCGCAATTTCACGTTTGAGAGCCAAGAGCAGCAACAGTGGATGGAGCGCATGGGTGCCAAAGGCTGGACTGCGCCAGATTGGCCAAAGGAGTATGGCGGTGGTGGCCTGGATAAAGCCGAGCACAAAATATTAAGAGAGGAGATGTCGCGTCTTAATGCTCGCTCGCCGCTAGATAGTTTTGGTATCTGGATGATTGGTCCAGCACTGCTTAAATTTGGCTCCGAGGCGCTCAAGCAGCAGCATTTGCCGCCGATTGTTCGTGGTGAGATTCGCTGGTGTCAGGGCTATTCTGAACCTGGCGCTGGTTCAGATCTGGCCGGGTTGCAGTCTAAGGGCGAAGATAGGGGCGATCACTTTATCGCCAATGGCCAAAAGGTGTGGACCTCCTACGGTGATAAAGCCGACTGGATGTTCTGCTTGCTACGTACTGACTCCGAAGCCAAGAAACAAATGGGCATCAGTTTGGTGCTGTTCGATATGCTTACGCCCGGTGTCACCCCTAAGCCAATTAAACTTATTTCTGGTAGCTCGCCGTTTTGCGAAACCTTCCTTGATGATGTGCGTGTTGAAAAAGATCAAGTGGTGGGTGAGGTGAACCAGGGCTGGACCATTGCTAAGTATCTGCTCACCCATGAGCGTGAAATGATTGGCGGCATGGGCATGGCCGATGCTGGTGCTGAAACCCTAAGCCAGATGGCCGTGCGTGTAATGGGTGTTGAGCTCGGCCGCATGAATAACCCAATGCTACGTGCCGAAGTTGCTAAGTGGGAAATCGATGGTGCCTGTTTTGGACTCACCGCAGAGCGTGTAACCGACGAAGTTAAATCCGGAAGCGGTGTAGGTGCTACCTCGGCAATGCTCAAATACTACGGTACTGAGCTCAACAAACGACGCTTTGAAACGCTGCTTAAGATCCACGGTAGCGATGGCATGGTATGGGATGGCGAAGCCGCCAATAATGGCTGGTTGCCGCGCACCTGGTTGCGCACCAAAGGTAACTCAATCGAAGGCGGAACCTCAGAAGTTCAGCTGAATGTGATTGCTAAAAATATCCTCGGCCTGGGCTAGAAGGGTTGCGACAGCGCTAACAGAATTTAAAGGTACAGAGTTATGGCACTAGTTTTAAACGAAGAGCAGCAAATGCTCAGAGAATCAGCACAGGGTTTTTTGGCTGAATTTGCTCCCCTGGCAGAATTGCGCAAGCAACGCGATGCAGGTAGCCAAACGGGCTATGCAGATAATCTATGGCGACAGATGGCCGATATGGGCTGGGCTGCCATTTTGGTACCGGAGGCGTATGGTGGTCTAGAGTTTGGTCATGTGGGTATGGGTCAGATTGTTGAGCAGACCGGCCGTACATTAACGGCTTCACCGCTTCTTTCCACAGCAATTTTAGGTGTTACCGCGATCAATACAGCGGGCAGCGAAGTGCAAAAAAGAGAACTACTTGGCGCGATTGCCGGTGGTGAAATCACTACCGCACTGGCCGTTGATGAAAAAATCCATCATGCACCTACACAGATTAGTATGACCGCAGAGAAGCAGGGCGGCGGCTATGTTCTTAATGGCGCCAAACGTTTTGTTGCCGATGGTGGCACAGCTGACAAGCTGATTGTGGCGGCACGCACTGCAGGTGAGGCCGGTGATATGAGAGGCATAAGTCTGTTTGTTGTCGATCGTAAAGCCTCAGGGGTTGAGGTTGAACGCACTGAAATGACTGATACGCGCAACTATGCGAATATCAGCTTCACTAATGTAGAAGTGGCCGAGGCCACATTACTTGGCGAAGAGGGCAAAGGTTTTAAGACACTCAATGCCACCTTGGATGCAGGTAATATTTATCTCGCAGCAGAGCTATTGGGTATTGCCCAGGAGACTTTCGATGTGACGCTCCAGTACCTAAAAGAACGTAAACAGTTTGGTGTTTTAATTGGTTCATTCCAGGCCTTGCAGCATCGCGCTGCCCATTGGTGGAGTGAGGTTGAGCTATGTAAGTCAGTGGTATTAAAAGCGCTACAAGCAATGGACGAGGGCGATAAAAAGTCGCCAGCTCTAGCGAGTATTGCTAAAGCCAAGCTTTGCGAAGTTGCCGAACTAGCAACTAATGAAGCGATTCAGATGCATGCGGGTATTGGCATGACGGATGAATATGATATCGGCTTCTTTATTAAACGGGCTCGTTCAGCACAGATTATGTTTGGTGATAACAGTTACCACACGGATCGTTTTGCACTTTTAAGCGGTTACTAGTAAGCGGATACTAGGTAGCTCAAAATTAAATAAATTTTCAGATAATAAGGATAAGAACAATGGATTTAGGTATCAGCGACAAAGTCAAACCCATACTCGAAGAAGTAAGACATTTTATTGATACAGAGATTCTGCCACTGGAGCATGAGTATCATGAAGAAATCTCTAAAGGTGATCGCTGGACTTTTACCGATCGCCAGACAGAAATTTTGGAAGGGCTTAAAACTAAGGCAAAAGCCAAGAACCTGTGGAATTTCTTTCTCACGCATTTCGAGGGTGGGCATGGACTGAACACCGTTGAGTATGCCTATATTGCTCAAGAGACCGGTCGCTCGCACCTTGCCCCTGAAGTGTTTAACTGTGCAGCGCCAGACACAGGCAATATGGAAGTGCTAGCGCGCTTTTGTACAGAAGAGCAAAAAGAGACCTGGTTAAAGCCTCTTTTAGCCGGCGAGATTCGCTCGGCCTATGCCATGACTGAGCCCGATGTTGCCTCATCCGATGCGACCAATATTGCTATGTCCTGTGTGGCCGATGGCGATGAGTGGGTACTTAACGGCGAAAAAATCTGGATCTCTGGCGCCGGTGACCCACGCTGTAAAATTATGATTGTGATGGTTAACACCAATCCTAATGGTCCCCGTCACGCCAAGCACAGCCAGGTGCTGGTGCCCTTTGATACCCCAGGCGTTAAGAACCTACGCCCCATGGAAATCTATAATGTTGACGATGCGCCCCATGGCCATATGCACATGCGCTTCACAGATGTACGTGTGCCCAAAGAGAATTTGATCCTCGGCGAAGGCCGTGGTTTTGAGGTTGCACAGGGCCGCTTGGGGCCGGGCCGTATTCACCACTGTATGCGCTCTTTGGGATTAGCAGAAGCTGCGCTCAAATTAATGTGCGAACGTTCTCTAACTCGTGAAGCGTTTGGTCGCCCTCTAGCCAAGCTGGGCGGCAATGTGGATATTATTGCTCAGGCCCGTATCGAAATTGAAATGACTCGCTTGCTATGCCTTAAAGCGGCTTGGTTGATGGATCACGAAGGCACAGATGCGGCCCAGCCCTTTATATCAATGATTAAGGTAGCGGCACCGACTATGGCGCTAAAAATTATCGATGAGGCCATGCAGATGTACGGCGGTATTGGTTTGTCTCAGGACACGCCACTGGCAACCTGGTATGGCGCTCAGCGCACGCTGCGCTTTGCCGATGGCCCAGATGCAGTTCACCGTATGGTTATTGCTCGTCGTGAGCTAAGCCAGTACCGTTAAGCTGGTCTTCAACACTTAATGTCAGGAGAAGTAACAAATGACTATTCGCTATGACGGACAGGTCGCTATAGTAACGGGCTCAGGCAATGGTCTGGGCCGATCCCACGCGCTGGCATTAGCCGCTCGTGGGGCCAAGGTTTTGGTCAATGACCTAGGCGGTTCGGTTAATGGTGACGGCGACTCAAGCGATGCAGCAATGGAAACAGTGGCCATGATTGAAGCCGCTGGTGGCGAAGCCATTGCCAATAGTGCCAATGTTGCTAACATGGATGAAGTAGAGGCCATGATGGCTCAGGCTGTTGAGAAGTGGGGCCGGGTCGATATTCTAGTGAACAACGCCGGCATTCTCCGCGACAAGAGCTTTGCCAAAATGGAAATGACAGATTTTCAGCTGGTGGTTGATGTGCATCTGATGGGCTCTGCTAACTGCTCCAAGGCAGTGTGGGCGCTAATGCGTGAGCAGGGTTATGGTCGTATTGTGATGACCACCTCTTCAAGTGGTATGTACGGCAACTTTGGTCAAGCGAATTATGGCGCAGCAAAAATGGCCGTGGTTGGTTTGATGAATACCCTTTGTATTGAGGGTGAAAAATACAATGTTAAGGTTAACTGCCTGTCGCCAACTGCAGGCACTCGTATGCTGGAAGGTCTGGTCACTGATGAACAGTCGGATATTATGACGGTTGAATCGGTAACCGCCGGCCTGTTAACCCTCTGTGATGAAGCGGCCCCAAATCGCAGTATTCTCTGTGCTGGTGCCGGCGGTTATGCGCGCACCCATATCTATGAGACCGAAGGTATCTATTTGCCACCGGAAGAGCAGACCGCAGAAAATGTGCGCGCGCACATAGATGCTATTGACAACCCTGAGGGCGAGCAGGTACTCGTTGGCGGTTTCCAACAGACGAATAAGTTTATTGCTAAAGCCGTTGAGTACTTTACCAAAAAAATAAACAATTAATTAGGAAGAGATTATGAAAGCGTTAGTCTGTAATGAGTTTGGGCCTACCGAAAATTTATCGCTTGAAGAACGTCCAGCACCCACCCCAGGCAAAGGTGAGATTCTGGTAGATATTAAAGCTGCTGGCGTTAACTTTCCCGATGTCTTAACGGTTCAGGGTAAGTATCAGTTTAAGCCAGAGTTACCCTTTGTGCCGGGTGCAGAAGTTGCCGGTATTGTCACTGCTGTGGGCGAGGGTGTTACCAGCCGTAAGGTCGGCGATAAGGTTATTTCGACGCTGCAGATTGGTGGTTTTTCTGAGCAATGTGTTGCCTCAGAGTACGGATCTTTCGGTATGGGCGAGACGATGTCTTTTGAGCAGGCGGCGGGTTTTGCGATTACTTATGGTACGTCTTACTACGCGTTAAAACAGCAGGCGAAGATTCAGCCCGGCGAGACATTGCTAGTTCTAGGTGCTGCTGGTGGCGTGGGTATTGCGACTATCCAGATTGCTAAGGCGATGGGTGCGAAGGTTATTGCGGCAGCTAGTTCGGAAGAGAAGTTAGATTTTGCCTGTGAAGCGGGCGCTGATTTGCGCATTAATTATTCTGAAGAAAACCTTAAAGATAAAGTTAAGGAACTGACCGGCGGTAAGGGTGCTGATGTTATCTATGATCCGGTTGGTGGTGATTTCTCTGAGCAGGCATTTAGGGCAATTGCTTGGGATGGTCGCTTTTTGGTGATTGGTTTTGCCTCTGGTCCAATTCCAGCTATACCTCTTAACCTGATGTTGCTTAAAGGAGCATCGTTAGTTGGTGTGTTCTGGGGTGCTTGGGCAGCGAGATTCCCGATGGAGTCACGTAAGAATTTTGATGAGCTGATTGAGATGATTGATGGCGGTAAGTTTTCGCCGCTAGTGACTGAGGTTTATGCGCTGGATGACTATAAGGCAGCATTTGCTTCTATCTCTGAGCGTCGAGCTAAGGGTAAGGTTATTTTATCTTTGGGCTAATTCATTTACAGCTCAAATTGTTCATGAAAAGGGTCTGTATTACAGGCCCTTTTTTCTGCTCGCTGTTATTCCGGATCCCGCCTCTGTCATCTTTAGCCCCACCACTGTCGTCTTGGGGAGCGAAGCAACGACAGATCTCATTAACACCACTCGGTTTCTTGTCATGGTGCCCAATAGCCCCCACCCAAGCCCTTGCGAACGGTCCCATGGTTACAGTCATTTTCAGCGTTCACACAACTCGCGCGAGCGCTCAAACAGGTGTTCACTCAACCTGAAAATGCCTGCAACCATAAGCGGGCCCTGACTGTTCTCAAGGGCTCGGCTAGGGGCTATTTGAATTATCTGAGGGTAATTCTAGATTTAAAGCTTTTTGTTTTTAGAGGCATATTCTGAGCTCTTAAGCGTGATCTTATGGGGGCATAACTTGCATTAATCAATGTCGCCCATGTATTTGGTCGGGAGGGCTGGCTGCAATAAGGACAAATAGTAACACCTATTTTTTTAGCATACTCCTCCCAATCTGCACTCAAAAATCTGTGCGGACTCGTTTTGTGGTCTATCTTTAAGGCTTTTCTGTGTAATTGTTACGGGGTAAGGAATGAAGTTTCGTAAATATCAGCAGGCTGATCGCGATAAGTTAATTGAGCTGTTAACAGCAGTTTTCCCTAATGATTCTGCGCATAATGAGCCGTCGAGAGTTATTTCAGCCAAGCTGAAGGTCGATGACTTAATTTTTGTAGCAGAATTAGACGGACGGTTAGTTGGTTGTTGTATGGCTGGTTACGATGGCATTCGTGGCTGGCTTTATTCTGTATCGGTCCTACAGGTATATCGCGGAGGGGGAACTGGCAGCGAGCTTGTAAGTCATGTGATCAGCGCCTTAAAAGAACTCGGTTGTGTAAAAGTTAATCTGCAGATACGTGCTACCAATACTCAAGTAGCTAAGTTTTACGCATCTCTCGGATTCGAAGTAGAGGATCGGCTTAGCATGGGTGCGTTACTTCAGTAGCTACTCCTCTCTAGTTAGGAACGTTCCCTAAAATCCCCAATCAATGTTACCCGAGGTCATTGCCGCACAAAGCCATCTAGGGCCCTCGCGATCAATCAGGCTCCGTTTATGGGTGCAGGTATTTTCAGATTGAGAGAGCACTTGTCTGAGCTTGTAACGCAGTGGAAAGCGAGTTGTGTGAACGCTGAAAATACCTGAACCCATGGAGTCGATCGCGAGGGCCCTAGATGGCTTTGTGTGCAAGTACCAAATCCATATATACCTCTCATTTAACAAAATTACACCCACTCAATGGTTGGCTGCGGCGAAGCTGTGGCGATACAATGCCCGCTTAGCCCAGAAGGGCAGCTGTTTATTTCTCCCAGTTCAACATTACCAGTAAACAAATATGTCGCAAAATGCTCTAGAGATTTTAAACAGCCTATATGGTTACGAGAGTTTTCGTGGCCACCAAGCAGACATTATTGACCATGTGACTGCTGGCAATAATGCGCTGGTACTGATGCCCACCGGTGGTGGTAAATCAATTTGCTATCAGATTCCCTCATTGTTGCGTGAGGGTGTTGGTATTATTATTTCGCCGCTAATCGCACTGATGCAAGATCAGGTTGATGCCATGCAGCAGCTTGGTGTCAAAGCCGCTTTTCTAAACTCCAGCTTGTCTCACAGTGAACAAAATGTGATTGAGCAGGAGCTATTATCAGGGCAGCTGGATTTACTCTATATAGCCCCAGAGCGGCTGATTCAGTCCTATACGCTAGACCTCTTAAGCCGTTGTCAGCTGGCGTTATTTGCTATTGATGAGGCACACTGTGTTTCTCAGTGGGGCCATGACTTCCGCTCGGATTATCTGTCGTTAAGCTTGCTCAATGATCGGTTTCCCTCGATACCGCGCATTGCTTTGACTGCTACGGCAGATATTCGCACTCGTAAAGAGATTATTGAGCGGCTGTCACTCACAGATGCCAATTCTTATATCAGTGGATTTGACCGCCCTAATATTCGCTATGCTATTGCCAACAAGACTACGCCTAAAAAACAGCTACTGGCTTTTTTACAGCAGCGAAAAAATGAAGCGGGCATTGTGTACTGCCTGTCACGTAAAAAGGTTGAAGATACTGCAGCTTGGTTAAGCCAGCAGGGCTTTAATGCATTGCCTTATCATGCAGGTTTGCCGGCCCAGCTTAGGCAGACTCATCAGAGCAGGTTTTTGCGTGAAGACGGCGTGATTATTGTGGCCACTATTGCCTTCGGTATGGGTATAGATAAACCCGATGTGCGTTTTGTGGCGCATCTGGATTTACCCAAAAGTATCGAAGCCTATTATCAGGAAACAGGTAGAGCAGGGCGTGATGGTCAGCCCGCCGATGCCTGGATGGTTTATGGTTTGCAGGATGTGGTGCGACTGCAGCAGATGGCGCAGGGTTCCGGCGGCTCCGAGCAACATAAACGCGCGGAACGTCATAAGCTCGATGCCATGTTGGGTCTCTGTGAAGTGACTAGCTGTCGCCGTAAAGTGTTGTTGAGTTACTTTGCCGATGAAGCGCCCAATCAATGTGGTAACTGCGATAATTGTCAGCTGCCGCCAGAAACCTGGGACGCTACTGAGGCAGCGCAGAAGGTGCTGTCTTGCATTTATCGCACTGGTCAACGTTTTGGTGTGGTCCATGTTATGGATGTGCTTCAGGGGAAAGAGAATGAAAAAGTTCTGCAACATGGGCATCAGCAACTAAGTACTTTTGGTATTGGCAGTGATATTCATGAGGCTCAATGGCGCTCTGTGATTCGCCAGTTAGTAGTGCGTGGTTTATTGCGGGTTGATCTTGAGGGTTTCAGCGCATTGCAGCTGACGGACATCTGTCGGCCGGTTTTAAAAGGTGAACAGTCACTGCATTTGCGCAAAGAAGATATTAAAGCACCATCCACTAAAAAGGGCGGTTCTAAGGCGTCGAGGAAAACTCAAATACGGTCAGAAGATCAGGAGTTGTGGGAAGAGTTGCGGGAGTGCAGGAAGTATCTTGCGGAGGAACACAATGTTCCACCCTATGTTATTTTTCACGATGCGACATTAAAAGAAATGATAGATGTGATGCCTATGTCGGCCTCTGAGTTTCTTATGATTGGTGGGGTGGGTGATAGCAAGATGGAAAAGTATGGTGCAGATTTTATTGAGATAATTTGTCGCTATGCTGAGGCGAGTTAGTTTCTGCTCGCTCCTCTCTCAGCCTAAGAGCAGTCGTCACCGTTTAAGAGAGCGCATCGGCGAAGAGAGATTATTTTCCAATAGGGGCCATCCTCAGAGGGTATTAGTCAGACCCATACCTATGTAGTGATTTAAGATGTGAAGCCGGTAACGGCATTTAGCTTCAGTGTCTAGAGGCGCTAAAACATCCAGTTCCAGTCTCTAGCGATAAACTCTTGGCACTCTGGCGGGCATCCGAGTGAGTAATTCATAGCCGATCGTACCGCAGACTTCAGCGATTTCATTCACCGGTAATTCAGGTCCCCAGAGCACAGCTCTATCACCAATGGCGACTGTATTTAGGTCTGTTACATCAACGGTAATCATATCCATGGATACTCGTCCTACCAGTGGACAGCGTATGCCATTGATTAGCACTGGCGTGCCATTCGGCGCCTGGCGTGGATACCCATCACCATAGCCCACAGTCACCGTCGCAATAGCAGAGTCTCGCTCGGCAGTCCAGTTGGCAGTATAGCCAACTGGTTCACCGACGCTAATAGCGCGGACTGAGATGATCGCAGACTCAAGGCACATAACGGGCTTAAGTTGGTCGGCATTTTCCTGAGGCTGAGCAAAGGGGCTATTGCCATAAAGCATATAGCCGGGTCGCTGCCAGTCTCTGTGTGCCTGAGGCCAGCCAAGAATTGCGGCAGAGTTAGCCAGGCTCGTTAGTAGCGTATTTTTTGTCGCTGGCAGGTGCAGGTCAAAGGTTTTAATTTGCTGTAATGTGGCCTGATTATCGAGATCATCGGCGCAGGCAAAATGGCTGGTGACAACAATTTCATCACTGACATTATGACTACTGCACAGGTCATCATAGGCTGTCTGAATTTCATCAGGTTGGAAGCCGAGGCGGTGCATACCAGTGTCTATTCCCAGCCAGACATTCACTTTTCGAGCCAGGTTAGCGTTTAAGATAGCCTCGACTTGGGGTCTGTTTTCCACCATTAGCCAAAAATTATATTGAGCCGCTAGATCAACTTCATCAGTGCTAAAGGTGCCCTCTAGAAGTAGGATAGGCTTTTCAATGCCGTTCTGACGAAGCTCCACGGCCTCCTCAATACTGGCGACGCCAAAAGCTGGGGCAATATCGGCTAGGGCACCGGCCACTTCAATAGCGCCGTGGCCATAGGCATTGGCTTTTACCATGGGGATAGTTTTAGATTGCGGCGCTAAAGACTGCGCCAACATAAAGTTATGGCGCAGTGCCTGCAGGTCAATAATCGCCTTGGTCGGTCTGGACATGTTTGCTTACCTAATCGGTATCTTTAGTAGTTAAACTTGCCCGCGGTATATAGAGCCTGAGCGGCAAGCCACACATCGCCCACTTCACCATTGCCAACCGCAACGCCGTCGATTTCTATAACGGGGGCAATTTCCTTGGAGGAGCTAGTGATCCAAACTTCGTCGGCACTGGCGACTTCATCCATGGTTACAGTGCGCTCTTCGACAGCAATAGAGCCGTCCTGACGCAGTACATCCAGCACAATATGCCGTGTAATGCCGGGCAGTAATTGGTTGTCTAATGGCGGTGTACTCACTATGCCATCTTTGACAATAAAGGCATTGCAGGCGCTGGCTTCCGTGAGTTCATTGTTAGCGTTAAATAGCAGTGTTTCGCCATGGCCCTGTTTATACCCTTGCTGAAAATGCAGCACATTGCCCAGTAGCGCTGTCGATTTAATATGGCAGCGCTCCCAGCGCAGATCTCTGTCGGTAGAAACCTTATAGCTATAGGCTAATGCCTTATCGGCGACTGGCGGTGGTGCAATCTCGAAAGCAAAGGCAAATACTGTAGGTGCAATATTTTCAGGAAAACCATGAAAACGCTTGGTGTCTGCGCCGCGGCTAACATGCAGATAGATCCCTAGATTGCCGGCGCCATTTTCTTTAATAAGGCGATTACATAGATCCGCCCAATCAGCTTCAGACCAATCGAGATTGATACCTACAGCGGCCAAACCATTTTTCATGCGGGCAATATGTGGGGCAAAGCCAACCATATTCCCTGCGTAAGAGGGCACTACTTCATAGATACCATCGCCAAATAGGAACCCTCTATCCAGCGGGGATATTTTGGCTTCTTCCAATGGCAGGTAGGCGCCATCTAAATATGCAATGCTCATATTAGTGCCTTGATAAAATTTGGCGAAATGGTATCAGCGAGGTGCTTTACACGCAAAGCAATTTGGCCTGATAGTCATTGCTTTTTAGCTAATTTTTAGCAGAAATTGTTGTTAATCAGTTTAATATCAAAATAATTTCCTGCTGCTATCAGTTTTTTACTATTTTTCTCAGGTCATTGATGAGTTGTTCGCTAATGTCTGCGTTTAATCCGTCCTCGGTCAATGTGTTTTCTCTGGTTACACCATCGACACTGCCGCGCTCAGAGAGGTAGTTTAAAATGGCCAAATTATCCCAGCGGGCAAGCATATCTTTCCCTGAGATAATGGATAGCATTGCGAGTAATCCATGGGCTGCCCAGTTGGAAACATCGGCTATCAACAGCTCATCACAGCAGGTGACTGAGGGGATTATATTCAGACCTGTCAGTGTATCTGCAACATTGCCCATACCAATTTCATTGCCGCCATCACCTATGGCAATGGTTGGGCAGTTGGCTAGAGTAAGAAAGTAATCGAAGCTGGCACAGCGGGCACTGATATTTTCGCCGCGCATATTGTAGTAATGTCCGTCGGCTGCCATGCCGGGGCGTTCAATTGAAATGACTAGGTTCGGCTGATATTTGTCTAAAACCAGCTGTGCTTCGCGAGCGCTGGTTTCCGGTTCACCGACAGTGATCTTATGTACATGATAATCATCGCTTACGGCATCTGCCAGTGGTGCGCCGCACACTAATATAGGCATTGCTCCAAGAGACTCTATGGCTTGGTACAGAGCAATTGCGCCCACTGGGCCATCGGTCTCGTAGGTATGATTAACTGGAAAGCCAGTGCCAATTAATACATGGCCACTGATATTTTGCAGCATATGTGCGGCGCGATAATAGTAGCCTGGTGTCAGTGCTGCTTGAAGGGTTTGCATACCGCGCGGGTTTCGTGCGGTGAGCAAATCTTCGATCTGCTGGCTAATATGCAAATGACTCATTGCGCTGCTGGCTCAAGCTGACTGTTATTAAATCGCTGCTCATCTAATGCGAGTAAATTATGTGCCTGTTCGAGGCTGATAGCCTCAAACTGTATTGTGCCGCCTGGCATAAGCTGCGCCAGTTTGCCGAGATCTAAGGATAGCACCGAACCCAATTTGGGATAGCCGCCAATGGTTTGACGGTCATTTAACAAGATAATGGGCTGGCCATCTGCGGGCACCTGAATGGCGCCTAAGCATATGCCTTCAGAGAGAATGCCGTCGATACTCGGGGCTATGTTGGCACCCTTAAGGCGATAACCCATACGGTCACTACTTTCGGTGACGGTATATTCCGAGGAAAAAAATAATTGTTTTTGCACTTTGCTAAAGGCATCCTGCTGATAGCCTAACATCACTCTTAATCGCGCTTGATTATCAGCATAATCCGGTAGTCGTTGTTTGGGCACAGACACAGAACCTAAGTGATGCTCCAAAGTTTGGCAGGGTAAAATTTGGCCTGCCTGCAATGGTTGGCCATCCTGAGTTAGTCCGCCCAATCCTTCGCGAGGAACTGTGGATACGCTATTAAAAATGGGCTCTATTTGAAAACCACCCGCCACTGCAAGGTAGCCTCGACTACCGGCGATAGCAAATCCAAGTTCAATGCGATCACCCGGATTTATTCCATGACTCTGCCATAGAGCGGCAGGTTTTTTATTGATCGTTAGGGGAATGTTGGCGCCGGTCACTGCGACTGTGGTTTTAACCGATGACTCTAGTATCAGACCGCCGACCGTCACCTCAATAACGGTTGCCGACTGAGCATTACCACAGAGGCGGTTAGCCCAACGAAAGGCATCGCTATCCATCGGACCACCAGTTGTTAGACCGATACCATGGACGCCAAAGCGCCCGCTGTCTTGTGGCAGGCTAAAAATACCCGGCTGAATAACCTTTAGGCCGCTCATAGTCCGCCGCCCAGCTCTAAAAAGCGATGTTTATCTATAGCGGTAAAACGGACGCGATCACCGACTTGCACCGGCATGCTCGGACTGGCATTGGGATCAAACATAAGCTCTGGACAGAGGCCGATTAGATTCCAACCGCCAGGGGACTGGGCTGGATAGACAGCAGTTTGTCGGTCGGCAATGGCCACGGCGCCGCGGGGCACCTTGGTTCTTGGGGTAGCTAATCTAGGTGCGGCGATGCGTGGATCGACTTCACCAAGGTAAGCAAAACCCGGGGCAAAACCTATGGCATAGACTCTATATTCAGTTTCCTGATGAATGGCAATAACTTGCTCTGTGGTTAGCCGGGCTCCATCAGCTAACGCCTTTAAGTCGGGTCCAGATTCGGCGCTGTAATAAACGGGAAGACTAACTAATCTGCCCTCTACCTGATTGTCTTCAGTGGTCAGATTGCTGAGTGCTTGGCGAATAGTGGCACGTACAGCATGGTGATCGGTTTGCAATGGATTATAAATCACCAGCAGTGAGCCATAGGATGGCACTAGATCAACCAATACTTGGTCAATAGTTTCGCGCAGCTGATGAGCAGTTTGGGCGATCTGTGACGCGATGGCAGCAGTTGGCTTATCGCCAAAATAAACAATCAGTGAGTTCTCTCCGGCAATAGAGATACTGTGTTGCTGGTTACTCATAAGTTAATCAGTTGACGAATTTCTTCGATCGCATTGACGCCGTCGATATTGTCTCCATGCACACAGAGCGAATCTGCTTGCAGTTCCAATCTATGGCCACTGATAGTGGTGACACTGCCATCATTTTTTAACTGACTCACCTGAGCGAGCATCTTCTCTCTACTGTGCACGGCACCTTCTTTGGCTCTCGAGAGCAGCGCGCCATTGTCGTCATAGCAGCGATCGGCAAAGGCTTCAAATATCAGCTCAAGACCAAACATCTCAGCTTCTTGACGATGGGTTTCTGCATCTGGAGTTGCCTGTAACATAAATGCCAGAGGTAGATGTGATCCTGCAATGGCCTCCATAACCGCACTGCGAATATGACCATTGGCCATCATATCGTTATATAGAGCGCCATGAGGTTTAACATAGGTGATTGGCATATCAATATTCTCTGCCATGCCAGCCAGGGCTGCAATTTGGTACTGCACAATGGCGATAATCTCTACCGCGGGCAGGCTCATTGAGCGACGACCAAAACCGGCGAGGTCTGGGTAGCTGGGGTGAGCGCCAACCACGACATTATGGCCTTTGGCAGAGAGCAGTGTTTTCTTCATCACGATCGGGTCGCCAGCGTGAAAACCACAGGCAATATTGGCCTGGTCTATAAATGGCATTACCTGATCATCGAGGCCCATTTTCCAGGCGCCGAAGCTTTCGCCGAGATCGCAATTCAATAATAATGACATGTTGTTTCCTTAAAGTTATCTTTTTTAACATTTTTATTCTGTACAAATAAACGAGAGATCCTTCACTGCGTTCAGGATGACTCAGTTCTTGTTCCGGGTGACTCACCTTAATCACGCATGACTTGCCATCGATATATGACTCTCCGCTGCCATCCTGAGTAAAGCGAAGGACCTCAGGTCACCGCAAGGTCACTATTTTTCATATCCGTTACCAGCATACAACCCGGGCTATGAGTAATGCAGAAAGGAAGTTTTGCTGCTTCCAAGGCCACCTGAGGTGTTACACCGCAGGCCCAAAATAGCGGGTGTTCGCCGTCCTTAATTGTCACTGCATCGCCATAGTCAGGCTGATTGATATTTGCAATACCAATATCCTGCGGATTGGCATAATGAATTGGTTCGCCATGGACTGAGGGGAAGTGCGCACATATCTCCGCCGCGCGCAGAGCTTCAGTCGGCGCAAAGGGGCGCATACTGACTACCATTTTTCCATTAAAAGGACCGACTGGGGTACAGTTGATATTGGTGATGTACATGGGCACGTTGACCGCTTCAGTTACGTTGCGTACTTCGAGCCCGTCGGCAATTAATGCTTCTTCAAAGGAGAAAGAGCAGCCGAGCAAGAAGGCCACCAGATCATCGCGCCACAGTGCCGAGATATCATTTACCTCACTGGTCACGATGCCGTTTTCAAAAATTTTATAACTGGGGATATCGGTGCGTATATCTAAATCAGCACCGAGTTTTGCAATACTGCTCTCGCCGGGTTCTGACATGGCGATTAGAGGGCAGGGCTTGGGATTGGCTTCACAGAATTTTAAAAAATCGGCGGCATCAGAGGCCGGCAAAATCACTAGATTACACTGCACAAAACCCTGACAAAAACCTGAGGTGTTGCCAATGTGCTCGCCAGTGCGAATTGATTGGCGAAACTGTGCTGGAGATTGCTCGATATTTTTTGACATCATTACTCCCTCTCTTAAGCCGTTTAAAGGTCGAATTCTAGCAGAACCTGAAGGCGAGAGGCACTAGACCTCTGGTGGTAGGGCTGGCGCCATTAGGTTTTATGCTGCTACTTCCAGTTTTCCGCCCAAGCATCCAAGACACACTCAGCATACCAGTATCGCCCAGAGCTACCGTTGTAACGTGCTAGCGCATCTGCAAGACGGCCTTTTTCTTTATCCAGATAATATTTAAGAATAGTACAACCATAGCGCAGATTAGTTGGGGTGTGGATCAGATTATCATCGGGGCGGCCAATCTCTTGTTTCCAAAAGGGCATTATCTGCATCATGCCCTGGGCACCTGCGAAAGACACTGCATATTGATTAATATGGCTTTCGACTTTTATTAGGGCGAGAGCAACCTCAGGCTGCAGACCGGCGCGAGATGCCTTTTTAATGCAACAGACGCAGCAAGTCGAGGCGTCTCTCCTTATCGTTGATAATCTTAGCAAGAGAGGGATCTTTGGACACAAGCCACACCTCGGCATCGTAGACATTGTCAAAGCTATCGGCTTCTGCGGCGGCTTTTTTGAACGCTGAGGTCAGGTCTGGAGCAGTACTTTCAAAGCCAATAACCCCATTGCCCGCACACATAAGTAGTAGGGCAATGATGGCTCTTTGTAAAATTAGCGAATTATTTAAAAATGTTTTCCGCAATAAAGTCATTTAGCTTATCCATAGCTATATGTTGGTTTTCCGGTTCACGACGATTGCGATACTCGACGGTGCCGCCTTCCAGGCCGCGATCACCAATCACGATGCGGTGAGGAATGCCGATCAATTCAATATCAGCGAGCATGCCACCTAGTCGCGCCTTGGCCTGGTCCATAAATAATACTTCGTAACCTGCGGCGCTAAGTGATTCATACAACGTCTCGCAGGTGGCTTTAACATTGTCCGATTTGTGCATATTGATCGGCACAATAGCAATTTGAAAGGGAGCAATGGCGTCTGGCCAGATAATGCCATTGTCATCATTATTCTGTTCAATAGCAGCGGCCACTATGCGACTGACGCCAATGCCATAACAGCCCATGCTCATAAATTGTTCTTTGCCATTTTCATCCAGCACCGTGGCCTTCATGGCTTCACTGTATTTGGTGCCGAGCTGGAAAATATGGCCCACTTCAATGCCGCGTTTAATTTCGAGGACACCTCTGCCATCTGGACTTGCGTCGCCAGCTACCACATTGCGAATATCAGCAATGGTGAACTCGCCGCAGTCACGGATCCAATTAACTCCTGTTAAGTGATAGCCGTCGCGATTGGCGCCGCAGGCAAAGTCACTAAGCTGCGCGGCGGCGTGATCAACTACCATGGGGAGGTTGAGGTCTACTGGCCCTAGCGAGCCTGGTGAACAGTTTAAGGTGGCTTTAATCTGCGCTTCAGTTGCGAAGCTGATTTCGCTGCTGAGTCCCAAGGCATGCTGGGCTTTGACTTCATTGAGTTCGTGATCACCACGCACCATCAAACCATACAGCTGGGCTTCACCTTCTTCGTTTTCGGCACTCACAATTAGTGCTTTTAATGTTTGCGGAGCCTCGGTACCTATAAATTTACAGAGTTCACTAATAGTATGCACTCCGGGAGTGGCCAGCTCGGCTAACTCGGCGGTTGCAGCTGCTGTATCTCCGGCAGGGGCAATAGCTTCGGCTTTTTCAATATTGGCGGCGTAATCGCCTTCTGTGGAGAACACAATGGCATCTTCGCCTGACTCTGCAAGCACATGAAACTCATGGGAATGGCTGCCGCCAATGCTACCTGTGTCCGCCAACACTGCGCGGAACACTAGGCCGGTACGCTCAAAAATGCTGGAGTAGGTCTGGTACATTTTGTCATAGGTCTGCTGCAGAGATTCAGCATTGCTATGAAAAGAGTAGGCATCTTTCATGCAGAATTCTCGCGTGCGCATCACCCCAAATCGTGGACGTCGCTCATCGCGAAATTTAGTTTGAATCTGATAGAAATTAGCCGGTAGCTGTTTGTAGCTGTTAATTTCATTGCGAATAATATCGGTGATCACTTCTTCATGAGTAGGGCCGAGGCAGAATTCACGATCGTGGCGATCTTTGATACGCAGTAACTCAGGACCAAATTGTCCCCAGCGTCCAGATTCTTCCCAGAGGTCAGCGGGCTGAACCACAGGCATCATTAATTCCAGTGCGCCAGCTCGGTCCATCTCTTCACGAACTATAGCTTCTACCTTGCGAAAAACACGCAGGCCCATCGGCAGCCAAGAGTAAAGCCCGGAGGCGACTTTGCGGATCATACCAGCACGCAGCATCAGCTTATGGCTGATCACCTCGGCATCGGCAGGAGATTCTTTTTTGGTGGTAATCAGGTATTGGCTGGCGCGCATGGTTTCTTTTACACTATTTGTTGGTCGACATCGGGGAACCTATTTTACGGTGCCTAGGGGTCGTGGTACAGAGTAAAGATAAAATAGAGAGGGCTGATGTTCCAATTACATGACAGATTAACCGCAGATACGCTATTGGTGGGCGACTTTCCACTCTGCTTGCTACTATTGAGTAAAGACGCCAATTATCCCTGGACCATTCTGGTGCCCAAACGCGAGGGCATTCAAGAGATTTATCAGCTCAATAACATTGATCGTAAGCAATTACTGCATGAATCCTGTGTGTTGGCTGAAGCCATGCAGACACTTTTTAGTCCAGACAAACTGAATATCGCAACGATTGGCAATAAGGTGCCGCAGTTGCATATGCATCATGTTGCTCGAACTACGGAGGATGCTGCCTGGCCCGGACCCGTATGGGGAGCAGTGCCAGCGATCAGTTACAGTGAAGATAAGAGCAGGGCTATCCAGGCTAGCCTGCAAGCTCAGTTAGCCATTGAACTAATAAAATAAAACCCCTGACAGGTAGGGGCTTTTATTAAAACAGTGACTAATATTAGTTAGCTTACTTGGCGATGGATGCTAGAACTCAGCCTAGTTGGCCATATCTCTGAGGCCTTTAAGCGCATAGACCTTTACCACATTGGTTGCAGGCTGTGCTTTAAACATAATCTCTTTGCTGGTAAATGTATTAATGCCCTTGCGCGCTTTTTTGGCTGGCTTCTTTACAGTGGTTATCTTAACCAAGCCGGAGAGAACAAATTCGCCCACTGCGCGTTTTTTCACATGGCGTCGAACGAGGAGACATAGCTCGTCTAGTACAGTCTCAATTTGCTTGCGATTTAAGCCCGAGTTAAGAGCTAGTTCATTGACTATTTCAGTCTTGTTGTAACGCGCGGATATCGCAGTAGCCTTGCGAGCTGAGGTAGCTGCCCTTTTAGCGACAGCTTTTTTGGAGGGAGGTTTTCTTACTATAGACTCTTTAGTGGTAGCTTTTTTAGCGGCTACTTTCTTTTTTACTGGCGCTTTCTTCACGGCAGTCGTCTTAGTGATGGGTTTCTTGGCGACAGCTTTTTTCTTCACTGGCGCCTTTTTCTTTGCAGTACCTTCTTTTACAGCCATTTTATAGTCCTTCATGATTTTGGTTATCCAGTTAAAACCAACCCTGATGTACTACGGGTACCGTCATCAGGGCCTCGACATTATTTATAGCTGCCGATTTGCTGTTGTGCCACGAATAAGCGGTTTTTCTGCGACTTTTCTAACCCAAGCCTATTTATACTGGTTTATTTAGCATTCGCCTGCCGCATAGGCTGATGTATAATGCTGCGCTTTTTAAGCTCAAGCATAAGGTTTGGACGATATGCCAATTTATGAGTACCGCTGTAAGGCCTGTGGGCACGAGCTCGAAGCGTTGCAGAAAATGAGTGATGATCCGTTGACGGACTGCCCTCAATGCCACCAGCCCGAGCTGCATAAACAGATATCAGCGGCGGGTTTTAGGCTTAGCGGCAGCGGTTGGTACGAGACTGATTTTAAAAGCGGCAAAAAGAAGAATCTCAGTGAAGGAAAGAGCGGTGCAACAGATGCGAGTGCAAGCAAGGCCGCATCCACAGCACCTACTAAATAGTGACGCGCACCTTAGGGTGCAATAAAACTTTAGAGCAGGAATAAATTACTGATGTATCGAACTAACTATTGCGGACTTGTTAGAAGCGCCCATATTAATGAGCAGATTACCCTATGCGGTTGGGTTGATCGTCGTCGTGATCACGGCGGTGTTATTTTTCTCGATCTGCGCGACCGTGAAGGCATTGTGCAGGTAGTATTTGATTCTGATGCAGGACAATTTTTTGAGCAAGCCGATAAGGTTCGCTCTGAATATGTATTAAAGGTGACAGGTAGAGTCCGAGCCCGTAGTGAGGCTACGGCAAACGCGAATATGGGTACCGGTGAGATTGAAGTCTATGGTACCGAGCTAGAAATTTTAAACTCGGCTATTACACCGCCATTCCAGCTCGATGACCATATTACTGTGGGCGAAGATGTAAGGCTCAAGTATCGCTATATGGATTTGCGTCGCACCGAGATGCAAAATAGCCTGCGCTTTCGCTCCAAAATTACCTCCAGCATTCGCAATTATCTGGTCGATGATGGTTTCTTGGATATTGAAACGCCAATCATGACTCGTGCTACTCCCGAGGGTGCTAGAGACTATTTGATTCCGTCGCGCACCCATCCAGGACAGTTCTTTGCCATGCCGCAATCGCCGCAGCTCTTTAAACAGATGTTGATGGTTGCTGGTTTTGACCGTTACTACCAGATTGCCAAATGTTTTCGCGACGAAGATTTACGCGCTGACCGCCAGCCAGAATTCACCCAGATTGATATAGAAGCCTCTTTTATTGATGAAGAGGACATTATGTCAACGACGGAAACCATGATTCGCGGTATTTTTGCCGAGCATATGAGCGTTGAATTTGATGCCTTTCCTCGTATGACCTATGCCGATGCGATGGCTAAATACGGCTCCGACAAGCCAGATTTACGTATTCCCCTTGAGCTAGTTGAGATTAAAGATCTGCTTAAGGATATCGAGTTTAAAGTGTTTGCAGGTCCAGCTAACGATCCCGCCTGTCGTGTCACTGCGCTAAAAGTACCAGGTGGCGCTGACATATCACGTAAGCAAATAGATGACTACACCAAGTTCGTCAGCATCTACGGCGCCAAAGGTTTGGCTTGGATCAAGGTCAATGCCATTGAGACAGGGATAGACGGTCTGCAGTCACCGATTATTAAGTTCCTCGGTGATGAAGTGACCATGAATATCATGCAGCGATTGGATGCTCAGAATGGCGATATCGTCTTCTTTGGTGCTGACAAGTCTCAGGTAGTGTCGGAGGCCTTGGGTGCACTGCGTTGTAAAGTCGGTGAAGACTTAAATCTCTATACCAGCGAATGGGCACCAATGTGGGTTGTCGATTTTCCTATGTTTGAAACTACATCTGATGGTGGGCTCACCCCATTGCACCATCCATTTACCGCGCCATCTTGCTCGATCGAAGAGTTGCAGGCAAATCCTGCGACCGCGCTGTCGCGTGCCTATGATATGGTGCTTAACGGCTGTGAGTTGGGTGGTGGTTCTATTCGTATCCACGATCAGATTATGCAGGCAGCCGTATTCGATGTGTTAAAGATATCTGCCGATGAGCAACGCGAAAAGTTTGGCTTTTTGCTAGATGCTCTGCAATACGGTGCGCCGCCACATGGTGGTTTAGCCTTTGGCCTAGATCGTCTGATTATGTTGATGGTGGGAGCCGACAGTATTCGTGATGTTATTGCATTCCCGAAAACCCAGTCAGCCGCCTGTCTATTAACTGATGCACCCTCCGCTGTGGATTCAACGCAGTTAAGAGATTTGAATATTCGGGTGCGCAAGAAAGAAGATTAAAGAATTTGTATGTGTGCAACGTTGTACGTATCAAAAGCAGTAAGTTATTAAACGATAGAAACATAAACTCAAACGAGTAATCACAAGAGGAAATACCGATGAAAGTTATAAAGAAGGCTAAAGAATATACAGTTTACCAAAAGGGTTCTGGTCGTTACGCGATTAAGAACGCCAGCAAAAACTGGGTAAATGCTGACGAAAAAGTTGCCATTTTAGTGGCTGAAGGCCTGATTAAAGCGGTTGCTGCTGCGCCTGTTGCTGAAGAAGTTGCTGAAGAAGCGGCTCCTGCAGTAGAGGAAGTTGTAGAAGCTGCAGCCGAAGAAGCACCGGCCGAAGAGCCAGCGCCTGTTGCAGAAGAAGCACCTGCTGAAGAAGCGGCATCTGCTGCTGAAGAAGTAGCGGAGGAAGCAGCCCCTGTAGAAGAAGCACCAGCAGAGGAAGCACCAGCAGAAGAAGCGCCGGCTGCTGAAGAAGCTACTCCTGTTGTAGAGGAAGTGGCCGAAGAAGCATCAGCAGAAGAAGCTGCGCCTGCAGCCGAAGAAGCGGCAGAGGAAAAGCCAAAGGCTAAAGCCAAGGCTAAACCCAAAGCCAAGGCAAAGCCTAAAGCTGCACCTAAGAAAGCTGCGGCCAAAAAAGAAGATTAATTACTCCGGTAATTAACCGCTTTAAAAAACCCTCAGAATTCTGTTCTGAGGGTTTTTTTATGGCGGTCTAAATGGTTTGGGTCCTATTGGGTCCGTTGAGTGATCTCTTCTAGTGTGGCCTTTTACAGCCAGGCGTATGGTTGCTCGATTCGCTAAATCATGCGTAAAGAGGTTGACTCTCTATGCATCCATTGCAACACTTCCAGACTAATCGGAAATCAATCAATTTCATGACACGAATAATCGGTATTGACCCAGGTTCACGGCGCACCGGCTACGGTGTGATTGATATTGTGGGCAGTAAAGTCAGCTATGTTACTAGCGGTATTATTCGATTACCGGAAAAATCATTGCCTGAACGACTGAAAATCATCTTCGATGGTGTCAGCCAGATTATTGAGCAATATAAGCCTGAGCAAATGGCGATCGAAGAGGTTTTTTTGGCCCATAACCCAAGCTCCGCGCTTAAGTTGGGGCAGGCACGGGGTGCTGCAATTGTCGCAGGAGGAAATGCGGGGCTGCCAGTGGGTGAGTATTCAGCACGCAGCGTAAAGCTGGCAGTGGTAGGTACAGGTAGCGCCGATAAGTCGCAGGTGCAGATGATGATTGTGCAACTCCTCAGATTATCTGAGGCGCCGGCCGAAGATGCCGCCGATGCGCTAGCTATTGCTATTTGTCATGGCCACAGTCTTGGGGCACAAACCGCATTGGCTGGCGCTGGTGTTAAAGGCTATGCTCGCGGCCGACTTAAATAAACAGTAAAACAACCGTTTCAATAACAGAGAAAGCCAGACCATGATCGGACGACTTCAGGGCGTGATAATTGACAAGCAGGCACCGGATTTACTACTCGATGTGCAGGGTGTTGGCTACGAGGTGCTGGTCTCTTTGAGTACTTTCTTTGCGGTTCCGGAGCCGGGTGAGTCGGTCACATTACACACTCATTTTGTAGTGCGCGAAGACGTACAACAGCTATACGGTTTTGCCGAGCTATCAGAGCGCACGCTGTTTCGCCATCTGATTAAGGTCAATGGCGTGGGCCCTAAGATGGCCCTGGCTATTCTCTCTGGCATGTCAGCCAGCGAGTTTGCAATGTGCGTGCACAATAACGATATCAGTACTCTGGTGAAATTACCGGGGGTGGGCAAAAAGACAGCCGAACGTTTGGTGATTGAGATGCGTGACCGAGTGGGCGATATTGATGCAACGGTCACGACTGCCGCCGCCGTGGCAAAGCAGCCTGATTTAACTCAGGAGGCGGAAAGTGCATTGATTGCATTGGGCTACAAACCTCAGGATGCGGCAAAGATGGTGAGCAGAGCGGCTGCGGATGATATCTCTAGCGCCGAACAGCTGATCAGGGCTGCACTCAAGAGCATGGTGTCCAAGTAGCGCGCGAGTAAAGCTAGTGATAATTTAAGGTCATCAAGGTATGCTTACAGGCAAATTTGAGATGGCGTCCAATGATAGAACCCGACCGACTTATTTCCGCAGATATTTCCGTTTCTGAAGAGCGTTTTGACCGCGCTCTTCGGCCTACTGCACTGGCTGATTATGTCGGGCAGCCAGTGGTTAAAGAGCAGCTGCACATCTTTATTGAAGCGGCGCGCAGAAGAGCAGAGCCCCTCGATCACACATTGGTATTTGGCCCTCCAGGCTTAGGTAAAACGACGCTCGCGCATATTATTGCCAACGAGATGCAGGTCGACCTTAAAACCACCTCTGGCCCAGTATTAGAAAAGGCTGGCGATCTCGCGGCGCTGCTGACTAACCTTGAAGCTGGAGATGTGCTATTTATCGACGAGATTCATCGTCTGAGCCCAGTCGTCGAAGAGATTCTTTACCCGGCATTAGAAGATTACCAATTGGATATTGTGATTGGTGAGGGTCCTGCCGCTCGCTCCATCAAACTGGATTTACCCCCTTTTACATTAGTAGGTGCCACCACTAGAGCAGGGCTGCTGACATCGCCGCTGCGTGACCGCTTTGGTATTGTGCAGCGTCTGGAATTCTATTCAGTTGCCGACCTCACCAGCATTGTTACGCGCGCCGCCGCTATTTTAGGGGTTGCTATCGATGGTGATGGCGCCAAAGAGATTGCCTGCCGTTCGCGCGGTACACCGCGGATTGCCAACCGTTTATTGCGTCGTGTGCGCGACTATGCCGAAGTAAAGGGCGATGGCAATATCACTGCAGATATCGCCGATGCCGCGTTAAATATGCTCAATGTAGATCAAAGTGGTTTTGATCATATGGATAGGCGTCTACTGCTTATGTTGATGGAAAAATTTGACGGTGGCCCGGTGGGTGTAGATAGTCTAGCGGCAGCGCTTAGTGAAGAGCGTGGCACCATTGAAGATGTTCTCGAGCCCTATCTTATTCAGCAGGGCTATCTAATGCGCACCTCCAGAGGTCGCATGGCGACGCGTATGGCCTACGAACACTTTGGTTTAAAGAGCCCCAAGCGCCTTCAGGAACAGATAGATGCGCTCGATGATTGAGTTCCGCTTGCCGATCCGAGTCTATGTCGAGGATACAGATGCTGGCGGCATTGTGTTCTATGCCAACTATCTGAAGTTTATGGAAAGAGCGCGCACTGAATTAATGCGTAGTTTAGGCTTTGACAAGCCGGCGCTCTTTGATGGCCTGCAATTTGTCGTTCATGAGGTTGCGCTCAAATATCACAGTCCGGCGATATTGGATGATGAAATCATCGTGACTGCAGTGCTGAGCAAGGCAACCAGGGCCACCTTTGAAATGACCCAGCAGGTTTTCCGCGGTGAGGAATTGCTTGTTGAAGGCAGCATAAAAGTCGCCTGCATTGATGCTCGAACCAAACGCCCGAAGGGCATGCCGAAAAATATGTTTACAACCTTAAACAGCCAACTTGGCTAAATCTGGAGTTTATGCAGGTGAATGAAGAAAACTTATCCATATTAGCGCTTATTACCAACGCCAGTGTGCTGGTGCAGTTGGTGATGGGCACGTTATTTCTAATGTCGGTACTGTCATGGATTATGATCGTACAGCGCGCATTATTTCTAAATGCTGCTCAGCGCAGCTTTCGAGAGTTCGAAGATACCTTTTGGTCCGGTGTTGATCTCAATAATCTCTATGATGAAATTACTGAGCAAGCGCGGGAAGATGGTGCAGTGGACGGTATTGAAAATGTTTTCCGCGCTGGTTTTCGTGAATTTAACCGACTGGCGCAGACTGACAAAGCAGACCCAGACTCTGTGATGGAGGGTACAGACCGTGCCATGCGCGTAGCGCTTTCCCGTGAAGAGGAAAAACTCAGCACCAATCTGCCATTTCTTGCCAGTGTGGCTTCAGTGAGCCCTTATATCGGCCTGTTTGGTACGGTCTGGGGCATTATGAATTCCTTCCGTGGACTGGCTATGGTGCAACAGGCAACGTTGGCCACTGTCGCCCCAGGTATCTCTGAAGCCTTGATTGCCACAGCCATGGGGCTGTTTGCCGCTATTCCTGCGGTTATTGCCTACAACCGCTATGCAGCGCAGGTCGAGGTGATTAATGGTAACTACGAGACCTTCTCGGATGAGTTTTCGAGCATCCTGCACCGTCAGGTTCACTCGCGCTAATTAGCGCTTAAATTCTGAGGCCGGATTTGTGAAGCACAGAAAAGCAAAACGCAAGCTAGTCGCTGAGATCAATGTGGTTCCCTACATTGATGTGACATTGGTATTACTGGTGGTATTTATGATTACCGCGCCGCTATTAATGCAGGGCGTTAAGGTGGAGTTGCCAGACGCCAACTCCGCACCGATGAATACCAAAGACCAAGAACCGTTTATTGTCTCCATCAAAGCCGATGGCAGTTACTGGATAGATGTCAAAGGGACGAATGAAACTCAGGCTCTGTCAGTTATAAAAGATCGAGTCACTAAAGTACTCCGGCAAAAGCCTAAAACACCGATATTGGTATGGGGTGACAGCTCTGTAGACTACGGTGTTGTGGTAAATTTAATGAGTGAATTACAGTTGGCCGGGGCGCCAGCGGTGGGCCTTGTAACGGAGCCCCCCAGTCGCTGATATGGGTAACTTCCTTAGCTACGCAATGGCCGTTTTAGTCAGTATTGCAGTGCATGTGTTGGTGGTAGGTGCACTCTTAATTAACTGGCAGCCAGAGACTGAACGCGTAATGATGCAGCCGCAATTTATTGAGGCTACGTTGGTTGAATTAGCGCCCAAGAAAAAACCTCAGGAAAAAAAGCCCGCAGTAAAAAGGTCTGCCAAACCCAAGGTTGATCTAGCCAAGAAAAAGCGTGAGGCCGACAAGCGCAGGGCTGCGCAAAAGAAGAAGGCCGCCGCTCTAAAGAAAAAGCAAGAACAGGCATTAAAAGCTAAAGAGCAGGAAGAAAAGCGTGCAGCCGAAGCCGAGCGCAGGCGTATTGAGAGTGAGTTTGCTGAAACCTTGGCCCAGGAAGAGGCGCAGATTTATGCCCAAGAGGATGATCGCATCGCCAATAGCTATCGGCAGCTTATTCAGCAGCGACTGTCGGAGAACTGGAGCAGGCCGCCCAGCGCTAGGCGCGATATGGAGACGGTGATCCGAATTCGACTGGTACCCACAGGACGAGTGGTAGGGGTCACAGTGCTACAGTCCAGTGGAGACATAGCCTTTGACCGATCAGTGGAGCAGGCGGCGTTTAAGGCAGAGCAGTTTTTAGAATTACAGAAAATGGCGCCGGATATGTTTGAGCGGCGCTTCCGTCAGGTAGATGTTGCCTTTAGTCCGCAAGATCTGCGCCTTTAAATAATGGAGAAATCACATTGAGCCGGATAAACAGAATTTGCATGTTGCTATTGCTGGTGCTGTCCAGCAGCGCATGGAGTGAGTTGGTTATTAGAGTGACTCAGGGCAATGATAAGCCGACGATTGTTGCGGTCTCGCCAATTGCCCTAAATGGCATCCAGATTAAAGAGGATATCGGCAGCATTGTTGAAGCAGACCTAAAGCGCAGTGGTCTTTTTTCAGCGATTCCGCGTCGCGATATGTTGGCTTTTCCCTCCATAGCTAAGGATGTTTATTACCGCGACTGGCGTATGCTGGGCACAGAGTATCTGGTAGTAGGGGCAATGACCCCTATAGGCGAAGGCCGTTATCAGCTGGATTTTAGCCTGTTGAATGTTAATGCACAGAAGACCGAGTTCAATCATCGCGTCAGTGGTACCAAAAGTCAGATGCGTGACTTGGCCCATCTGATTAGCGATAAAATCTATCAGGAAATTACCGGTATTCGCGGCGCTTTCTCGACTCGTTTGGCCTATGTCACGGCTAATCGTGAGAATGGTAAATATGTTTACCGCCTCAATGTGTCCGATGCCGATGGCGCCAGAGAGAAGTTAATGCTGGAATCGCCAGAGCCCATTATGTCGCCGTCCTGGGCGCCCAATGGTAAGGAGCTTGCCTATGTTTCCTTTGAAACCGGTCGGCCGGCGATATTTCGCCAGAATCTGGTGACGGCATCTCGGCAGCAGCTAACCAATTTTACAGGTCTGAATGGCGCACCATCATGGTCACCTGACGGTAAAAAGATGGCTCTAGTGCTGAGTAAAGACGGTAATCCCGAAATTTATATGCTCGATTTAACGACTAATAGGTTCACCCGTTTGACACGCCACTTCGCCATCGACACGGAGCCGACCTGGATGCCAGATGGAAAACATCTGCTGTTTACCTCTGATCGCGGCGGCACACCACAAATTTACAAATTGAATGTTGCCAGCAAAGCCACGCAGCGCCTGACTTTCAGGGGGAATTACAATGCTCGTGCCAGCCTGGCGCCTGACGGACGGACGCTGGCGCTGATCCATAGAGCGTCTAGTACCTTCCATGTAGCCTCTTTTGACCTTGTAACAGGCAGACTGATTGAGCTCACGGAGACAAGATTAGATGAATCTCCTACTGTCGCGCCCAATGGAGCTATGTTAATGTACGCAACTAAACAGGGCGACCGTGGAGTATTGGCGGCGGTTTCACTGGATGCTGGCGTGCGTTATGTGCTGCCAGCTAAGAGCGGAGATGTGCGTGAACCTGCATGGTCACCATTCTTACGCTAACGAACTATGTACTTAACAGATTCTTTTAACCACAGACGTTAACAGGAGTTAACAATGATCCAATCTAATAAATTTGGTTTGACCGCAGTAGTTTTATCCATGGTGTTAGCGGGCTGTAGCTCAGCTCCTACTGATGAAAGCACTGATATTGAAGATACTTCAGTACAGACAGGGCAGGTTGATACCAGCGCTATTGATGATAGTGCAATGGACGCTGCAACCGCAGCTGACACTGTTTTTTACTTTGACTATGACAAGGCATTGCTTAAGCCCGAATCGCGTGCTGCTCTGTTGGAACACGCTGCCTCGTTAAACAGCAGCCCACGCAGTGTGCGTCTTGAAGGTCATGCCGATGAACGTGGTACTCGCGAGTACAACATGGCACTGGGCGAGCGTCGCGCCAATGCAGTTAAAGAGTTCATGGTATTGCAGGGCGTTTCAGCCGGTTTGATCGAAGTGATCAGCTACGGTGAAGAGCGTGCCGCGTCTTATGGCAGTAATGACAGCGCTTGGTCTATGAACCGTCGCGTTGAATTGAAGTAATACTCGTAGACCTCAATGGTCTGGATGCGCTAAAGCATTATCGAGAGTGCTATAAGACAACAACTAGCGCGGCTGGGGTTATTATTGACCCTGGCCGTTGCTATATATGGAATAAACTCGGAAACAGTTAATTCGTCATGAAATCAAACATTGTACTTGTTTTATTACTGTCTTCTTTTTCGACTACTGCTATTGGTCAAAATCCAACGCCGGTGGTTGATTTAAGCAGCCCGATAACAGCTAACCAGCCTTCTGAGGACAATGTTATCAGCACTGCCGATGTGCAGGTGGCAGGTAATAGTTATTACCAGTCTCAGGTACTGCAGGAAGAGGTGCAGGTGCTGCGCGGTATGGTGGAAGAGCTTGCCTATGAGCTGCAGCAGGTTAAGCAGCGCCAGATGGACGACTACCTAGATCTTGATAGGCGCCTCAGTGCGGTGATTGCTGGAGCCCCTGTTGCGCAGCCAGCCACTGTAGGTCAGGTGGCGAGCCAGAATGTTGCGCAAGCTACGTTCACGTCACCCATTGGGCAGCCCGCTATGCCAGCCACAGCCGCGTCAGCAGATACAGCCGCGATGAAAGCTAACTATGACAATGCCTCTGATCTGCTGCTCAAACAGCGCGATATTGAAGGCGCCGCGCTGGCTTTTAAACAGCATGTTGTTGATTTTCCCACCAGCCCCTATGTGGCTAATGCCCATTATTGGTTGGGCGAGATATATCTGCTACAGGGACAGGATGAACTGGCTCGACAGGCATTTTCCGCCGTTGTTGAACAGCATGCGATACATGGCAAAGCCATGGATGCAAGCTTTAAACTGGGTAAGATATATCACCAGCTGGGTGATGATAAGCGCGCGCGTGAACTGCTTGAAATCGCAGCGCAGAGCACCGGCGGCGCTGCTAAAAAAGCACAGAGCTATCTGAATAATAACTTTTAGCGGCTAATTTTTAGTCGCTTGCTAAGAACAAGACTCATGTCCGACACTTCATTGCGCATTACTGAAATTTTCCATTCGCTGCAGGGCGAAACCAGCACCACGGGTCTACCCACCGTGTTTGTGCGCCTAACTGGCTGTCCGTTACGCTGTGGCTACTGCGACACCGCCTATGCGTTTGAAGGCGGCAGCAAAATCCCTCTGAGCGGTATTTTAGCCACTATCGCTGACTACGGCGCTAAATATGTCACCGTAACTGGCGGAGAACCTCTGGCGCAGCCTCAATGTATTGAGCTGCTCGAGAATCTGTGTGATCAAGGTTACCGAGTGTCTCTAGAGACTAGCGGTGCCATGCCAATTCAGAATGTTGATCCGCGTGTTTACAAGATTGTCGATCTAAAGACACCGGGCTCAGGGGAAGTAAGCCGCAATCTGTATACCAATATGGAATATCTACTTCCTCATGACGAGATCAAATTTGTGATCTGCAATCGTCAGGACTACGACTGGTGCTGTCTAAAAATGGACGAACTGCAGTTAGCTGATAAAGTCGGTGAGATTCTATTTTCGCCCAGTCAGGGCGAGCTTGCGCCGAAGCAGTTGGCCGAGTGGATTCTTGCTGACAAGCTCAATGTTAGGATGCAGCTGCAAACCCATAAATTTATTTGGGGCGATCAGCCCGGTCACTAGGTAAAAAGCATGTCTAAAAAAGCTGTTATTCTAGTCTCTGGAGGACTTGACTCAACCACTGTTGTGGCTATGGCCATGAGCCAGGGCTACGACTGCTACACGCTGAGCTTTGACTATGGTCAGCGTCATCGCTCTGAGCTGGTCGCCGCGCAACGTATCTCTGAATTAATGACAGTGCATACCCACAAGGTGGTTAAGCTGGATCTTGGCACCATTGGGGGTTCAGCGCTGACAGATACCAGTATCGACGTCCCAGAGCATGAAACATTTGGTATTCCCGTTACCTATGTGCCGGCGCGCAATACCGTTTTTCTATCTATTGCGTTGGGCTGGGCCGAAGTGCTGGGTGCCAATGATATTTTTCTGGGTGTCAATGCCGTGGATTACTCCGGCTATCCAGACTGCCGGCCGGAATATATCAGTGCTTTTGAAGCTGTAGCTAATCTGGCGACCAAGGCGGGCGTAGAGGGTAATAAGTTGTCTATTCACGCGCCGCTGATCAGTATGACCAAGGGCGAAATAGTGCAGGCTGGAATGGCGCTGGGGGTTGATTATAGTCAGACGGTTTCATGCTATCAGGCGAGCCTGGAAGGCCTTGCTTGCGGCAGATGTGACAGTTGTCGACTGCGTGCGCAGGGTTTCGCTGAAGCCGGTGTAAAAGACCCTACCAGATATCAAAATAACGCTTGAATTTTGATTGCTGGTCAGTATGATACGCACCTCCTCTGAGGGCCGTTAGCTCAGTTGGTAGAGCATCGGACTTTTAATCCGCTGGTCCCGCGTTCGAGTCGCGGACGGCCCACCATTTTTACTCTGTCACGAGTTAAAAATAGGTATAAATACCTCGCCAATCTCCTTGTTTGACTCTCGATTCAGCCTGTTTCGATTTCGAGGCTCTGTTGCCCATCTGGTTCTTGCTTTAAACTGCCTTTAAAAATTATTGGGGTTAGCGATGAAAATCCATCAGGTCTACACTGAGAGTGTTTTAGATAACTTTACCTACCTGCTTGAGCTTAGCGACGGCAGTGCTATTGCCATAGACCCCTGGGATGAAGTGATCACCAATCAGCTGCTGGCTGATAATAGTCTCAGCCTCAAAGCCATTATTAATACCCATGAGCACTGGGATCATATTCAGGGCAACGAGCCTCTGGTGGCTCAGCATGGTTGTGAAGTTTGGGCCCATGCCAATGGTCAGGGTAAAATCCCCGGGCTAAGTCGTGTATTAAATACTGGAGAGCTAATCGCCCTTGATAATGCGGTTGAATTAAAGGTTCTCGATACCCCGGGTCATACCATGGCGCATCTGTGTTTCTTGGTGCTGGAGCAGGGCATAGCCAAAGCAGTCTTTACCGGCGATACATTATTTAATGCTGGGGTTGGCCACTGTCGTGGCGGCGGTGATGTGGATGTGCTGTACGATACTATTGTCCAGCAGTTCCATAGTCTTGATGACAGTATCGTTATTTATCCAGGCCATAAATATCTGGAAAACAATTTGCGCTTTACCCTGAGTATTGAACCAGACAATCAAGAAGCACAAAGCTGGCTTGCTCGCGCTACTCAGGATAAGGATCCCGCAAATCCAGTAACGACCTGTATTGGCGATGAGCGCAAGTTTAATACCTTTTTCCGCCTTGCCAGTACCGAAATAAGGGTCCAGCTCAACTGTGAGTCGGGCACCGATAGAGAGGTATTTTCTGCCCTGAGAGCGCGCCGCGACAGCTGGTAGGAAAACGTGTTTTACTGGGGTCAGAGTAAAAAATAGTCTATCTTTCAAGCATGGATCATCTTTGTGTTTTTATCGCCTTTCTGTACGGATTCGCTGTTAAAAAAATTCACCTTCCTCATTCGTGATCAGTAAACTATGCTCAATCAGGTTGCTTAGCTCGCTAATGTTATTCCAGTGCGACAATCGGCTAAGTTAACCATGCTTTATTCTGCTAGTCAGTAACGGACTAACTCGCTAAAATCCCTGTTAGCCAGTTTAATCTCCAACGCGCTCACGTTATTAGAATAAGAATTTCCTATGTTTAAACTCTTTAAAGACCGCAACTTTGTCGTCTTCTGGTTTGGCGAAATGGTCTCGGTTATCGGCGACCATATTAGTTTGATTGCCTTCCCATGGCTGGTCTTACAGATGACGGGCAGTGCCGCACTAACAGGCCTAGTATTTGCAGTGCAGGGAATTCCCAGAGCGGTATTAATGCTCGCCGGTGGCGCTGTGGTTGACCGCACCAGTCCAAGATTAGTCATGATAGTCACCAATGCATTGCGATGTTTACTCGTTATGTATGTGGCTTATATGATCAGTCAGGATACGGTTGATCTCGCCTCAGTGTTTTTGATGGCCTTTGCCTTTGGTGTCGCCGACGCATTCTTTTATCCAGCCAGCACCTCGATTATTCCGAGCTTGGTTTCTCGTGATCAGTTACAGGCTGGCAATGCCATAGTGCAGACCACCATACATCTAGGCATGACATTGGGGCCAGTGATCGCTGGGCTTATTATTGCTGGAGAAATTAATAGTATTCATCACCAAGAGACTTCTGGCGTTGGCGTGCAAGCTATTAGTAGTTATGAGCAAGATCGCGAAGGTTTGGCCCGAGCATTTTTTGTTGATGGCTTAACCTTTGCGCTGTCTCTAATCACACTTCTTTTTCTTAAGGTGCGTGACCTGGAAGGGGAAGAAAAGTCAGTAGCAGACACATCCCTCTATATTGAGATACGCGAAGCGGCGCTGTGGGTTTGGTCTATTCCCGCTGTGCGCCTTGGCTTTGTAGGTATGGCTATTATTCATTTCTTCTTTATGCCAATGATTTTTGTTGGCTTGCCGGTGTGGGCTAAAGCGCGATTTTTTGAGGGCGCCTACGTGTATGGTTTGGTGACAGCCTCATTTGGTTTGGGTGCCTTTATTGGCGCTGTGGGCAGTGGCTTTCTGGCTGGCCCCAAGGATGAGAATCTAGTACCGACCATGTTTAAGCTCTATGTCTTTAGTGGCTCGACACTGGCATTAATTATTTTCTATGATCCTTACTGGTGGGCGATGCTATTGTTTTTTATCACCGGTGTGTTCGAGGCTTTTTTATATGTTCACTTCACTACCTGGCTGCAGAGAATTACGCCTGAAGCGTTACTGGGCCGCGTGATGAGTATATTGATGCTGATGTCTATGGGGTTGCTACCTATTGCCGATGCGATTATGGGCTTTGCTATTGACTGGAGTTTAGAGGCCACCATGATTGGCAGCTCAGCATTTTTAATGTTGTTCTGCGGCTTAATAGCCATACACCCATTATCTAGAGTTGTGATAACTCAAGAACGATAAACAAAAAAAGGGAAGAGCGTGACTCTTCCCTCTTTGCATTGCTGCTTGCTGTGCTGGGTTAAAACTTAACTTTTATACTCAGAGTTAATAACCACGACATCAACATCCAGTGCTGAGATAACACGCTCGGCGGTATTGCCTCGCATGGTCTTGATCATACCAGTTTGACCTAGGGTCCCAATAAGTACCACATCGGCATTGATATCTTTGGAGACCTTGGCAATTGCTTCATCGGTATAACCTTGGACAACATGAATATTGCTTGAATCCAGCCCGGTTTCCTTAGCCAGACGACCACGGTCGGGGTAGAGCATAGAGTCGAGGTAAGCATTAACTACATGAAACTCGGCACCATAGCTTTCTGCCAACGCTTTACCACGGGCCAAAATATTACTGTTTAGCTGTTGCTGCTGGTCGCGAATAGCTTGGAAATTGACCGCGGCCAAAACGACTTTACGCTCTGGCGCTGCTCCATCACGTACCAGCAACACAGGGCAAAACGCGCGCTTAAATAGTTTCCATTTGTTTTCTGTAAAACCAAAGCGGCTGCTGCTTTTGGGCTTGCCGGCACGAATAATAATACGTGTTGCGCCAACCTTTTGCGCAGAGCGCATGATGGCTTTCTGCCAGTGGTCGCTCCAGGAAATTTCAATCTGATAATCGAGATCAGCCGCCTTTAATCGGCTGTGAATCTGTTCATCAAACCAGTCAGTGTTGCGATAGATATTATCGTTGCTGGGGCTCATATCGACGCTGTCATGGTCAATGGCAACAAAGACAACAATTTTTGGCCGCGGCGTCATCAATTGCGCGGTAATAATGGCTCGGTCTAGAGCGACATGTTCGTCTAGCGTTGGGTTGACGACCACAAAGAATTTTTCTTGTTCAGACATAGGATTCTCCTTGATATCTCTCTGTCTAGTGTTGCTTGAGCATATGACAGAAATATTATGGTTATGCTCCTTCCGTTATGCGCCGCCATTAAAGCATACCAAATGATCATAACCAATACCATGTAGGGCCTGTAGGCATTATTTGCCATGGTTTATGGCTATGGCTGGCATACCATTTTTGATATTGCCTTATCGATAGCAGCTATTTTCTAAACGCAGCAGTTTTTTTACTGGGACGCAATAGATAGTGACAGAAGTCGCTTTAGAACCCGTATAATAGCCCCGTTGATAAATTGTGTTTAATTGTGGATGACTTGATGACCGTTCGTACCCGTATTGCCCCTTCGCCTACCGGCGACCCCCATGTTGGCACCGCCTATGTTGCCCTGTTTAATATGGCCTTTGCCCACAGTCAGGGCGGCCAGTTTTTATTGCGTATCGAAGACACAGATCAGGCCAGATCCACCCCAGAATCTGAAAAAACTATTCTGGATGCACTGCACTGGTTGGGGCTGGATTGGGACGAAGGCCCGGACAATGGCGGTGACAAAGGCCCTTATCGCCAAAGTGAGCGCTCTGATATCTATCGTGAGCATGCCGATCAACTTTTGGATAGCGGCCGCGCATTTCGGTGCTTCTGTACCCCGGAGCGCCTGTATGAACTGCGCAAAACCCAGATGGAAAACAAAGAGCAGCTTGGCTACGACGGTCACTGTATGCACCTGGATGAATCAGAGGTCGCCGAGCGCGTAGCAAAGGGCGAGTCACATGTTGTGCGCATGAAAGTGCCCAGAGAAGGGCAGTGCACCTTTAACGATATACTGCGTGGCGAGATCAGCATCGACTGGGCACAGATCGATCTGCAGATACTGCTTAAAGCGGATGGTATGCCAACTTACCATTTAGCCAATGTCGTGGATGACCACCTCATGGAAATCAGCCATGTTATTCGCGGCGAAGAGTGGATTAACTCAGCTCCCAAACATATTTTGCTGTATCAGTATTTTGGCTGGGAGACACCCGTATTCTGTCACCTGCCACTATTACGCAATGTCGATAAGAGCAAGTTATCCAAGCGTAAAAACCCCACCAGTATTCTGTATTACCAGCGCATGGGTTATCTGCCCGAAGCACTGCTTAACTATCTGGGGCGCATGGGATGGTCCATGCCCGATGAGCGCGAGAAATTTACCCTCGAGCAGATGCTAGAGGTATTTGATATTCAACGGGTGTCGCTGGGTGGCCCGGTGTTTGATGTGGAAAAACTGAGCTGGCTCAACGGCATGTGGATACGCGAAGATCTAGACGATGACCAGCTGGCCGACCGCCTGCATGATTGGGCACTTAATCGCGATACCTTAAAGGCATTCTTACCCTTCGCCCGACAGCGTATGGAAACCTTTTCCGACCTGGCGCCTCTCGGCAATTATCTGGTGTCTGGCATGTTACCGATTACAGCAGAGGATCTAAAGTCTGCGGGCATGGACGAAGAACAGCTTATAGAAGCCCTGCAGTTCGCCCTGTGGCGATTAGAGTCTGTGCAGCAGTGGAATAGAGATAATATCTTAAGTTCCCTCAAAGCTGTCACCGACGCTATGGAAATTAGGCTCAAGCCATTCTTGGCTCCACTGTTTATTGCTATTGCCGGCAGCAGCGCGTCGATCTCGGTTATGGACTCTATGGCTCTACTGGGCGCTGATATGTCCCGCGCACGTTTGCGTCACGCGATAGACCTACTGGGTGGCGTAGGTAAAAAGAAGCTTAAAAAAATGGAAAAGGCCTATCAGCAGTTGGCATAGCCTAAACAGTTAACCTTGTTGAATCTACAGCATCTCGGGGTTAGAGATGCTAGGATTTAGGCAGACCAATAAAAGCAATTAAAAAAGGTTTGTTATGAATTTTGTCCCCTATGCAGTGCCCGTCTTTTTAGTGCTTATTGTGCTCGAGTTCTGCTGGGGCTGGTTTAAGGGTAACAATACCTACAGGCTCAATGACAGCCTAAATAGCCTGAGTCTTGGGCTGCTCAGTGTGGCCACTAAGTTTATCTTCTTAAGTGTGGGTTATATTGTCTTCGTCAAAATAGAGCAGGACTATTCGCTGGGTCTATTCGACAGCCAAATCATCGGCCACTGGATTGTTGCGCTGCTGGTCTATGACTTTTTTTACTACTGGTTTCATCGCATTAGCCATGAGCGCCAGTTTTTTTGGGGCTCCCATGTGGTGCATCACCAGAGCGAAGACTACAACCTCAGCACCGCACTGCGTCAAACCAGCACCAGCTTTTTCACCACCTGGATATTCTATGTTCCCTGCTTTGTGCTGGGCATGCCCATTGGTATGTATATTAGTATTGCCTCGGCGCATCTAATCTATCAGTTCTGGGTGCACAGCCAGCATATTCCCAAGCTTGGTGCATTGGAGTGGCTCTTGATTACCCCCTCTAACCATCGAGTTCACCATGCTCAGAACGAGCAATATATCGATAAAAACTACGGTGGCCTGTTTATTATTTGGGACCGTTTATTTGGTACCTTTGCAGAGGAAGATGAGCAGGAAGCAGCAATCTATGGCATTCGCACGCCATTGCAGAGCTGGAACCCAGCTTGGGCCAATATTCATATCTTTGTCACCATGCTGAGCGATGCATGGCGAACCAAGCTATGGCGCGACAAACTGCGCATCCTCTGGGCTAAAACCGGTTGGCGACCAGAGGATATGGAAGCACAGTATCGGCAGCCAAAGACCAATCTAGAACAGTTTGAAAAATATAATCCGCAGCTGGGTACCCTGTCTAATGTGGTAATTTTTTCCCAGTATCTGCTGGTGGCCATGCTGCATTTTTGGACCTCATTACAGGTGCTTAATGGGCCCTATTGGGTAGTATTTGGCGCAACCGTTATTCAGATAATAACCGTTGTTGCTATTGGTATGGTGCTGGATGGAGGGCGGTATGTCAGGTTGATGGAAATTACACGCTCACTAGTGACTCTGGTTATTGTTTACAGTCTGTTTCAGGCGGATTTAATTAGCTTTGCCTGGCTTAATGTTGGTCTACTTTACCTCTGGGTTAGTAGCGCATTGATGTGGTTTGTGATTTTGAGTGAAGCCTCTAATCAGCCTGAGCTTGATCATGGGCTAAGAATTTAGTTCGGAATTTTACTGAGTTCTATCGAGAAGCCTCAAGGTGATCCTCTGGAAGCCCCATAAAGCAGGGAAATGGGCTTGACTTGGTGTAACCTGCTCCCTATTATGCGCGTTCCTTTTTCGGGGCCTTAGCTCAGCTGGGAGAGCGCAACACTGGCAGTGTTGAGGTCAGCGGTTCGATCCCGCTAGGCTCCACCAAAAAATAAAAAGCCGTACCTTTGGGTGCGGCTTTTTATTGTCTGTTAGTTAGTGGAATGGAGTTGTTGCTCTGGGTTCACGAGCAGTTTCCAAGGGGCATAAACGCCGAGACGCAGAACGCCCTTCAGGGCGGTACTTCTTAATTGAGAGCGGGGATGAGGCCCTCTGGGCTGAATCATTCCGCATGATGCACTGCCCAGTCCTCGATAGTTCTCCTCAGGTACCTGTGCGGGATTTTTTCCCGGATTCTAGTCTGAGTGAGCTTACAGCTAGGGTTTACCAAAGTACTGCCAAGTCATCAATTGGTTTCCTCTGCCACTGTCCAGTTGTTAAACTTTTAGCTGAAAAAATATGTCAGGAATTGAGGTTTAGACCTCCTGTTACATAAAAACAATAAAAATTTAGGGTGCAGCAAGTGTCTACAAGTAATTCTCCTCTACTGAGTGATCAACAGGCCATAGATCGTATCTTTGCCCATATAGATAATGGCACCACTGATGTTGGCGATACCGTTTGGCGCGAGCCAGTGGAACATTATCAATCTCAAAAGCGTTTCGACGCAGAAATCGCTCTGCTAAGACGACTTCCTGTGCCCTATTGCCCCTCGGCCGCATTACCAGAAAAGGGCAGCTATATCGCTCGAAAAGCTGCTGGCACACCGCTGGTCGTGGTACGTGGTATAGATGGCGAAGTACGTGCGTTTATCAACGCATGCCGCCACCGTGGCATGCAGGTGGCCAAGGGCAGCGGTTGTTCCCGAGCCTTTGTCTGCCCTTACCATGCCTGGACTTACAATCTTAAAGGCGATCTCAAAAGTATTCCTGGTGCCGAGGGTTTTCCCGATGTGGACCCTTTGGAACATGGCTTGGTAGAAGTCAGCGCCAAGGAAAAAGGCGGCATTGTCTATGTGATGCAAGAGGGGCAGATCTCCCCCGACATGCTGCAAGACTCCTTGGAATATTTTACGCCTGAGCAAGAGTTCTTTGAATATGATGATAGAACTGAAGAACAAGCAACCGACGAGGCCAACTGGAAATTGCTTACGGAAACCCTGCTTGAGGGCTACCATATTAAGTCACTGCATCGTGAGACCTTCTACCCTTACGGCCTGGACAACATTAATTTAGTGGAAACATACGGTGCAAATGCCCGCGTTATTTTTCCATTTCGACGTATCGAAAAGCTCAGAGTCATAACTCCAGCCAAGCGCCGTATTGGCAGTTCTGTCACCACTGTCCACCACCTTTTTCCCAATGCCAGTGTTTCTGTGTTATCCAAGCATTCACAACTGACCATTATGGAACCTCTTAGTCCAACTAAAACTCAAATAGTGATGTATACAGTGGTCAACCGTCATACAGATGAGTACAAGATTCCCCTAGAGGAGGCTTACCGAGATGCAGAGTTTGTTACCGCATCTGGGCAGCATGAAGACCGCGAGGCAGCCTGCGCGATTCAAGAATCAGTCCCGACCGGTGCCAATAGCCATTTAACTTTTGGTTATTTTGAGAAAGCGATTGTCAATTTCCATCAGCATTTGGCTGTGCATTTGGATAGTCAGTAATATCGAGTGCCATATCAAATACCTATACCTGCTATTTAGCATTGCATGGCAGGGCGCCTGTAGATTACGATTTTTTTCTTAAAGGTTAAAAATAATAATACGCATTTTTAACGTAATAAATATCTTCTTGAGCCTAATTTACGCAAAAGGCCAACACTCACTTAAAGGAATTAGTAATGTCTTTACCCCCCATTTTGTCAGAACGTCTTAGGCTGCCGGTTGTTGCTGCCCCACTTTTTATTATCTCTAATCCTGATCTGGTAATTGCTCAGTGCAAGGCGGGTGTTGTAGGTTCATTCCCAGCGTTAAATGCACGACCTGCGGAAGAGCTGGACCGTTGGTTGGAGAAAATTACTACTGAGCTTGCGGAATACGATGCAGAAAATCCGGACGCGCCTTCGGCACCATTTGCGGTGAATCAGATTGTTCATTCATCCAATGATCGTCTTCAGCATGATGTTGAGATGTGCGTTAAGTGGAAGGTGCCCATAGTTATCACATCACTTGGTGCCAAAGAATTTGTTAATGAAGCGGTGCACTCTTACGGTGGAATAGTACTGCACGATATTATTAGTAATAGGTTCGCCAAAAAAGCCATTGCCAAAGGCGCCGACGGTGTTATCGCCGTTGCAGCTGGCGCTGGCGGACACGCCGGAGCGCTTTCCCCTTTTGCTTTGGTGCAAGAGATTCGCGAGTGGTTTGATGGCCCTTTGTTATTGTCAGGGTCTATAGCGAATGGCGATGCAGTTTTGGCATCCCAGGCTATGGGAGCTGACCTCGCCTATATAGGATCGGCATTTATTGCTACCGATGAAGCCAATGCTGTTCAGGGCTATAAACAGTCGGTGGTCGATAATAATGCTGAGGATATAGTGCTGAGCAACCTGTTTACCGGTGTATCCGGCAATTATCTAAAGCCCTCAATTGAGGCTGCTGGCTTAGATCCATCCAACCTTCCTACCAGTGATGCATCAAAAATGAGTTTTGGCTCTGGCAGTGATTCTGAGTCAAAGGCGTGGAAAGATATCTGGGGTTGCGGTCAAGGTATTGGTGCAGTTAAATCGGTGCAGACTACAGAGGCACTGGTGGGTCGACTGTCTGCGGAGTATCGTGCCGCCAAAAGCCGGCTGGTTTGATTTAAAACGAGTGTCAATTTACATCAGTATTTGTTAATTATTTAAATAAGTATCTAGTTAAGAATTAATAGCGAGCGCTAGATCAGATCGTTGGTCTAGCTTCTCGGTTTTGCTAAGCAGGGCACCCGTAAATTGTGCTTATTGTTCAATTCAAAGAACTGATGGTTCTTATTAATATGCCTTAGCGTAGCGATGCTTATGCTAAGACGGTCTACATGTCTGGCACTGCACTGGCGGGCTGCTTCTTGCTGCGTTCGACCATTGATTTCCAGCGTTTTTTAGTGAGATCAAGGTCAATTTTTAGAATGGTTTTATCGAGCTTTCTTTCAGACCAAGGTCGAGCTTCTGGCTGGGTTGAGCTTAGTTTAGAAGGGCCTTGAGATCCTTCACTTCGTTCAGCCCCCTCGCGCTCTGTTGTCCTTAATAGTTATGTCATATATAATGCCAAAATAAATAACAGTCCCAGCCACTTCAATTAAGGACCTACCAATGACAGATTGCACCGCGCTATGGGTAGACCGCTCCGACATTACCAAAACCAAGCAGGTCACCTCTCAGGTGCTGGAATTAGCCGATGGCGAGATTCTGGTGGCTATCGACAAGTTTGGCCTCACCGCCAATAACGTCAGCTATGCAGTCACCGGCGATAGCATTGGCTACTGGCAGTTTTATCCCGCTGAAGGTGAATGGGGCATAGTGCCGGTCTGGGGCTGTGCCACGGTAACCAAATCCAACTGTGCCGATATTCCAGTGGGCGATCGCCTTTGGGGCTATTTCCCCATGGCCAGCCATGCGGTGCTTACCCCCGGCAATATCCATGCTGATTACTTTATGGATGTGGTGGAACACCGGCGTGAATTGCCTCTAATCTACAATCAATTTCGCCGCACCCAGGCAGAGCCAGAATTTCTGCAAAAGATGGAAAACGAACGTTGCCTGCTATTCCCATTATTTATGACCTCCTATCTGATCTACGATTATCTGATCGACAATGAATTCTTTGGTGCCCAGCAGGTGGTGATTGGCTCGGTATCCTCCAAGACCGGTTTTGGTCTGGCGCACATGCTGCACAATGATAAACAGGTCAGTCAGTCGGTGATTGGTGTTACCTCCCCAGGCAATAAGGAGTTTGTTAAAGACTTGGGTTGCTGTGACCAAATAGTGCTCTACCAAAATGAGTCACAGATCGACACGTCTTTGTCCACAGCTTATGTGGATATGTCTGGCGATGCCCGACTCACCATCAGCCTGCACAATCATCTGGGGGAGAATATGGTCGAGAGCTGCTTGGTGGGCGCCAGTCATTGGCAGGAGGGAGGCAAGGTGGGTGAGCTACCCGGTGTTCGTCCCCGATTCTTCTTTGCGCCGGGGCAAATCGAAAAACGTAATAAGGAGTGGGGTCCGGGGGTTGCTATGGTTAAAGCTATGACCGCCAGTGCCGAGGTGGCCGTGCGAGTGGCCGCTAATATTAATATTGAATGGGTTTATGGGGCCGAGAGTCTGGCGCAGCATTGGACCCAACTTTTGGATAATCAAATTGCGCCCAGCCGCGGCCTAATGGTCGCGCTATGAAAAAGCTGTTCATTGTTGCTGCGCTATTAACTGTTGCTGGTTTTACGGGCTGGCAAAACCGTGTTGAGTTGTTGGTCTGGGGAGCACCAAAACTCCTGGAATTAACCAGCCCCATTGCAGACAATCGCCCCGTGAACTGGTCTGTCGGACCGGATGTAGCGGCGGCTGCACCAGCTGACAGGCCGCCAAATATCATACTCATTGTTACCGACGATATGGGTTTTAATGATATTTCCCTGTACAACGGCGGTGCCGGCGATGGCACATTGCAAACGCCCAATATTGATGCTTTGGCAGAGCAGGGCGTGGCCTTTACCAATGGCTATGCCGCCAATGCGGTCTGTGCGCCTTCTCGCGCCTCGATAATGACCGGCCGCTACTCTACCAGATTTGGTTTTGAATTTACCCCATTTTTCAAAACCGGGGTGACCATTTTTCGCTGGATGGATGAATTGGATCCGTCGCCCGTCCCTCTACTTTTGGACCCTGAAAGCGCTGAAAATATGAAACCTATGGTTGAATTGGGCATGCCCAACTCGGAGATCACTATTGCCGAATTACTCAAGGAACAGGGCTATTACAGTGCTCATATAGGTAAATGGCATCTCGGTAGCGTCGGTGACATGGTGCCGTTAAAGCAGGGTTTTGACGATAGTTTATACCTCAAAGGCAGCCTGTATTTACCAGACGACCATCCTCAGGCGGTGAATGCCAAAGTGAGTGGCGATCGCATTGATCGCATGGTTTGGGCTATGGGCCGTTACTCTGTCAACTTTAATGGCTTGGGTGAGCCCAATGAGCAATTTGCGCCACAGGGATATCTGACCGACTACTATACCGATGAAGCCGTGAAGGTGATCGAGCACAACCGCCATCGACCCTTCTTTTTATTTCTGGCCCATTGGGGTATTCACAATCCTCTGCAGGCCAGTCGCGAGGATTACGAAGCACTCAGCCATATCAAAGATCATAGATTGCGAGTGTACTCGGCGATGATTCGCGCGGTAGATCGCAGTGTGCAGCGAGTCACTCAAGCGCTGGAAGATAATGGGCTAAGTGATAACACATTGATTATTTTTACCAGTGATAACGGCGGGGCCGGCTATATAGGCTTGACCGATGTGAATAAACCCTATCGCGGCTGGAAACTCAATCATTTTGAGGGCGGTACCCATGTGCCCTTTATGGCCAAATGGCCGGCCCAGATAAACGCTGGCAGCATTATGGAAGCCACAATTCACCACAGTGATATCTATAGTACCATCGCCGCGGCAGCTGGCGCCCAGTTACCTCAGGATCGTAAGATAGATGGCGTTGATTTACTGCCCTATATTCGCAATGACATTGATGGAGTGCCCCACCAAACATTATTTTGGCGTCAGGGGCATCAGCAGACAGTGCTGCATAAGGGGTGGAAGTTAATCCGTGCCGAGCAGCCCCATTTGCCACAACCAGCACCAAAGACTAAATGGTTATTTAATCTGACAATGGATCCTACAGAGCAGGTCAACTTAGCGACAGATAATCTGGATAAAGTGACTGAGTTAGAGGGGTTGTTGGACGCCCATAATGCTGAGCAGGTAGAGCCACTTTGGCCCAGTGTAGTTAATTCGCCGCAGCTGATTGATAAGACCAGTAATGAGCCCTTCGAAGACGGTGATGAGTTTATTTATTGGCCGAATTAATACCTCCCAACCCGGTTATGTTGAGCGTAGCGAAGCATCCCTAGATCCTTAACTGTGTTCAGGATGACTCGGCAGCTAGGGCGACTCTGCAGCCAGGATGACTCGGCAATCTGTCATCCTGAGCGAAGCGAAGGATCTAAAACGCCACCTAAACCGTCAGTCCACCATCCACAACAATACATTCGCCATTGGTAAAGCTACTCGCATTCGACACCAAATACAGCACAGTCCCAGCCATCTCATCCGGTTCCCCATGACGATGCAGAGGAATCGTCGCGATCGCTTGATTATAAATTTTCTCATCGCTAAACAATGCACTGGCAAATGCAGTTTTAGTCATGCCCGGCAACAATGCATTCACCCGAATACCCATGCCGCCACATTCTTTAGCAAAAGATTTAGTCATATTGATAACAGCAGCTTTGGTAATCGAATAGATACCCTGCATAGGCCCAGGCTGCAAACCATTAATCGAGGCGGTATTAACAATAGCCCCACCGCCGTTGTCGCGCATCATCTTGCCCGCTTCAATCGACATAAAGAAATAGCCGCGAATATTCACATCAACTGTCTTGGTATAAGCACCCAAATCCGTATCCAAAATATGCCCAAAGTAAGGGTTGGTTGCGGCATTATTAATTAGAATGTCCAGCTTGCCATGCATCTGCTTGATCTGGGCAAAACAGTTTTCAATATCGCCCATATTGCCTACATGGCAAGCCAGCGCCTCGGCACTACCGCCAGCGGCAGTGATGGCATCCGCCACTGTCTGACAGCCATCGATCTTGCGGCTAGAGACAATCACATGGGCACCTTGCTCGGCGAGTAGTTTAGCGATTGATTCGCCAATGCCGCGGCTAGCGCCTGTGACTAAGGCAACTTTGCCAGTGAGATCAAATAGATTGGTAGCCATGGTTTTCTCCAAATAGGTTTATTGAGTTAGATTTTTTAAATGAGCCGTAATAGTGGGCCGCAATAAATTGCGAATAGTGAAGTAGCTATGGCGATCTTTGCTGGCTAATGTCTTGGCCAGCTCAAAGGCCTCCGCCTGCAATGTCTCTGCGGGATAAATGGCATCGACAATCTGCAACTCGGCACATTCCTGCCCTGTGTAGGCAACCCCGGTTAGCATCATATTTTTCACTGCCTGCTGATTGGGCAATAGCTGGCCTATATCACTGGTGACTGGCGTAAAAGGAATTTTTATATTCACCTCTGGGAAGCAGAAGCGGCCGCGATCAGAACGCATCAATCGATAGTCAGCAGCACTGGCTAAAATAGCGCCGCCGGCATAGGCATTGCCATTGATACAGGCAACTGTAGGGGCCTTGAGCAATGCAAGTCTGCACAACAATATTTCAAAGACGGTTGAAAATTCACGTCGGCCTGCATCATCTAGTTGCATTAGCCAATCCAGATTTATGCCTGTGGAAAAGGTTTTTTCGTGGTCACAGGTGAGCAGTAGGGCAGTGTTGCCTTGATACTGTTCCACAGTATCAAGCGCCGCGAGATACTCACTCACAACCTCTGTGGTGAGGCGATTGTCACCGCCATTATCTGCATTGATCAGTGACAGAATATGGACGCCGTCTCGAAGTTGTAAATTCATTGTAGTCATTGAGTTCTAGTACCCGGCACTGCCATTGATCAGCTGCTCATAAAATCCGTGGTCCAGTAATTCATACTGCTTGGATTTTGGCTGGCGCACATAAATCGGCTCATCCACTTGATCCAGATGATAGGCTTGCTGCTTAAGCTTGCCTTTAAAAAGCTTAAAGGTACCGGTCGTATCCTGTTGCTGTTCAATGCGCACAAACACCGGGCGGGCAAAGGCAGGCAGTTCGCGGTCGACAAATTCAGTAAACTCCGCTGCACTAAATTGCTGCCCAGGCATGAGTGTAATGGCCGCCATGCCAGCTTTACCCTCGGCACCGGGAATATCTACACCATAGACATTGCTTATCTCGACCTGATCGCAGGCATTGAGAATCTCGCCTACCTCATTGGTTGAGACATTTTCTGCCCGCCAGCGGAAGGTATCACCCACACGATCTACAAACTGGTAATGGGGCAATCCCATCGCAAAGCCTACATCAACTGTACGAATCAGATCACCGGTGTTAAACCAGCGATCGCCGGGCTCTCGCAAATCAGTGAGTATTTTGTCATTGGTGGCACCGGCATTTTTGTAGCCATCAAACTTATAGCGGTCATCAATCTGACCCAGCATCAATCCCGCCTTGCCAGGCTCTACCTCGATAACCTTGCCATCTTCGTCCAGCACAATTTCATCATTCTCAATATCGTACTTCACCAGCATCACCACCACAGATCCGGTGCCAATTGTGGATTCTTTGTTAAGGATATTCAGGAATGAAACATTGCCTTCACTGGAGCCATAGATCTCAGTAATGCGCTTAACGCCAAAGCGATTGCGAAAGGTATCCCAGATGTCCGGCCGCAAGCCATTGCCCAGCATGGTTTTAAGCGGATTATTTTTTTCATCCGGGCATTCTGGTGCCATGGCTAGATAGCGGCAGAGTTCACCCACATATATAAACAGCGTGGTCTGGTGTTTTTGCACCTCGGGCCAGAACTGAGTAGCAGAAAAACGACGGCGCACAAACATAGAGGCACCAGAGTACAGGCAGCTGCCAATGCCCAATAAAAAGCCGGTGGCATGGTACAGCGGTAGGCAGATATACATACGGTCCGACGGCTTGGCATGAAAGCCCACCTTGGAGTAAGGCTTGGCTGCCGACATAATTTTGCGGTGGTAAATAACGGCAGGCTTAGGCAGGCCAGTAGTGCCAGAGGTAAAGATATACAGGGCAATTTCGCCTGCAACAATCTCATCGGTCTCCGGCAGGTTGTCGGTGGGCATACCGGCCAATGTGGCACTGAAATTCGTTGCCCAGTCGGGAGCATCAACAATTATCAGGGGGTCAGCGACCCACAGATAATCTTTGTCCTGCAGCGTCAGGTCGCCTTTAACGCCGGATACAGCCGCCAGTAGTTCCTGGCCCACCAAACATTTTTTCGATTCGACAATACTGATGCAGTGGGTCAGCGGTCGATCGGTTAGGCCTGTGTTGACTAGGCCAGCAGTGGCGCCAATTTTGGCCAGCGCAAAAATACTGCACAGCAACTCGGTGCGGTTTTCAATCAGTACCGCTACACAGTCACCGCGGGCCACACCCTGGCTTTTAAGACTATGGGCATACTGGTTGGTCAGGGCATTAAACTGTCCCCATGTCAGCTCAGAGTCGCCACAGACAATGGCAGATTTATTGCTGTATTTGGCCGCGGTGGTTTGAAACATTAGACCAAGGGATGTTTTTGTATCATCAGCGGGAGGCTTAAAGAAAATTAATGTGGGTGCGGCCTGGAAAAAATTCCATATCACTCGAAAAAATTCCATGATGCTGCTCATCAGTTACCCCTATTTTATTGTGATAATTATTGCCAATCTGTGTTGCTGCTTTTATTATGGCATTGCTAATGGCAATATAAAACATGTCCGGATAATAACGAGTATATCGGAGTTAATATGGTTTCAGGGGCAATGCAGTATAAAAAGAAAGTCCAGCCGGTCATGGATAAACAGATCGCCTATATCGAAGAAGGTGAGGGCGACCCAATAGTGCTGTTGCATGGTAACCCAACGTCCTCCTACCTATGGCGCAACGTTATCCCTGAATTAGCAGGTTTGGGCAGGGTGATTGCGCCAGACCTGATTGGTCAGGGAGACTCCGAAAAGCTGCCCGCCTCCGAAGGATCAGAGCGTTATTCTTTTGAGGTGGTGTACCATTATCTGGACGGGCTTTTGGACGCGATAGGGGCCAATCAAAATGTCACTCTAGTGGTTCATGACTGGGGCAGTGCGCTCGGATTTTACTGGGCCCAGCAGCATCAAGCCGTGGTTCGAGGCATAGCCTATATGGAAGGCATAGTCTGCCCACTCAGCTGGGACGACTGGCCGGAATCAGCGCGGGGTATCTTCAAAGGTTTTCGCTCCGACAAAGGCGAAGAGTTGATCCTGCAGCGCAATATGTTTATCGAAGGGGTATTGCCCAGCTCGGTGATACGGGATCTGACCGAAGAAGAGATGGGGCATTATAGAGCGGGTACAGAACAGCCCGATGACCGTCAGCCCACCTTGAACTGGCCGCGGCAGATTCCACTAGGAGGCGAACCCGCTCATATGGTCGAGCTGGTCGACAGCTACGGTCAGTGGATGGCAGGCAACGCGATACCTAAGCTATTTATTAACGCCGAGCCCGGCTCAATACTCACTGGTAAGCCCCGAGATCTTTGCCGCACCTGGCTCAATCAAACTGAGGTCACTGTCGCCGGCAGCCATTTTATTCAGGAAGATTCCCCCGTGGAGATCGGACGTGCTATTGCCCAATGGCGCAGCACAATTTAATGCGACCACAGCCTAGTAAACCTAAAAAGTAGGGCCGCAGTTTGCCAATAGTCAGAGAGGCTTAGTTACGGATCTAGAATAACAGGCCCTTGAAAAGACTCGCCACTGAAAAAGAATGCTGCTCTTTTAGGGGTGGGCAAGTCCACCACTAAATCATTCTTGAGTTTAACCTCCCGCACCGTCCAACCTTCGGGCAGTTTGCGTTTATTATTTCCAGAGGTTCCGGGCACGCCTAAGGTTGAATCATGAACAACCGGCACATAGTCCCTGCCATCTTGCGTACTCTCGATCTGCCCAGGACGTGCAACTCGCATAAATTTCTGGGCATCAATCTCCATAGTATCAAGAGGACCGTCCTCTTTTGCATCTGAGGGCGTTGAAAATACGCCAGATCCATCGATGCGTATCCCGTACCAGACTTTATATAGCCCTCGGGTATCACTAGATTTTCGTATTGCGGGTTAGTCATAGGCTTATGGCTCAACCTGACATTGCGCGTGGCCAGCTCCATAAGTTCTACAGCTTGCTGCTCGCCAATATCACTCCAGTTGTAGTCCAAAGAGAGGTCACCCAGTCGGGCTTTTTTAGCTATTGATTGAGTACTTTTAGTCATAATGCACCTACTTATATGTGACTCGGTATCCGAGGTTAGTGCGACAAAATTTAGCTTAAACAGGCATAGTGGTTAACCGAATTAGCCACAACCGTAAACTAGTGACATAATAGCTGTCAAAATAAAAGGCAAACAAACAAAAAAACAGCTAGTAAGAGGACTCTCCGTGATAACAGTAACCATATTTTGGGGTGCAAGCGCACTCATCTATGCCATATTTTGGGTCTGGTATGTAGGCCTTAAGGGCAAACTATCCGAAACAGAAGTAGAGCAATATATGCAGCGCTTTGAAGCGGCAGGATTGCCCGCGGATAAACTGGAAAATCTCCATCAGTTCCTGGCTAAAGACGATGGCCGCGAATGGTTTATGATCAATCTTCTTGAGCTCAAATCACCCAAGCGAGAGTCAGCAAAACTATTGCAGAGCTACACCAAAACCTTTATGGCTGGCATGTATAAGCGGGCAGGGCATCCCTTTTTTGTCGCTAATGCCAAGGCCAAAAATATTGAAAACCTGCACTGTGAGCATGCAGATAACTGGACCTCAACAGGCATTGTTCGCTATCGCAGCCGCCGCGACTGTGCCGAGACCCTACTAGACACCTTTGGCAGTGAACACCATGGCGATAAGCTCGCCTCACTGGAAAAAACCTTTGCCTTTCCCGCCACCACCAGCTTGCTAATGGGCTCACCGCGGGTACTCGTAGCCATGGGGCTGGCCTTAATAGCCGCCCTAATCCAAATTGCATTCTTATAATAAAAACACAGAGACCACTATGACCGACAACGCCTTATTTAATACATTTCAACTGGGTAACCTACATCTAAAAAACCGTATTGTGATGGCACCCATGACCCGTAACTTCTCGCCCAACGACAATATTCCCGGTGATAATGTGGTGGACTACTACCGCCGTCGTGCTGAAGGTGGTGTGGGTCTGGTGATTACTGAAGGCACCTGTGTCGGCCATGAGGGGGCCAGCGGCTACCCAGGTGTGCCGTATTTTTATGGTGAAGCGCGGCTGGAAGGCTGGAAGAAGGTAGTTGAGGCCGTGCATGCTGCGGGCGGTAAAATAGCTCCCCAGTTATGGCATGTAGGCGCCGTGCGTAAAGCAGGTACCATGCCCGAGGGTGACGTGCCGGGCTACGGCCCCTCGGGCATGAATATGCCGGGCAAGGTCAATCGCCATGTGATGACCCAGCAAGATATAGACGATGTGGTCGCCGCGTTTGCGCAGGCTGCTGCCGATGCCCAATCTGTTGGCTGTGATGCGGTCGAACTGCACGGCGCCCATGGGTATCTGATTGATCAGTTTTTCTGGGAAGGCACCAATCAGCGCGATGATCATTACGCAGGCTCTATCGAAAATCGCGGTCGCTTTGCGGTAGATATTATTAAAGCCGTGCGCGCCGCAGTGGGTCCAGATTACCCTATTATTTTACGTTGGTCGCAATGGAAACAGCAGGATTACACCGCACGCCTAGCCGTCACACCAGAGGAGCTAGAACGCTTTCTAATGCCGCTGTCAGATGCCGGAGTAGATATCTTCCACTGCTCACAAAGACGGTTCTGGGAACCCGAATTTGAAGGCAGCGAGCTTAACCTTGCAGGCTGGACCCAACAGATTACCGGCAAGCCCGCCATTACAGTGGGTAGTGTAGGTCTGGATGCAGACTTTACTCCCAAGCCGGGCGAAGCGCATTTTAAAGAAGCCGATCCCGCGAGCCTAGATACCCTATTGCATCGTCTAGACCAGAATGAGTTTGATCTAGTGGCCGTCGGCCGCGCACTGATTTCAAATCCAGACTGGGTTAATCTTGTTGAAGCCAAACGAATGGATGATCTAAAACCGTTCCGTAAAGAACATCTTGGAGAATTGATTTAAGCACAAGCGAGAAAGCGCATATAAAAAGCACTAGGAGAAGAATATGGAACTGCAAGATAAAATACTTGTGATCACTGGCGCCGGCAGCGGCATAGGTCGAGCCCTAGCTGTGCGTTTTCACGCCGAAGGCGCCAAACAAATTGTCTGCGCCGATATTAATTTGGCCAACGCCCAAGAGACCGCCGATATGATTGGCGGCGTGGCTATGATGGCAGACGTCGCCAAAGAAGAGGACACAGCGCGCATTATCGAAGATACCGAAGCCAATATAGGTCCCATCGACCTGTTTTGTTGTAATGCCGGGGTTGGCTATGGCGAGAGCATACATTCGCCCAATGAACAGTGGCAGTCTATCTGGGATATTAATGTGATGTCTCATGTTTACGCCGCCCGTCATTTGGTACCGCGCATGGTTGAGCGGGGCAGTGGCTACTTCCTTAACACCTCATCTGCTGCAGGCCTGCTGAATCAAATTGGTGGCGCCGCTTATGGCGTAACCAAGCATGCCGCCGTGGGCTTTGGTGAGTGGCTGGCTATTCATCACAAACATGAAGGCATTGGCGTCTCCATGCTGTGTCCACAGGCCGTGCGCACGGCCATGACCGCCGTCGAAAATGACGCTGTCGCCGCTGCAGCCAACAACGGCATGATCGAACCAGAAGAACTGGCAGACACGGTAGTTGAAGAACTACGCAACGAAAGTTTTTTGATATTGCCTCACCCAATTGTGAAGGAATATATGCAAAACAAAACCTCCAATTACGATCGTTGGATTGGTGGCATGAATAAGCTGATGCGTAAAATTACCGGCACTATCTAGAAAATTTATTTAATTAAGGGGAGAGCAAAATGGGCTTTGAATTAACGCCAAGAGCAGAAGATCTTAATAATCGCCTAACCGCGTTTATGGAAGAGCATATCTATCCACGAGAGCGCGATTATGAAGAGTTTACCGGTGACCACAACAATCTGTGGCAATACCCAGACTGGTACCAAGGCTTAAAAGACGAAGCCAAAAAGCAGGGCCTATGGAATCTGTTTCTGCCTGAAGAGTACAAGCCCTGGAGCCCCGGTTTAACCAATCTAGAGATTGCGCCATTATTTGAAACCATGTCCAGAAGTGCTTGGGCCCAGCAGATATTTAACTGTAATGCCCCAGATCGCGGCAACATGGAAGTGCTGGCCAAATACGGTACCCCAGAGCAGCAAGAGCAATGGTTACTGCCGCTACTAGCTGGTGATATCCGCTCCGCCTACGCCATGACCGAGCCAGACGTAGCATCATCAGACGCCACCAATATGGAACTCAAAATTGAACGCGATGGCGACGAATATGTATTAAATGGCCGCAAATGGTGGACCACCAACGTTATTGGTTCCGCCTGTAAAATTATGCTGGTCATGGGTAAATCTAACCCCAATGCCCCGCGCCACCAACAGCACTCCACCATACTAGTACCCACCGACACCAAAGGTGTGGTGATGTCGCGCCCACTCAAAGTATTTGGTGAATACCATTCCCCCGGAGGAGAAGGGGATATGATCTTTAGAGATGTCCGAGTGCCCGTCACCAATTTGATTCTCGGTGAAGGCCGTGGTTTTGAAATTGCCCAGGGCCGTTTAGGGCCAGGCCGTTTCCAGTATGCCATGATGTTTGTCGGCATGGCTCAGCGCAGCCTTGAGCTGATGTGTGAGCGCGCTCAGCAGCGAGTAGCCTTCGGTGAAGCCCTCAGCAAAAAAACCAGCGTACAGCACGAGATAGCCCGCAGCCGCTGCGATATCGAACAGTGCCGCCTGCTGGTATTGGCCGCCGCCGAAAAAATGGATAAGTACGGCATCGATGGCGCCAGAGAAGATATCTCTATGCTCAAAATCGTCGCCCCCAAAATGTGTGAAGACGTTTCCAGCCGCGCCATGCAAATCTTTGGCGGCATGGGCGTGTGCCAAGACACACCACTGGCCCATATCTGGACCACCAGCAGATTCTGTCGCATTGCCGATGGCCCAGACGAAGTGCATATGTCCCAGTTAGCCAAGATGACCATGCGCTCATTAAATCGACAGGCCTAAAGGCATAAAAATAGAGGAATTTAAAATGAGCTTTTTATCCAACGTACTCAGCATCGAAAAGCAGGGTCAGGTCGGCATAATCTGGTTAGACCGCGAAGCTAAATACAATGCGCTGTCTACCGAGCTGTGGTCAGCCATACCCCATGCCCTAGACGCGCTTTGCGAAGACGGCGAAATAGGCGCAATTATCTTGGCGGGCCGCGGTAAGCACTTCTGCGCCGGCATTGACCTGGCAGAAGACGGCCTCAGCCAACATAAAAAAGCCAAGTCTCGCTCCAAAGCCGAAGCCAATATTCAACAGTTGGCCAACACTAAAAAGTTTCAGCAAGCGATTAGTGCACTAGCAGAGTGCGCGCTGCCAGTAATTGGTGTGGTACAGGGCTTCTGTTTGGGTGCCGGCGTAGACCTAGTCACGGCCTGCGATATCCGCATCGCCAGCGCCTGCTCAGTATTCAGCGTGCGCGAAACCCGCCTGGGTCTGGTGGCCGACGTAGGTACCTTGCAGCGTCTACCGAAGATACTCAATGCCGGCCATGTCGCCGAACTGGCCTATACAGGAAAAGACATCAAAGCCGATCGCGCCGAGAAGATAGGCTTGGTCAATGATGTGTACGAGTCGGCCGAAGCCACCATGGCCGCAGGCCTGGCACTGGCCCAAGAAATCGCCGGCAACTCACCCATGGCCGTGCGTGGCACCAAGTTTATACTGCGCCAGTCAGAGAACC
>ERZ807291.557-NODE-557-length-63090-cov-21.459205_pt1 | contig 63090 bp, 52 predicted proteins | sample MGYA00521257_ERZ807291 | MGnify/ENA primary metagenome ERZ807291 (study PRJEB31413, sample SAMN03169783) | marine metagenome | biome: Marine; feature: Water; material: Subsurface seawater | place: North Sea | collected 2011-04-28 | depth 1 m m ... | reverse complement strand
GTATGAAACCTGCCTCAATACTTGGCGTCCTCTTTATGAGGACGCTTTTTTTTATTTAAATTGCTAAAATTTTAATAAAAATATTTAATTTTATATGTATTTATATTATGCATTAAGGATGAATATTCTTGTATTATGCACTGGCAACTCAGCTCGCTCTATTCTTCTTGAAGCTATTTTAAACAATCTGAGCAATGGTCGTTTAAAAGCATACTCGGCTGGATCGAATCCAACTGGCATTGTTAATAAATACTCGATTTCACTATTAAAGAAAAAAGGCATTGAAAATAGTTCATTTTCTAAATCCTGGTTAACGTTTTCTAATAATTCAGAAATTAGAATGGATATAGTTATTACTGTTTGCGGCAATGCAAGAGATGAAGAATGCCCATATTGGCCTGGAAATCCACTAAGAACACATTGGGGGGTTTATGATCCAGCAGATGTATCAGGAACAGATTTAGAAAAGGAAAAAGCATTTAGAGATGTATATAAAATACTAAATAACCGAGCAAAAGCATTTTTAAATCTTAACTTTGAAAATATGAGTTTAAAAGAAATACAAAAGAATTTGAACAAAATTAGTGAGATAGAATAATATGAATATGCGTGCATACTTTTCAGAATTTTTAGGTACAACAATATTATTATCTACAATAATCGGCTCTGGCATAATGGGTGAAACACTTGCAGATGGTAATACTGCAATTGCTTTGTTAGGAAATACAATTGCAACAGGGGCAATATTATTTGTCTTAATTACAGTATTTGGACCTATCTCTGGAGCACATTTTAATCCAGCAGTATCAATAGCTATGTTAATATCAAAAAAAATGACAAAGATAGATGCTGTTATTTATATAATACTTCAGATTATTGGTGCAGTTTTGGGTGTTTTAATTGCACATCTAATGTTTGAGTTACAGATATTTCAAATATCATTAAAGCTCAGGCAAGGTCCATCTCAAGGTTTTTCCGAAATAGTTGCTACATTTGGCTTAATAATCGTAATATTTGGTGGATTAAAAGTACGTCCAGATGCATTGCCAGCACTTGTTGGCTTTTATATTACATCAGCATATTGGTTTACTGCATCAACAAGTTTTGCAAATCCCGCAGTAACATTAGCAAGATCACTTTCAAATACTTTTGCCGGAATTAATCCATCAAATATAGGAATGTTTATATTCTGTCAGTTTGTTGGAATGTTAATAGCTGTTATAGTCGTAAAATATATATTTTCATCAAAACAATAATCGTGTAGTGGGTTTGAAATATACCCTACTAAAGACAATATCAATTCATTTTGATATTTAATATATCTATGAGGAATTCTAGTAAATGGCAAAAATTGATATAATATCTGATCCAATTTGCCCTTGGTGCTATATTGGTAAAACTCGCTTAGATCGAGCTTTAGAATTAAATCCAACCCATAACTTTATTATTGAGTGGCATCCGTTTCAGTTAAATCCAACTATGCCAAAAGATGGAATGGACAGAAGAGAGTATTTAGAAGCAAAGTTTGGCGGACAAAAGGAAGCAATAGAAGTCTACAGCAATATTGATAAGACCGCTACAGAAACCGGGTTATCATTAAATTTCGGAGGCATTAAGAGAACTCCAAATACGATTGACGCTCATAGATTAATACATTGGGCAGGAATTGAAGGTAGACAAAACTCAATTATTGATCGTTTATTTAAAGCCTATTTCCAAGAAGGCCGAGATATCTCTGAACATTCAGTTTTGACAAGAATTGCAAGTGCAGCCGGTATGGATCAAGATGTTGTTCGCAGTTTACTTAAAAGTGATGCAGACAAAGAGGATATTAAAGCTCGAGATACTGATGCAAGAAAAAGAGGTATTCAAGGTGTCCCAGCATTTGTAGTTGCAAATGAATATGTCATCCAAGGGGCTCAAACGATAGATATTTGGGATAATATAATTAAAGAGATTCAAGAAGTTATATCAAAGAATGGGTAAACGCTTACCTATTGTAGAATTTGTTGCATTAATTGCATTCCTATTTTCTTTAATAGCAATTGGCACGGATATGATGCTTCCAGCTTTAAATAATATTTCCATCGATTTAAATCTTAAACAAAATAATCATGCTCAGCTTATAATAACAATATTCTTACTTGGTACCGGATTAGGGCAATTGATTGCTGGGCCTATTTCAGACACTTATGGTCGTAAAGTTGTTTTATGCGTTGGGATATTTTTATTTATTACTGCAAGTATTCTTGCAATAATAACATCAAATTTTTCAATGCTTTTAGTAGCAAGATTTGTTCAAGGTTTGGGTATTTCAGCACCACGTGCCGCTGGTACAGCTATGGTTCGTGATTTATATAACGGCAGAAAATTAGCCCGTGTTATATCACTTGCTATGATGATCTTTGTTCTAGCCCCAGCAGTAGCGCCTCTAATGGGGCAATATTTAATGATAAATTTTGGTTGGCGTTCAATTTTTACAGCATGCACAATTGCAGGGTTAATAGCATTTTTATGGCTACTTATTAGACAAGAAGAAACTTTAAGTATTGAAAATCGACAACCTTTTCAAATGTTAAATTTAATTCAGGGGTATAAAACCACATTTACAAATAAACGTGTAATTATATCGACGCTTGTACAAGCCCTAGTATTAGGAGGTTTATTCTCATACATAGCAAGTGCGCCTCAAATATTTATTTATTGGCTAAATGTTGAAACCAAATTTCCTATGTATTTTTGTGGCATTGCATTTTTTGCAGCTTTTTCAAATATCTTAAATGCTTTATTGGTCGAAAAATTGGGAATGTGGTTTTTGTCAACATGTGCATGTGGTTTTAATATGGTATTTTCAATAATTACATTATGCGTGTTTTACTCTGAAATCATACCAAGTTCATATAATCTGTACATATTCATAATATGGTCGTGTGTTTTATTATTTACCATGGCCTTGTCAGTTGGTAATCTTATGGCTCTAGCCATGGAACCTGTTGGTCACATTGCCGGTTTGGCATCCTCAATAATTGGATCAACATCAACGCTAATAAGTATAACAATTGCAATATTTATTGGCATGCTTTTTAATGGAACTGGATTGCCCTTAATTTTTGGAGTTACAATTTTAGCAATATTATCATTTGCGTTAAACATTAAAAATCCCAGGATGATAATCCAAGTTTAATTTATTTTTTTCGCCATAACAGCCAACTCTCGAGAGATAATATATGCTCCTTTAACTTTTTTGTCATCGTTCTCCCAATCGCGTAAAACAATCAATTTATTATCTTTTACTTTTGCAGTACCACGAGACTCTGCTAAATATTTTGCTAATCCTGAGGGATTATTAAATTTATCGCGATAAAATTGTATAACAGCTCCTTTTGGGCCGCTGTCCAATTTAGAAATTCCAGCAGCTCTACACATTCCTTTAATTCGTACAATCCGAAGTAACATATCAACTTCGCTAGGAAGTTTGCCAAATCTATCAATTAGCTCTGCAGCAAAAGCCTCTAATTCTATTTTTTTTACTAAGGATGATAATCTTCTATATAGCCCCAATCTTACATCAAGGTCAGGAACATATACCTCAGGAATTAATACAGGTACGCCTAGGTTTATTTGGGGTGACCAGGATCCATCATCTGTTAAACCTTCCATTTGACCAGATTTTATCTTAGCAATCGCATCTTCTAACATTTCTTGATAAAGTTCATAACCAACTTCTCTAACATTACCAGATTGTTCTTCACCCAATATATTTCCTGCACCACGAATATCCAAATCTTGACTTGCCAGCATAAATCCAGCACCAAGACTATCCAGAGATCCCAATACTCGAAGTCTCTTTACAGCTGCCGGTGTCAATTTTTGACGTGGCTTAGTTGTCAAATATGCATAAGCTCTAGTTTTAGATCGGCCAACTCTACCACGTATTTGGTAAAGTTGAGATAAACCAAACATATCAGCTCTATGGATTATAATTGTATTAGCTGTTGGAATATCTAAACCACTTTCAACAATTGTAGTCGCTACAAGAATACCAAACTTACCGTCATAAAACTCGTTCATTCTATTATCTAATTCACCTGCAGGCATTTGACCGTGTGCTACAACATGCTTTATTTCTGGCACCTGTTCTTCAATGAAAGCCTCAATTTCAGGAAGATCAGATATTCTTGGTACAACAAAAAAGCTTTGCCCACCCCTATAGTGCTCTCTTAATAGCGCTTCTCTTAATGTAACTGAGTCGAATTCGCTTACATATGTTCTTATAGCGAGGCGATCTATTGGTGGCGTTCCTATGATGGACAGTTCTCTTACACCAGAAAGAGATAGTTGTAGCGTTCTTGGTATTGGAGTAGCAGTTAGAGTCAATACATGAATATCTGATCTCAATTGCTTCAAGCGTTCTTTATGACCAACACCAAACTTTTGTTCTTCATCAATAATTAATAATCCAAGGTTTGCAAATTTAATGTCCTTTGCTAGCAATGCATGTGTTCCAATTACAATTTCAACGGCACCTTCACGTAGAGCTTCACGGTTTTTTTTCATTTGAGAAGTAGAAACAAACCTTGAAAGTTGACTTACTCTAATATCAGTTCCTCTGAAACGCTCTTCAAAAGATTTGAAGTGTTGTCTCGCTAATAAAGTTGTTGGGGCAATAATAGCAACTTGTGTACCTGAATTGGCAGCAACAAATGCGGCACGCAATGCAACTTCAGTCTTACCAAAACCCACATCTCCACAAATCAACCGATCCATAGGCCTACCTGATGACATATCATTTACAACATCTTCAATAGCATTCATTTGGTCATCAGTTTCAGCATATGGAAACCGTGAACAAAATGCATTCCATTGATCTGGTGAGGCCTCCATCACTTCTGATTTTCGAAGGGCCCGCTCAGCTGCTATTCTAAGCAATTTATCAGCCATTTCGCGTATGCGTTCTTTTAATTTTGATTTTTTAGCCTGCCAAGCACTTCCACCTAATCGGTCTAATAAGCCAGCCTCATGACCATACCTACTTAAAAGTTCTACATTTTCTACAGGCAAATATAATCTGTCATTGTTAGCGTACTCTAATAATAAGCAATCATGCGGTGCCCCTGCAGCCTTCACAGTTTCTAAACCACGATAGCGTCCAACTCCATGATCAACATGAACAACCAAATCATTAACTGATAAACTAGATGCTTCAGTTAAAAAATTCTTTGCACGTCTTTTTCTGTTATTTTTTCTGATGATTATATCACCAAGTACATCTTGCTCAGAAATTACTGTTAATCCCCTGGCCTCAAAGCCATGCTCCAAATGCCAAACAGCTAATGATATTGAACCAATTGATTTATCTATATCTTCCCACGATTTTATATTAACCATGCCAGACAAGCCTTGATCTTTTAATAGGCCAAAAAGTCTTTCACGAGCACCTTGAGAAAAAGATGCAATAATTATTGAAGATGATTTTCTTTTTTCAATGATATGTTTAGCAAACTCTTTAAATAAACTTATTTCTTCGTTCTGTCTTTCAGGTGCAAAATTCCTACCTATTCGTGCCATCATGTCCAACGAATTTGGACCTGTTGGTTGCGGTAAGACTATAAGTTTTCTCTGCTCTCGATCGTTTATCATTTTAAGCAATACTTCAGGAGATATGTAAAGCAAGTTAGGATTTATTGGCTTATAAACAGTTTCTAATCGGTTCTTTGACTTTAGAGCTTCCAATCTTGCTTCATGTTGATCATTAATTGCATCCCATCTACTGATGTGGATACTCTCAATATTTTCATCCATAAATAACACTGAATTGGGCAAATGATCAAAAATAGTTTCCATACCATCATGAAAATAAGGGGCCCAATGTTCGTAACCTTGATGCTTTCGGCCTGCACTAATAGCCTCATATAATGGATCGTCTAATCCAGCTGATCCAAATTCTTTTCGATAATTATTCCTGAAACGACTTATTGCATCATCATCTAAAATAACTTCTGTAACGGGTGCGAATTCCACGCGCTTTAAACTTTCTACTGTACGCTGGCTGATTGGGTCAAATCTTCGAGCAGATTCTAATTCATCGCCAAAAAGATCCATCCTTACTGGACCACTTTCTCCAGGTGGAAAAACATCAATAATTCCCCCCCGTATTGCATAGTCACCAGGTTCTGTAACCGTTGGAGTTTGCACAAAACCCATCCTAGAAAAATATAATCTCAATTCTGGAACATTGATAGAGCGCCCTACAGTTGCAACAAAACTATTATTAGAAACAATAGTTCTTTTTGGAATATATTGGCTTATTGCAGCTATTGTTGTTAGTAATATTATTGGTGCTTCAAAACCTGAAGATAATGCAGCAAGTGTCGCCATTCTTGCTGAGGCAACATCAGCGTTTGGAGATATTCTATCATAGGGCAAACAATCCCAAGAAGGAAAATCAAATACTGGGGTATTTGGTGAAAAAAACCAAAGTGATTTGCGCATAAAATCTAATCGTTTGTCATCCCTAGCAACAAAAATAATAGATTTTTTCTTTTCATTTATAAAATTATATAAAATACTTGCATCAAAACCATCGGGAGCACCTGATAAGTTTATAATATTTTCTGAAAAAGTGTTCATAAATTTGCATAACTTGAGCTAGATTTATGCGCAACCCCTACCCTTACAAAGCTACAAAATTAATTCATTAAAAAGATTGTATTTTAATGTTAATAAAGGCTAAATCAATAAAATACTACAATAGAGGGTTTCATGAAAAATCAATTAGCACCATTTCCTTTGTCACGTCCCAGAAGGCTTCGCCAATCTGATTGGATGCGCAGAATGGTATCTGAAAATGTCATAGGTCCTGATGATTTCATATACCCAATGTTTATTTGCGAAGGTGATAATATTACAGACCCAATCCCTTCAATGCCCGGCATAAGTAGATTAAGTATTGATATGGCAATTGAAATGGCAAATCACGCTGCAAATGTAGGAATACCAGCAATTGCACTATTTCCTTATACCGAAAATGATAAGAAAAATCAAAATTGTACTGAAGCATTTAATCCTGATAACTTAGTGAATCGTGCGACTAGAGCAATTCGTGCAGCTGTTCCTGATATCGGAATAATGTTAGATGTTGCATTAGATCCCTATAATTCTGATGGACATGATGGTATTTTAAGAGATGGAGAAGTTATTAACGACGAAACTTTGATGGCATTGGAAAAGCAAGCTATTATTCAAGCCGAAGCTGGGGCTAATATCTTAGGCCCATCTGATATGATGGATGGTCGCATTGGAATTATTAGATCAGCATTAGAGTCTAATGACTTTCAAAATGTTGCTATCATGGCGTATTCTGCAAAATTTTCATCAGCATATTATGGTCCATTTCGTGACGCTGTTGGCGCATCTGGAGCTTTAAAAGGTGACAAAAAAACATACCAATTAGACCCAGCCAACACCAATGAAGCACTGAGAATGATTCAACGTGATCTATCTGAAGGTGCAGATATGGTGATGGTAAAACCTGGAATGCCATATTTAGATGTTTGCCAAAGAATAACTAACGAAATATCAGCACCTTGTTTTGCTTATCAAGTTTCTGGTGAATATGCTATGATAGAAGCAGCAGCACAAAATGGTTGGATAGATAGAGACAAAGTTATTAGTGAAAGTTTGCTTTCTTTTAAACGTGCTGGCTGTGCAGGAATATTGACATATTATGCAATAAAAATGGCAGAGATACTTGATAGCCCAATATAATTTGCAATTGATAATCAATATAGGTGACATGTTTTTTTGTTTAATGTATAATTAATTAAATTCACCAAAGAGTGGAAAATAAAGCAGTTTTACAGGAGATTTCAAATGCGTAAATCAACAAGAAGATCTTTCATAATTGGTTCAACCGCTGGAGTAATAACTTCATCGATAAGTTCACCCGTTATTGCAGCTAGCCGAAGTCGAATTGATAGTCGTGTCGAAATCGCAATGAGACAATTGAAAAATTTAGGGCCTCAATTTGGGAACTTAATCGATAGTTCCGCGGGCATACTAATAATGCCAAGAATTAGACGAGGTGGAATAGGATTTGGAACATCATATGGTGAAGGATCACTTCTTATTGGTCGCGCTCCTGTTGAGTATTATTCAATTGCTTCAGCATCATTTGGTCTTCAAATTGGATTGCAAAGATACTCTTCAGCGATGTTCTTTACTTCTGAAAAAAGTTTAGAACGCTTTCGTCGCCAAGATGGTTGGACAGTTGGAGCAGACCTTGGTTATACTTTAATTGATCAGGGCGATGTTGTTGATATTGATAGCAATACATATTTAGACGATGTTTATGGTGTAATTTTTGGCCAGGAAGGCCTTCATTTTGGTGTTAGCTTTGAAGGTTCTAAATATTCTAGAATAGTTCGTTAATTTAATTTTTTTTAAATCTTTATTAAATACAAGATTCTTTTAAATCTTTAATATTTTTTTGATATTTATCAGTTGAACCATCCTTAAATACAGCAGATCCCGCCACTAAAACATTTGCACCAGCATTCCAGCATAATGGTGCAGTAATAGGATCAATGCCACCATCTACCTCAAGCCAAATAGAGCGATCACCTATCATTTTTCTTGCTGCAGATATTTTATCAATCATTGAATGTGTAAATTTTTGCCCACCAAACCCAGGGTTAATAGTCATTATCAATATTAAATCAATTTTATCTAAACAATATTCAATAACTGAAAGAGGCGTCGTAATGTTTAATGCTACTCCAGCCAAACATCCATGAGATCTAATAGCTTGTAATGATCGATCCAAATGTGGACCAGATTCTGCATGCACTGTTATAAAGTCAGATCCAGCTTTTGCAAAAGCTTCAATATATGGGTCTGCAGGTGAAATCATGAGATGCACATCCATTACAGTTTTAACATGTGGACGAATTGCTGCCACAACGTTTGGTCCAATTGTTAAATTTGGAACAAAATGGCCATCCATAGGATCTACGTGAATCCAATCAGCTCCAGCCTCTTCAACACACTTAATTTCATCACCTAATTTTGCAAAATCAGCAGAAAGTATTGATGGTGCAATAATTAATGGCCTACTATGATCAAATTTTATAGTCATAAGAATTCCTATATTTATTTATCAATCTATCTTTAATTAGCTATCCTCAATCAGTCCAGAGCCATTATTCTTGCTCATAAGTAAAACGCCTGATAATTATAATTAAAATGGAATATAGTTATGTTAAAATCTTTTAAATGGTTATTCAGAATATTTTTGATACTATCTGCAATTGCCTTTACAGGACTGATTTTATTATATTATTTTGCAATTAGCTCAATTCCAGATTATAGTAATACTTATACTTTAGACAATGAAATTAAAGATATTGAAATTGTACGTGACAATAAAGGTGTTCCTCATATCTTTGGATCTTCCGATAAAGATGTCTATTTTGGATTAGGTTTTTCTCATGCACAAGATAGATTATGGCAAATGACATTAATGCGAAGAACTGCTCAAGGTCGTTTGTCTGAAATATTCGGAGAAGAAACTTTAAAGTCGGATGAGTTTATTAGAAGGTTAGGAATTTATGATATTGCAAGGTCATCCTTACAATACCAATCACCAGAAGCCATTAATGCTTTATTAGCATACTCTGAAGGCATTAATGCATGGTTAAAAATACTCAGTAAAAATGCGTTGGGGCGTGGAGCCCCTGAATTCTTTTTATTTAAACCTGAAATTGAACCTTGGTCACCAACTGACAGTCTAGCTATACTTAAACTTATGGCTATCAAGTCCAGTGATCACTTGGAATCAGAAATATTGCGTGCTCAAATTTCATTAATGATAGGTAACAAAAAAATTCAAGATATATTGCCTGATGATCCAAGTCTTCAAAAAAAATCTTTACTAGAATTTAGCAATATATTTAATCAACAACGAAATATTGACATTAATTTATATGAAAGAGATAAATTTGATAGTTTAGGACAATTTAAAAATATACCAGCATCAAATATTTGGGCAGCCCATCCAAAACGAACCACGGCAAAATCAAGTTTACTTGCTGCAGACCCACATAACAACTTATCAGCTCCAGGGTATTGGTCACTTGCAAGGTTAGAACTAAACAGAAGTGGAGTAATTGGTGCCACTATTCCTGGTCTACCTATAATCATGTCTGGAAGATCTAAAAACCTTGCATGGGGTTTTGCTTCAGGAAGCGGTGATGATACAGACATATATATAGAAGAATTAAACCCATTAAATATAAATGAATATAAGAATAAAAGTAAATTCGTTCCATTTACCTCCAAAAAAGAAATTATAAAAATATATAATGAAACAAGTAAAACTATAGATTTATTATGGGCTAATAATAGGCCAGTCATACCAAATAATTTTTATGATATTAATCAAATAATGCCAGAAAATAAAGTTGCGAGTATAAGATCTACCGCACTTGAGCCATTTGACAAATCTTTTAGCTCATTATTTCATATGATGTCAGAAACAAATTTAAACTCAGCACAGAACCAATTTGAAGATTTCGTCGCTCCTATTTATAATATGGTTTTAGCCGATAGAAATAACATTTCACTAAAAGTAATTGGAAAAATTCCAAAAAGAAATATTAATCATGTTGGGCAAGGGAGAATACCATCTCAAGGTTGGCTGGAAAGAAATCAATGGGAAGGATATTTTAGCTATGAAGAAAACCCGGGTATAACTAACCCTGAAGATGGGATTGTTGCAAATACAAACAATAAAACAACAGACAAAAAATTTCCAAATCATATTACACATAGATGGGGTGATAATTACAGAATTAAACGTTTGTCAAAACTTATGAATGAAAGAAAAATTCATAGCCGTGATAGCTTTATGGAAGCACAATTAGATACCATTTCAATAGCAGCAAGAACTATTTTGCCGCTCATAGCAAAAGAACTTTGGTATACAGATAAAATAAAAAACAATACAAAGAAAAACATCTTAGCATCTCAAGCACTCAATTTGCTTGCAGATTGGAATGGTGAAATGAATGAACATATGCCTGAACCACTCATATATAGTTCTTGGATTTCTCACTTTCAAAAATTTCTGATTCGAGATGAATTAGGATCACTTTCAGTTAAATTTAATCAAATTGATCCAATATTTTTAGAACGCGTTTTACGTGATATTAATAATGCATCGAGTTGGTGTGATGTTATTCAATCATCAAAGATAGAAACATGTGATGAAATTGCCGTACAATCTCTTATTTCTGCAATAGATGAGTTATCAAAAGTGTATGGAAATAACATAGAAAATTGGCAATGGGGTGAAGCTCATACAGCCAATCACAAACATCAAATTTTTGGCTCAATGCCAATATTTGGATGGTTATCAAATATTAGCCAAACAACTTCAGGCGGTGATAATACCTTAATGCGAGCTAAAATTAGCAATTTTGGCATAAACCCATTCGAGAATGTTCATTCAGCCGGATACAGAATGATAGTAGATTTTTCTGATTTAGAAAGTTCACTATTTATTATTTCAACAGGACAATCTGGACATATATTATCAAATCAATACGATAATTTAGCCAATCTTTGGAAGCGTGGGGATTATATTCCGATGGTTCTTGACCCAAAATTGGCGCGTGCAGGATCATTAGGCACAACAATATTAAAACATTTAGCTAATTAAACCTTTAAGAACTGTGCTGCCTGCTTAGGTGTCCAAGTAACTGATAATTCAAAAAAATGCTCATTAGATTTTTCATTTTTTACTAATTTATTTTTATATAACCAAGCTCGCCTGCCACCTTCAGTTATTGCCAGTTTTACAATTTCAGAAATAGTAATTTCTTTTAAATTTTGATCAATTTGAAATAAAAGATCATTTAAGCCATCTCCAGTCAAAGCTGATACTGTTCTAATTCTATCAGCTCTATTTGATATATTTTTTGCATTATTTAAATCATCATTAGATAATAGATCTGTCTTGTTCCAAACTTCTAATATTTCATTTTTAGCATCATCTGATATCTCAAGATCTTCAAGAATATCATTAACGTCATTAGCTTGTGCATCCGTTTCTGGATGTGAAATATCTCGAACATGCAGTATTAAGTTTGCATCTAATACTTCTTCAAGAGTAGCCCTAAATGCTGCAATCAATTGTGTTGGTAGCTCAGAAATAAAACCTACCGTATCTGATAAAATAATTTTTTGGCCAGAAGGAAGCTCTACTTCTCTCATTGTTGGATCTAAAGTTGCAAAAAGCATATCTTTTGCAAAAACTTTAGCACCAGTCATATAATTAAATAATGTCGATTTTCCCGCATTAGTATAGCCAACAAGAGCTACGATAGGATAAGGAACTTTTTTTCTAGCAGACCTATGCAATTCACGTGTCTTAACAACTTTTTGAAGTTGCTTCTTTAATTTAAGAATAGCATCATCGATTTGTCTTCTATCACTTTCTATTTGGGTCTCACCAGCACCACCAACAAAACTTAAGCCACCACGCTGTCTTTCAAGGTGAGTCCATGAGCGCACCAAACGTGAGCGTTGATAATTTAGCGCAGCTAAATCAACTTGAAGAACTCCCTCACGTGTTTGAGCTCTATCACCAAATATTTCTAAAATTAACCCTGTTCGGTCTAAAACTTTTAGGTTCCATTGCTTTTCAAGGTTTCTTTGTTGTATCGGTGTTAATGGCCCGTCAATGATTACTAAATCAATTTCATGGTTTTTGAATACTTGGGCTAACTCATCTAGCTTACCTGATCCAAAAAGCGTACCAGCATTTGGTTTTTTTAATGGAATAACTGCTTGGTGTAATATTTCTATATCTAAAGCGTTTGCTAAAGAAACAGCTTCATCTAAAGAATGCTCAGGAGTTCGCCGTTTATTAGAAATTAATAAATTCGGATGTAGTACACTTACATGCATAAATTATTCCGATTGAGGTTCTTCACCATCATATAAGACAACAGGTTGAGCTGGCATAATAGTAGATATCGCATGCTTATAAACCAATTGAGATTGACCATCTCTTCTTAACAAGACACAAAAGTTGTCAAACCAACTAATATTACCCTGTAATTTAACGCCGTTAATAAGAAAAATCGTTACAGATATTTTTGCTTTTCGTACATGATTTAAGAATGCATCTTGCAAGTTTCTATTATCATTAGCCATTGTGACTGCCTTTTTTTATTAATTGCATTAACTGATGATGGAGCTCGTTAAATATGTAAAGCAATATTTTATAATAAAGCCTAAAATCGTAAATATATGTCTTATTTTTGCAAAAATTCCAACAGTTAGGTTATTTCAACCAATAATTTGGATTAAATAAGGCAATTACAGCTAACGCTTCTAACCTACCAAGAACCATGGCTATACAAAAAATAGCTTTTGCCAGATCTGACAGGTTTGAATAATATAAAGTACCATCACCAGCTACATTAACAAGAGGGCCTATCGTAGATAAACCAGATATTGCTAATATTAAACTATTTTCAAATGTTATTCCTGAAAAAGAAAACCCAAGTATAATCATTGCTAAACTTACTATAAACAACATAAAAAATATCCAAGCTGCGTATGCACCTTCCCTACGAAAGCTTCGTGCTTTATTTCCTGCTCCTGCAACTGAATGTGGATAGCTTAATCGTGTCATTTCTCTTACACCATGTTTGTAAAGTACATAGACTCTAAGTAACTTAACTCCTCCAGCTGTGGTTGCTATACCGCCACCAAGTACTGATAGACCCATCAGAATTATCCCAGGAGTACCCAATCCAGACCAAGCTTGCGAAACATTCCAATATTTACTTTCAAAACCTGTGGTAGTTAAGAAGGACATCACCATAAATACACCACCCCAAAAAGCAGATAATGCAGTAAAAAAATCAAAGTTTTCAGAAATATCAATAGCCCCAAACCAATGTCTCATAAACAATAATGATGGAATTGATACAATTAGTAAAAGCATGATATTTACTTCCTTATCACGCTTTAATCGCCGATATCCTTTTCCTTCTGAGTCTTGTTGATACATAAAGCGAGATATTGAAAATATTAAAAAAATCACAATTATCATTTCGCCTATTATACCAGAATTTGTTCCATCAATACCGTTAACATTACTAATTCCACTTGTCGAAAAAGTGCTCATTGAATGAATTACTGCAACTAGTGGCCTATCACCGCTAATAATTAATAATATACTCATTAAAATAGTTAAGAAAAAATAAACAGGTGAGATTAAAATTGTATATTTGAATATTCTAGATCTTATATTTGCTCGTTTTATTTGAGTTTTTAAATCTTTTGAATTTTGTTTTTGCATATAAACATCGAACCCACCCAATCCAGCAGGTTGAAAAATAGACAATGCAGCAATCAACATTAATAATCCGCCAAACCAAGCTATTAACGCCCGCCATAAATGTATAACATCTGGAATTTTATCATTATTATCAAAAATAGAAGCCCCAGTTGTAGTAAAAGACGATAGCATCTCAAAATATGCGTCAAAAAAACTAATATTTATTACTAAATGATTTAATGGGGCAGCCATAAACATTGGTAATATTACAAAGCAGCAAAATAAATCAAAAATATTTGATACTATCTTATTTTGCAATCTCTTTGATGAAAATGCGATGCCCAATAAAATACAAATAACAAGAAAAAACGTTCCATGATAAAAGAAAGTTCTTGCGTAAAGCCATTGGTCTAATCTTGCTGAAAAAAATACTGGAATGTACATTGATAGAGAAGTTATCCCTAACATTAATACAAAGAGTGGTTGATTTTTAAAAATAACCATTATTAGAAAAAATCAATATTAACTTGAAATAATCTCTCTACTTCAGAAACATCTATTGACAAAGTGAATATTATTACAATATCACCTTCTTCAATTTTTGTGTCACCTTCTGGTCTAAAAACTTTTCCATTTTTTTGAATGACACCAATTATTGAACCATCAGGCCACTCTACATCTCTAATTTTTGATCCAACTATTGGTGAAGTCGACATTACTTGAGCTTCAATAACTTCAGCTTCAGCATCCCCAATTGAATAAACAGCTCTAACACGCCCATGCCGAACATGGCGTAATATTGAAGAAACAGTTGTGGCCCTTGGGTTAACTGACGCATCTATATTTAATGGTTTCATGAGTGTTGTTAAAGTTGGGTCATTAATTAATGCTACTACCATTGGGCATCCTAGTGATTTTGCCCTGGCACACGCAAGAAGGTTAGTTTTATCATCATCAGTTACAGCTAAAACTGTGTCTGTCTTTGAAATATTAGCTTCTTCTAAGAGCTCCATGTCTAAACCATCACCGTGTAAAACAATTGTTCGCTCAAGCTGGTCTGCTATACGCTCTGCAGATTCTCTATTTGATTCAATTATTTTTGTATGAATCTTTACAGCATTACTTTCCAGTGCCTTAGCAACCATCAAGCCCACATTACCACCACCTATAATTATAACACGATCTTGTTTTTTATTGGCTTTACCAAATAATTCTAGACACCTATCTTTATCATCTGAATTGGTACAAACATAGACTTGATCATTCAAGAATAGCTGCTCTTGGCTGTCTGGAACTAACAATAATCCGTTACGTCTAATTGCTACCACATTTGCTCTTAGGTTAGGAAAAATTTCACTTAATTGACGTAAGGGTGTATTCAAAACATTACATTCCTCAGTTAATATTAATCCCAATAGTTCAGCTTTTCCTTCCATAAAAGGCTCAGTATCAAAAGTTGCAGGTGACCTAAGTTGGCGAAGAGCCTGAATTGCAACTTCTTTTTCAGGAGAAATAACGACGTCAATTGGCAAGTGATCTCTTTGATATAAATCAGAATAGATTGCGTCAAGATACGATTGGCCCCTCAACCGTGCTATTTTTCTTGGGATTTTAAAAACAGAGTGCGCTACTTGACATGTTACCATATTCACTTCATCGGAATAAGTCGCCGCAATAATCATATCAGCATCAGCGGCACCTGCCATTGACAAAACATCAGGGTATGAAGCATTTCCAGCAATACCATTAACATCAAGAGTATCCACTGCTCGAGCAACTAAATCTGAATTGTTATCTACGACAGTAACATCATTTTTTTCTGATGATAAATGACGGGCTATTTGCCAGCCAACTTGACCTGCACCACATATAATTATTTTCATCTATAGCTCCCAAAAAAACTTATAATTTTATATTCTTTAAATAATTCAAATTACAGCTTTATGATTATTCATTAGTATCAATATCATCTGTTTTTGCAACCCGCGCACCACTATCATTAGATGTTACTACATTTAATGATTTCAATTTTCTATGTAATGCAGAGCGTTCCATTCCAACAAAATTTGAAGTTTTAGAAATATTGCCTCCAAATCTATTAACTTGAGCAACTAAATAATCTCTTTCAAATAATTCACGTGCTTCACGCAAAGGCAATCCAAGCGTATTACTATTCAAATCAACTGTATTGTCATTACTTACAATATTTTTTGTCTGAAGTTCATTTACAGTTATTTCACCAGATTGTGCTCCAAGTATTAAAGATCTCTCTAATACATTTCTTAATTGCCTTATATTTCCTGGCCAGTTTCTAGATTGAAGATGTACTAATGCCTGTTGACTTAAATTACGTTTTGGCAGACCTTGTTTTTCGCTCAATTCACTAATAAAGAAATTAGAAATTAATGGAATATCCTCAATCCTTTCCTCCAATGATGGTACGGAAATCGGTATAACATTTAGCCGATGATATAATTCTTCTCTAAAATTTTTATCTTTTATTTCAGCTAATAAATTATGACTACTTGATGAAATTACTCTAAAATCAACTGATACATTAGTATTTCCGCCTATTCTCATAAATTGCTGATCAACCAAAATTCTTAAAATCTTAGATTGTGTCCCAATTGGCATATCACCCACTTCATCCAGATATAAAATACCTCCGTTAGCCTTTTCTAGCAAACCCATGTGAACTTTACCATTGACTTCAGATCCAAATAATAACTCTTCCATTCGTTCTGAAGACATTGATGCAGAATTGACTGTTATAAAAGCAAAGTCTTTTCGAGGTGAATTTTTATGTATATATCGTGCTGCAACTTCTTTTCCCGCCCCTGATGAGCCAGATAACATAATTCTACTATTTCCACTTGATACTTTTTCGAGTTGTTGTTTGAAATTTTTGAAAACAGACGAGTTTCCAATTAACTCAAACGATGGTATTTCCCTAACTTTGAATGCTGCATTCTCAGACCTTAATCGAGAAGTCTCCATTGCCCGTGCTATTACAACTGTAAGTTGGTCTATATTAAATGGTTTTTCTATAAAATCATATGCACCTTGTTTAATTGCAGCCACCGCAATTTCAATATTGCCATGGCCAGATATAATTACTATCGGGATATCTGGATTACTTAATTTGACATGTTTTAGAATATCAATTCCATCTAGTTTACTTTCTTTTAACCAAATATCTAAAATAATTAATTGAGGTTTAGATTTTTTAATTGATTTAAATGTCTCTTCTGAATTTGCAGCTAAGTCAGTAGAATAGCCTTCATCAATTAAGATATCGGATACTAATTCACGGATATCTTTTTCATCATCCACAATTAATATATCACCCATGTTCTTCCACCTCTATGCTATTATTAGCTATTTTTTCGTTATCAATAATGATTTCTTTTGGAAAGATAATACGCATTTTAGCGCCAAAATCTTCATTGTTCGAGAATGGAGATGCATCTAACAATTCTAAAGAACCATTGTGCTCCTCTATTATTTTTTTTACTATTGAAAGTCCTAAACCAGTACCATTTTCTCTATTTGTAACATATGGTTCAAATAATCTTGAGCGTTCTTGGGTTGGTAAACCTATTCCATTATCTTCAATTATGATCTCAAGATTATTGACATTTTTTTTAATAAATATTCTAATTTCAGGATCAAATTTGTTTGTTGAATTTAGTTTAGCTTTACTTTCGATTGCCTCACCCGCATTTTTAATTAAATTAGTAAAAGCTTGGTTGATCATAGTTTCATCGACATTCACATTAATGTCACCATGAGGGTTCTTTAACTTTATTTTAATTGCTGGTGAAGAAATTTCAAATAATAATATAACATCTTTTAATAATTTTGTTATATTAACAGATCGTTTTATAGGTTCTGGCATTCGAGCAAACTTTGAAAATTCGTCAACTATTCTTCGCAAATCATTTGTTTGCCGTATTATTACATCACAATATTGTGATAAATTATCTTCTTCAGCGCCAACCATAGGTGAGTACTTTCTCTTCAATCGTTCAGCAGATAATTGTATTGGAGTAAGTGGATTTTTTATTTCATGTGCAATACGCCGAGCAACATCTCCCCATGCAGCTAACCTTTGGGCAGAAACTAAATCGGTGACATCATCAAATGTTATTACGTAGCCTTCAACTAATAAATCTTCAGAAATACGAGCAGAAACTCTTACAAGAAGAATTTCTGTTGCACCAGCTCGTGTTAATTTAATTTCTTGCTGTTGTGTCTTATTTTCATTTTTTTGAATTAAAAGAAATAAATCCACAAATTCAGGAACTGCTAATTTAATACTTTTACCTTCATGGTTTTCTGCATTTAAATTTAATAATTTTTCTGCGGCTAGATTTATAAAACCTACATTACCATCCGATGATAAACCAATTACACCAGCTGTAACACCAGATAGAACACTATCAAATAATCTGCGTCTTCGTTCAGTATAATCATTTGCAGTGATCAAATCATCTCTTTGGCGCTTTACCTGTTTTGTCATGTGATTAAAAACTCGACTAAGCATTGCTATTTCATCATCACCTTTTTCTTCGATCACTTGCACATCAAAATCACCTGCACCAAGTCTTTGTGCAGCTCCAGCTAATCGTCCTACAGGTCTTGACAGACGTTCAGCAAACAACATGCCTAAAAGTATTGAAGATAAAATTACAAAAGTTGCAAACCCAAAATATAAAAGTCCATACGACCAAAGAATTTTTTCACGCTGAGCTTCCATAGTATTGTATGTGATGGCAGATTCCATTGTTTTATCTAAAAGATTAAGAATGTTTCCATCGACCACTCTTGAGATATATAAATATTTATCAGCAAAGCTTTCTAATTTTATTAATCCTCTAAATTCATTATTTGGCCAATCTTCAATTATAAATAAATCACCAGTTTTAGCACTATCCATTGCTTCTCGGTTAGGCTCCTCATAACCAAATAAATAACTTAGGTCTCCTCTAGATCGCAAGTTAGCATTTTCATCAATAATATATGCTTCTTTAAGACCTCTTTGTATAAGATTCTGATACGAAATTAATTGAAGCCTCAAATCACTGTCACTAACAAATGAATTAGTATCTTTATATTCATTCAGTCTAATAGCCATAAATTTTAGATCTACTTTAAGGTCATTACTTTGTTCATTTTTATATGCTTTAGCTGCTGACAAAGAAGAACTAACTACGTTTTGTACATTTTTTGAAAACCAGCCCTCCACACCAATACTTAATGTAACCACAGCAAATACAGCTACAAGAACTGTTGGTATTAATGCAACTATTGCGAACACACGACTCAATCGCATATGCAGACGAGAACCTGCAGACTTTGCTCTACGAGCAGCAAACATTCTCATCACAGAATATCCAACGATTGCTATAACAACTAAAAGGTATATTCCATCAATAAGAAGAATAAATCGCAATACATTACTTAAATTACTGCCAAATTCACCCTGTAATATGTATACTGTTAGACCTGTTAATATTGGCCCTAACAATATTAAAGACCAAGCTGAAGTAATCAAAAATTTGCGGCGGTTACGCCACTGTTGAATTTTTCTTTTAAAATTATCAATCATATCACAGGTACTAATAGTTCTATATTTGTTACACTATGTGACATCATTACATCATTTTTTTACTTCTTGTAACAACAATATCAAGGTCTTTAATTTTCTTTCTCAAGGTGTTCCTGTTTATACCTAACAATTCCGAAGTTTTAATTTGATTACCTCTCGTCGCTGATAATGATAGAGCTATGAGAGGTAATTCAATTTCTTTCATTATACGATTATAAAGTCCTGGGGGTGGTAACGTATCACCGTGCAAATCAAAGTATCTTTTAATATGTGTTTCAACTGAGGAGGATAACTTACCATTTCTTATATCTTCTTCATTTGGACTTACAGATGGTATTAAATTTAAATTTTCATCAACGTGAATATCATTTATTTCATCATCAGATATTAAAACTACTAATCTATTAATAAAATTTTCTAATTCCCTAATGTTTCCAACCCAAGGAGCATTTTGTAATAACTGTATAGCTTTTTTTGAAATATTTTTTTGTGGCAAACCTGACAAAGCAGATAATTGTAAGAAATGCCTTGTTAAATCAGGGATATCACCCAATCTATCTCTTAGCGGAGGCAAATTTATATTAACAACATTTAACCTATAAAATAAATCTTCTCTTATAATGCCTTGACTTATGAGGTTCTGCAGAGATAACCTTGATGAAGAAATGAATCTATATTTTTTCTCAATCACAATGTCTGATCTTAATAAATCAAGTAATTGTAATTGAATTTCATCAGACATTTCAGAAATTTCATCAAAATAAATTGTAGAATTTTTTGATGCAGGAGATATTTTTAAATCTTCTTTTCCTCCTATCAAAATTCCCTCAATTCTCTCAACATTTGATGAAGAAATATTAATTCTAATGAAGTCATTTGAGGCTCTAGGACCTAGATCATGCATTGCATGAGCTAGGAGATCTTTGCCAGTTCCACTTTCTCCAGTAATAACTGTTGAGAGATCGGTATTTAAAATTCTTGCTAAAAACCTATATACATCTTGCATTGGAGGCGAAGAACCAACTAATGGCAAATCTGGTTCAACATTCCCATCAACTGGTATAACAGTGTTCGCTGTTCCTTGGTTTTGTAACGCTTTATTAACTTTTGATAATAGTTCTTTTAAATCAAATGGTTTTGGTAAATAATCATAAGCACCTAATTCGGCAGCTTTTATTGCAGTAATTACAGTATTTTGTGCGGATATAACTATAACAGGTAAATCTTTACGCTTTTTCTTTATAACAGGTAACATTTCCAAACCATCCCCATCTGGAAAATTAACATCCGATATAACTACATCACCATTACCCTCATCTATCCAACGCCATAGTGTTTCTATACTTCCTGTGGCCCTAACCTTACAACCTGCTCGAGTAAGCGCTTGTGTCAATACAGCTCTTATTGTTCTATCATCATCAGCAACTAATATAGTTCCATCCATTATATTTTATCCTTAAAAGATTTTTTCCATACCGGAAGTCGAAAAGTAAAAGTGGTTCCACTTTCTTCCGAAGAACACTCAATTAAACCACCATGACTGGTGATTATTTTAGAGACCAATGATAATCCCAGACCTGTACCATTTACTTTTGATGATACAAAAGGTTCAAATATTTCATCTACAATATTTGAAGGAATTCCTTTACCATTATCAATAATGTCAATTTGCAGTGGCAAAATTTCTGTTTTATTTCCAGAAACAGCATATCGAACACCTGAATTATATGATGTTCGAATTTTTATTTTACCACGTTCATTTTTAATTGACTCACAAGCATTTTTTAAAATATTTTGAAAGACTTGTAGCATTTGATCAGTATCTCCAGATGCATCAGGTAATGACGGATCGTAAAATTTAATAAATTCTATTCCTGATCCAAAGCCTGCCGAAGATGATCTGATAGCCCTATCCAAAATATCATGGATATTATAGGCATTTCTAGTTGCAGGACGAACATCTGAAAATATTTCAAATCTATCAACTAAAGTGCCAATTCTTTTAGTTTCTTGCCCTATCATTTCAGCTAATTCTACGTCATCTTTAGAAGCATTCATTGCTAAAAGTTGGGCTGCACCGGAAATTCCCGCAAGGGGATTTCGAATTTCATGTGCTAACATTGAAGCCATAGCGGTAACAGAACGTGCAGCAGTACGTTGTGTAGATGATTTACTTATTTTTTGTGCAAAACTTGTAGGCTGGATGATTAATAAATAATTTGTACTATCTTTATCTAATGGGTTTATATGAAGATTACACTCAATAGAAAGCCTATCTAAAGTAGAAATTTCTATACCATATTGACTAAAAGACGAGTTCTGTTTCTTTACTTGCTTTACTGTTTCTATAACAATTGAATTTTTTCCAAAAAATAAGCCTAAATTTTTACCTATCATGTGGCTCTGAGATGTATGCACAATTTGCTCTGCTGCGGAATTACCCTCAATAATGTTTAAATTCGAATTTATTACGAAAGCAGGAAAAGGGATTGTATTCCAGATATGGGTAAAATCAACTACAGTCATACATTCAACTCTTCTTCATATAAGGATGATATCATAGATAATACTTTTTTTGGGTCAGTTTCTGTTTGTAATGCTCGTCTTTTAGAAACATCTACTCCAATATAATCCATGTACCAGCCCAGATGTTTTCTTGCGACTTTGTTGCCATGTTCTTGACCATAAAAATGCAACATCTCAAGATAATGATTTGAAATCATTGTAGTAAAATCCTTACCTTGTGGGACATTAGGGGGCTCAGTGCCAAATATTTCTGATGCTATTTGAGCTAATATCCAAGGCTTTCCTTGGGCGCCTCTGCCAATCATAACTCCATCAGCTTGAGACTGATCCATGGCTAATTTTGCAGTTGATGTATCGATGATATCACCATTTGCAATAACGGGAATAGTAACTGCTTTTTTTACATCTTGTATTTTATTCCAGTTCGCTGATCCTTTATAAAACTGACATCTTGTTCGACCATGAATCGTAACCATTTTAATACCAATTTTTTCTGCACTAGCAGCTAAATGAGCAGCATTTAAATCATCATCATCCCAGCCTAATCTTGTTTTTAAAGTTACAGGAACATCTACAGCGTTTACGACTGCTTCAATAAGCTCTAATGCTAATTTTGGTGTTCGCATTAAAGCAGAACCTGAAGCACCGTTCACAACGCTTTTTGCAGGGCACCCCATATTAATATCTATTATTTTTGCGCCATTTCCTGCAATTAGCTTTGCACATTCAGACATCCAATACGCATCCCGGCCAGCAATTTGCACTGATGTGCCTTCTATATTTAATCCCAGCTCTGCTCTAGCACGTGCATCTTTTCCTTTTTGCATAATTTCATGGCTAGCAACCATTTCAGAAACCACAAGACCCGCACCAAAACTTGAAACAAGGTTTCTGTAAGGTAAGTCTGTAATTCCAGCTAATGGTGATAAAAATACAGGGGGCGAAACTGCCTGTTTTCCAATCATTATTGTGCTCATGACCAATTTATAGGCATTTAAATCTTAAACTACAAGTTTAATCGAACTTGCATCAGTAATGTTTCAATCTATAAACAGAGATATGAATTCTATAACAGCCATAATTGTAGCAGCAGGTCGAGGCACAAGAGCCGGAAATGGCATACCTAAGCAGTATCGTAAAATTGGAAAAAAATCTATTTTACATCATACAATTAATTCACTTTTAGCTCATAATAAAATAAACAATGTTTTATGTGTAATTCACGAGGATGATATAACGCTATTTGCAGACATAGCATCAAAAATAAATAATATTAGACTTTCTAAAGCTATATTAGGTGGAGAAACAAGATCAGAAAGTGTTTTTAATGGCCTCAAATCTGCCTCTAGCGATTATGTACTTATTCATGATGGAGCTAGACCATGCCTTCCAATAAGCGCATTAAATCGACTTATTGATGGCTTGGAAAAAAATGATGCTTGTTTTTTAGGTCTCCCAGTAGTCGACACATTATGGTCAGTATCTAATACGAAAATTACAGAAAACATACCTCGAGAGACTGTTTGGAAAGCCCAAACTCCTCAAGCATTTAGATTAAGTAAAATATACAACGCATATAAAAACACAAATCAGACAAGTACAGATGACGTTGGAATTGCACATGCTGCTGGAATAAAGGTTACACCTATAATTGGATCTGAAAAAAATATTAAGATAACAAATCCAGAAGATTTCAATTTAGCAGAACAATATATAGGAAATAAAATGGATATAAGAGTTGGTAATGGATTTGACGTGCATGCATTAGGAATTGGGAGTTATATAATTCTTAACGGAATAAAAATACCACATACAAAATCCATGATAGGTCATTCAGATGCTGATGTGGCTATGCACGCAATAACTGATGCTATTTTTGGTGGCCTATGTGAAGGTGACATAGGTCAATGGTTTCCGCCAACTGATAAAACATGGGAAAATGCTTCTTCTGATATATTTCTCAAAAAAGCAGTCAAATTGTGTGAAGAGCAAAATTATTCAATTAATCATATTGACTGCACTATTATCTGTGAAACTCCAAAAATTGGACCTCATGCAGAAAAAATGCGAGAAAATATTGCAAAAATAACAAATATTTCTATTTCAAAAATATCAATTAAAGCAACAACAACAGAACAGTTAGGATTTACTGGAAGAAATGAAGGAATCGCAGCACAAGCAACTGCGACATTAATTAAAAAATGATGCGCTTAATTTCAACTTGGTTTTATATAGGTCTTTTAAAACCAGCACCCGGAACGTGGGGCTCACTTGGATCCCTGCCCTTTATTTATGTTTTTCTTCTATTAAATTTTACTATTTGGCACCTAATAACTTTGTGCATATTAATTTTCTTCCTTGGGTGGTGGGCAACTTTTATAGAAACCAGAAATATTAAAGAACATGATCCAGCTGAAATTGTTATTGATGAAGTTGTTGGCCAATGGATTACGTTTTCTCCACTTTTTTTAATTTTATCAAATATAAAATTTGATACTTCAATTTCAGAAAATACTATATTCATAAATGCAAATAGTTCAGTTTATTCAATGCACATTATATATATATTTATATGTGCATTCGCATTATTTCGATTTTTTGATATTTTAAAACCATGGCCGATAAGCTGGGCTGATCAGATATCATCACCATTTGGAGTAATGTTTGATGATGTACTTGCAGGCCTATATGCTGCATTATCCTTATCTATCATTTTATTTTTTGGATTTACGCTATGAACCACATTAAAGAAATACTAAAACTTTCACAAAAAATTGGATGGCGCATATCAACCGCTGAAAGTTGTACTGGTGGATTAATTTCTGGTGCATTAACTTCAATACCTGGCTCTTCAGTTTTTTATGATAGAGGGTTTATTACGTACTCAAACGACGCAAAAATTAATATGCTTGGCGTAAGCAGATCATCTTTAACTACTTTTGGCGCAGTTAGCGAACAAGTAGCAATTGAAATGGCTGATGGCTCCATAAAAAATTCATTGGCTGATTTGGCCTTATCTGTGACTGGAATAGCTGGCCCCGGAGGATCCAATTATAAAGAAGAAGGAACAGTATGCTTTGGCTTAGCTCTGAAGGATGGATCAAGTTTTTCCAAAACTAAATTTTTTGGTGCAATTGGCCGAGATAATGTAAGAAATGAAGCTACAAATTATGCAATTAAATTGATTTTTGAAAAATTGAGTCAAAATACATAACGTCTTTTTAAGATGCACAATAAATCACATTAATATAAAATTTATGCCTAATTTATAATCAAATAATATTTCCGATAACATAAATAGACATTTAATCTTTATAATTGAATGGCTTTTCTCCATGGAAATTAAAACAATTTGGAGAAAATAATATGAATGGTGCTGATACAGCTTGGATAATGGTAGCAACAGCCTTGGTTTTGTTTATGACACTTCCTGGATTAGCTTTGTTCTATGGTGGATTAGTAAGAGCAAGAAATGTTCTTTCAGTATTTATGCAATGTTTTGCAATTGCTTGTTTGATGTCGGTATTATGGCTTGGCTTTGGATATTCAGTAGCTTTTGGAGATGGGAATCTTTTTTGGGGAGGCACTGGAAAAATGTTTCTTTACAATATTACTCCAGACACTTTGTTTGGAACAATTCCTGAAGTTTTATTTTTTGCCTTCCAGATGACATTTGCAATTATCACTCCTGCTCTGATTGTTGGTGCATATGTTGAAAGGGTTTCTTTTTCTTTTGTATTATTCTTTTCATCACTCTGGATGATTTTTGTATATGCACCAGTCACGCATTGGATTTGGGGTGGTGGCCTTTTATCTGGCGCAGATGGCTCACTTTTTGTTAACGGTGTAAAAGATTTCGCAGGTGGAATAGTGGTCCATGAAACGGCTGGCATTGCTGCACTTGTTGTTGCAATTGCATTAGGCCCTAGATTAAAGAAAAATGTCCCCCCTCATAACCCAGGATATGTAATGCTAGGAGCCGCTATGCTTTGGGTTGGATGGTTCGGTTTTAATGGAGGGTCACAATTAGCTGCAGATGGTGGAGCTGCTATGGCTATAACAGTAACACATATATCAGCTGCGACAGCTTCATTAACATGGGCTTTATATGAACGTATCAAATATGGCAAAGCATCTCTAGTAGGATTAGTTACAGGTACAATTGCAGGATTAGCATCAATCACACCTGCCTCAGGATGGGTGTCCCCTATTGAAGCATTATTAATTGGAGCAATAGCAGGCGTATTATGTCAATTTATGTGTGAAATTATAAAGAATTTCTTTAAGATAGATGACACACTTGATGTATTTGCAGTACACGGTATCGGCGGTATATTTGGAACAATAATGTTAGCAGTATTTGGTTATGCCGGTTGGTCAGAACAAGTAGGATCATTGTTAATAGTTGGTGTATTTACTATTACTGTCACTTATCTAATTGTTAAAATTGTTATCCTCTTTTGCCCTATTAGAGTAACTGAAGAAAATGAATATTTAGGCTTAGATCAATCATCACATGGTGAACGAGCATATGATATGACTTCTTAAATAAAACAAAGATCCCAAAATAATAAAATTTTAGGATCTTTGTTATAAATTTATGAATAAAGATTTATGGCGCGATCTTCAAAAGCCTTTACAATTAGTTGCATTGCCTCATTAAAAACAATACCTATTAAAGCCTGCAAAACTTTAGATTTGAATTCAAAGTCAACAAAAAAATCTGCTTCACACCCACCCTCAACATCACGAAAAATCCAATGATTATTTAAGTATTTAAATGGACCATCTAAATATTCTACATCAATTGAAAACTTTTCGGGCATTAGAGACACTTTTGATCCAAATCTTTCTCGAAATACTTTAAAAGATATAATTAAATCTGCTTCAACAATAGTTTTATTATCATCAACGATAACATTTCGAATTCTTGAAGCAGTACACCAAGGTAGAAATTTTGGGTAAGACTCTACATCAGCAACAAGATCATACATCTGTTTAGAGCTAAAAGGCATTATACGTTTTTCTGCGTGTGTAGGCATGAATGTGTTTTATTTAAATAAAACACATTCGTCATCCCAAAAAATTAGAAAAGTAGAAAATATTTTTCCATTGATGCTTATCAGCTTATGATTTAAAAATTTTACATACATGAAATTAAAACAATTTATATAAGTGAAAAAGCAATGGATCATACAAACTATACTGTAGAAACAATGATTTCAGCAAAATCTATTGCTGCAAGGTGTGAAGAACTTGCTGAAGATATATCTCTTTATTTTAAGGATACAGACAAACTTATTGTTGTTGGCTTATTACGAGGGTCATTTGTATTTATCGCTGATTTAGCTAGAGAACTTAAGTTACCATGTGAAGTTGATTTCCTTGAGACTTCATCTTACGGAAACTCAACTGAAAGCTCGCGTGAAGTGAGAATTTTAAAAGACTTAAGAGGTGAAATAGAAGGCCGAGATGTTTTAGTTATAGAAGATATAGTAGATACAGGTCATACACTTCATCATGTGAAATCATTATTAGAGTCCAGAAAACCTGCAAGATTAAAGGTTTGTGCATTATTAGATAAACCAGCAAGACGTGAAGTTGAGATTAAGGCAGATTGGATAGGCTTTGAAATACCTGATGAATTTGTAGTTGGCTATGGTATAGATTATGCACAAAGAAATAGAAATCTTGACCATATTGGAAAGGTTGTTTTTAAATAATAATCAATTCAATTTTCTATAATCATTGATATAAAGATAAATGATAGAAATCATTTTATAATCGCACTTGATTGAAATGCCTTCGTCACCTATTAGGTCAACTTCGGCTGGCCATGTGTATTAACATTTGACGGCGATTCGACTTCGGATCCCTAGGTTTTAGCCATCAATAGTCTGTATTAGCGCCGTTAGGCATACAGGCCTAAATCTAGAGAGCGAATATAAACATGCTAACAGGCACAGTAATTTGGTATAATCCTGTAAAAGGTCTTGGTTTTATAAACCCTGATCAGGGCGGAGATGACGTTTTTGTCCATATGTCTGCACTTAAAGCTTCTGGCTTAAAAGTAGTAAAAGAAGGCGACATGATAACTTACGAATTATTATTAGATGAAAAAACAGGTAAAAAAGCAGCGTCAAACGTTACAGTGCTAAAAAAAGATGAAGCATCTTTATTAACATCTGCATCTTCAAAGCCAAAAAATCGTGATGAGAAGAAAAAACAACGTGTGGAGCAACCTAAATCTGATGCAAGCGCATTTTCAAAATTAGGATTAGACGACGAAATAGTTAAAGCTTTGGGATTTCTTGGCTATTCGTTGCCAACACCAATACAATCACAAGCAATACCAGCTGTTTTAGATGGCAAGGACTTAGTAGGCTTGGCGCAAACAGGCACAGGAAAAACCGCTGCTTTTGCCTTGCCTTTAATTCAACAGCTTTTAATGAATCCAATTGCAATAAAAGCACGTTCGGCAAGAGCTATAATTCTTTCTCCAACTCGTGAATTAGCGTTACAGATACATGAAGCATTCGTAAGTTTTGGTAAACGACTTCCCTTGAATTTCACACATGCAATAGGCGGCGCTCCAATTCGTAAACAAATGCGTGATCTATCAAAGGGTGTTGATATTTTAGTAGCAACTCCAGGAAGATTAGAGGATCTTGTTGATCAAAAAGGTTTGCGGCTGGATGAAACAAAGTTTTTAGTTTTAGATGAAGCTGATCAAATGCTTGATATTGGTTTCCTACCAGCAGTTAAACGAATTATTTCAAAAGTTAACAGTGACCGGCAAACATTACTATTTTCTGCAACAATGTCTAAAGAAATTAAAAAGTTGACAGAAACCTACCTAACAGATCCAGTACAAGTATCTGTTACTCCAGAAAATTCCACTGTTGATAAAATTGAACAAAGCTTAATGCACTTATCAAAACAAAATAAAAGTTTAGCTTTACAAAGAATAATATCCTCTAACCCAAAAAAACGAGTTATTGTATTCTCAAGAACCAAACACGGATCTGATAAGTTAGTAAAATGGTTAGGAACGCAAAACATTGGCGCGGATGCAATACATGGAAATAAATCACAAGGGCAACGCCAAAGAGCACTAGACGATTTCAAAAAAGGAAAAACTTTTGTATTGATTGCTACAGATATTGCGGCACGAGGAATAGATATTCCGGACATAGAAATTGTTATAAATTTTGACTTACCAAATGTTCCAGAATCTTATATTCATAGAATTGGTCGTACTGCTCGAGCAGGTGCTGATGGAAAAGCAATTGCATTTTGTGCTCCCGATGAACACAAACAATTATGGGACATTGAAAAAGTTATCAAAATGGACATTCCAGTAGTTGAGATGGAAGGCCTAACTCAAAACTTGATACCAAATTTTGATAAACCAACCCCCCGTCGAAGAGGTGGAGGCGCGAATTCAAAAAGAGGGTCCGGACCTCGAGATAATAATTCCCGAAATAAATCTAAAACTGGCAAAAAATCATTTAAGGGCGGAGGCAACAAAACACTTAAGAGATAACATTATATTAATTTAGCTTTGGTTAGTATCTAACACTAATCAAAGCTATTAAATTATTTTCCAAATTTTGCTAATCTTGCTTCTCTCAATTGACAAAAATCGTCCCCAGCATGATAGCTTGAACGAGTTAATGGAGATGCTGATACCATTAAAAAACCTTTATTATATGCAGTTTTTTCATACGTTTTAAATTCATCTGGTGTAACAAATCTATCAACAGCATGATGCTTTGGTGTTGGTTGCAAATATTGGCCGATTGTCAGAAAGTCTATGTTTGCCGCCCGCATATCATCCATAACTTGAACTACAGACTGTTTATTTTCACCTAAACCAACCATTATTCCTGATTTAGTAAACATTGTAGGATCTATTTCTTTCACACGTTGTAATAGTCTCAAGGAATGAAAATATCTAGCTCCTGGCCTAACCTCTGGATATAATCCAGGCACTGTTTCTAAATTGTGGTTAAATACATCAGGTTTTGCATCAACCACAGTTTTTAAAACACTATCATCACATCGAATAAAATCTGGAGTTAATATTTCAATAGTTGTATTTGGTGACTGTTTTCTTATGGCTCGAATTGTTTGTGCAAAATGTTCTGCACCACCATCCTTAACGTCATCACGGTCAACAGAAGTAACCACCACATGATTTAAACCGAGTTTTTTAACTGCATCAGCCACCCGGCCTGGTTCAAATACATCTAGATCTTCAGGTGGCTTACCTGTCGCGATATTACAAAAAGTACATGCTCTAGTGCAAACCTCACCCATAATCATCATAGTCGCATGTCCCTGAGACCAGCACTCTCCAACGTTTGGACATCCAGCCTCCTCACATACTGTGACTAATTTATTTTCACGCAATGTATCTCGTGTTTTTTTATAACCTTCAGATATTGGTGCTTTAACTCGAATCCAAGAAGGTTTGCTCGGTTGAGCATTATCTGGCTTGTGAGCTTTTTCAGGATGGCGCTCTGCTGGAATAGTTAGGTCACGCATTAAATTAATCCTTGTTTAATTAATATATATATAATGTGAATTGAAAAGTCTTGTATGAAAAATTAAAAATAAATTCCAAATCACAAATTAAAATTAAAAATTTTATTTATATCAAAAAAGGGCCATCTAAATGGCCCTTTAATGTAAATTATTTACATAGATATTTAAACTAGATCAAATCGATCAGAATTCATTACTTTGTTCCAAGCAGCAATAAAATCAGTAATAAATTTTGATTTATTGTCATCTTGAGCATAAACTTCTGCTAAAGCACGTAACTCAGAATTTGAGCCAAACACCAAATCAACACGTGTAGCCGTTCTAACAATACTACCAGTAATCTTATCTTTTGCTTCATAGCTATTTGGCCCTGTTGAATTCCATTCAACATCCATGTCCAATAACATATTAAACCAATCAGCATTCAGAGCGCCACCAGCACTCCAAGTACCATGGCCGCATTCGCTAATACCTATTGAGCGAAGTCCACCAACTAAAACTGTCATTTCAGCAGGGGTCAAACCTAATAAGTGGGCCTTATCCAACATCATTTCTTCTGGAGAAACAGTGAAATTAGTTTTTTGATAGTTTCGAAAGCCATCAGCCATAGGTTCAAGTACTGCAAAAGACTCAACATCAGTTTGTTCTTCTGATGCATCACCCCGGCCTGACTCAAATTCTACGGCAACTCCACTTGCCATTTCAATACCTACGGCTCCACTTAATACAATTACATCAGCTAAGCTTGCGCCATGTTCTTTAGCTATAGGATTAAGTATGTCCAATACACGTGCTAATTGTTCTGGCTTATTTACATCCCAATCTTTCTGAGGTGACAATCTTATACGAGCGCCATTAGCACCACCGCGCATATCTGTTCCACGGAAAGTAGAAGCAGATGCCCATGCAGTCTCAACCATTTCTAGCACAGATAATCCTGACGATTTTAGAGATGCACGAATAGCATTAATATCATAATCAGTAGATCCAATTGGTACAGGATCTTGCCATATCAGTTCTTCCTGAGGGACATCAGGACCTTGATAACGAATTTTTGGGCCCATATCACGATGAAGTAACTTGTACCAAGCCTTTGCAAAAGCATCAGCCAACTCCTCTGGATTTTGATGATAGCGTTTAGATATAACTTTGTAAGAAGGGTCCTTGATCATTGCCATATCAGCAGTGGTCATCATTGGAGTTACCTTAAGGCTAGAATCGTCAACCTCAGGGGCCATATCAGACTCAGAAATATCAACTGGATGCCAGATATTTGCTCCAGCAGGACTTTTTGTAAGAGCCCAATCATATTTAAACAACAGGTCAAAATATCCATTATCCCATTGAGTTGGATTTGCTGTCCAAGGACCTTCTATTCCACTTGTAATTGCATCACGACCAACACCTGAAGCGTAACTATTTTTCCAACCAAAGCCCATTTGTTCGATTGGGCTTCCTTCAGGTTCTGCGCCTACATGCTTTGGATCACCCGCACCATGTGCTTTTCCAAATGTATGTCCACCTGCGACTAAAGCTACTGTTTCTTCATCATTCATTGCCATTCTGCCAAATGTCTCACGAATATCCTGAGCACTTAATAGTGGGTCAGGATTTCCGTTTGGCCCTTCTGGATTAACATATATAAGACCCATTTGTACTGCTGCTAATGGGTTCTCCAACGACTGCCGAGTGTCTTGATATCGGTTATCTGCCAACCAATCAGTTTCGACTCCCCAGTATATATCTTCTTCAGGATGCCAGATATCTTCACGTCCACCACCAAATCCAAAAACTTTTCCACCCATAGATTCAATAGCAATATTTCCTGTCAGAATTAATAAGTCTGCCCAAGAAATTTTATTGCCATATTTCTGTTTAATAGGCCAAAGCAAACGACGCGCTTTATCAAGATTACCATTGTCAGGCCATGAATTCAGTGGTGCAAATCGCTGAGCACCAGTACCGCCGCCACCTCTACCATCACCCGTACGATATGTACCTGCTGCGTGCCATGTCATTCGAATAAAAAATGGACCATAATGTCCATAATCAGCTGGCCACCAATCTTGTGAATCTGTCATTAAAGAATGAAGGTCTTTTTTCAGCGCATGATAATCTAACTGTTCAAAAGCTTCACTATAATTGAAATCAGAATCCATTGGATTTGATTTTTGATCATGTTGTCGCAAAATATTAAGGTTTAATTGGTTTGGCCACCAATCTTGATTAGTAGTACCTGTATTGTTTGTAGTGTTTCCGCCATGCATAACGGGGCAAAGTTCTACGTTGTCTTTCATAATTTTCTCCTGTTTCTAGCTTCAAAGTGTGAAAATAAATTTTAAATTTCAAAAAATTCTATGTCTGAATTGGCACTATGTCGATTATGCGACAAACCCGATTCATTATTTATATAATTTACCATACCACAAACATAAGTTAAACTTGTATTTTTTAATTATGATGATAAGAAAAACTTATGAAGACTATAACATTAAAACAAATGCAATATTTTGAGGCATTGGTAAAAACCCGTCACTTTAGTCGTGCCGCAGATTTATGCGCAATATCTCAACCTGCTCTATCGATGCAAATAAAAAAGCTTGAAGCATTCCTTGATATGCCTTTGGTTGAAAAAACATCTAAGCCATTAAGATTAACACCATTTGGAGAAGATTTTGCAATTAAAATAGGCGCAATTTTGCAAAATGTTCGTGACCTTGGTGATATGGCAAAAGTATCAAAATTAAAACCTCAAGGCTCTATTAAACTTGGAGTAATCCCTACTATTGCACCATATCTTTTTCCCCAACTAATACATCAGGTAACCAAAGCCTTTCCTAGTGTAAATCTAAAGTTGAGAGAAACAATCACAACAAACTTAATTGATGAAGTATTAGAGGGTAGATTAGACGCCGCAATATTAGCCTTGCCTGTTTCAGAACCACGACTAACTGAAAAGTCTTTGTTTGAGGAGGAGTTTGTCTTGGTTCGCCCAATCTCTGACAATGGAAAACCCATTCCAAACCCAGATACTTTGCATGAAATGCATCTATTACTACTTGAAGAAGGTCATTGTTTTCGCGATCAAGCCTTATCCTTTTGCAATATTTCAAAAAAACAAACCCGCGAATTAATGGATGCAAGCTCTCTTTCAACATTAGTACAAATGGTTGCTGCCGGCATCGGTATAACACTTATTCCACAGATGGCTGCATCCTTGGAATCACGATCCGCATCAGTTGAAATGCTTCGATTTGAAATAAATCCTCCAAAGAGATCAGTCGGTATGATTTGGCGAAAAAATACACCCTTAGAGGCACATTTAGAAAAGATTGCAAAAATTTTAACAAAAAAAACAATATAAAAGTTTAATAAAAAAAATTAACCTGTTTTTGCTGGCCATTATTATTAATGAAAGCTAAAAAATAATATGACAATGATTTCTGATAAAATTGCCGAACACAAAGGTAGAGAGCACCACATAAGTCCTATTGCTGAATTTATAAAACAAATTATTTATGGTGGTAATGATGGAATAGTAACTACGTTTGCTGTTGTTGCAGGTTTTGCTGGCGCAGGAGCCAGTGGAATCGCAGAAATTGGTGGAATTGCTGTGTTATTGTTTGGATTAGCTAATTTATTTGCAGACGGTGCGGCAATGGGATTAGGTGAATTCTTATCGGCTCGCTCTGAACAAGACCTATATCATACTGTGCGAGAAAAAGAACTTTATGAAATAGAAAATAATCCAGAAATGGAACGCCTTGAAGCAATTGAAATGTTACAGGATCGCGGATTCTCTCTAAATCACGCTGAAGAAATGACTAATATTTTGGAAAACTATCCTAACCATTATGCCGATTTTATGATGGCATATGAAATACAAATGGCTGATCCAAATGGAGAAAACCCAATCCTCAATGGCTTAGCCACATTTGTTTCTTTTATTTGCTTTGGTATAATACCTTTATTACCATACTTTTTATTAGAGGCAAATAACTTCACATTTCAAATATCTGTTTTTGCTACATTTTTTGCCTTAACTGCATTGGGACTTTTACGATATCTTGTTGTTAGACAAAACATCTTAAGAAGCGTGGGAGAGACGATATTAGTTGGTGGAGTGTGTGCAATAGTTGCTTATATAGTTGGACTTGCCTTCTCCTGAAAATATTAGCTAAATTTAAATTTAGTACTTAAAATAGTATGTTTTAGATAATCAAAACGTTAGTCTTCAATGACTTTTTTATTGAACATCAAGGCTCTAAATTTACTAATTTATTTGGATAAATTAAAATTATATATGAATTGCTTTATCATAAGCGTCTAACACACTTTCATGCATCATTTCTGACAACGTTGGGTGTGGGAATACAGTATTCATCAAATCTTGCTCAGTTGTTTCTAGTTGCCTTGAAACCACATAGCCATGAATCATTTCAGTTACTTCAGCTCCCACCATATGAGCACCAAGTAATTCACCAGTTTTAGCATCAAATATAGTTTTCACTAATCCTTCAGATTCACCGAGAGCGATCGCTTTTCCATTTCCAACGAAAGGAAAACGACCAACTTTTATGTCATATCCTTTTTCTCTTGCAACAGCTTCAGTATAACCAACAGACGCTATTTGAGGGTAACAATATGTGCATCCAGCAATACTTTCAGGTTTTATTGAATGTGGGTTTTTACCAGCGATTAACTCTGCAACCATAACGCCTTCATGAGATGCTTTATGCGCCAACCAAGGAGGAGCTGTCAAATCACCAATTGCATAAACACCCTCTACATTTGTTCTGCAAAATTTATCTGTTAATACGTGACCTCGCTCTTCTTTGATTTTTAAAGTTTCTAAACCAATGTTTTCAATATTTCCAACAATGCCAACTGCAGAAATAACTGTATCAAACTCATGCTTTTCTAATACTTGATCTATTTCAATATGTGCTATCACTTTTTCTTTTTGACGGTCTAATTTCTTTACATTTGCTTTTTCAATAATCTTCATTCCTTGATTAATAAAAGACTTTTTTGCAAATGCTGAAATTTCTTCATCTTCAACTGGTAAGATATGATCCATAACTTCTACCACTGTGGTATCTGCACCCAATGTATTATAAAAACTTGCAAACTCTATTCCAATTGCTCCTGAACCTATTATTAATAACTTTTTTGGCATCCTTCGAGGAGTTAGAGCAGCTTTGTAAGTCCATACCAAATCACCATCAGCCTCTAAGCCAGGAAGCTCTCTTGCTCTAGCGCCAGTTGCTAATATTATATTTTTACCTTGAAGTGTTTCAGATCCATTCACAGTTTGAATACTAACAGTATTTTTTGATGCAATGGATGCATCTCCCATAAATGTATCAACTTTGTTTTTTTTCAGTAAATGACCTATTCCCGCATTTAACTTCGAAGCAACACCTCTTGAGCGTTTAACAACTGCTTCTAAATCATAATTAATATTATCTGCAGATAGTCCAAACTCTCCTGCTCTATTCATAAGATGAAATATTTCAGATGAACGGAGCATGGCTTTTGTTGGAATGCACCCCCAATTGAGACAAATTCCACCCATGTGCTCTCGTTCTACAATGGCAACCCTTAGGCCTAATTGTGCACCTCTAATAGCAGCAACATAACCACCAGGACCCGCACCAATTACAATCATATCATATACAATCGCCATGTTAACTCCAATAATTGTTTAATATTAAACTATTTATATAATGCATGATTGGTAAACAATATACAAGTATCACATTGATAAATTTTAGGTTTAAAAATATTGCTTATAATCTCAAATTTACTTTAATTATTTTCATTATTGGATTGATCTTCTTCCTCTAAGGCTAATTCAATAGCATACTCTTGAGCAAATTCCATAGCGATTGGCGTAGAGGCCGGCGTAACTGGTGCATAAGTGCTTGTCTCTTCTACTGACATACTTGATGTTTGCGTCATCCGGTATAACGCATATCCAGCCATAATCGTCATAACCACTCCAATAAACAAGAAATAACTTTCTGCTCCATAAGCATTTAACAACCAACCAACAATACTAGGGCCAAATATAGCACCAACTCCTGTTAGAAATATCAAACCTCCCGATGCAGAAGCCATATCATCATGATCAAGGTAGTCATTAGCATATGCAATATAAAGTGAATAAAGAGGGTTAGACACTCCTCCAATTACAAAAGCAACAATTAATAACCATAAGAAATTATCAGATAAGTTAGCAGAAAAGCTAAAGATCGCTCCAAGAGTACAAACAATAAAAATTAGTACACGACGATCCATTCTATCAGAAATCCATCCAATTGGGTATTGAAGTATCATGCCACCAAAATATATAGCAGCTACAAATAATGAAATGTCTTTTACTGTTAAACCTCTTTCAGTGCCATATACAGACGCCATTCCAAATAAAGCAGCAAAAATTGCTCCAAGAAAGAACTGGCCAACAACACTAAGTGGGGAAATATTCCAAAGTTGTGAAAGAGACATTCTTTTAGAAGTTTGGAATTGTGGAGCCGGACTTACAGAAAGTAATATTGGCGCAAATGAAAGAGACACTACCACAGAAATAATAATAAATAATAAATATCCAGAAGGATCTGCAAAATTTAGCACAGCTTGAGCTAAAACTATGCCCATCATTTGAACAATCAAATATGCAGATAATGTTTGCCCACGAGTTTCATTTGATGAAGAGTCATTAAGCCAGCTTTCTGCAACAACATAAATTCCCGAAAAACAGAACCCCACGATTACCCTTAAAATAAACCAAAAATAAGGATTGGTCCAAGCAGCATATAAAATCAAACATGCAGATACTAACGAGCCAAGTGCTGCAAATACTCTAACATGTCCTACTCTTCTTATCATATTGGGCGTTAGCTGAGATCCAAAAAGAAAACCTACAAAATAACCAGTCATTACCCATGACATCGTTTGAGGTGACATACCCTCAATAGCTCCCCTTATACCCAGAAGAGTTCCTTGAAGACCATTGCCTAACATTAATAAGAACATGCCAAACAGAAGCGCCCAAGAATTTTTGACAACAAATAGCATCAGATTTTCCATAATATTTTGTAAAGAATAACAGAATCACATTTAAGTAATTTGTATATTTGCGACGCTTATAAAGTCGTTTATATTTTATGGAAGCAGTAAAGAAGCATCACCGTAAGAAAAAAACCGATATTGTTTATTTATAGCATGAGAATATACGTTTTTTAATCTTTCAGTACCTATTAATGCACTTGCTAACATTAGCAAAGTTGATTTTGGAAGATGAAAATTTGTTATTAAACCATCAGCAATATTAAATTTAAACCCTGGAGTAATAAAAATATCAGTATACCCTGACCACGCTTTAATTGCACCTGATTTAGAAGCTGTTTCTATTAATCTTAATGCAGTGGTACCAACTGGAATAACTCTACCTCCTGCTAATTTTGTTTTATTAATCTCATTTGCCGCATGTTCATTCACTTCACCCCATTCTGAATGCATTTTATGATCAGATATATTTTCCACCTTAACAGGCAAAAAAGTTCCTGCGCCTACGTGTAAAGTTACTTTAGTGATTGATATACCAAAATTATTTAAATCATTTAATAAAGCACTGTCAAAATGAAGAGATGCTGTTGGTGCGGCAACTGATCCAGAATTTCTAGCAAATACTGTTTGGTAGTCTTCATTATCGAGCTCATCAGGTGATCTTTGCGATGCAATATATGGTGGCAAAGGCATCTCCCCTAAAGCTTTTAATTTTTTATCAAATGCTTCTTCAATTAGATTAAATTTCAGAACTAATCCATTTGGAGACTTATCTAAAACGGTAGCTTTTAATTCTTCATCAAAGTAAACTTCTTCACCAATATTTATTCGTTTTGCAGGTTTTGCCAAAGCTAACCAATGACCATCTTTATTTATTGATAATAGATTAATGCCAACATTCGCAATTGTTTTACCATTATCTGAATAACGAATTCTTTGACCATTTAATTTTGCAGGAATTACTTTGGTGTCATTTAATACAAGCCTATCACCTTTTCTTAAGTATTTAATTAAGTTTGAGAATTGATCGTCAATGATATTATTATTAGTTGATACTAATAGCTTTGAAGAGCTTCGAGGATGCACAGGTCTCAAAGCTATAAATTCATTTGGTAATTCGAAGTCAAAATCTGATAGTTTCATTACTTTTACATAATTGTTTGACTTTATTATGCAATAGCTACTTGGATGGAGCAGGAATATCTGTTCGGAATATTTTCCTAAACCCACCTGGTGTTAAAATTGATAAGGGTTTTACTTCGACTTTAGGTGAGCTAGTTGGACCTTTCATTGTATAAACAAAGCTAAATAATCCTTCACCTTTTTGTTCACCAAAAAGTTTACCAGCTAATCGTTCAAAAACTCCATTTATTGCATAGACTGGAGTAACCACTCCATCGAAATTTATTGATTTTTTTTGCTTATCATACCAGCCCGTTATACTCATTCCCATAGAAAGTCCTACCATGCTTACATCACGCAATTGAATGCCATCAGGAGTTACATTTAGCCATCCTTTTGCTTGGTCAAACTGAATGCCTTCATTTTCTAATTTGTCGACTAAGCCAACCAAACTCAAACTATCCAAAAGTAAGGCCAATGGGCTTGAATGCATCATACGGAACTTATTTGTTATAAAACGTCCTGTATAATAGCCATCTTTTTCATTTGGGGTTAAAACAAGATTTATTTTACCACCTCGAATGTTTTTTAATATACCAGCAGATCTCAATACATGCCCCGCATCATCACCATTTAATGATATAATGGTTCCAAATTCACCTTTTGATAAATTGCCATAAATTTCAGCACCACCATTTATTTGAGCTCTAAAACTTCCTAGGTCTTTTTTACTATAATCAATTTCAGATATGAAATTAGTAAACTCTATTCCATCAGATATTCTCAAAGAATCTAACGCCACTTTAAGAATACCTACTTCTGTATTATCATTTTTACCAAATACTAGTTGTCTAAAATCAACATTTCCACCTTGTAATTCCATTACATGTGCATCTTCAGATTTGCTTAAAGTTATTGATGTTGAAAACCAATCTGCAACTTTGATAATTGGGAAAACTGCTGATTTGAAGCGCCCATCATTTTCAAAGTTAATTTTTCCACTTGCACTTAAATCATCAACTAAAATCTTAATCTCATCAACATCAACTGGTGTTGATAAAGTACCCCGAACAATTAAGCTTCCATCTTTTATGTTTTTATTACTCCAACCAAGAGAATTAACATTTAATTCAGCACCTTTAAGTTTACTATTTATAACAAACTTATTTGGATTTTTTGGGTTTAAATCTATTTTCAAATCAGCGGCAGCGCTTCCAAGAAACATATTTTGTGGTAGTTTAATGTTAAAAATATCAAAACTATTTTGATCAATATTAAATTTAGCATTCAAAGTGCTTACTCTTTCAGTATTATTTTTTAGATTTTGATTCCATGAAAAAGAAACAGGTAAATCATCAACTTTACTTTTTCCAAAAATAGATAATTTTTTATCTGAAACTCTTAATGAAAGATTTTTTGCTTCAACAATACGATTTTTAATAACATTTTTACTTTTGATTTCAGAAAGAACACCTTCAGCTTCAAACTCAACCTGATTTTGTGTGACACCTTTGACAAGTGGCCATTCCATCCAACCTTCCATTTCAACTTGACCCTGAACAACATCAGTTTTAAATCCAGCTTTCTTTAAATATTTAAATTTTTCAGAATCCAATAATTCAAAAAATGACTTTAAATTGCCATTTGAGTAAAGTTTCAATTGCCCAACAGATGGTACTACTTTTGTATCTGCAATATGAAATATACTTCCAGATATATCAGTAAAAAGTCCAGGTGATGTTTCAAAAATCCCGTTATTTAGATTAAACGTAATTTGATTAGTACTTAAACTTCCATCCCCAGAAATATTTATTAAAGGAACAACTGATTTTATTACATTAATATTAGCATCATCAAAATTGAATCTAAAGTCTAGCTCATTTTTTCCATTAGACCTTAATATATTACCTTTAATATTAGAAAATGTCGCCTTATTAAAATTATCAATAACCCATTTTCTAGCTTTGATTTTGTAATTTATTGGCCAAAGATTTTTAATATTATTTTGATTAATTTTATCGATTTTTATATTGAAATTACTATCCCAAAAATTTTCTTTTGCAGCCAAATTTCCAACAATATGTAAATTTGCTTCATCAATTTTGATATTGCTGCTTATTATATTTAATAAAAAAGGTTCAAAATTTGTGTTAATTTTAGCTGCACCTGAATTTAAAAAAATAATTTCATTTTCAAAAATATCAGGTCTATTAATTTTTATATCTTTTATATTTAAATCAGTATTTGAGCCAATTATGTTAAAATATTGATCCCTTATTAAAATATTCTTAGCAGAACCAATTGCTGAAATTTGCTTTGATTTAAATTCAAAACTAGAGAAATCTATAATATCAGAAGTTAAATCATATTCAAAATATGATTTTGCATATGTAAATTTAGAAGAAGAATATCTAGGAGTAGCTCGCAATTGGCCTGGCCCTAATTCAATCATACCATCCATATCTAATATCTTAGCATTTAGATCAAATGAAGTTATTATTGAGGCATTAACATTTGTTTCAATATTACGTAACCAGTCTAGTGCTGGTATTTGATCAGCTAAAGTAATTGGATCAGCATTTTCTATCTTCAATGAGGTATTAAATACGTCATTATCAATAATATGATTTCCAGAAATTTTAAATACTGATTTATTTTTTTTATCATCAATTAAAACAAATGAACTTGATAATGATAAGTCCCGCATATCTTTAAATATATTTAAACTACCATTTTCAAATAAATAACTATTTTTTGATTTATCGTCTTGATAATTGATTATGATATTATTTGCAGAAATTTTATCAATAGAGCCTAGTATTGGTAAATTTAAAAAAGAATTTGTTGAAATATCAATTTGCTTAAAAAAATCGTTATTATTAGCAACGTTATTTTTTGTCGAAGCAATATTAAATTTACCAGACATATCACGTCTAATAAAAAGTTGTGCGTTATCTATTGATAAATTACCTTTTTTTGATCCATATAAAAAATCTAAGTTCACGGATACATGCGGAAACTTGTATGAACTGACACTATTTTTATCATCTATTTGTACATCTAGAAAAACAAATTTTGGAGAAAATAATTTATCACCTTTTGATATCCCTCCTTTTCCTAAACTAATTTCAAATTTTACAAATTGTTGCTCAAGATTTCTTTCTACAAAACCTTTTAAAATTGGAACTTCAATGAAACTAGCGTCTTCGTCAAAAAATATATAGGATAAAAATAATGTCGGTATAACAAAAATTACTAAAATTATACTATAAATAAACCACCGAAAAAACTTAGTGATTAATTGAAAAGTAAAAGTACTTTTTTTTTGATTTTTTTGATCAATATCAACCAATACATTTCCCCGTAGTGCTATCTTACATAAACCTTGAGCTCATATTCTAATAACTATACCTTACTTTTATAGAAGGCTAGCAAATTGGAATACTTATGCCAATTATTGAAAAAAATATACATAATTTAAAGTTTCAAAATAACGAAGATGAAATATTATCTTTTTCAAAATTTCTAGGTAAATATTTAATTTTATATTTCTACCCAAGAGACAACACTTCTGGATGTACAAAAGAAGCTAAAGATTTTAGCAATCTAAAATTAGAGTTTGATAGCTTAAATACTATTGTTATTGGAATTTCTTCAGATACATATGAATCACATAACAAATTTATTTCTAAACATGATCTTAAAATAGAATTAATTTCTGATATTGATAATAATCTTTGCCAATATTTTGGAGTTTGGGTGGAAAAAAATATGTATGGAAAAAAGTTTATGGGAATCGAAAGATCTACATTTCTAATTGATCCATCTGGAATAATCATAAAAGAATGGCGAAAAGTTAAAGTAATAAGCCACGCTGAAGAATTACTTAATTATCTCAGAAAGATAAAAAAATGATGACATTGAGCCAAATGGCAGTAGACATCTTAACAACATCTGACCCCCACCAAAAAGTATTAAAATCACACGAATATTCTGAGAAGTGGTTTAATTCTAAAGTCAAAAACGAATTAATTAAAATTGGAAGTGCCATCCCACCAAAGCAACCTTCACGATCAATAAAGCCAGTTCTTTTATCACCACGTGATATGCCTAAACGAAAAACAGGCAATGAAAAAGGTCGTATAGCACTTATTCATGCAATTGCGCACATTGAATTAAATGCCGTTGATTTACATTGGGACATTATAGCACGATTCTCTCACATAAAAATGCCAAATGGCTTTTATGATGACTGGGTTAAAGCCGCTCAAGAAGAAAGTAAACATTTTAGTTTATTATGTAATCGTTTAGAATCTATGGGTTCATTTTATGGAGAACTACCAGCTCACGCCGGTATGTGGAGTTCAGCTGAGGAAACATCTGAAGATTTTTTAGGTAGACTAGCAATAGTACCAATGGTTCTTGAGGCCAGAGGTTTAGATGTAACGCCTGGAATGATTAAACTATTTAAAAATATAAATGACATGGAGACTGTTAACACTTTAGAAACAATTTATTCTGAAGAAGTAGGTCATGTAGCATTTGGTTCCAAATGGTTTCATTTCTTATGTGGTAGACATGATAAGGACCCAAAAAAAATGTTTCATGAATTAGTAGAAAAATATTTCAAAAGCAATTTAAAGCCACCTTTTAATGATGAAAAAAGAGCTGAAGCGGGAATACCTTTGGACTTTTATTGGCCAATTGCAGTTGGCTAGAGTAAAAATTGGCAATTTTCTGCTTATTTCAGACTTTTAAAAAACTAAACCTAATCAATTTATGAAAACCATTGAGTAAAAGCATAATAAAACTTAATGAAGTATAAATAGTTATTACAAAACTGGAAAAATTAAAATGGCAATAAACCTTGTTAAAATAAACAGTTTATTGAGCAAACATATTCCTGAACAAAGGATTTATTTGCGCTCAGACAAAACCGCTAGGTATGTTCGGTTGTCTCCAGTGATTCAAACAGTTGCTGGTACTACATTTGCAATATCATTTTGTTGGGTGGTTGTTGCTACCGTTATGCTTGCAGTTCAAGCAATATCTGCGAAAACAGAAAAAGAACAAGCTGGTGTCTTACAACAAGCTTACGAGAAGCGCCTTGAACAGTTATCCAATGAACGAAATAAAAGGTCGTTAGAAGCGCAAACTTCTCTTGAAAGATTTTATATCGCATTAGATCAAGTTTCTTTACAACAATCTGAGCTTCTCGAACTTGAAGAACAGCGTCGAGAACTTGGTAAAGGATTAAATATAATGCAGCAAAAGCTGCAAGATGCTATAAAATCTCGAGATGTTGCAATCGCAAGAGCTAATAATTTACAAAATAAATTTAAAACAGTTTCAAATGAAATTAACTCTGAATTTGGAAAATCTAATGATAACAAAGATACACTCGTTTTTTTATCTGATGCATTAAAAAAGACTTCTAATGACCGCGATAAGCTTTTTAGCAACACAAAGAAAATGGAAGAACAAGTGGAAATACTTGAACTAGACTCTGCATTACTTCAAGAACGTGGTAACCAAATATTTAATAGACTTGAAGAAGCAGTAGATATAGCCCTAGCTCCTCTTTCAAAAATATTGAATCAAAAAGGCATTAATACAAAGTCATTGGTAAATGAAGTAAGAAGAGGCTATTCTGGAGCTGGTGGTCCCATTACTCCGATTGAAACTTCATCAGAAAGCGTCTTGCACGATCATATGTCCAAACGAGCATCAAGTTTGTTTCGTGAACTTGATGAGGTCAACTTAATGAAGCTAGCAGTTTCAAGAGTTCCGTTGGGACATCCAGTTGCTGGGTCTCATAGATATACAAGCGGGTTTGGCTATCGAAAAGATCCCGTAAATGGTAAGCGGCGCATGCATAATGGTACTGATTTAGCTGCGCCATTGGGTACGAAAATAGTTGCCTCTGGCGATGGTGTTGTTATATTCGCAGGAAATAACGGTGGTTATGGCCGTTTAATCAAAATTCGACATAGTCAAGGTTTCATCAGTTATTACGCTCATCTACATAAAATAAATGTAAAAGTAGGTCAAAAAGTTTTGCGTGGTGATAAAATTGGGACTATGGGGAACTCGGGTAGAAGCACTGGAGTGCATCTACATTATGAAATAAGACTTGGCGGAAAGCCAATTAACGCAATAAACTACATGAAGGCTACAAAAAATGTTTTCTAAAAAACCTGAACCACAAAAAACATCAACTATGGGTAATAGCAATCCATTAAAACCAGCTAGTCCGCCCACATCAACCACACCAATGAGTGCTAATCCAGCATCATTGAAAGCTAAACCACCTGCATCAACATTGTCTACAGATTTGCATATAAAAGGTAATGTAAAAACTACTGGAGATATTCAAATATCAGGCACTGTGGATGGCGATATTCGCGCTCATTTACTAACTGTTGGTGAAGGCTCAACTGTTAAAGGCGAAATTGTCGCTGATGATATAGTTGTTCATGGTAGAGTAGTTGGAAGAGTAAGAGGCCTTAAAGTGCGTTTAACTGCGACTGCACGTGTTGAAGGTGATATAATTCATAAAACCATTGCAATCGAAAGTGGTGCACACTTTGAGGGATCAGTTACAAGGCAAGATGATCCTTTAAATTCTAGTTCATCAAAAATTAAAGCACCAATAAAAACATCTGAATAATTTAATAGGTATTGCTTTTCAAATTTTATAATTAGCAATACCGATAAAATTTATATTATTAACTATCAGATTGAGCTTCAGCACGTGTCTTCCCAGCTACATCAAGTGCTAATGTAGCTGCCATAAACATATCAAGGTCACCATTTAATACACCCTGACTATCTGATGTTTCAACATTCGTCCTGAGGTCTTTTACCATTTGATAGGGATGTAATACATAAGACCTTATTTGATTACCCCATCCAGCATCGCCCTTATTGTCGTGTGCTTCTTGAATACCTTCTGTTCTTTTACGCATTTCCAATTCATATAAACGAGATTTTAAAGCTGCCATACAATTAGCTCTATTTTGGTGTTGGGATTTTTCTGAGCTTTGAACAACAATATTAGTAGGTATATGGGTAATTCTAACGGCTGAATCAGTTGTATTAACATGCTGCCCTCCTGCCCCTGATGACCTATATGTATCAACACGTATTTCTGATGGATTAATATCAATATCGATATTATCATCAACTACTGGATAAACCCATACAGACGAAAAGGAAGTATGGCGCTTTGCATTACTATCAAATGGCGAAATTCTTACTAAACGATGAACACCACTTTCAGATTTCATCCAACCATAAGCATTATGGCCTTTTATTTGATACGTAACAGATTTTATTCCTGCTTCATCGCCAACACTTTCTTCCATTCTATCTACTTGATAGCCTTTTTGCTCAGCCCACCTAACATACATTCGTGCAAGCATATTCGCCCAATCACAACTCTCTGTCCCACCTGCTCCAGCATTTATTTGTAAAAATGTATCATTTGAATCAACTTCACCATTCAATAATGCTTCTAATTCTTGTCTTGCAGATTCTTTTTGAATAATCAAAATACCATTTTCAGCTTCTTTGATTATTTCATGATCTTCTTCAATTTCACCAAGTTCAATTAATTCTATATTATCTTGCAAATTAGATAATAATTCTTTGAAATTTGATATTGAATCAGAAAGCATTTGTCTTTCACGCATAAGTTTTTGTGCTTTTTCAGGATTATTCCATAAATCAGGATTTTCTGACATAGCATCAAATTCTTCCATTCTATGTTCAGCAGTTTCCCAATCCATGCGTTGTTTAAGTAATTCTAAAGATTTATGGATTTCACTTATTATATTTTCAATTTCTGCGCGCATTAATTTACCTTAAATTATCAATTATAATTTCTTATAATAAGTTATCAGTACAGGCCACCACTTGATAAACTTCCAAAATTAATTTTATTTGGTTGTTTCTTTTTATCTATGTAGTGCCTTATCCAATTGTCACCTGTAGTCATACCTAAATCATCTGAAAACTCAGTAAATATCTCCTCATCAGCAATAACAGAAAAACCACCATCTATTACAGTAATTAAACCATCCAGTACTGGATCATCACCTATTCTAAATAATTCAGATGTAACATTTGATCCAGGTATATTATTAGGATTTCTTCCTGTTCCACCATCAGTCAGCAAAGCACCAGTATTTCTATCAAACTTAGCAAAGTATGTATTCGGGGGTTGGCTAAAACTTCCTGCCCCGTATTTTTTTATAGCTTCAATCATAAATTTCTTAAATACAGGCCCACACATTCCACCGCCCGACGCACCCTTTCGCAAAGGTTTTGGTGTATCAAATCCAATATAGCATCCAGCTACTATATTTCGGGTAAAACCTACGAACCAAACATCCTTGGCATCATTTGTTGTTCCAGTTTTTCCTGCGATTTCAATACCATCAATTGCAACAGATCTTGCAGTTCCTCTTTCAACTACACCACGCATCATTGATTGTAATCTAAATGCAGTTAAAGGATCTAATACTCGTTCACGATTACTATTTATGAATGGTGATTTACCCATTTCGAGTATATTTTTTTCACAATTAGTACATACACGTTTATCATGTTTATAAATTGTTCGACCAAATCTATCTTGTACTCTATCAACCATTGTTGGGACAACACGCTCGCCACCGTTTGCGAACATTGCATAAGAAGATACCATTTTATATAAAGTTGTTTCTTGAGCTCCAAGCGATGCTGCCAATAATTTCTGCATTTTATTGTAAACACCAAATCTTTCAGCATAACCGCTTATAACTTCCATTCCGACATCTTGTGCTAGCCTAATTGTCATTAAATTACGAGATTGCTCTATACCTATTCGTAGTGGAGCGGGTCCATAAAATTTATTAGATGAATTTTTAGGGCTCCATAAGCCTTGAGGAGTATCAATTTCTATTGGAGCATCTATGATTAGAGAAGCAGGGCTATAGCCAACATCCAATGCTGCTGCATAAACAAACGGCTTAAAAGATGATCCTGGCTGTCGATTTGCTTGAGTTGCTCGATTAAATACAGAATGTTGATAAGAAAAACCTCCCTGCAAAGCCAATACTCTGCCAGTTTCTGTATCCATTGCAACAAAGCCACCTTGAATTTTGGGTATTTGCCTCAATGTCCACTTGATTGTATTTGTATCGTTATCATATAAAGGCTTTACAAATACTATATCTCCGAGCGACCACATATCCTTCGCAGAATTAATTGATATGCGTTTTCCGTTATCAAAAACTCTATTTTTAGCCCAAGTCATTTCATTTTTTAAATCTAAATATTGATTTTTATTTTCCGGAAAACCTTCAATTTTAATTTTTGCAACATATTTTGAAACATCATATATTATTGCTAAATGCCAACCATTTATATCACGTGGTAAATTTTTCTTTTTGAGAACTTTACGCCAAGTATCTTCTTGAAGATGTTTTTTTTCAATTGTATCTACTGGACCACGCCAAGGACTATATTTTCGATCATATTCCTCTAAGCCATTACGAAGTGCTTTAGCAGCATCTGACTGTAATTTAAGATCCATTGTTGCACTAACCGCTAAACCTCCTGTAAAAAACTCTTCTTCGCCAAAGCTTAAAGATAGTTGCCTTCGAATTTCATCAGTAAAATATGTTCTTGGAGCTCTGGAAGCTCGCTTTGAAGCCAATTGCCCACCTTGAACTGTGATTAATTCTTTAGATTTAGCGATTAATGCCTCATCTTCAGATACGTAACCATTTTCTTCCATTTCTCGTATAACAAAGTTTCTTCTTGCTATAGCTCTATCTTTTTGCCGCACTGGATGATAGTTACTTGGTGCCTTTGGTAATGAAGCCAAATATGCGGCCTCTTCTAAAGTCAATTCATCTAAAGCTTTGCTAAAATAAGTATCAGCCGCTGATGCTATACCATATGAGTTTTGACCAAGAAAAATTTCATTCAAGTATAATTCTAATATTTTTTCTTTTGACATCGATTTCTCAATTCGAGTAGCCAATATAATTTCTTTTATTTTTCTATCTATGGATCTAGATCTGGTAAGTAAAAAGTTTTTCATTACTTGTTGCGTAATTGTAGATGCACCTCGTAATTCCTTTCCGTTAGCAGCATCAAAAATTGCTTTTGCAATTCCAGCAGGATCATAACCTATATGGTTATAAAAATTCTTATCTTCTGCTGATATAAAAGCATTTTTTACAATATCAGGTATTTCATCTGCAGATATAAAAAGCCGCCGTTGTTGAGCAAACTCATCAATAACCTTACCATCTCTTGAATAAACACGGCTAATAGTTGCAGGTTGATAATTAGATAATTGCTCATAATCAGGAAGATCACTACCATAAGCATAAAATACGGCGGTCAAAATTATTGCAAATAAAGCACAACCTAATGTTAATAATGCAAAAATAGAACCAAAAAACGAAAAAATAAAACGTAACAAGCTATAATTTCCTAATTATCTATAATAAATTTTTCGTTTTTTTATTTGTATTTATCAAAACCATTTATGTAATTTAATAACAAATATAAACTAAATGCTTAAGTGTTAAATTAAATGATTATAAATTAAACTACATTTTACAATAACATATATATATTTTTACAATAAATAATATTTGAACAATTATCTATACATTAAATACGCATTGTAATTAATTTTTTTGCAAACTAAAAAAGAAATATATGATTTAATTATCATTTCGAGATTCGTTAGAAGCATTTTATGAGACAGGTTATGGAAAAACCTAACCAAAGTCCTCCTCTAAAGCTCTAACAGGCCATTTGGCCAATAGAACAGCTTTATTGCACCCTTTGTGCAAGACTAGCCTTATTAGTGATCAAAATAAGATCACAGGAGAAACCCGCGATGAAACGCGTGTGCAATAAATATATTGGATTTGATTGGCTAATTGCCTCTTTCAAAAATATTCATACGTGTATTTCCGCCTTAACTATTCAATCAAATAGACAATCAGCCTTTAACAAAGGAAGTTCCTCTTTGATTGACGAAAGAATATTATGCCAAAGAAAATGCTTATCGATGCTACACATGCTGAAGAGACACGAGTGGTTGTCGTTGAAGGAAATAAAGTTGATGAATTTGACTTTGAAAGTTTAAATAAACGCCAACTTTCAGGGAATATATATTTAGCAAAAGTTACCCGTGTTGAGCCATCTCTACAAGCAGCGTTTGTTGATTATGGTGGTAATAGACACGGCTTTTTATCATTTGCCGAAATTCATCCTGATTACTATCAAATCCCAGTAGCTGACCGTGAAGCTTTAATAGCTGAAGAAGAGGCTTATGCAAAATCTCTTGAAGAAGAGGCAAGTATAGCTCAACAAAAAAAATCTAGAGTTAGAAAACGAAAAACAAAAGTCATAGCTGAAGAAGCTAACAATGATGAAATTTTAACATCAAAAATCATTGATAATAGCAATACAAATACTTCTATAGAAGAGCAAACAGCTGAAACAAGCGCAGAGATAAATTCTGATCTGACTGAAGATATAGATGAAAGTAACATAAATAATGATAAAAGCTTAGATATTCATACAGATGAAGACATTGAAGCAAATACAGAAGATGCTAGAGCTGAAGATGATATAATCGATGATGGCATAGAGTCAGTAGCAAATGAAGATATTGAAGAGGAAGTTCGCCCAAGAAAACCTCGCCCACGAAGATATAAAATACAAGAAGTAATTAAAGTACGCCAGATACTTTTAATTCAAGTTGTAAAAGAAGAACGTGGAAATAAAGGTGCGGCATTAACAACATACTTATCATTAGCTGGGCGTTATTGTGTATTAATGCCAAATACAGCTCGAGGAGGCGGAATATCTCGTAAAATTACGAACGTACAAGATCGGAAGAAAATAAAAGAGATTACAAGCGAATTAGATGTTCCAAAAGGCGCTGGTTTAATTGTAAGAACCGCAGGCGCTAAAAGAAATAGAGATGATATTCTTAGAGATTATGAATATCTAATGCGCCAATGGACACAAATAAGAGATGTCACACTAGAAAGTATAGCCCCTACTCAAATTTATGCAGAAGGTGATATAATTAAAAGATCAATTCGCGATTTATATAATAATGATATTGATGAAATCATAGTTGATGGGGAACGTGGCTTTGAGGCAGCAAAAGCTTATATGACTATGTTAATGCCATCTCATGTAAAGCGTGTAAAACAATATAAAAATAAAATGCCTCTTTATGCTCGGTACCAAGTTGAAAGTTATCTTGGTGGAATGTTTAACCCAACAGTTCAGCTAAAATCAGGTGGGTATATTGTAATTGGTGTCACTGAAGCATTGGTGGCAGTTGATGTAAACTCAGGCAAAGCGACAAAAGAATCTTCTATTGAGAAAACTGCTTTAAAGACGAATTTAGAGGCAGCTGATGAGGTAGCCCGGCAATTAAGACTACGAGATTTGGCTGGATTAATTGTAATTGATTTCATCGATATGGAAGAACGTCGTAATAACATATCTGTTGAAAAGCGTATGAAAGATAAATTAAAATCTGACAGGGCTCGCATTCAAGTTGGTCGCATTTCAGGCTTTGGCCTTATGGAAATGTCTCGACAAAGATTAAGACCAGGAATGTTAGAAGCTACAACAAAAGAATGTCCACATTGTCTTGGTACTGGCTTAGTACGTTCGGACGATAGCCAAGCTTTATCTATTTTAAGAGAGATTGAAGAAGAAGCTATAAGAAAAAGAACAAAAGAAATTCATGCAACAGTTCCAGTTGGTATTTCAAATTATTTATTAAATCACAAAAGAGAAAATATTGCCTTAATTGAATCACAATATGGAATTTCTATTATAATAGAAGCATCTTCCACCATGATAGGCACGGAGTACGAGTTAGAGAAACGTAAAACATCATCTCGAATTATTGCAGACGTTTTTGACATGCCAACTGCATTAGAAATGGAAACAGCTGCAAATATAGAAGTTGTAAAAAATTCAGACGATGACATCTCATTAAATAACCCCGAAGAAGATGATAAGCCTAAAAAACGTCGTCGTAGAAGACGTAGAAAGCCTCGTAATGATGAGACACTACAAGATAAGACTGTGGATACTGAAACTAACATCCAGACTGATGACACTAAATCCATCCAAGAAAATAATAAAGATACAGTGCAAAATACTGAAGAATTAAATCAGCCTGTTGTTACTAAATCAAAAAGAAAACCAAGAATAAAAAAATCAACTGAGGTTGAGATTACACCTGAAGATATCACCACAGAAGATAACATTGTTATGGAAGTAAAGCCAACTAAGCGAAAAAGGCGGACAAAGGCACAAATTGAAGCCGATAAACTTCAAGAAGACAAATCAAAAATTGATACATCTAATGCAAAAGAAGACGAAACCATAATTGAAGAAAAACCAAAAAGGGCTAGGGTTAAAACCAAAAAAATCGCCAAAGATGTGAAGCCAACAACTGTTGAAAAAACTGATAATAAAGATAAAAAATTATCAAAAATAAAAAAAGTGGAAGAAAATACAACTTTAGATATAAAAGAAGAACCGCCAACCAAGCCAAAAAGAAAAGGCTGGTGGTCAAAATCATAGCAATACAGGGATCGCTTAAAGCGAGCCTTATTTCTTTTATAAAGATACATTTATAATTATCATTATATAAGTTAAACTGAACCTATTATGAAAAGATTTTTTTACGCATATTTATTGATCTTATTACTCTTTCCAACAATATCTTATGGGAAAGGAATATTAAGAGATGCAGAAATTGAACGAACTCTAAAAATAATAACACTGCCATTACTTGAAAATACTAAAATTGATCAACAAAATTTCAAAGTTCTTGTAATAAACGATAACTCTATGAATGCTTTCGTTACAAGTGGTCAATATATTTTTATTCATTATGGATTAATCAATAAGATGGAAACTGTAGAGCAGTTGCAATCTGTAATAGCTCATGAAATTGGCCATATTACGGGCGGTCATTATATTCAAAGAACATCTGACATTGAAAGTGCTCGAACTCTTGCAGGAATTGGGATGATCTTAAGTGCTGCGGCCGGATTGGTCAGTGGTGACTCAAACATAGCAATTGGATTAGCAGCTGGGTCACAAAGTGCATCGAAAAGAAACTTTCTTAAACACTCAAGAACACAAGAAGCAAGTGCAGACCAGGCTGGCATTAAACTAATGGCTGCTGCAAATATTAATCCACATGCTGCTTTAGAAGTACTGGAAATATTTAAAGGTCAAGAATTATTAACTGCAAAGCGTCAAGATCCATACATTCAAACACATCCCTTAAATTCTCAACGTATTTCTAGTATTCAAAAATCTCTTAAAACATTAAATTTCAAAAAAAATGAAAAAGATAAGAATATTGATTATATGTATAATCGGATGCGTGCAAAATTTAAAGGATTTACAGAAAAACCATTTAGAGCTTTGCAAACAACAAATATTAAAAAAAATGACGAACTCAATTTGTACACTAGAGCAATTGCATATCATAGGTTGCCAGATTTAAATTTAGCCCAAAAAGAGATAAATAAATTATTAGAATTAAAACCAAATGATCCATATTATAATGAGCTACAAGCTCAGTTTCTTTTGGAAACCGGCAACCCAAATGAAGCAATTAAATATTATAATAGAGCACTAGAACTTGAGCCTAACGAATTGCTTTTTAATGTTGGATTATCTAGAGCGTTAAATTCAATTGGAAAATACAAATCTACAATAAAGATATTGAAAAATATTTACGATAAAGACCCAAGAAATGGAAGGTTATTAAGAGAGTTAGCAATAGCATACTCTCAAAATGGCGAATTGGGTTGGGCTTCACTTTTAACTGCAGAAAGGTATGCATTATATGGTAAATTTAATGATGCATTGCTCCATGCAAAAAGAGCCCAAAGCATATTAGTACCAGGAACAATAGTCTGGCTAAAAGTGGAAGATTTAATTTTAGAAATTGAGAGTATAAATAAATAATTTCACAAATATACCTAACTATCAGACTTTTATCTTAGATCTATTTAGATTATATATAAGCTAATGGGGCTAAGCCCATAAGCTTTCTTGAGGAACAAATGACAAAAAAAGATCAGGACACAGATGTTAAGTTTATTCAGGCATTAGCCGAAGTACTTACAATTAACGATTTAGCAGAGGTACGCGTAAAAAGAGAATATGGCGCAGATAGTACATTGGATGTTCGTGTAACAAGAGCATTTGCTCCTTCTTCAAGCCACATTTCAACAATATCTCAGCCTCAAACATTAGCACCTGTTCCCTCAGCAATTCAAGAAACACCATTAATTGACAATTCTTCCTCAGATGATCCAGCAAGTCTAGTAGGTGCTGTTTCATCACCGATGGTAGGAACTGTATATTTACAAGCTGAACCAGGATCAAATCCATTTATTTCTGTTGGAGATAAGATTTCCGAAGGTCAAACTATTTTAATAATAGAAGCAATGAAAACAATGAACCAAATACCAGCCCCGAAATCAGGCAAGGTTGCTCGTATATTAGTAGATGACGGCACACCAGTTGAGTTCGGCACACCGCTGATCATCATCGAATAATCAGTATTGGAGTAAAACAAATGTTTTCCAAAATTCTGATCGCCAATCGCGGTGAAATTGCCTTAAGAGTTATCAGGGCCTGTAAAGAATTAGGTGTTTCAACTGTTGCAGTTCATTCTACTGCTGATAGTGATGCAATGCATGTAAGAATGGCAGATGAGAGTGTTTGTATTGGCCCACCTTCAGGCACTGAAAGCTATTTAAATGTTGCGGCAATAATTGCTGCATGCGAAATTACGGGAGCTGAAGCTGTGCATCCTGGATATGGTTTTTTATCTGAAAATGCATCATTCGTTCAAGTACTAGAAGATCATGGGATTACCTTTATTGGCCCAAGTGCAGAACATATTCGAATGATGGGTGATAAAATAACTGCGAAAGATACCATGATAAATTTAGGAGTTCCATGTGTTCCAGGATCTCCAGGTGGGGTTCCAACATTAGAAGAAGCACACAAAGTTTCTGATCAAATGGGTTTTCCCGTAATAGTTAAAGCTACTGCAGGTGGTGGTGGCCGAGGAATGAAATTAGCCCTTACTAAAAATGATTTAGATGAAGCATTTGGCTCAGCTAGATCAGAATCAAAAGCTGCATTTGGGAATGATGAGGTCTACATTGAAAAATACTTACAAAAGCCTAGGCATATAGAAGTTCAAGTTTTTGGTGACGGAAAAGGAAGAGCAGTCCACTTAGGAGAGCGAGATTGTTCACTACAACGTAGACACCAAAAAGTATTTGAAGAAGCGCCTGGCCCAACAATAACAAATGAGCTGCGAGAAAAAATAGGATCTACATGTTCAGAAGCCGTTGCAAACATCGGTTATTCTGGTGCAGGAACAATCGAGTTTTTATATGAAGATGGTGAGTTTTACTTCATTGAGATGAACACAAGATTGCAAGTTGAACACCCAGTTACTGAAACTATATTCCGTGTTGATTTAGTCAAAGAACAACTTCGTGTAGCATCTGGCGAAGAGATGACATTCAAACAGGAAGATTTAGAAATAAGAGGGCACTCTATTGAAGTAAGAATAAATGCGGAAAAACTACCAAACTTTACGCCCTGCCCTGGAACAGTTTCTACATTTCATGCACCAGGTGGACTCGGTGTTCGTATGGATAGTGCATTATACGCTGGCTATAAGATACCGCCTTACTATGATAGTCTAATTGGTAAGTTAATAGTGTCAGGTACAAGCAGACCTGCAGCTTTGGCGCGCCTTCGGCGGGCCTTAGATGAATTAATTGTTGATGGCGTTGAAACAACAACACCTTTATTTAGCGCTTTATTGGACGAAAAAGACATACAAAATGGTGACTATGATATTCATTGGTTGGAAAAATGGCTTGAAAAAAGCTTCAAATAAAAATTTTGGTGAGTAAATTGCTCACCAATTCTTTTATTAACCCAGATCTTTTACTCCATGGCTATGCTAACGGTATGTTTCCAATGTCCGAAAATGCTAAAAGCAATGAAGTATATTGGGTTGAACCTAAATTACGTGGTATTATTCCATTAAATGGTTTTCATGTTTCACGATCATTGCAAAGAGTGCTTAACAAAGCTAATTATACTATCACATTCGATACAAAATTTGAAGAAGTACTAAGTTCTTGTGCAGATAGAGATGAAACTTGGATTAATCCAATTATATATAAATCCTATCAAAACTTATTTGAAATGGGCTATGCACACAGTATTGAAGTAAATCGTAATAATATATTAATTGGAGGAGTTTATGGTGTTGTATTAGGATCTGCATTTTTCGGTGAAAGCATGTTCTCAAAAGAAAAAAATGGTTCAAAAATTGCTTTAAAGCACCTTGTAGAACATTTAAATAATCGTGGCTTTACACTTTTTGATACTCAGTTTCAAAACCCACATTTAAAAACTTTAGGGTGCATGGAAATATATCAAAAAGATTACATTGAATTATTAAAATGTGCTTTGATACATAAAGTTTCCTTTTAAATATGGAATACATTTCAATACCCACACATCATATCTAGGATGCTCTAAAGCAGAGAGTGCGGGACTACTAGAAATCATCCAACCTTGAAAAAATAACTTCTCTGTTTCTTTTCCAGATATTTCCAAAAATGCAAATGCATCACTATCAATAGTTTGTGATGGATATCTACATTCTTTCATTAGCACACTAATATTACCAAGAGTAAATATCTCACCATTGTTAACTTTAAAATCAGCTACATTTCCAGAAAGCCTATCTAAAGTTCTTAAGAATGCTCCAGATCCATTTGTAACTTTTATAGAGCCTTGAGCTAAAGCTGTTTCAGCTATTACAAACAATAAAATAGTTAAAATTCGCATTAATCACCACTTGATACAAATTTCAACAGTAAAGAAACTAAACTAACAGAACCTTGAGTATCCATAAATTCAGCTCCTTCTTGTAATTCAAATTCAGAACCACCAGGTATTACCTCTACAAAAGATCCACCAAGCAAACCATCCTGACTTACGGCAACACCACTGTCATCAGGTATCTTTAAATCCCCTCGCAAACTGAATAAAACCTCAGCTCTAAAGCTTTCTGGATCTAAACGCATACCAGTGACTGTACCAATTTTTACTCCAGCCATTCTTACATCTGTACCTGATGTAATTCCATCAGCTGATCTAAAAGAAGCTTTTAGATTTAATCCATCATCACGATTCATTACATTTGTTGAATTTAAAACATAAATAAAGAATCCTATTGCTAAGACTAAGACTAATCCACCAACAGTTGTTTCAATTTTAGAATTCGACATTTAGGCCTCTATTCTGGCTTCCAAGCCTCATAATCAGTTCGTTTTTTTGTTTCTGTACTTTTTAAACTACCATCTGGAATATATGCTGAAATAGTACCTGTTAAATTTTCCTGATGTGGCTTTTCCCAGTTTTTATGAATCAATGGGTTACTAAGTGGTGTTTCTTTATATGTATGGTGTAACCATCCATGCCAATCAGCATTAACTCGAGATGCTTCAGCTTCTCCATTAAAAATAACCCATCTCCGCTTTTCATCACGTGTAGTATAGTAGATATTTCCTTGCTCATCTTCACCAACTTTCACACCATTTTTCCAGGTATGCAAACGAGTGTTTAATGTTTGAGAATTCCACCAAGTTACCAAGCTATTCAAAAATGCCATCGTTCGAACCTTTGATTTATCACTATATTCTTATGAAGCAATCTACATCTTCAGTCTAGTGAAAGTTATTGAGTATTTCTAATGCTATAAAATTTAACTTGCCGAAGCTTTTTTAATATTATCTGAATAAACAATTAAAGGTTCACTTTCTCCAGTCACAGATTCAACATTAACAACAACTTCTTGTACATTCTCAAGTCCAGGTAATTCAAACATTGTGTTTAAAAGTATATCTTCCAGAATTGAACGTAAGCCCCTTGCTCCCGTCTTACGAGCGATTGCACGTTTTGCTATTGCCTTAAGTGCATCTTCAGTAAACGTTAAGTTTGTATTTTCCAAAGAAAAAAGTGTTTGATATTGTTTTACCAATGCGTTTTTTGGTTCTGAGAGTATTGTGACAAGTGCCTCTTCATCTAAATCAGTTAAAGTTGCTAATACAGGTAACCGTCCTACAAATTCTGGAATTAAACCAAATTTTAATAAATCTTCAGGTTCCATTTCAGAAAAAATTTCTCCAACTCCACGGCTTTCTTCATCTTTTACATCAGCACCAAACCCAATTCCTGATCCTTGGCCTCGCTGGCTAATAATTTTATCTAACCCAGCAAAAGCACCACCGCATATAAATAATATATTTGTTGTATCAACTTTTAAAAACTCTTGTTGAGGATGCTTTCTCCCCCCTTGCGGAGGTACAGAAGCTATAGTTCCCTCCATTATTTTAAGTAAAGCTTGCTGGACACCCTCTCCTGAAACATCTCGAGTTATTGAAGGATTATCTGATTTTCTTGTAATTTTATCAACTTCATCAATATAGACAATGCCTCGCTCTGCGCGCTCAACATTATATTCTGAGGCTTGTAATAATTTTAATATTATATTCTCTACATCCTCACCAACGTATCCAGCCTCTGTCAAAGTAGTTGCATCTGCCATAGTAAATGGCACATCAATTACTCGCGCTAATGTTTGTGCTAATAAAGTCTTACCGCAGCCAGTTGGACCAACTAAAAGTATGTTTGATTTAGATAGTTCAATTTCTTCGTTAGTATCAGCGTGGTCTAAACGTTTATAATGATTATGAACAGCAACAGATAAAACACGTTTTGCAACATCTTGCCCAATAACATAGTCATCCAGTATTTGGCAGATTTTAGCAGGTGTTGGAATACCTTCACCAGACTTTACAACACCAGCTTTTGCTTCTTCACGAATGATGTCCATGCACAATTCAACACATTCATCACAAATGAAAACTGTTGGCCCAGCTATAAGTTTGCGGACTTCATGCTGACTTTTTCCACAAAAAGAACAATATAATGTATCTTTGGCATCAGCATCTTTAGAGTTGGACATTCATTACTCCACATTTTTAACCATTTTCATCAAAGTATTTCAGAAACTCGATGAGGACAATGGTATTATTATTCAAATTAAATTTATATTATTAGTCTTCTCTTTTTTGCACAATCTCATCAATTAAACCCCAATCTTTGGCTTCTTCTGCTGTCATGAAGTTATCACGATCCAATGCATCTTCAACAGTGCTTAACTTCTGTGAACAATGTTTTACATAAATTTTATTTAAACGGTCTTTTAATTCTAATATCTCTTTTGCATGTAGTGCAATGTCAGATGCCTGGCCAGAAAAACCTCCTGAAGGCTGGTGAACCATTACTCGAGCATTTGGCAGTGCAAATCTCATGCCTTTCTCACCAGCAGCTAATAATAGTGATCCCATAGACGCAGCTTGCCCTACACATAATGTAGAAACTTTTGGGCGGATATATTGCATAGTATCATATATGGCCATACCAGCAGTTACGACACCACCTGGACTGTTTATATACATTGAAATATCTTTTTTAGGATTTTCAGCTTCTAAAAATAAAAGCTGTGCCACTATTAAAGTAGACATACCATCATGAACTGGACCAGATACAAAAATTATCCGTTCTTTTAATAATCTTGAGAATATATCATACGAGCGCTCACCTCTTGAGGTTTGCTCAACTACCATTGGGACTAGTGTATTATTATAAACTTCTAAAGGATCACGCATAAATTTCCTGCCTGTTAAATATAGCTTTGGGAATTACTGTAATACGCGTGCAAACCCGCATCAAGACGTGTTTCACATATAATCCAAAATGTCGCGTAAAAATTTTTACAACCTGCCCAAAAGTGGGCAGGCTATTATGTAAATTTTGTATTTTAGTCTTCTAGAGCTTCAACAGCTTTTTGCAAATCTTCTTTTGAGACTTCATTATCTGTCATTTTGGCAACTGAAACAATATAATCAACAACCTTTTCTTCAAATAGTGGCGCACGAATTTGTTGCTGTACCTGTGGGTTTTTTTGAACATACTCAAAGAATTGTTGGGCGTTTGAACCATATTGTTGTGATTGTTGTATAACAGCCTGTTGCATTTCAGTATCAGAAACAGTTATTTCCTTAATATTGCCAACTTCTGCTAGCAATAGCCCTAATCTTACCCTTCTAATAGCTAGCTTTGTATGCTCGTCTGTAGTTTCAATCTCAGGATGATCATGGCCCTCGACTTCAGGGTTTTCTTCATGCCATAGTTGATGAGCAATTTGACCTGCCTCAGTTTTTACTAAACTTTCAGGCAATTCAAAATCAACAAGTTTTTCTAAGCTATCCATTAGGTCACGCTTCATTACTATACGCGAAGCACCTTTAAATTCCTCTTCCAATCTTTCAGAAATTTTATTTTTAAGATCAGATAAATCTTCAGCACCAAATTTTTTAGCAAGTTCATCATTAATTTCTGCTTTAATAGCAGATTTTACTGTGTTGATTTTACATGAAAAAACCGCATCTTTTCCAGCGAGATTTTCAGCGCCATAATCACCAGGAAATGATACATTTACCACAACATCATCTCCAGCTTTTGAACCAATAAGTTGCTCCTCAAAACCAGGAATAAAACTATTAGAACCAAGTACGAGAGGATAGTCATCAGCTTGACCGCCGTCAAATGCTTCACCATCAACTTTACCTAGAAAGTTTATAACAACTTGATCACCGTCTTTTGCTTTTGATCCTGCCTTTTTATCTTCGTAGTCCTGAGATGTTTCTGCTAAATTATCCAAAGCTTCTTTAATATCGTCATCTCCAGCCTTAACAACCATTTGATTTAATTTAATTTTAGAAAAATCAACTTCAGGAACTATAGGCAAACACTCATATGCTACGCTTACTTCTACATCATCACCCTCTTTCCAATTTTCATTGGTCATTTTCATTTCTGGTTGCCCAGCTGGCCGATCTCCAGATTTTTCAAGATGAGAGTTCATTTCACCATCAACAGTTTCTTGCATAACTTCACCCAGAAGAGCTGGTCCATGTTGCTTTTTGAGCATAGCCATTGGAACCTTTCCCTTACGGAAACCTTTTAGTTCGATGTTTGGTTGCGCTTCTTTCAATTTAGTATTTACAGTTGCATCAAGTTCAGCAGCTGTAACTTTTATTGTATAACCGCGCTTCAAGCCTTCATTCAGGGTTTCAGTGATTGCCATTTATTTGTCCTTTAAGTTAGGGGTATATCAAATTAGATAAGCCCACATTCATGAGAAAAACTGACGCCCTTCTAAGGGTGCAAGGTCATGCTTGCAAGGGCGAATTATAAGATTGATAAGATGTATAAATTTGTGTCCTGTCACAAGTTGATGTATATCAAAATACTTATGAGCTTACATAAAAATTAACCCAATATTTCAAAGGTAATTATAATGAAAATATTAGCTATATTTATGATAATTCTTTTTTCAAATCCCCTATTTGCTCAAAACACAAATAGTTGCCCAAACAGAGGATTAGACCCAAATACTTTTTGCCTTCCTGGAGCGGTCTGGGATCAAGATTTAAAAGCATGCATTACAATGGTTTGAATCTTTAGAAATTAACTTTAGGCATTTTTTTATTGCTTTGGTGCTCAAAAACCATATCAATCATCTGCTGCGTTCCTTTTGCAAACTCTAAGGAACATGCATATTCGCTACCATCTCTGACAGATGCATTGAAAGCCTCTAATTGCATAACATAATGGTTTTCACTTGTAAATTTAACAGTCTTACGGTCACCTTGATTTAAACAAAGATGAACTTCAGCCTCACCAAATACTTTAGGGTTAAATGGTGAGCTCAACGATATTATTCCTTTTGAGCCATGAAAATTCATTTCTTGTCGTGGATGCATTCTCATAGAGGTAACACTTAAAAATTGAAATGAAGGAAACTTAGCAGATACACTTGCCCAAACATCAACTTTATTTTCCCACAAAATATTAGTTTGCGTTATTTCTTCAGGATCTTCACCAGTCATGAAACGAGTTGAACCAAATGTGTAAACACCGATGTCGAGTAAACTTCCTCCCCCAGTTTTAGCACTATTTCGTATATTATTTTGATCATCACTATTATTGTAAGAGAAAACACCATCAACCTGTATCAAATTTCCAATTACACCTGAATCAAGAAGCTTTTTAGCATATATCCATTGTGGGTGATGAAGGATCATATATGCTTCTGCAACTAATAATCCTGTTTCATCTCTAAGTTCAATGAGTTCATCTATTTCATTAGCATTCAGCGAAATTGGCTTTTCACAAAGAACATGTTTTCCTGCCTTTAAAGCTTTCCTTGACCACTCAATGTGCAAGTGATTTGGTAATGGAATATAAATAGCATCGATATTCGGATCATTTAATAAGCTATCATAATTATTGTATATATTTATTTCTGGATTAATTTGTAAAAATTGCATTGCTTTTGATTTATCTCTTGTAGCAAGAGCAACGCATATATTATTTTTTGCCAGTTGCATTGCTGGATGCATATGCTCAAATGCAAATTTGGAAGCACCCAATATACCCCATCGTAAGATATCACTCAAATAATTTCTCCGTAATATTTAAAAATGAACATAAGTATATCCTAACACTTTATGATGATATAAAATATAAAATAATAATAAAAAAGGAGAATTGGTGCGGGTGAAGGGACTTGAACCCCCACGCCTTGCGGCGCCAGAACCTAAAT
>ERZ807291.538-NODE-538-length-64132-cov-7.402282_pt1 | contig 64132 bp, 64 predicted proteins | sample MGYA00521257_ERZ807291 | MGnify/ENA primary metagenome ERZ807291 (study PRJEB31413, sample SAMN03169783) | marine metagenome | biome: Marine; feature: Water; material: Subsurface seawater | place: North Sea | collected 2011-04-28 | depth 1 m m ... | reverse complement strand
ATGCGCGCGATCAAATTCGCCGGCGCCGAAAAGGTTTGGGTCGACCGCTTCCGCTCATTGTCAGCGGCCTCTGCGATCAGTGATTTCCGGATCGCCATGCTCAATAACCTCGTCCAGACCCTGGGCCGGATCATAATGCTGGCCGCCGGCGTGGCTGTCGTTGGTTTCGGTGCGGATATGGTCATGAACAATACCCTGACCATCGGCGCGCTTGTTGCCAGTATGGCCCTGGGCTGGCGGGTGCTGGGTCCGTTCCAGTCCGTGATCATGCTGTTGAACCGGGCGACACAGATCAAATCGTCCCTTCGTCAGATCAATCATCTGATGCGTATACAACCTGAACGTACTGCCGGGCGGATTCCGCCGAAGCGTACCTTCAAGGGCCGTCTGACCTTTATGGGCGTTGGCTACCGCCATGCTCCCGATGCCGACCCGGCACTGAACGGCGTTTCGTTTGAATGCGCTGCGGGTGAAGTCGTTGCTATTACCGGCCCTAACGGAGCGGGCAAGACGACCGTCGCGAACCTGGCAAGTGGCCTCTACAAACCGCAGATGGGCTCTGTCCTTTTCGACGGCGTCGATATTCGCCAGATTGATCCTATCGATATCCGCCAGAATATCGGGCTGGTCCCGCAGAACAGCGAAATGCTTTACGGGACTGTCGCGCAGAACCTTCGGCTTTCTGTCCCTTATGCGACGGATGATGAACTGGTCGAAGCGGCAAAGATGGCCGATATCGACTACGCAATCGAAAGACTGCCGGAAGGATATGAAACGCGGCTTACAGAGCGCGTCGTCAGCGAACTGCCGGAAGGATTCAAGCAGAAGCTTGCAATTGCACGCGCGCTTTTGAGGAAGCCGCCGATCCTGATTTTTGATGAACCGGGACAGATGCTCGATGAGCGAGGCGACAATGCGTTCCTGAATGCGGTCAAAAAGCTCCGCGGCAGCTGTACGATTATTGTTATTACGCACCGTCCGAGCCATATGCGGGTCGCGGATAAGCTGATTGTTCTCAACGCGGGACGCCTGCAGTTCAATGGTGACCCCGAAGAAGCTCTCAAGCAGATGCAGGGGGAGGGCACATGAGTTCGTCGGGCGGCGTTCCCTCACCGGCACCGGCACAGGATTGGCGTGGGCCTGGCGAAAGTCGCCAGATGCGTCATCTGTCCCAGTCCGCAATTCTGGAGGAAGTTGGCCCACCGCGTCTGGTGCGGGTGATCCTCATGCTGTTGTCTCTGACGGTTTTCGGATTTATCGGCTGGTCAGCTGTCACGGAACTGGAAGAAACAACAAAGGCGTCCGGCGAAGTCGTTCCAAGCGGTTCGGTTCTGTCCGTTCAGCATCTGGAAGGCGGAATCATAGAGAAAATTTTCGTCCGCGATGGCGATATCGTCAATGCCGGCGACACGCTCGTACGGCTCAACCCGACATCGGCACGGGCGCAACTCGAAGAGACCGAGGCGCGGTCGGTTTCGCTTGAGCTGAGACTTGAGCGACTTCTCGCCTTCGCCGAAGGCCGGGAACCGGACTTTTCTGAAGCTCCGCCGCGATTTGCCAGCCTGATATCCGGTGAGCGCGGCATCCTGAGACAACAGATTGATGCGCTGAACCAGGAAGCAAGCGTGCTCGAGGCGCAGGCGCGGCAGCGTGAATCCGAACTCGGTGTCCTTGATATTCAGGTTCGCAAGATGACTGAACGGGTGCGGATCCTGGGTACACAGCGGCAGATGCGCGAACGATTGTCTGAAAAAGGGCTTGTCTCGAAGTTGGTGTATCTGCAAACGCTCGAACAGTATCAGACGGCGGTTGGCGAACTTGCTGAAATTCGTGGAAAAATCCTCAGCGCACGGAACGCGATAGAGGAAGCAGGCAGCAAGATGTCTCAGCTCCAATCGCAGCGTCGCAATGAAGCTCTGGAAGAATCCGGCAGGGTTGCAGCCGATCTGGCGAGTGTGCGCGAGACGTCGAGGCGTCTTGGTGACAGGGTGCAGCGACTTGATATTGTCGCGCCTGTCCATGGCATCGTCAAAGGGCTGGCAACAAATACCGTTGGCGGGGTGATTCCGCCGGGCGGACTGGTGTCAGAGATCGTCCCGATGGATAAGGAACTGATTGTCGAAGCCCGTATATCGCCAGTCGATATCGGACACATCACGATCGGTCACAAGGCGAACGTCAAGGTAACGACATTCGATTTTGCGCGTTTCGGTGCGATCGAGGGGATTGTGACAAAGATTTCAGCCTCGACGTTCAAGGATCGTGAAAACGAGGTCTATTACAAAGCGGAAATCAAATTGAAGGATGCGTTTGTCGGGGATAAATCCAAGAAGAACAGGATTTTGCCGGGTATGGTGACCGAGATTGATATCAATACCGGGCAGAAAACCGTGTTGCGTTATTTGCTTCGGCCAGTCTTCCAGTCCCTCGACGTTGCTCTTAGCGAGCGATAAGTCTCAAACCCGCGGGCCCGAGACAGGACATTCATCAGTCGGTGGTCTGTGTTTCGTCGTTTTGTGCGTCTGCGGATTCTGTGGATTCTGCGGAATCGACGTCTGACGTCTGTGAGGGATCATCGTCATCCTTGCGGTCGTCCGATTTTTCCTGCTTCTGGCGCTGGCGTTCAGCTTTCTTTGCGGCGCGGGCTTTTTCGCGTTCGCGTCTTTCAAAGCCATAGTTTGTTTTGCGAGCCATTGGCTTCCAATCAGTCGGCGATGGGGCAGGGATGAGGGAGGCCGGCGTTGTCGCAGGCCTCCCTTATCTTCGTTCGTTCTTGTCTCGTCGGTATCAGTCTGCCGAAGCGAGATTTTCGGCAGATTTCTTGCCGTCTCTTCCGGGCTGTACTTCGTAGCTGACCTTCTGGCCTTCATTCAGAGACGACATGCCTGCGCGTTCGACTGCGGAGATGTGAACAAACACATCCTGGCCGCCGTCTTCTGGTTCGATAAATCCGAAACCCTTAGTAGGGTTGAACCATTTAACGGTTCCTGTAGCCATAGCTATTTCCTTTAAAAAGAGAAGAGAATACTCACGCGACGCGTGAGCCGATTTCAATTTCCCGAATAGCTTGGTGTATTGATGCCGATTGTCATTTTGACAGGGCAGGCTACGCCAGATCTTCGAAAATCTGATGGCGGCAATGTGACCAGATGTGCGGCTAAAGACAAGGACATTGTTTTCCGTCTGCTGGCATCGGCAATGGCCACTTTCTATCGGGGGCTCTGTTCGGGGCGCCTGTTCGGTGAACGGGCGCAAAAAAACGCCCCGGGAGCCGGAGCGTTTTTTCGATATATCGCTTGGGCTGGTTACTGAATAGTCAGAGCCTGGCCGCCTGATTCATACGCTGGGCAAAGCTGAACAATTCGGTCGTGGACCTGTAAGCAGAGGTGATCCGCTGACCGAGCATGTTCAGAGCTGTGTGGATATATGCCGAGCGCGCGAGTTCCGCCTGGCGGCGGATATCTATGGTAGCGGGTTTGCTGAGATTGAAACCGGAAAAGTCAAAGCCGGTTGCGGGTGTATTGATGGTCATATTTTCTACTCCAGAATGCTATGCGGTGCACAATGGCGTCTGAAAACTACCAAGCTGTTAAAGATGCGTTGGATTTTAATTAAAATATTGCGGCGCAGCATTGCGTCAAATGCATCGCTCTGTAATTCGCGGGTTTAGGTAATCCGTAGACGGCAATGGCCGGCTAGAAAACCGTCAGACACTCATTTCACGAGGTCCGACCAGGCGGAAACCTTTGATTCCAAAGGAATCGTGAAAATGACAGAGATATGCGGGCTTTTCTATATCCAGCGGGCGGTTTTTCATATTGCGTTGCAATATTTCAGTGGCGACAGTGTCGATCACGGGTGGTTCTCCCGAGATTTCGACGCCATAGACGTCTTTTGCGTACGCGGCGGTGAAACGCTCTTCGCGTACATCTTCGAGGACGGCTTCAGGTGCTCTGTCCAACGGGTGTCCATGTCCACCACCGCCGCCGGAGACATGAAGGAATGTTTCTCCCTGTTTAAAAAGAACAGCTTCCATCGGCATCACGGGGATCGCTGATTGTGATGTCGTTCCGGTGTTTTTCAGATTCCAGGACGGGGTTCCCGGGCAACCGCCATTCAGTCCGTAGGGCAGAAACCGCCGCCGGTCGGAGCGCATGACCATCTGTGTCTCTTCGGACAGAAAACGGTATTCCCGCTGATAAGCCGGGGCGCCACGATATTTGCCGGGACCGCCTGAATTTTCGACCATCCCGTATCGCATAATTTCCAGCGGAAACAACGCTTCCACCATCTCAACGGGCTGGTTGGTCAGGTTTCCACCGGGGTTCGGGATGCCGAATGCGCCGTCGCCGTCATGCATTGCACCCCAGCTACCGGCCCAGGCCTCGGTACAGACGAAGCGTTTTTCGCCGTCATATCCGCTGAAAGACGGGAACGTTACACCGCCTTCCCCGGCCGCGGGCACCCGGTCCGGGACGATTTGGGCAAAACAGCCCAGCAGGACGTCCAGTGCCCGCCAGCCGACGATTGCCCGCGCCGCACAGGCGGCCGGCGGGGTTGGATTTACGATTGTCCCTTCAGGCACAATGATGTTCAGCGGGCGGATAAAACCTTCAAAATTGGGGATTTCCTCTTCCGCGATACATTTTACGATCAGGTGGCATGCGGATTTTACAAAGGGCGCCGGACAGTTGATCGCAGCATTTACCTGGGGGGCTGAACCGGTCCAGTCCAGCGTCATGTCGCTGCCGTTTATGGTGACGGCGATGGTCATGGGAAGGGGCTCGGGCGTCTCACCAAGGCCGTCGATATAGTCGGTAAACGACCAGGTGCCGTCGGGCAGGTTTGATATCTCGGATCGCATGATCCGCTCGGCATGCGCGTGAAGTTCCTCGACGATTGCGCGATATTCTGCGGCACCATGCCGCGCGATCAGTTCGCACAACGCGGTATCGGCGGTGCGGCAGGCCGCGATCTGGGCGCGCATATCGCCGGCGAGCTTGTCGGGGATACGGGTATTCCGTTCCATAAGCTTGAAGAACGTTTCGTTGGCCACACCCCGATCGTAGAGCCGGATCGGCGGAATGCGGAGGCCTTCCTGAAAAATTTCTGTGGCATAGACCGCCGATGATCCGGGCGCTATTCCGCCCATATCGATCTGGTGGACCAGGGAAGTTGCGTATCCTTCGAGGGTATCGTTGATGAATACGGGTTTGACGATATAGACATCCGGCAGATGCTGGCCACCGCCTTCATACGGGTCGTTCCAGACGAACATATCACCGGGGTGCATGTCATCGCCGTAATCGCGGATCAGGATACGCATTGCATCCGGAAACGAGCCCAGATGCAGTGCCATCGTCATGCCGTGGGCGACAATTCTGCCTTCGCGGTCGCAGATGCCCGTCGAATAATCCATCGAGTCCCGGACAATTGTCGAATAGGCGGTGCGCATGATGACCAATGCCATTTCATCTGCAATCGCCCCGAGGGCGTTCTGGACAACTTCCATTGTGATCGGATCGACAGTGGGAATGGTACCGGGCGTATGAACGGTCATTTGTCGTTCTCTCTGGTCAGGACGATATTCCCTGTCGCATCCAGTTCCGCCTGCCACCCGGGGGGGACGACGCAGGTTGAATCGTATTCTTCGACAATCATCGGGCCGTTACGAGGGTGTGCCAGGGCGGGGCGGTCGATCACAGGGGTCTCGACCTCGCCGTGGTCGGGGCCGAAATACACCATGCGTGGTATGGGCTCTTTAATCGCTGCGCGTGCTGGCGCGATCTGCCGTTCCGGACGGTCTTCGGTCACCCGGGCGATCAACCTCAGTGTCACGCATTCGACTGCCTCGGCCTCTGCCTGGTGGCCGTAGGTGCGTTCGTGTTCGGCGCCGAAGGCCGAGATAAGCGCGGGGAAATCGGGGAAGCCTTCACGAGATGCGCAGTCGACGGTCAGTTCATGTGCCTGTCCGGCATAGCGCAGATCAGCAAGCCGTGTGAGCGTGTATTCACCGGCCGCGTATCCTTCGGACGTCATCAACGCCGTGATGTCTGCTTCCAGCTTGTCATAGGCGGTTTCCATGTCCTGCGGCGACACTGCGGTAAGGCGGTTCAGCCAGGCGCGACTGATTTCGTGCTCAACATCTGACAGCAATAGGCCGTAGGCGCTGAATACGCCGGGGGTCGGTGGGATAATGACCCGTGTCATATCGAGGAGATTGGCGATTTCCGCGGCGACGACAGGCCCGTTCCCGCCGAAGGCGAATAATGAAAAGTCGCGGGGGTCGCGACCGCGATAGGTCGATACCGCCTTTACGGCCCGGACCATGGTGCCGCAGGCGACCTGGTATACGCCCCACGCGGTGTCCTGCAGGGTGTGGCCAAGAGGCCCGGCAATTTTCTTCTGCAAGGCGTCGCGGGCAGCGTCGGCATCCAGCTCAAGGCTGCCGCCCACCAGGTGGCCGGGGTTCAGGAAGCCCAGCGTGAGGACAGAATCCGTAAACGTCGGGTCTTCACCGCCGCCGCCATAACAGACCGGGCCGGGCAGGGCGCCGGCACTTTGCGGACCGACTTTCAAAAGCCCGCCGCGGTCCAGCGAGACGATGCTGCCGCCACCTGCGCCGATCTCGGAAATATCGATCACGGGAAGTTTGAGCGCGTAGCCGCCCCCCATCACGAGTTTGCTCGACAGGTTGATCCCGGCACCGACTTCGTAGTCGCCGGTGCGGGAAATCCGGCCGCCTTCGACCATCGAGGCCTTTGCCGTGGTGCCGCCCATATCGAGTGTGATGTTATTGCTGTCCGCGCCCAGGCGCGCCGCGCCGATGACGCCGGCGGCAGGGCCGGATTCGACGAGATAAGCGGGTCTGTCCGCTGCGGCACCGATGGACATGACCCCGCCGTCCGACTTCATGACCTGGACCGGAGCGGATACGCCGATTGATTCAAGGTGGCGCCGTAACGAAGAGAAATAAGCCGTCAGGATGGGGCCGAGATAGGCATTGATGACCGTTGTCGATGTTCGTTCGTACTCCCTGATTTCGGGCAGGATATCGCTCGAACAGGTAATGAATATATCGGGGCCCATCATGTCGCGGACGATTTCGGCGCTACGTTTTTCGTGGACCGGATTTGCATAGGAATGCAGGTAGGCGATGGCGACTGCCGCGACGTCTTCGCGGGTGAGACGTTCGCATGCGGCAATGACGGTCGCCTCGTCCAGGGGGATGCGAACTTCGCCACGTGGACCGGTTTTTTCCGTCGCCTCCCGGCGCAGGCGGCGCGGGACAAGGGGCAGGGGCTTGGTCCAGTTCAGCGTATACATTTCGGGAATGCGCAGCCGGCGGAGCTCCAGCACATCCCTGAAACCGGCGGTCGTAATCAGGCCCGTCCGTGCGCCCTTGGCTTCGAGAATGGCGTTCGTCGCGACCGTGGTGCCATGGACGATGACCTCGATATCATCCGGCGCGGCGCCGATGGTTGCGAGCGAGGTTGCAAGACCCTCGGCTATGCCGCGGCCGAAATCGTCAGGTGTCGTCAGCAGCTTCTCCGCATGCAGAGAGCCGTCTTCGCCCATCAGGACGAGGTCGGTGAACGTGCCGCCTATATCGATTCCGGCCCGGTACTTCATGCGGTTTCTGCTCGCCTGATTGTTTCCCACAATCGCAGTGGCGTCAGTGGCATTTCGATATCGGTGACGCCCATTGGGCCGAGGGCATCGAGAACCGCGCTGACGAGCGCGGCCGGGGAACCGATGGAGCCGGATTCGCCGCAGCCTTTCGCACCAAGCGGATTGTGAGTGCAGGGCTGGGATTCATCCAGTTCGCCTTCGAACGCGATGAAATCGTCGGCGCGGGGCATACAGTAATCCAGGAACGAGCCTGCAAGTATCTGGCCGCTATCTGGATCGTACGCGGCGCTTTCGGTCAGTGCCTGACCGATACCCTGGGCAAGCCCGCCGTGAATTTGGGCATGGACGATCATCGGGTTGATGACGGTGCCGATATCGTCGACGACGTAATAGCGCTGGAATTCGATTTCACCGGTATCGCGGTCGATCTCGATCTCGACGACATGGCCGCCATTCGAATACGCGAAATTTGACGGATCATAAAAGGCGGTTTCGTTCAGGCCGGCCTCCATGCCGGGAGGCATAACGTGACCGAGATTGGCCGCGCTTGCGATTTCACCGATGGTCATATGACGGTCGGTGCCTGCAATGGCGTAGATCCCGTCGGCAAAGGAGACGTCTTCTTCGGCAGCCTCCATGATAAAGGCGGCGAGTTTGCGGCCTTTCTCGATGACCTTGTCCGCAGCAACGGCAATTGCTGACCCGCCGACCGCGATTGACCGTGACCCGAATGTGCCTGTGCCCATGGGCACGGCTTCCGTGTCGCCTTCGATCACGGTGACCTTTTCGAAAGGCAGACCGAGCTTGCTGGCGATAATCTGGGCATAGGTAGTGTCGTGGCCCTGGCCATGATTGTGGGTCCCGGCGAGAAGGCGAACGCTGCCGCCACTGTCGATACGGATTTCCGCGCTTTCGAAAAACCCGATACGTGCGCCCATCATGCCGGCCATTTTAGAGGGGGCAACGCCCGACGTTTCGACATACATCGCAAGTCCGATGCCCCGCAGCTTGCCGCGTGCTTCGCTTTCTGTTCGGCGGGCGGCGAAGCCGTCCCAGTCCGCTGCGGCGAGAAGTTTCTCCATGATGTTGGGGAAGTCGCCACTGTCATAAACCGGACCAATCGGGGTGGCGTAGGGCATGGCCCCGACGGGGATCAGGTTGCGGCGGCGGATTTCCGCACGGTCAAGCCCGAGCCTGGCGGCAGCAGCATCGGCCAGTCGTTCCAGCACGTAACATGCTTCCGGCCGGCCGGCACCGCGATAGGCGTCCGTCGGGACGGTGTTGGTGAGAACGGTCGTCACATCGATGTGAATAGCAGGCGTTTTGTATACACCTGCGAGCAGGGCGGAATAAATCGCCCCGGGGATACTGGCGCCGAAGGTCGAGATATAGGCGCCGACATTTGCCAGCGTGTTGACCCGGAGGCCGACAAAATGACCGTCCTCGTCGACGCCGAGTGTCGCGGTTGTAAGGTGATCACGGGCCTGGGTGTCGGAGATGAAGGCTTCCGAGCGTGTCGACGTCCAGCGGACGGGACGGCAAAGGCGCCGGGTGGCCCAGGTAAGGATGGTCTCTTCCGGGTAGTGTTTGCCCTTGGTTCCGAACCCGCCGCCGACATCGGGTGCGATAACACGGAGGTCGGCGAGGTCCATGCCCAGAGCTTCGGTGATCGAGCGGCGTATCAGGTGGGGCGCTTGCGTCGCGTCGTACAGGGTTACCATGCTCGAGGCCGGGTCGGGGACAGCCAGACATGCGCGCGTTTCGATCGCGGCGCAGGCAATTCTGTTATTGACGATTTCGATCTCGATGACGTGAGCGGCGCCGGCGATAGCTGCATCGGCCGCATCGGCATTGCCACGTCCAAATGTATAGATCCGGTTACCCGGTGCATCGTCGTGCAATAGCGGTGCAGCGGGCTCCAGCGCGGCACGTGCGGACGTCACAGCCGGGCGGGGGGTGTAATCTACCATAACGGCTTCGGCGGCATCATTTGCCTCGGCGACGCTGTCGGCGATAACGACCGCAACCGGTTCGCCGACGTGACGGACGCGGTTGCGGGCAAGGCCCCAGCGTTTCGGCTGGTTCATCGGCGAGCCGTCCGAATTATTCATGATCCACATGAAAGGGATTTCACCGAGACCATCAGCTTCCATGTCCGTACCGGTCAGGATGCTGACAATGCCGGGTAACGCTGCCGCTACGGAGGTGTCGATCGAGGCGATATCCGCATGGGCGTGCGGGGAGCGGACGAACACCGCGTGAAGTTCTCCGGCGACATGTATGTCATCCACAAAGCGGCCATTGCCGAGAAGAAGTTTGCGGTCTTCCTTGCGAAGCACGGCATCGCCGATGCTTCCCCGTTCCATTGTCGTTTCCAACGTCTTTCTACTCCCTGATTTCCAAAATTATTCTTCCACGGCTGTTTTCGCCGCGTTCGAGTATCCTGTGAGCGTCTGCCGCCTGCGCCATCGGCATGCGGCGGCTTACCTGAGGGGCCAGTATGCCCTTTTCGACAGCCTCTGTGACCCTCTCGAGGGTATCGCGGCTGTCATGGATCAGTGCCTGTTTACAGATAACACCGTAATCGGTGCTGACATCTTTGAACGGTGACGCGATCAGCCAGACGATTTTGCCGCCTTTTTTCAGAACCCGGCATGAACGTTCGTGAATGTCGCCGCCGACAAGATCAAAGACGATATCCTGGCCGGTGAGGATTTCTGCGAAATCATCCTTGTCATAGGCGATCACCCTGTCGGCGCCGAGCCCCCGGACGTAGTCTGTATTTGCAGCGCTGCAGGTCGCCGAAACATGGCATCCGACGGATTTTGCGATCTGCACGGCCATGCCGCCGATCGCGCCGGCTCCGGCATGGATCAGAACGTTCTGACCAGCCGTGATCTCCGCGGTTTCTATCAGTCCGATCCATGCGCAGACGCCTGCGTGAATTATTGCTGTGGCCTCGGCGAAATCGATGTCCGGCGGTTTCGGAACGGTCATGCCGCGGGGGCGGGCGACCATTTCGGCGTAACTGCCGGGCTCAACATGTTCGGTGACGAAGCAGAGTTCTTCGCCGATGACGGTCCAATCGCAGTCCGCGCCCGTCGCAACGACAATACCTGCGCCGTCGCGCCCGGGGGTTGTGGGGAGGTCTAGAGGAAACATTTCCTGGAGATGCCCCGCGCGGACTTTCCAGTCACCGGGTATGACGCTGGCACAACGAACGGCGATCAGCGCCTCGTCCGGTGCGGGTACCGGGGCGGGTAAATCGACCAGGTCGAGAACTTCCGGGCCGCCATAGCGGCTGTATTGGATGGCTTTCATCAGTGTCAGCTGAAGTGGTGGTTGTCGGCTATCTTACCGCCCGCAGGGCAAAAGAAAACGGCCACCCCGTCGGGATGGCCGTTTCCGTTTGTAACTTCAGCGAGAGCTATTTGCCGAAGAGCTTTTTCAGGCTGTCGCCTGCACCCTTGGCAGCGTCTTCGACGCCCTTCGTTGCGCCGTCGGCTCCGCCGGTGACGTTTTTCAGGGCGTCTTTGGCAGCGTCTTCGACGCCCTTGGTCAGGTCTTTCACCATGCCGTCGACGTTCAGTCCGCCAACGGAGGCACCGACCTGTTTTTCGATCGCGTTCATGATCGTGTCAACAACCTCGGCCGGCGAAGCGCCGTCCTTTTTGTCCTTGCCGATATCTTTCAGTCGAATGGTCGGCAGGCCTGACCCCAGTTTCTTGCCCTGGAGCAGCGGGTGGCTGACGGAGACATTGCCGTTACTGACGATCAGGCTTTCGATGATCATCTTCTTGCCGGGTTCTTCGCTTTTCTTTTCTTCCTTGGCACCGCCGCCGCCTGCAGCTTTTTCGACGTTCTTGCCGATTACGTCGACATTGCTGCCGCCATCGCCGAATTCATAAGTGATTTCAGGTTTGTCGATCACGATGGATTTAATGATGATGGTGTCGCTGGTCAGGCTGGAGATATCGATGTTCATCGATATGCTGCCGAGCTTGAACGCTGAATCCGTCAGATAACCTTTGGGATTCCCGACAACCAGACCGGTCAGTTTTCCTTCGCCATTCTCCGGCGACAGCTCGACCTTCGCCAGTTTGACGCTGACGCCGGTGTATTGAGGACCGTATTCCTCAACCGCATCCTTCACGATGGAATCGAGATTTGAGTAAATAAAGACGACCACGCCCACGATCGCCACGACGACAACGGCGAGAATGCCGCCGACTATCTTGAATCCACGGCTCATAATTAAGACCTTTCGAATATTACTGTTAATGAGGTGTCGGCGGGCTCCCCGAGTATACCGCCGACACCGAGTCCCGAGAACCGTTTTAGGAAGCGAGCGTTACGGCCATATCGAGCAGGGCTTCATCACCGCCATGTGCCGCAAGCAGGGAGATACCCAGCGGGGCGCCGGCCTCGGCCAGGGGCAGACTTATCTGCGGACACCCCGACAGGCCGGAAATGCAGGTAAGGCCCATTGTCCGGGCTCGAAAATCCTCTACTTCTTCATTGCTGGCATCCCGTTTGGGGCTGACCGGCGCCGTCGGCATCACGATGACAGCATCGCCACCGCCAAGGAGCTCTGCGACGCGCGCACGCGCAATATCCCGGATTGGCTGATGTTCGGCACGATCCGTATCCGTCAGCGTGGCAGCATAGGCGAAGCGTTCTTTTACCCCGGGACCGAAGGAGGGATTGTTCTGGGTAATCCAGTCGGCATGGTTGCCCCAGATCTCAAGCGCCTGCAAATGGCGAAAAGCCGTAAACCAGCGATCCAGTCCTTCCGGTGCAACTTCGACCGGGGTGCTTTCCAGGCCGAGCTTTTCCACCGCCTGGTGGGCTGCTTCTGCTGCGGATTCACGCTCTCCTTCGGGCATGCGGGAGAATGCGTCCAGCGCGATAAGGGCGCGTTTCGGCTTTATTGCCCGGGTGTCACCGACAAGGAGAACGCTGCCGACATCGGCAAAGAGCCTGGCGTCGCGGGCAAACCAGCCGACAACGTCGAAAGAACCGGCGAGCGGCGCCACGCCTGACGGATCAACCCGGTCATGGGTTGGACGTAGACCATAGAGTCCGGTGAAACTTGCGGGGCAACGGACGGATCCACCGCAATCCGTGCCCAGGGCGAAGTCGACGAGACTGCCGGCAACAGCGGAGGCTGAACCGGATGACGAGCCGCCAACCGCACGGTCGGGGGCGGCCGGATTGATCGGCGCGCCGTAATGCGCGTTATCGCCGGCGAGGCTATAACACATCTCGTCGCAGACCGTTTTGCCATACAGGCTTGCGCCGGCATCGAGAAGCTGTTGGACCGCACCGGCATTCTGCGTCGGCAAAGGGTGGGTTTGGGGCCATACAGGCTGGCCGTTGCTGGTCGGATGACCGGCGACATCAAAAACATCCTTGGCCGCAAACCGGAGACCGGAGAGCGGGCCACCGGCCTTTCCCTCGATTGTCACCGGTGGGCCATCCATAAACGCGCCAAATGTATCCTGCATCGGGGTCTTCCTGTTCTTTTATTTGTCGCCCTGAACATACCGGGTCGATGGCGTCAGGGCTATCGGCATCCACTGAAACCGGTGTGCGTATTCCAAAAAGAAAGAGCCCCCGCCGGGAAGGCGGGGGCTCTCGTTTGTCGAAAGTTTGTCAGGCGTCGTCGCGGTGACGCTTGTGTGCTACTTTTTGAGTTTTTTGCGGTAAACCTTGTGGCATGAGCCGCAGCTTTTGCCGAGACCGCCGAAGGCCATACCGATTTCTTTCTTTCCGACATTCGGTGCCGCAGCAACCTTCGCAAGGTTCTCTGCAGCGGATGCCATCATCATGGAAGCTTTCTTGAAACCTGCGCTGTCTGCGAAGATTTCAGGCTTTGCTCCGGTAACGGCAGGGTAGCGTGTCAGGCCTGTGCCGGCCGGAAACAATCCGGGCACGACTTTCGCGATGTTCGCAATGGCCGTCGCGCTTTTCGCGACATCAGCCGGTGTACCTTTATTGGCTTTAAGGTATCCGCCGATGGTTTTCATGTTGCCGCCGATGGCGCGCATCGCCATGCGCCGCTTCGCGATGGCTCCGGCATGTGCCTTGTTTTCAACCTTCATCTCGACCTGTTCCATAAGCTTGTGGCCATGGCCGTCGGCGAGTGCGGGCGTTGTTGTTGTTAGGGCAGTCAGCGCGAATGCGCCGATTACCAATCCAGTAAGTGCTTTCATCTTTTAATCGTCCTCCTGAGACGTGGTTCGTATTAACGGACCGGGCAGGTTGTGCAGACGATAACCTATGTAATACCGCTTTGAAAATCACAAAAAATTGGACATGATTGTCTACTAATTATTGACAATAGGGGGGCGACATGGATCGGCTTTCTGCGATGGAAGTTTTTACAAATGTTGTGGAGTTTGAAGGGTTTAGTGCTGCTGCCAGCCATCTCGGGATATCACGGGCTTCGGTGAGCAAACAGGTGATCCAGCTTGAAGAGAGCCTCGGGGCGCGTTTATTGAATCGCACAACCCGCCGTGTCAGCGTGACCGAAGTGGGGGAGGCGTATTACGAAAGGTGCAAACGGGTCCTTGCCGAAGTCGAGGAGGCGGACCTGCTGGTTGAGCAGTTGCATTCGGAACCGCGGGGTACGCTCAAGGTGAGTGCGCCCATGTCGTTCGGGGTCGCCCATCTCGGACCTGCTGTGTCCGATTTCCTGAGCGAATATCGCGAACTGAGCATCTCGTTGACCCTGAATGATCGCTTCACCGACCTCATCGAAGAAGGTTTCGATATCGCAATCCGGATTGCACAATCCGCCGATAGCAGTTTGATTGCGCGGCGGTTATCCGGCGTCCGGTGTGTGATGACCGCGACACCCGAATACCTTGAACGCAAAGGAGTGCCGACAAAGCCGCAGGACCTCTCCGGTCATCAATGCCTGAGCTACAGCTATCTTGCCTCCGGACTCGAATGGCCGATATTCGGACCCAACGGTGCGACGTCGGTAAAGGTGTCCGGGCCGTTAAAGGCGAATAATGGTGAGGTTCTTCTGCAGGCGGCGCGCCAGAATTTGGGGATCGCGTTTTTGCCGAACTTCCTGGTGCGGGAAGATATTCAGGCGGGTGTTCTCGTCCCTGTGCTGGAGCAGTACCGGCTGCCCGAACTGTCGGTCTACGCGGTATCGCCGCCAAACAGGTTTCCGGCGAGAAAGGTACAGGCGTTCATTGCCTTCCTCGCCGAGCGGTTTGAGACCGCCGATTTCTGACGGCGCTATTCCGTTCCGTCAGACGCCAATCATCTTCTTCGTGTTGGATTCGAACATCATGATTCGGTCTTCTTCGCTGCACCGCAGATTTGCGATCACGTCGATTGTCGACCGGATCAGGCGGGCGCCGCCTTCTTCGTCATAGGGGCAGTCGGTGGCGAAGAACGAATGGTCGGCACCGAAGAAATCGAGACCGGCCTGGCTCGCGGCTTGTGCGCCGAACATGGCGGTATCGCCGTAGAAGTCCTTGAAGTAATCGATCATCGGCTTTTTCAGCGTGTCGCGGAATGACTTGCCGTCACCCATCTCGGCGTTGCGGCTTTCCCAGCTCGGCGTGAATCGGCCTTCCGCATGGGGCGTATAGGCCCCCCAGTGATGGGCGATGATCCGCAGGTTCGGAATCTCGTCAAACATGCCCGAACAGACGATGCGGGCCATCGCTGCGCTTGTTTCATACGCCCAGCCGAAGCCCCAGAAAATTTCGTAGAAAGACCTGTCTTCAGTCAGGTAGTCAGGATGTGTGGCCGGCCGCGTAGGATGCAGCCAGATGGTTTTGCCGCGCTGGGCGATCTTCCCGAAAATATCCCGGAATTCCGGATGGTCCAGCGCCTTGTTGTTGACGTTGGTGAAAAGCTGGAAGCCGACCGCACCATGCTCGTCGATCACCCGGTCGACCTCCGCGATGGCCGCTTCGGTGTTGTTCATCGGCAGGGATGCGATAAACCACGGCATGCGATCGGGATGTTCGCGGCAGATTCGCGCCATGCCGTCATTGGCGACCCGTGTCAGGGCAGGGCTGTCATTGGGTCCCGCGATGGAATCGATCGGCGGCTGGGACATCGAGATGATCTGCTGGTAATCGTCGAACTCGTCCAGCATGCGCAGCCGCGCATCCATGTTGTGAATCGTGTCCATGGATTTCCAGCGCTTTACCGCGGCATCGGGCATGAGCCCATCGACCTTCTCGAAAAACTCGGTTGGAAATACGTGGTTGAAGACATCGATTTTCATGGCGGGTTCCTCGCGCAATCAGTTGTTATCCATCTAGACTCTACATTAGGTGGCGACTCGGCAAATCTTCAATTTTGCTGGGCGGTCGCCGCATGAATTGGAGGCTCCGCAAAACGTTCCGTTTCCGCTAGGTTGCTGGCTGGATAATCCAGTCGGTGCAAGCGTAAATGGGCGATATTCAGGCGGCGTTCTCGCTCGCCGCAAACCTGATTTTGTCAGGTGACGCAGATCTGTTCGAGATCGTCGGCCTGTCGCTGTCGGTGAGTGTGACTGCTGTTGCGATTGCCTGCGCCATCGGGATGACGCTGGGGGCAGTTGTTGCGGTGACGCGGTTTCCTGGCAGGGGCGCGATTATCGTTCTGCTCAACGCATTGATGGGTCTGCCGCCGGTGGTCGTCGGGCTCGCTGTCTATCTGATGCTGTCACGCGCGGGCCCGCTCGGCGTGCTCGGCCTGCTTTACACACCGACGGCGATGATCATTGCGCAGACCATCCTGGTGACGCCGGTCGTCGCTGCCTTAACCCGCCAGGTCGTTGAAGACCTTCATCGTGAATATGACGAGGCGCTCAAATCCCTCGGTGTCCGGGGATTGGGCCTTGTCCGCACACTGTTATGGGACGCACGCTACAGCCTGATTACCGTCGCCCTTGCGGGGTTCGGCCGGGCGGTAGCCGAAGTCGGGGCAGTGATAATTGTGGGCGGGAATATCGATCATCTGACGCGGATGATGACCACGGCAATTGCCCTGGAGACATCCAAGGGGAATCTCGCTTTGGCGCTCGGGCTCGGGATTGTTCTGGTCGGCATATCGCTGGCGGTGAATGGGGCCGTGTCGGGCCTCGGCGGTGTTGCGGGACGGAGCAGGAATGTCTGATTCCATTTTGCCGCTGGCTGCCCGGAACCTTCGCTATGAGGTCAACGGGACTGTTCTGATCGACGATCTGTCAATATCGGTCGTGCCCGGCTCCTTCACGGTGGTTCTCGGTCCGAATGGGGCGGGCAAGAGCCTGCTGCTCCGATTGCTCCACGGGCTGATCGTCCCGACATCGGGTAAAATTGACTGGTCGGTTGGCGCGGAGCTGCGTGGACGCACCCTGCGTCAGCGCCAGGCGATGGTGTTCCAGCGTCCGGTTCTTCTGCGCCGGTCTGTGGAGGCAAATGTCCGATATGCCCTGAAATGGCAGGGCGCCGGGCCTGGTGAGCTGAAGGAGGCCGCCGAATCCGCGCTGCACCGTGCAGGGCTGGCGGATCGGCGGCGTGTTCCGGCGCGCCTGCTTTCCGTCGGCGAACAGCAGCGCCTCGTCGTGGCACGGGCGCTTGCCGGAAAACCGGATGTCCTGTTCCTCGATGAGCCGACGGCGAGTCTCGATCCGGCCTCGGTACAACAGATTGAATCACTTCTGATTGAAGCGAACGCTGCGGGGACGGCGATAGTGCTGGTGACCCACGATATCGGTCAGGCCCGAAGGCTTGGGCATGAAATCGCCTTTGTTCATCGGGGGCGGCTTGTTGAATCCGGCGGGGCAGAATCGTTTTTCAGTGACCCGCAATCTGATGCGGCAAGGGCCTATCTGAAGGGAGAGATCGTTGTTTAGAAGATGGTTGCATCTCGTCGGTTTAGGCCTGTTGGTATCATGTAGTGCAGCGACGGCGGCTGATCGCGGTTTCATCATCGTGCAATCGACGACATCAACACAGAATTCGGGTCTGTTTGATGCCATTTTGCCGAAATTCCGGGAAAAAACCGGAATTGAGGTGCGCGTCGTTGCGGTGGGGACCGGGCAGGCGCTGAAAAACGGGCGAAACGGTGATGGCGATGTCCTGCTGGTTCATGCCCGTGCAGCCGAAGACCGCTTCGTCGCCGACGGTTTCGGCATCGAGCGACAGGATGTGATGTACAACGATTTTGTCATTATCGGCCCGCCTGATGACCCGGCGGGTATCACCGGGGGCAGGGACGCACCTGCTGCTCTGGCCGGAATTGCGGGGGCAGAAGCGCCTTTTGTGTCGCGCGGGGATAACAGCGGAACGCATATCAAGGAACGCGCCCTGTGGCGGGCAGCCGGGATCGATCCGTCCGGTTCAAGCGGGGCATGGTATCGCGAAGCGGGCAGCGGAATGGGTGCAACCCTGAATACGGCCGTCGGTATGGGGGCCTATACCCTGACCGACAGGGCGACCTGGATCGGTTTTGGCAACCGGCGGGATTTCAAGGTTCTGGTTGAAGGCGACAAGCGCCTGTTCAATCCATATGGAGTCATTCTGGTGAACCCGACGCGGCATCCTCATGTGAACGCGGTGGGCGGTCGGGCGTTTATCTCCTGGTTGACCGGGAGCGAAGGTCAGGCAGCGATCGCCGCCTACACGGTCTCCGACATCCAGCTGTTTTATCCATCTTCCAAGTGAAGTGCTTGCAAGCTATTGATATTAAATAGAAACGCCCGCCAGTTTGGCGGGCGTTTCGGTTAACGGTAGTGGTATACCGTCAGGCGGCAAGACGATCCTCGTTGGCCTGTGCCGCAGCCGGAATCACAGCCGGTTTGGCAGCCGCGCTGGTGTTATTTGCCTGTTTCCGGCCCTGGAAGAGGGCGGAAATCCTGGATACCAGGCCCCTGAATATCCGGGCGCTCACCTCTGCCCGGGCGATATCGGCGTCGCGCATGATATCGGCAAGTGGCTTTTCCGGAATCTCGTTACGGGATTGCTTGGGGTCGAACAGGTACAGGTTGCTGGACATTCTCTTTCTCCTTGTTTGCGGAGCGACAGGTGTGTCGCTGTTGATGAGAAAGTGGTTTGTGTTGACTGCGAAGATAATAGGCTTATATCGGCAATGATTTGTGCGTAATATGCATAATCCAATTTTGATCATTCCGAGGGGGACTCATGGATACGCTTACGGGGATGAAGCTTTTTAACAAAGTGGCGGAAACGGGCAGTTTCTCTGCTGCCGGTCGGGCAATCGGGCTGGCGCCGTCATCGGTTTCGCGCCAGATCAGCGGGCTGGAAGACCAGCTCGGGACGCGCCTGTTCAACCGCACTACCCGCAAGCTGCACCTGACCGAGGCCGGTGAGATCTATCGCGGGCATACCGAGAGAATTATCTCGGACATCGATGAGGCGAATGCCGCCGTTACCGAGTTGCAGGATGAACCCCGCGGCACATTGCGGATCAATATTCCGGTTGTGTTCGGACGGCGCTATATCGCGACTACATTGCCCGAGTTTCTCGACCGTTACCCGGAGTTGTCGGTCGAGCTTCAGGTGACCGATCACTTTGTCGATCTGATAGAAGAAGGCGCCGATCTGGCTATTCGCGTCGGCGGGCTGACCAATACGAGCTTTATCGCCCGCAAGCTGAGCGGCATCCAGCGATTACTGGTCGCGAGCCCGGCCTATCTCGAAAAGCACGGGGAGCCCAAGACTCCTGAAGACCTGATGGATCACAATTGCTTCCAGTTTCGTATCAATCCGGGCGAGAGCCATTGGGACCTTGAAAACAAGAAGACCGGCAAGGTCACGGATATCAGCGTGCGGGGGAACCTGCTGTCCAATAATGTCGAGGCCATCAATGCCGCAATGCTGAACGGCGGCGGTATCGCGCTCCTGCCGTCCTGGGTTGTCGGCAAGGATATCCAGCGCGACGATGCCAAGGTGATACTGACGGACTATCATGCCAAGGTGCGCCACACGGATTCGGCGGTCTACGCGGTCTACCCGTATACGCGTAACGTTTCCGCCAAGGTGCGGGCCTATATCGATTTCATCGCGGAGAAGTTCAAGACGGAACCCGATTTCAGGATGGATGACGGCGACTAGATGGCCGTTAGTATCCGGGGGGTTTTCAGAGGCGGCATTGTGCCGCCGGGCATCGGCTGATACCGTTTTTAACGGAAGCAACGTTTGCGGCATTCGCGGACGGGTAGCGGGGGAGCAGACCATGCCGGATACGATCGAAACATCCACGTCTGAAAGCACGGCTGAAATGACGCCTGTAACTGTATCGCCGTCGGAACTCGTCCGCAGAGCGCAGTCGCTTGTGCCGATGATCAGAGAGCGTCAGGAGGAAACCGAGGCGAACGGCCGCGTTTCCGCAGAAATTTTCGGCGCGATCCGCGACGCGGAAATTTTCAAGATTTTGCTGCCCCGCCGATATGGCGGCTTTGAATACGGGCTTGATACGTTTGCCGAGGTCGGGTTCGAAATCGCGCGCGGTTGTGGTTCGGTCGGTTGGGTGAACTCGGTGACCGCGATGTATCACGTGTTTCTCGGTATGTATCCGGAGCGGGCGCAGGACGATGTCTGGGGGGAAAATCCCGGCGCGGTGCTGGCTGCTTCGTTTACGCCCACAGGTACCGTGACGCCGGTTGATGGCGGCTACAGCCTGACGGGCAAGTGGATGTTCTGTTCGGGCGTTGATAACTGCGCCTGGACGATCGTCGGCGTCACGATCCCGGCGGCAGTCGAGGGCGAGCCGGATGGAAAGGCTTATGCCCTCGTGCGGACATCCGAATTCGACATGGAGAATAACTGGAACGTCGTCGGTCTCTCCGGCACCGGATCCAAGAACATTATGTGCAACGAATTGTTTGTGCCTGAATACAGGTTGTTACCCATAGAAGAAACCATGACCGGCAACCCGCCCGGGGCTGCGGTAAATGACGGACCGCTATACCGCATCCCGCTCTTTGCGGCGATGTCATGCAGTCTTGTCGCCCCCATCATGGGGATGGCGCAGGGCGCTATCGACGAATTTATCGACCTCACGAAAGGCCGCATAACGCGTGGTGCGGCCTTGTCGAAGCCTGCGCCGATGGCGGAATTGCCGGGTATCCAGCTGAAGCTGGGGGAGGCGATGGCCGCTGTGGATTCCGCGCGGCTGCTGGTCGACCGCGATCTGAAAGATATTATGGAGACCGTGTCGTCGGGCCGTGAACTCACGATCGATCAACGTGCCCGTAACAAGGGCGACTGGGGGTACGCCGCCCGGCTTTCGGTGCAGGCGGTGGATGCTATTTTTGCGGCCAGCGGCGGGGGCGGGCTATTCAAGACCGGTCGCATTCAGCGCTACTGGCGCGATACCCATGCGGGTTCCGCCCATATCAGCATGAACTGGGATGCGGTCGGCGCGCTCTACGGCCGCGTGACGCTCGGACTGCCGTCAGGACCTGCTCAGTTCTGACGGCATCCATCTGATAGCGCCGTGTCAGATCGCGGCGGGCTATTCCGCGGCGATCGTTTCAGCGCCCACGGACGGATCATGACCTTCGACGGCACTTGAGTCCTCCCGCAACGATTTCAGCAATCCGTACGCCATCACCAGCATGATGATACTGACGGGCAGGGCGGCCGCTATCGCGGCGGTCTGGAGCGCCTTTAGCCCGCCCGCAAGGAGCAGGACGGCGGCCACGAAGCCTTCACCCAGGCCCCAGATGATGCGGAACCTGACCGGCGGATTGTCATCACCCATCGACAGCATCGTGGTGATCACCAGCGTTCCCGAATCCGAAGACGTGATGAACCACGTCGCCAGCAGGAGCGTTGCAAGGGCCGACATTGACCAGTTCAGCCATGAAAGGTCGGTGACCCGCTCGATCGTGCCAAACAGTGCATTGGGGAGATTCCACGCTTTGACAATGTCCAGCACACCTGCCGTCCCGACGCCGCCGGTCGCGTTGAGCTCCATATGGAGCGCACTGCCACCGAATATGCAGAGCCAGAAAAAGGCGATCGTGGTGGGAACGAACATCGCCCCGACCATGAATTCACGGATGGTCCGGCCACGCGAAATCCGCGCGATGAACATACCGACGAAGGGTGCCCAGGATATCCACCAGCCCCAGTAGAAGATGGTCCAGCCACCCTGCCAGGCGGCGTCGCCCGGCGTTGCGGCTGTCCAGAAGCCCATCGGGATAACGTTCCAGAGGTAATCGCCGATGCTGGTGATGAAAAAGCCCATCAGCCACTGGGTCGGCCCGCCAAACAGGAAGAACGCGACCAGCACGATGCTGAGATAAATATTCCATTCGGAAATGATACGGATGCCGTTACCGACGCCGGAGACGGCCGAAGCCGTCGCGACGACCGAGATACAGGCGATCAGGATGACCTGTGTTGTGACCCCGGGGTCGATCCCGAACAGGACATTCAGCCCCGCCGCCATCTGGCTGACGCCGAGGCCGAGCGAGGTTGCGACACCGAACACGGTGCCGAACACCGCCAGCAGATCGACCGCGTGCCCGATCGGGCCGTATATCCGGTCGCCGATCACGGGATAAAGTGCGGAGCGCAGGGTGAAGGGCAGCTTTTTGCGGAAACCGAAATAGGCGAGACAAAGCCCGACAATCACGTAGATCGACCAGCCATGGAAACCCCAATGGAAGTAGGTCACCCGCATCGCGTGAGCGGCACGCTGCTGGGACAGTTCTGTGACGCCGGCATGATCTGCGAGCGGATTGTTCGGGTATTTCCAGGGCATCGAGTTGTCGAAGTAGAACAACGGCTCGGCGATGGAGAAAAACAGCAGGCCAATGCCGACCCCTGCCGAGAACAGCATGGCGAACCATGAGAAATTCGAAAATTCGGGGCGGGAGTCGTCGTCGCCCAGCCGGATGGTGCCGTACCGGCTGAACATCAGAAACAGGCAGGTGAACAGCATGAACGTGACGGCGCCGATGTAGTACCAGGCGAGCGTCGTCTCTATCCAGCTGCGGACAGCGGAATAGATGTCATTCGCGAGTTCTACGTTAAGGGCGGTGAAAACAACGAACGCAAGAACCATCCCCTTGGACGCGAGCCCCATCCCACCATGGACGCCGGTGAAAAAACCGGTTTTTGAAACGGTGGCCCGTTCCTTCTTTCCGTTTCCTGCTGAATTCATCGCCCTTGCCCCCGATTTTTTCCCCATTGTCAGCGTGTGACGGCGTCGGGGATAGGTGTGATTGAACTTCGAAAAACCTGGGTAAACCAGCCAGTTTGACCAGCATGGTCCGCAATCAGGATTGCGGTGTTGTCCGGGAATGGACGTATCAGGTAACCGGAGATCGGCAGGGTATTTGTTCAGGCCCGCCTGTTTTGCCCCGGTGCGGACGCCGGAAATGGCGCTCGCTCAAAGTCATTTTTTGATGCTTTGACCATACCGGGGTGAATGGTCAGGTCAACCGATGGGCAGTGCCGGGGGATGTAAGGGGCTTAAACCTGGTTTCTCAAATCGGTTTTCAGCACCTTGCCGTAATTGTTCTTCGGCAGGGCATCGATCATCCGGTATGCCTTGGGGCGCTTGAAGCGCGCGATGTGTTCGAGACAGAGCGCGTCGAGATCCGTTTCGCGGACCTCCGCGTCGGGTTTAGGCACCACGAAGGCGATGATTTCTTCACCCCAGTCGGGGTGAGGCCGACCGATAACCGAGCATTCGAGCACGCCGTCATGGCGCAGCAGGATTTCCTCTACCTCGCGGGGATAGATATTCGATCCGCCGGAGATGATCACGTCCTTGGACCGGTCTTTCAGCGTCAGGAAGCCGTCTTTATCCAGCGCGCCCATGTCGCCGGTATGGAGCCAGCCGCCGCGAAGCGATGCTGATGTTGCGTCCGGGTTCTGCCAGTAGCCTTTCATGACCACATCACCGCGAACCAGTATTTCACCAATTTCGCCGAGTGGCAGGTCGTTATCCTCCTCGTCCGTGATCCGCACCTCCACTCCTTTTTGTGCAGGGCCGACCGAGGCAAGGCGGTCGTAATAGTGCGGGTGGTCCCGTTCGATGTGCACCGCGCGGGACAGCGCTGTGATCGTCATCGGGGATTCACCCTGACCGTATATCTGCACCAGCTTCGGGCCAAGCAGGTCCAGTGCCTTCAGGCAGTCTTCGGCATACATCGGAGCACCGCCATAGACGATTGTCTTCAGGTTCGACGTGTCTGCCGCAGCGAGACCGGGGGTGTTGATCAGGCGGGTAACCATCGTGGGCGCGAAAAAGAACGTGGCACCTTTCCAGACCCGGAGCAGGGCAAAGACTTCTTCGGGATCGAACCCGCCGGATGCCGGGATAACCTGGCAGGCACCGCGTTCGACATGGGGCAGCATATAAAGGCCGGATCCGTGGCTGTAGGGAGCCGCGTGGATGACGCAATCCTCCGCTGTGATGTTGTCGACATTGGCGAAATAGGCGTCGTTCATTGCCCGCAGGTTCTTGTGCGTCAGCATCGCGCCCTTGGGGCGACCGGTTGTGCCGGACGTATAGAAAAGCCAGGCGAGGTCGTCCGCCGCCACGTCAGCGATTGCGGCCGGGGCTGACGATAAAAGTTCGTGGTATCGGGCCGAGCCGGCGATCACGATGTGTTCCAGTGTCGGCACATCCTTTGCCGCTTCTGCGACCCCGTCGGCCATGTCTTCGCTTACAAAACAGATTTTCGCGCCGGAATTTTCCAGGATGTAGGCGAACTCACGCGGGTGGAGGCGGGCATTCATCGGCACGGTGGCGAGCCCTGCATGCCAGGCGCCGAACATGATTTCCGAATATTCAGGGGCGTTCTTCATCGCAATGGCAACGCGGTCGCCGGCCATGAGCCCCGGAGCGCCCGCCGTCGTAGCTGTCAGACCGCCCGCAAGACGGGCTGAGCGATCCGCATGCTCGGCATATGTCGAAATCACTGCATCGCCCAGCGCAAGCGCCGGGGCGTCAGGGGAGGTCTTGGCCGCATTGGCCAGCATGTCAGCAAGGTTCATAAACGTTTTTGTAGCACTGGTTCGCCAAACTTGGGAGATGCAAACTTGGGAGACATTGGGCGCAACATTACTATTGTAAATACCGGGTAGGTGTCCGGGCTCTGTGTGCGTATGTTTCCGGGAAGATGATGACTATTAATAAATTGATGCGGATAGGTTTCTGTTTGGCAGTTGCAGGGGGGCTGGCGCTTGCAGTGCCTGCGGTTGCGCAGGCGCCTATTGCGGGGTCCGGCGCTTTGCCGGTGCTTGATCCGCTTGCACAGTCGCCGAAGATTGTTACCGATGCGATTGCACAGGTGATGTCGAACCGGGCGGATAAGCGCCCCTTTCTGTCGATCAACGCCTGTTTCAGAGAATCCAGGGTTCAGACCGCGCTGCGCCAGGCCTGCCGCTTCCGGCTGGAGAAATATCAGCGCGACATGGTGAGAAAATATCCCAGCCGTTTTGACGGACTGCAGCCGCTTGAAGTCTATATCAGGCTTGTCCAGATTTCCGATGATCCCGACAAGCAGGTCATTACCAGAGACCTGTTTGCCCTGCGGGGGATCGTGTCGCGGATTCCCGATGCCCGAAAATTCCGCCTGATCAAGCAGTGCTTCAGTGAGGCCGGGCCGCAGACAGCAATCCATCAGATCTGCAAACAACAGCTTGATGCCTTTCAGACGGAGCTGTTGCGGACGCGGGGCATAGAACTGCGCGATATCCGACCGGAGGTGATCAAGCGGCGCCTGCTTTCCGTGGCAACGTCGGACCAGACCGGATTTTTGGCCGGCGGTACATCGGCATTTGATTCACTGCGCCAGATCAGAAAAGAACAACAGTTGAAAAAGACGGAAGCGGTGACGGCACTCGTCAAGGCGAAGCCGTATTACTGTCCTGCGCCGACGGGCCGCCGGGCACCTCAGCTGAGCCGTCAGCTGGCGGACCCGGGGGTATGTTTGTGCACCTACGGTCGCCGCTACGTTGGATCCAGCGCATCGCGCAGCCGCCGTCCCGCCCGCGCCGCCTACAAGCAGTGTGGTGCGGCCGCACGCTTCAGGGTGGGTGATTTGAATGGCGGCCGTTTACGGCATGGAGACTGGGTATCGCTTCGGGCGGTACATGGCGGGTACATGTCCATGAACCGCGACGGCATTATCTATGCCAATCGTGATCGCGCGGGAAAAGCCGAGAAATTCCGGCTGATACGTGCCGTCAATCAACCGGGACTTATCCGCTCAGGTGAATTATTCGTGCTGGTATCCGCGCTCGGGGTTTTCGTCGTGCCCGACCTCAAGACCGGTAATCTGAAGGCAACGAAGCAAAAGCCCGGCGCGCACGAGTATTTCGTGATAACGCCTGACTAGGGGGCGGGTCTGCACCCATGCTAAATGCCGCGACATGATTGATAATATGCGAATTCGGGAAAACATTCCTGACGATGCTGCCGCGCTCGAACGGCTTTATTCGGCTACATTCCCGGATGAGGATCTGCTGCCGCTGGTTTCGGACCTGTTGGACGAAGAACCTTCGATACTGTCACTCGTCGCAATTGTTGATGGAGTTCCGGTGGGGCATGCATGTTTCACCGGGTGCGCCATTGCCGGCACCACCAACCGGGCGATGCTGCTGGGCCCGGTTGCCGTTGCTCCGGCGTTTCACGGTCAGGGTATTGGCAGCGCGCTCATTCGGGATGGCTTTACCCGACTGAGAAATGCGAATGTCATCCAGGTATTTGTGCTTGGCGATCCCGCCTATTACGGTCGTTTCGGGTTCATGCCCAGCACAGATGTCCTGCCGCCATACACCTTGCCGAAGGAATGGCGGGGCGCCTGGCAATTTGTCAGCCTGAGCGATCCGGGGGAGCAGCTTTACGGAATACTTTCCGTCCCCCGGCCATGGTGCCGACCGGCGCTCTGGGCCCCGTAAAATCCCGGTAGGATAAGGCCGTTAAATCAGCGCACCGCTTCAAGGATCGATGCGTAATTCGCAACCGCCGAGCCGCCCATGTTGAAGACGCCGGCGATCTCGGCGCCGTCGATCTGCAGCGGGCCTGCGTCGCCGCGGGCCTGCATGGCGGCCATCACGTGCATGGAAACACCGGTCGCGCCGATGGGATGTCCTTTCGACTTCAGCCCGCCTGACGGATTGACCGGCAGTTTACCTTCCTTGGTTGACCAGCCTTCGGCGATAGCGCGAGCGCCGTCGCCTTTTTCAGCAAGCCCCATGGCTTCATAGATCAGCAGCTCTGCGGTCGTGAAGCAGTCATGCACTTCGACGACATCTAGATCGTCGACGCCGATCTTTGCCTGTTCGTATACTTTCTGCCAGGCGAGGGCCGCGCCTTCGAACTGCGTGACGTCGCGCTTGGACATCGGCAGGAAATCGTTCACATGCGCTGTCGCCCGGAACAGGACGGCTTTTTTCATGCCCATGGCTGTTTCCGTATCGGCGAGTACCACCGCGGCTGCGCCGTCTGTGACGGGGGAGCAGTCGGACCGTTTCAGGTGGCCGGAGACAAGCGGGTTCCTGTCGGATTCCGTCCGGCAGAAATCGTATCCCAGGTCTTTCTGGAAATGCGCCAGCGGATTGACCGCGCCATTGGCATGGTTCTTCGCCGCGATCTGGGCGAGCGCATCGGACTGGTCGCCGTATTTCTGGAAATAGCTGTCGGTGATCCGGGCAAAGATATCGACGAAGGAGCCGTTTTCGCCGCCTTCTTCCTTGAAGTAGCTGGCCTTGGTCAGCACCTCGCCGATGGCGGCACCGGAAATTTCGGTCATCTTTTCGACGCCGACACAGAGCACGATACGCGCCTTCTTTGCGGCAATGCTGTTCAGTCCCTGGTGAATGGCGGCGGAACCCGTCGCACAGGCGTTTTCGACCCGGGTGGCAGGTTTGAAGCGCAGGTCCTTGTGCGCCTGCAATACGAGCGATGCGGGGAAATCCTGCATCACGAAGCCGCCGTTGAAATGACCGATATAGATCTCATCAACATCCGCGGGGGCGACGTTCGCATCGACCAGTGCGTCGGTCACGGCATCAACGATCAGCGTTTCAAGCTCGACACCTTCGTGTTTGCCGAACTTGGTATGGGCCCAGCCCACGATGCAACCGGTCATGATGAAATCCTCATTGATATTCCTGACCCGTAATTTGGCAGGAACCGGGAAGGGGTCAAGCGCCGGGGCTGCCGGGGATGGAAGATTCGCAGGGGCGCGATCATGGTGCGCATAATCTCCGAAGCGTCAGAAGGAATACAGGAATGGATTTTTCGCTCAGCGAGGACCAACGGGCGTTACAGGAGAGCGTGCGCAAATTTGCAACGAGTGAATTGCCGGATATCGCCGTTGAAGTCGAGAAATCGGGGGAATCTCCAGGTCCCGGGGTGATGAAGAAATTTGCCGACATGGGATACCTGGGTGTGAACCTGCCGACGGAGCTTGGCGGGCAGGGGCTGGGCCATCTCGAGGCGGTCATCGTGATGGAGGAAATCGCCAAGATTTCGTCCCCGCTGGCATTTCCGGTGTTCGAATCGAGTTTCGGTCCTCTTCTTGCGGTTGTGCATTTTGCGCCGGATGAGCTTAAGCAGCGTATCGTCCCGCAGGTTTGCGCCGGCGAGATGATCGTCGCGGTCGCGATGTCGGAGCCGAATGCGGGGACGGCCCTGACCGATCTGACCACAAAAGCCGAAGCCGTCGGCGACGAGATCGTCATCACCGGCAACAAGCGGTGGTGCTCCGGCGCCGGACATTCCGGTGCTTATGTTGTGTATTGCCGTATGTCGGATGCGCCGGGAGCGCATGGGATCGGTGCAGTTCTGGTCGAAAAGGACCGGGCGGGTGTCAGCTTCGGCAAGCCGGAATTTCATATGGGTCTGCGCGGCGTACAAAGCGCCGACATATTTTTCGACAATGTACGCGTTCCTGCAGGCAACCAGATCGTTCCGGCCGGTGGTTTCAAGCAACTGATGGAGGCCTTCGACCTGGAGCGCTGTGGCAACACCACGATGAGCCTTGCGATTGCCCAATCCGCCCTCGATTACGTTCTGGAATACGTGCAGGAACGCCACCAGTTTGGAAAACCTATCGTCGATTTTCAGGCGGTGCAGCTCCACCTGGCCGAAATGAAGATGAAATGCGATGCGGCGCGACTCCTCCTGTATCGGGCGATCACGAACGCTTCGACGGGTCTGCCGACGGTCGGCGAAAGCTCTATCGCCAAATGTTATGCCAACGAAATAGCGCGCGATGTGACGGGCAAGGCCGTTCAGTTGATGGGGGGGTACGGGTTTTCCACCGAATACCCGATCGAACAGAAAATGCGCGATGCGTGGGCCTGGGGCATTGCCGGCGGGACAATCGATATCCAGAAGGTGAATATCGCGGCATCGATGGTGGGGCGGCGGTTTTCCCAGCGCGGTTAACGCGCCACAATTACAGCGCGTCACCGCTGGTGCCTTTGATCGGCGCGAAGACCGCCCCGGCTAGAATCAAAGCCATCTACCGTGCCGTCCTGCCCTCGCCAAGCCTATGCGGCTTCGTCATAATCGGGCGATAAAAACAGGAGGAATTCATGCCCCGGCGCCTTATCGATATTTCCGTGCCGCTCGAATCCGGGATCAAGTCAGACCCGGAATTCATGCTGCCCAAGATCACTTATCACGCGCATAAGGAAACCGCGCCGCAACTTTGCGCGCTCTTTCCGGGGCTGGAACCTGATCAATTGCCCGAAGGCATGGGCTGGGCGATGGAGGAAATCGAGCTGTCGACGCATAACGGCACGCACGTGGATGCACCGTGGCATTATCATCCGACCATGGATGGTGGCGAACGCGCGATCACCATCGACGAGGTGCCGCTGGAATGGTGTTACCAGGCGGGTGTTAAATTCGATTTCCGTCATTTCGATGACGGCTATCTGGTAACGCCGGACGACATGCAGGCGGAGCTCGACCGGATCGGTCATGAATTGCAGCCGCTCGATATCATCGTGGTCAATACATCCGCGGGTGGACGCTACGGCGAGGATGATTATCTGGACAAGGGCTGCGGTTTCGGGCGCGATTCCACACTCTGGCTGACAGATCGGGGGATTCGCGTCGTCGGTACCGATGCATGGACATGGGATGCGCCGTTTCCGCAGACGCTGGAACGCTGGTTGGAAACGAAGGACCCCTCGATCATCTGGGAAGGTCACAAGGCCGGGATGGAGAAGGGATATTGCCAGATCGAGAAGATGGGGAATCTCGATCAGTTGCCGTCGACCGGGTTTGACGTAATATGCTTCCCAACAAAAATAAAAGCGGCGTCCGGCGGGTGGGCGCGCGCGGTTGCGGTTATCAACGACTAGGCTGGCGGACTTGAATTGGCTTGCATAGGTCTGCGAATTCGAACCAATAAAACAACGAGATAGAACAGGAAACGGAAATGGCGAAGAACAACAAAGTTATCATCACATGCGCGGTAACAGGCGCGATCCATACGCCGACCATGTCGCCGCATCTGCCGATCACGCCGGATGAGGTCGCAAAGGATGCGATTGCCGCGGCAGAAGCGGGTGCATCGATCCTGCATCTGCATGCCCGTGACCCGATTGATGGCAGCCCGACGCCGTCCCCCGATGTGTTCATGGAATTTCTGCCGCGCATCAAGCAAGCAACCGATGCGGTGGTGAACATCACAACCGGCGGCGGCCATGGTATGACGCTGGAAGAGCGCTGTCAGGCGGCACTGGCGGTCAGCCCCGAAATGACGTCACTCAACATGGGCTCGATGAATTTCGGCCTGTTTCCCATTCTCGACAAGGGATACGACTGGAAGCACAAGTGGGAACCCGAATACCTCGAAATGACGCGGGACTTCATCTTCCGCAACACGTTCAAGGATATTGAATGGGTCCTCAAGACCCTGGGCGAAGACCATGGCGTGCGTTTTGAATTTGAATGCTACGACATGGGGCATCTTTACAATCTGGCCCATTTCGTCGACCGCGGCCTGGTGAAGCCGCCGTTCTTCGTGCAGACGATTTTCGGCATTCTGGGTGGCATCGGTGCGGATCTCGAAAATCTCGCCCATATGCGCCGCATCGCCAACAAGCTGTTCGGCGAGGAAAATTACGAGTGGTCGATCCTGGCGGCAGGCCGTCATCAGATGAACTTCGTGACCAGCGGTGCGATCATGGGCGGCAACGTCCGCGTCGGGTTGGAAGACTCGCTATACATCGGCAAGGGCAAGCTCGCCGAATCCAACGCGGATCAGGTCGCCAAGATCAAACGGATCGTTGAAGACCTGTCGCTTGAAGTCGCGACCCCGGCGGAAGCGCGCGAGCGCCTGGCGCTCAAGGGCGGCGATATGGTGAATTTCTGAGGACGCTCTATAATCAGGAACCACCCCGGCCGTGGAAGGGAAAAAAACAACCGCCGCGGCCGGTACGGATTTAACATCGGTTTGGAGGAAGCCGGCACAAGGGACGAATGGGACTATGGCTGTTTTGATAGATGATGCGCCGATTGACGATCCGGTGATGACGACGGAATGGTTCGTCGTTGCCAGATCGGCGGATCTCGAAGAAGGCAAGGCGATCCCGGCAAAATTGCTCGGCACCGAACTGGTGCTCTGGCGGTCGGGCGACAAGGTGATGGCATGGCGCGATCTGTGCGTTCACCGGGGCACGCGGCTGTCGATCGGCGAGGTCAAAGACGGCCGGATTATTTGTCCCTATCACGGCTGGAATTACGACAAATCCGGCAAGTGCACCCATATACCTGCAATGCCGGATATCACTCCGCCGGTGCGCGCCCGTGTGATGGCGTTCAAGGCGAAGGAGCAATACGGCTTCATCTGGGTGTGCATGGGCGAGCCCAAACAGGACATTCCACCGTTTCCGGAATGGGAAAAGAATTCCTTCCGCAAGCAGATCGTCGGGCCATACGAATTCGGTGGCAGCCCGTTCCGCACCATCGAGAATTTCACCGACATCCCGCATTTTCCGTTCGTGCATCCGATGATCAACGGCGATCCGTCGCGCCCCGACGTGATCGGCGATTACGATGTGACGCTGGATGAAAACGGCCTGAAGATGAGCCCGATCGACGTCTGGCAGCCCTATGCCGATCACCGCGGTGTGCCGGCGATGACGAAATATCACTATACGATTTTCCGCCCGCTCTCGGCCTATTTCGCCAAGGAAACGGGCGACGGCAACATGTTCTGCATGATGCTGTCGGCAACCCCGCTGACCGAGGAATCCTGTCTCGTGTGGCTGTTGGTCGCGATTAATTTCGGTGACGAAGTGACCGAAGAACAGATCATCGACCGCCAGGATCAGGTTTTCGCGCAGGATAAATGGATCGTTGAATCACAGCGTCCGGCCAAAATCCCGCTCGACCTGCAGGATGAACTGCATCTTCGGGTAGACAAGTATTCGGTGGCCTATCGGCGGTGGCTGAAGGACCTCGGGCTGACCTGGGGCGTGGCGAGCTAACCACATATTGGTGTGTCACCCCGGATTTATTCCGGGGTCCAGTTTGTCTGTTTTCAGCGGTCTGGGCCGCCTGGATCCCGGCACGAGGCCGGGATGACGACCGCGCTCTTTATAATGACCCGTGTAGTTCCAGCAGCGGCGTCACCTCATCCGCATTCATGCGTCCCCAGCCGCATTCGGTCGACAGGCCGAACCGGTCGAGATGTTTGCGCGCTGCCGCGATGCGCCGGGCCGCACCTTCGGCGCCGTCGGCACCGTGAATGAGACCGAGATAGACGAGTGTTTCTTCCGCCATGGAAAGATCGCCCAGCGGTGAGAAATACGCATTATCGTCGCGGTCGACCGGCACCGGCACATGGAAGAAATCGATCTGCCGGTCGACGCTTTTTGAGATCGCGTTGGCGGTCGATACACAGATGCCGAGGTCTTCCGGTTCCTTCCAGTGCTTGTTGCCCATCGAGCCGTAGCACAGGTGATAGCCGAGCGTGATGCCGTCCGGCACGGCGTTTCCGAGGCGGGCGAGGGTCGCGATCAGCCACGGCGTAGGGTCGTCGCCGAGGAACGGCACCGGGTGCAGCTCCTCGAAGATCGACATTTCGGTCGCCACATCCCACTGGAAGGCAAGATCGCGGTCCGGGATGGCGAGCCGGATCGCATCGATCTCCATCAGCATTGCGCGTTCGTAAAGCGGATAGATATCGCCCTGAATATCGTAGGCGCAGAATGAAAATACCGGCGCGAACGGTGTCGGCAGGCACAGCTGGAACCGGGCATCATGCGCAAATCGCCCGGCGGCGCGGCGGGCGGCGAATGCCGCGTAGGATTTGATCGCCTCGCGGGCGAAACCGAGCTCGCCGAAATCGATATCCGCCGCCGATTTTCCGGGCGCAAGGCGGTAGGGCGGGTTCAGCTGGTATGCGCGTTCTTTTTCCGTCCCCTGTTCCAGCGCGTCCTGCAGGGCAAACACTGCATGTTGCCAGCCGATCCAGTTCGACCGCACGCCGGTTTCGCCGTCCGGCACGCTGGCGAGACGCGCACCAATGGTATCGGCGACCGCATCGAGCACGGCGTCGGCATCGTGTAGCGGGATCGAGCCGACGAGGAGGAGGGGCGTTTGTTCCGGATCGGTTTCGGGCTTCATTTCGTCAATCCATTCGTGAAGGCATTCCCGGCAATGCCGTTTGGTTCTGTGTCTCACGAAAGCTGTGGCGACGTGGGCCATCACCAGCATGAAAATGCTGAGCGCGCCCCAGATCAGGGATTTGTGGCGGTAGATTCTGTCGGAACCGCAGGCGGGGCAGGTTTCCCACCCGGGTTCCTGCGTGGCAAGCAACTCGCGTGCTGCAAGAACATCTTCTTCACGCACCATGACACGCATGGCCTGCAAGGCAAACATCATGTGCCAGTTGGTTGCGGCGAAGTGATATTTGGGTGTGACGGCGAAGATGCCCTGACTGTCCAGGTAGCTGCGCGCGACCATGGCCGATGGCAGGTCGAAGTACCGTGCGGCTACGACCAGATCAGTCATGTCCGATACCGGTCGGACGGTGCAGGGAGAGGGGTCGACAGGTAAACATCGATCGAAATTTTAGCCGCGCTGGTGTTCCCGCACCATCTGAATCATGGCTGAAAAATCCACCTCGCCGTCGCGCTCGTCGCAGAATGCTTCGTAGAGGGCGCGTGCATGTTCGCCGAGCGGTGTCATCGCGCCGGTCTTGGCCGCGGCCGCCTGCGACAGCGTGAGGTCTTTCAGCATCAGCTTCGCCGTAAACCCCGGGGTATACTCCCGGTTGGCGGGCGCGGTGTCGACCATGTCGGGCATCGGGCAGTTGACGTTCATCGACCAGCAACTGCCGGTCGAGGTCGATATCACGTCGAACAGGACCTGGTGATCGACCCCGGCGGCTTCGCCCAGCGCAATCGCTTCGCAGGTGCCAACCATGGAAATGCCGAGCAGCATGTTGTTGCACACCTTCACGGCCTGACCGGCGGACGGCCCGCCGGCGCGGACCATCTGTTTTCCCATGGCCAGAAACACTGGCTCGGCGCGGTCGATGGCAGCCGCGTCGCCGCCCGCCATAAAGGTCAGCGTGCCGGCCTCGGCGCCCGCCATCCCGCCGGAGACAGGAGAATCGATCAGTGTCAGCCCGCGCTTAGCGGCTTCGTTGTGAATGTAATCGGTTGCACCGAGATCGGTGGTTGATGAATCGACGATAATCGTGCCCGGGCCGACGACGTCCATCACCTTGTCGATATCGACCAGCACTTCGCGCACTTCCTTGCCGGTCGGCAGCATGGTGAAGACGAAATCCGCGTCTTTCGCCGCATCCGGATTTGAGGTGGCGGCCTCGACCCCGCCCGCGGCCGCGCGCGCCGTTTTCTCCGCCACGATGTCATAGCCTCGGACCTGATGGCCCGCCTTGACGAGATTTATGGACATCGGCCCGCCCATATTGCCGAGCCCGATAAATGCGATGCGTGCCATGATAGTCTCCCTGATATATCCGCGTTTGTTGTGCGGTTCTGGCGACCATCATGCCCGGCATTGAACAGGCGGGGCAATGGGAGAGGAGGGCTACTTTCCGTCCTTCACCATGTCGGCGATTTTCTCGCCGATCATCATGACCGTCAGGTTGGTGTTAGCCCGCGTGATGGCGGGCATGACGGATGCATCGACCACCCGCAGTCCCTGGACGCCGTGGACGCGGCCAGCCGGGTCGACAACGCCCATCGGATCGTCTGCGGTACCGAAGCGGCAGGGGCCGACGGGGTGAAAAAAGCCGCGGCAGTTTTCCCGTATCCAGGCTTCAAGCGTCTCGTCGGACGCAAAGATATCGTCCAGCGTGGGGCCGGGGGCGATCAGGGTCCGGAGTGCTGCCCGTCGGAACGGACCGGGCAGGTCCATCAGCAGGGAGCCGGCGAACGATTTCCACCAGTTGGCGCGGGTCTCGCGGTTGAGTTCGCGCACCCGGGCGGAGAAGGCGGCGGGGAATGCCTCTGTCGTGACTTCGCGGACGGCCGCGCTGCGGAAAATCTCGTAGAACATCCGCAGGCCCATCTTCATTCGCGCCATGTCGCGTTCGTCTTCCATGACATGGAAGGCGACACGCGGATTTATGGATGCGTCGGCGCTCTTGAGGGTGACGGCGCCGCGCGAAAACGGTTTGACGACGGCGACGATGGCGCCGCCGATCCGGGTACCGAGTGGATGCCAGCTCACCTTGTTGGCGATGGCGGTATAGAAATCGTGGGGCGGGCAGCCTTCGAGCCGGGATGAGTGCCGCAGCGCCGCGTTTCCCCCCGCGCGCAGCCCCGCATCCTGCATGCCGTTATAGCGAAGATGGGCGGCCAGAATGCAGGTCGGATGTTCATGCAGGTTCTGACCCACGCCGGCGCGATTAGCGACGACATCGATACCATGCTCTTTCAGATGTGCCGCCGGGCCAATGCCGGACCGCATCAGCAGGGCAGGCGATTGCAGTGACCCGCCGGACACGATGATTTCATTAGCACTGAGGGTTTCCCCGCCGCCATTTGTGCGGATCGCAACCCCGGTGCAGCGCGCACCGTCGAAGACGAGCCGTTCGGCATAACAGTCGCTTCTGATGTCGAGGTTCGGCCGCGCGCGGACATCGGCGGTCAGGTAGGAAATAGCGGTCGACTGGCGGATACCTTGTGTGCTGCTGAGGGCGACCGCGCACACGCCGTCGCGCGGCTCAACATTCATGTCTTTCACATAGCCGTAGCCGCGGCGATGAAGTTCGGATGCGATGGCATCGCAGAAACCGGGCCAGTCCGCGCGCTTGTGACGGCGGATCGATATCGGTCCGTCATCGCCGTGGCGCGGATCGTCACCGTAATCGGTGTCGGTTTCCAGTTTCTTGTAATACTTGATGACGCCGTTCCAGCCCCAGCCCTCGGCCCCGGCCGCTTCCCATTCCTCGAAGTCGCCCGGCATGCCGCGGATGGAGACCATTGAATTGACCGACGATCCACCACCCATCACGCGGCCCTGGTCGTACGGATAGGCAGGGATTGAATCAGGATCGTTATGGGGCAGGGGCTGCCATTGGGCCGTGATGCCGGGCCATGTGTTCCGGCGGTTATAGACGGCGCGGTAGAATGTATCGCGGACCTCGTCCCCCTCGTCGCCGGGGGGCGTGTCGCGGCCCGCTTCGAGCAGCAGGACCCGGTTGGCCGGTACTTCGCTGAGCCGAGCTGCCATGACTGCCCCGGCCGAGCCGCCGCCGATCACGATATAGTCCCAACTGCCGTCTCGCTGCGTCATGCGACCCCCTTTGATTTTCGCCGCGTAACGGTATCATCGGCGCAAGCAAACGCCAACGGAGGGAACCCTTGTGAAGCTCTATAAATGGATGAGTGCGCCAAACCCGCGCCGCGTAGAGATATTCGTGGCCGAAAAGGGGATCGATATTGAAATTATCGAGGCGAGCGATCCGGCTAATCCGGGCCAGCTCAGCGCTGAATTCTGTGGAAGATACCCTCACCGGCGTGTTCCGCTGCTTGAGCTTGATGACGGAGACTGGATCGGCGAGGCAGCGGCGATCTGCCGTTATCTGGAAACGCTTTATCCCGACAACCCGTTAATGGGCGCGACACCAAAGGAGATCGCCATCGTTGAGATGTGGGACCGACTCGTTGAATGGGAAGGGCTGATGGCGGTGTCAGAGGTGTTCCGGAATACCCACAAGCTGTTCGTGGGACGCGGATTGGCCGGGTACGACCGGGAAATACCGCAGATACCCGCGCTCGCTGAACGGGGTGAATTCAGACTCCGTCTGTTTTTCGAGAAGATTGACGAGCAGCTTGGTGGACATACGTTCCTGGCGGGCGATACCTTCAGTTTTGCCGATATTACGGCGTTCTGCGCCATCGAATTCGGCATTTCCCGACGTCTGGCGATCCCGGATGAGTGTATCCATGTACAGGATTGGTATGGGCGGGTGTCGAAACGCCCCGGTGTCGCGAACTGATTTCCCGCTGTGCTGACAGATATTCCGGAACGGGAGCACAGCGACTGAATACAATGGTAATACAAAATCATCATTTCTTTACGGGTGGGGTTTAATCTTGTCCTGGTGACAGAACCAGATTGGCTCGGCGATGTGTATAAGACAAATTGTCTACGTTAGTTCGGGAACCAGAGAATACTCGTCCGAAGAAGTAGAAAAAATTGCGGATACCGGCCGCAGTAATAATGCGCAAAATGAACTCACAGGCGTTTTGCTTTATTACGATGGCAATTTCATGCAGTTGATTGAAGGGTCGGCGGATTCCGTAGATGAGACGTATAAAAGGATAGTATCCGATACCCGTCATACAGGTATTCTGCCGCTTCAGGATTCAATGGTTGAGGAACGGTCTTTTCCTGATTATCGCATGGGCTTTAGCTCAATCGCCAAAGACGCGCTGGCCGCCAGTCCCGATTTGTTCGAGAAACTTCCCACGGGCTGGGGCGTGAAACCGGGTGCGGATATCGATCAGAAGCTTGTGGTTCTGTTCCGTACTTTCTTCACGATCAATTCCGGGAATTTCGCCTGATCCAGTCCGAGCCCGGTTACGGTGAGTGAAGTCCCGCGGCGCCGGTTTTCGGCGGGTGGGTAGGCTTTATCGATTCCGCTAGATTCATACTATTGTCCGCCTCCAGGCTGGCGGTAAGTCGGTTTCGGTGATGGCGGAATTAGTAGGTGGCAGGTGATGGCGTTGCGACAGGTGTTATATGGCAGCTCGGCTGTCCGGCCCATGACGCAGGCAGAGATCGACGTTATCCTGGAACAGGCGCGGCGGCGGAATATCGAGACCGGGATTACCGGCATCCTGTTTTATCTGGACGGTAATTTTCTCCAGTTGCTGGAGGGCGAAGAGCCGGCTCTGAGTGAAACCTTCGACCGTATCAGGCTGGATACGCGGCACCGGAACCTGATCAAAATGCTTGATGGCCCGATTGATCAACGGTCGTTTGCCGCTTCGCCAATGGCGTTTCGGTCCATCTACGGCAATGAGCTCGAGGAAAACCCCGACCTTTTCGTGCAGTCAAACGGACGCTGGTCGCTGAGCGAGGGTGCCGGTGTGGACGAGCAGCTGAAGATCCTTATTGAGACATTCCTGATGGTGAATTACACCCGAAGCCACGACCGGCTGTAGGGTCGCAATTCCTGACTGTCTTCACGATTAAAACCGCCCCCAAGCGTAACGTGATGATCCGCAAACGAATTTAGCGCTCGATCCTGACGAGTTCGTCGGTGGTTGCCGATTTCACGATTGCTTCCAGCAGAGACACGTTGCGCACGATCTGTTCCGGCGTATTCGGATAGTCGGCCTTGCCGGCGATGGCATCGGCAAAGCATTCCAGGTTGGACAGCACCGGCGTCGCAACTTCGTATTCCACGGTCTCTGCCTTGCCGTCGGTGAAACACGTCGTGAAGAACCAGCCTTCGGGGGCCTGTACGTGCGCCTTGTCGCGGACTTCGACCCAGCCATTCGCGCCGAATATCGCAAGGCGGGAGAAAAACGGTGTGTGTGTGAACGCGTTGAGCGATGCGGTGCGGCCGTTTTCGAATTTCACCTGGGCCGTCAGCGTGTCACCGTTCTTGACGACATCACCGTGGCATTCGACGGAGGCAAGCACGCGGTCGGGCTGTCCGAAAAGGCTGATCGAGAGGTCCATCAGGTGGATCAGCGTTGCCGTCAGGCCGCCGGCGGGGCTTTCATCTGTCTTCAGACGCCAGTTTGTGTCATCCAGAACGGCGAAGATATCGTGGCTGAAATTGGCCTCTATATGCATCAGCGCACCGAGCTTGCCGTCGCGGGCAAGCGCCATGGCATCCATGATCGGCGGCTCGAACCGGCGCTCATGACCGATCGCGACCTGAACGCCGGCCTTTTCGACCGCTTCCATCGCGCGAAGGGCGGATGCGCGGGTCAGGCAGAACGGCTTTTCGCAGAAAATGTGCTTACCGGCCCCTGCAGCGGCGATGATCTGCTCTTCATGCAGCGAGTGGGGGGTCGCCAGGATAACGGCGTCGACATTGTCATCGGCGAGCACGGCAGCAAAATCGGTCGTGAAGTCGATGCCGTGTTCGGCGGCGAATGCCGCGCCGCCTTCGGCATCCACGTCGAGGAGTTTGACGACAGTGATCTTGTCGCTGGGAGCCAGCGTCTGTGTCAGAATTTTTCCCCACCAGCCGAGGCCGATTACTGCTGCATTCAACATGTGTTTCGTTTCCCTGATTTATTGTTTTGTGTTCGCTGATTTTTGTTTATTCTGCGGCCTGCAGGGCTTCACTCGTAAAGTCTGCAGGCGATGTTATTTCCAGAAGTTCCAGGTCATCCGACCATTCGAGCACATCGTGTTTTACCTTCGGTGGCTGCAGGATACAGGTACCTTCGCGGGCGATGACTTCGCCTTCGCCCTCGTACCAGAACCGCATCCATCCTTTGAGAATATAGACCATCTGGAATTCGATCTCGTTGTGTCGGTGCAGCCCGATGCCGTCTTCTTCCTGGTCGACGGCGCGAATGACATGGGCATGGAAATTGCCGTCCGTTGCCGCGTTGATGCCAAGGTCACGGTATTCGAAGCATTTGCGCATGCCGTCGGCGACGAACGTGCTGTCTGCTGCATGGACGATTGATAATTTCTGGTCTGTCATATCAGTTCACTCCCGTTTTATATCCCGACGATGGTTTGCCCGCCGTTCGGGGATATCAGCTGGCCGGTCAGAAAGTCTGTCTCCGGCGATGCCAACCACGCCACAGCGTAAGCGATTTCCTTTTTGTCGGCGAGACGGCCCATGGGAACGGTCTTTTCGAAATCCTTGATCACGTCCCAGCCCATGGAATTGATCGTCAATTCAGTGGCGACCGTTCCCGGCGCGACCGCGTTCACGCAGATATTCCACGGTGCCAGTTCGCGTGCCCAGCCTTTGACGTATCCGAGCACGCCCGATGCCGCACCGGTGTAGTGAGACATCGAAAAGCTTCCTTCCATCGCGAATATAGAGGACGTGTTGATGATCTTTCCGTATTTGCGCGCCTTCATGCCCGGCACCAGGGCGCGGACGGCGAAAAATGACGCCTTCATCTTGATGTCGGTCATCGCGTGCCAGATTTTCTCGTCGATTTCCTCGATGCTCAGCTTGTTGCCCTGAATACCTGCATTGTTCACGAGGATATCGACACGGCCATGTTCCGCTTCGTGTTCGCCGATCAGGGCGACGAAACGTTCGATATCGGTGTTGTCGCAGGCCATCGCGGTCGCCTTGCGGCCAAGGGCGCGGCACTCTTCGGCGGTTTCTTCCGCCGCGTCGGCATTCAGATCGTTGACGATGATATCGGCGCCGCGTTCGGCCATCAGCAGCGCATGTTCGCGGCCCATGCCGCGGGCAGCACCCGTAATCATGGCGACCCTGCCGTCGAGGCTGAGCGTGTCCCGTGTCATCAATAGCTCCCTTGTTTGGTCCTTTAGACCACATTCCGGCGCAGCGATCACCAGCTTATGATTGGACGTGAGGATTGGATCGGGCTTGAATACTCCAATGCTCAGATCAGTCTTGATAGCGGCCTGTCTATTGACCGGGCCACCCGCATTCGCCGCCGATATCACAGGCGCACCGACCATCATTGACGGCGAGACGCTGGAGGTCGGCGGCAAGCGTTTCACACTCTGGGGGATCGACGCGCCCGATCCACGTCAGACCTGCATCATCCGGCGGCGTGATTATAACTGCGGGCGGATTTCGACGACGGCCCTGATGGACCTCGTGGCCGGGGTGAACGTTACGTGTCGCCCCGTAAAGGGAACGACGAACGTCGCTCGCTGCTACGCCGGTGGCTACGAGCTGTCCGAAGGCATGATCCACACCGGCTGGGCGCTTGCCATGCCGCGGGACCATGCGCGCTTCGCCCCGATCGAGAAAAAGGCCGCCGCCGCCCGGCGCGGTCTCTGGCAGGGCGAATTCGTGATGCCGTGGGACTGGCGGGCGGCGCAGAAGTAGGTGGGAGTATGGTGCGTCAGGCTTGGAGTGCAGACAGGCTCAGGCCGGCGTTAAACCGGCAGCCTGGGTAGCGCCCGGCGCAGATAGATTAACCGGATAGGTGATCATTGGTTGGGGTGTCGATTGCGCCGGCGCCGGGTGGTTGAAATCCCGATTAGCCCGAGGGCGAGGATGGCAGCGGCGGGCGGACCGGCGAGGGCGACCGTCGGCTCGCCACTGTTCAGTTCGCCTTCCAGGGTGAAGAACAGGCTCCCACTCGTTAAAACGTCACTCCCGTCCGGCCGTCGGACGTATGCGAACCCGATGTTGTCCAATTGCCATTGCCAGTAGAAAAAGTCGAGGTTTTGGATCGATACGAAATAGTTCGTGTCGGCTTCCAGCGATACGCCCGCGCCCAGATCCAATGTGTAATGTCGGGAGTAACCTCTGAAGTCGAGCGGATTATGTGTGTCGGTGGCTATGGATGTTAGCTCGAAGATCGGTGCTGTGAGAGGCGCTGCTAACGGTATGTGCTGGTCATCGCTTTCGTAAAACCCGACGCGGAATCGGTTGCCCGGCGATGAAAACCGTCCGATCCAGCTGATCGAGGTGACCGTGGCCGCATCGGCCAGAGCGAAATTGTCGAATGCAGTATTGCCACCGCCGCTGCTTTGTACCGCTGCTGTGTTATGCGATCCCGCCGGGGACTGTTCGTACAAAACCGTTGCGCGGGCACTGCCAAGGGAAACCACTGTGATAAGCGTTGCTGCGACATAAGAGATGAAAAGATAGCGGATATTCATAACGTTTTCCTGTCAGAGACTGAGGGCTGGCTTATATGCGGGTACTGGATTTGAGCCGGCGCCGGCGGGCCAGTCCAAGACCGGCGAAACCCAACGCGAATAATGTGACGGAGCCCGAAGCCGGGATCGGGACAACGTGGGACCGGAATACAAGGTCGGGAATCCCGTTATCGGCGGCCGTCCAGCAAACGATTCCATAACTGGGCCCGCATCCCCATTCGCTGCCGTCGGCGTAGGTGTTTTGCGTGGCATACATCCCCCCGGAAAAATCGGCATGTAACGTGGCGAACATCAATTCGCCGACGGTAACGCCGATGGCCAGGGGGGTAAGGTCGAAATAGACGAGGGCGTGCGTCGTGCTGATTGACGCCGCCGGCAGGGATACCTGACCAAGGAGATTATCCGGTGCCCCACCGCCATCGGTCGAATACATCGACACGTATGCATTTCCGGTAGCCCGGGACCGCGATTTATTGAAATGAAATTCGACACCGGCGAGGAGCCCCTCGATGCCGACGGTAAAACTCTGTCCGCGCGACAGGTTGTGGTCATAGGCAACATTGCCCTGGATCGGGCCAAGGTTGTGCTGGTCGACGACCGGCGTTGCGTGGCCCCCGGTTGAAAAAAGCGACAACCCTATTACCAAAGTGGCGGCGAGATGGAGCCGAGAGAATGTTGAGATGGCGTTCATTGAAAACGTTCTTTCCTGACAGTTTTGCTCCTTTGGCTAGTGCAACCTTTGTGCCAACCAGTGGGAATCCCCTTTGTTCATTGAAAACAAAAACAAATTTGGGTTGGACGCATTCGGGGTAGGGCTGTCGACGCTCATATCCGAACACTGTGTTCGGATATGAGCGCAGTGCCCGGATGGGAGTGTCGGGCGCGGCATCAATAAGTGGCGGGACCGCCGGGGTGCTGATAGCTTCGATGGTCCAACGCATGATCAGGATGGCAGGAAATGGATGTGGCCGCGGGGCTGCCCGAGGAAATCCTTCGGGATGTCGAGCATCTGAAAGTGGACCGGCGCGGTGCGGGTACGGATTCTTTTATGGTGGTCCACAGCATCGCCGGGCATGTTTCACCGGGCGTATCCTATTCGCTGGAACCCGGCAGGCTGGTTGCGGAGACGGGTAGCGCAGAGCCCGGGACCGTTACGCGACCGACTGCCGCGCCCGAAGCGCCGCCGCAGGTGCGCCTGGCCGGAAAATGGGACGCCGGGGTTTCGATTGAGACCGAACAGGCCAATATACTCGGCGATGTCGGTGTTCTCACCCTTCAAACGACGGCTATCGAGATTCCGGAGGCACCCGCCACGGCCGGTATGATGGCCCATTACGGTGCCTGCCTGTTGGAGGTCGGCGATACGATCCGGTTCGATACCAATGCGGACCTGCCCGTCACGCTGATGGAAATTGGTGCCGGTTACGTCGAGGAATATCTTCACGTGGCTGAAAAGGGCGGCGGCTCATATCTGGAATGGCACGACCGGCCACATCTGCACATGCCGCTGGATGCGGATGCTGGCGGGTATCTGGTGCTGGGTCGGCGGGACGGCGATGATTATCTTGTTTCTGCGTTCCGCATACCGTTTGGCAGTGCCGTCTACACGCCGCCCGATGTGATCCATGCAGACCCGTATCTGACCGGCCATTATCTGGTGATCTATTCGGTGACCGAGAATTTTGCGAATGCGGTTTTGCGCGACCCCGCCGGTGAGGTGGTGAACGTCCGGGTCATGCCGCCAGACGGTCCAGACCTTTAGGTCATAATTTTTGTATGCGCTCTGTTTCGGGAGAGACGCGGATTCCTGTAATTGTCAGCGGTTCGCTCAGTGGAACAGGAGGACAGGTATCTTGCACAGCCGGATCATTTCGGCGGTGGTGGATCCGATAATCAGCCGGCGGATACGGGAATGGCCATAGGCACCCATAACGAGCAGATCGATATTATCGGTTTCGACGGCGCTGGCGATCAGCAGGTCGGCTGGTCCCTGAACGATATCCGCTTGGACGTCATGACCGGCCGCTTCAAGGGTGGCTTTCGCGCGCGCCAGGCGGTCGCTGTTTTCGGGCGTCTCGGGACCGGCTGTCAGCAGGCGGATCGCGAGTCCGTCAAATAGAGGGTTCGCCGCGACGTAGTCGACCGCCTTGCGGCTGCTTGGGCCGCCGTCGAAAGCGATCAGAACACGTTTGACCGGCGTGAAGGCGCGGGCGGCAACGAACACCGGTTTACTGGATGAGCGCACGATCCGTTCAAGATTGGAGCCGAGGTCGAGGGTCGCGAAATCCGCGGCATCGCCCCGTTTGCCGATGACGATCATATCGGCTTCTGCTTCGTATTCTGCCACTTCCTCGAGAATATCGCCGATACGGAGGCGGGCGCTAACGTTCCTGATCCCGGCGCCTTCAAGACGTACCTTTGCGGCGTCGAGAATGGCGCGACCGCTTTTCTGAAGAACCTTGGCGGTCTCCGCATCGCGGTCGCTCAGATCTTTAAGCAGGGTGGATCGTGCACCGAGCGCGATATTGCCGCTCAGATTGTTTGGCTCTCCGGCACCCCGGCGATGTCCGAGCACGTGGAGAATATCGACCCCGGCACCGGTCCGTGTCGCGATCCATGCAGCGTGGTCGCAGACACTCTCAGCGTAGATGGAGCCATCGACAAGCGCGATGATCTTGCTCATTTCCTGTTCCGTCCCCGTGTGACTTCCCGTGTGACTTTCCGTCGGTCTTAATGCCCCAGCAATCGTTCGAGCGCGCCGGGTTTGTCGTGTATCGCAAGCTTGTCGACAATCGTCTCGCTCGCCTCGTTTAGCCCGATAATATCGACTTCCGCGCCATCACGGCGGAATTTCAATACGATCATATCGAGCGCAGCCACGCTGGAAATATCCCATATATGTGAGTGGCTGATATCGATAGTAACCTTTTCCAGCGCTTCACGGAAATCGAACGCGGCAGAGAACGCATCCGCCGAGGCGAAAAATATCTGACCCTCGACCAGATAGGTTCTGTGCGTGCCGTCATCCGACAGCGTGGAGGTGACGCGGAATATCTGGGAAATCTTCCACGCAAAGAAAATGCCGGAAAGTAGCACGCCGACCAGAACACCAATGGCGAGGTTATGGGTGAGCACGACGCAGGCAACGGTGGCGAGCATCACCACTGACGAACTGCGCGGATGGTCTTTCAGGTTGCGGATCGACGACCAGCTGAACGTGCCGATAGAGACCATGATCATGATCGCGACCAGGGCTGCCATGGGGATCTGTTTTACCCAGTCGCCCAGCACGACAATCATGAACAGCAGGAATACACCGGCACAGAAGCAGGACAGACGGCCGCGTCCGCCGGATTTTACGTTGATGATCGACTGGCCGATCATGGCACAGCCCGCCATCCCGCCGATAAACCCGGTGGCGGTGTTGGCCAGACCCTGTCCGATACATTCGCGGTTCTTGTCGCTGGTGGTGTCTGTGAACTCGTCGACAATCGATGCCGTCATCAGCGATTCCAGCAGGCCCACGGCAGCCACAGCCGCGGAGTAGGGCAGGATGATCATCAGTGTTTCCAGCGTCAGCGGGATATCCGGGATCAGGAACATGGGCAGGGTGGAAGGCAGTTCGCCCATATCGCCGACGGTGCGGACATCGAAGCCGAAACCGATCGCGACCCCCGTCAGAATGATGATGCAGATCAAAGGCGACGGCACTGCCTTGGTCAGGTAGGGAAACAGGTAAATGATCGCGAGCCCCGCCGCGACCATCACGTAGGTCAGCCAGGGAACGCCGATCAGTTCGGGCAACTGCGCCATGAATATCAGGATAGCAAGCGCATTGACGAAGCCTGTCATCACCGAGCGCGAGACAAAGCGCATAACATAGCCAAGACGCAGGAAGCCGGCGACGATCTGCATGAGACCCGCCAGAACTGTGGCTGCGAGCAGGTATTGAAGCCCGTGTTCCTTCACCAGGGTGACCATGAGGACGGCCGTTGCCGCTGTCGCCGCCGAGATCATGCCCGGCCGCCCGCCGGTAATGGCAACGATGACAGCAATCGAGAATGATGCGTAAAGCCCGATCTTGGGGTCCACGCCGGCGATAATCGAAAACGCGATGGCCTCGGGGATAAGCGCCAGAGCGACCACCAGGCCGGCGAGAATATCGCCGCGGACGTTCCCGACCCATTGGTCACGGTACGCATGAAAAGACATCATCAAAGTCCCGGTTGTATCCTTGCCCTACGGAACGATGGTGCCGTCCTGTTTGGTTTCGCGGAGCCGGGAAGAGCATATGCCGGTATGTCAGCGAAAGGGCTGCCCGGCACACCACTATGTAATCCGGGAAAACACCTTATATCAGAGCGTTTTGTTGCGGTGCAATATTATTAGCTGGGGCCGGCGGACAGGCAGGGACTGTGGGTGCAGGCGATTTTATTCTTCGATCATCTCCGCCAGCAGGTCGGTATCGGTCACGATCAAACGGTCCTTCTCGCGGATCACGATCTCACGGCGGGACAGGTCACCGAGTACGCGGGCGACGGTTTCACGGGTAGTAGAAACACGGGCCGCGATGTCCGAATGCACCGGAATCGGGGAAATGACCGCGCTATTGCTGCCGTCTGCGGCAGGTTTTGATAGGCGTTGAAGGTCTGCGTAGATACGGATATTCGCGCCGTAAACGCTGAGATCGAATATCCGTCCCGTAGAACGGCGGATGATGGCGGTGAGCCGCTCCATTAGCCGCCGGGAAGTCTCCGGGTTGCTGAGAACCGCTGCCATGAAGGATGCGCCGTCGATAACGCAGACTTCCGTGGGTTCGAGGGCAATGACGGTCGCGGAACGCGGGGCGCCGTCTATGGCGGCGAGTTCGCCGAACATGCCTCCGGCTGGAATTTCCTCGAAACTGACCTCGCGGCCGCCTGCCGACCAGTTCACGACGCGGCCGGCGCCGGATGTGATGAAATACACATCCCGCGCATCGTTTTCCTTGCTGATGATTTCCTGTGCAGGCCGGTATGTCCGCAAGGTGCATCGCAGGGCAAGCGCCGCTCTCGCTTCCCCGGGTAGGTCAGCCACAAGCGGGACCTCGTCGAGTATCTCCAGAGGGATAGGCATTGGTGCCTGATCTTCCTGTAACTTTATCTGTTTCGTTACTTGATGTTGATCGCTTTGACCGCCTCTGTGAGGCCCTTTAGCGAGACAGGCACCCCGATCGTCTTGGAATCCGCCCGTGCCTTGAAGCCGACAATGAGGCGTTGTCCTTTTTTGAGCTCTGCCAACATGGCAGCCGTTATCTCCACGGCGCCCTGGCAACCGCGCGGATTGCAGCTTTGAAGGTTGAACTTGAACTGGTCGAGTGTGTCTATCTTGCCGCCAATGCCGGAGCCCAGGAAAATTCCGAGGGGAACCGTGACGAACATACCGAGACGCTTTTTATCGCCCGTTCCGGCATAGCGGATAGCGACCCCGACAACCTGTCGTTTGGTCTTGTTGTCGATAATGGTCTGGACCAGCCCGCAGATATTATCGCTCGCCGTTACTGCCTGGCACTGGAAGACCCAGTCGCCGATACGTTCGCCCACTTTGAGTTTGGCATCCTGGGCGGTGGCCGGCAGGGCGATGAATGCGGCGGCAAGCCCCATAAAGGCGGCAATTCTGAACTTCATGATCTACTCCCGGCGAGATTATGCATCTTTAGGTACCTGTGAACGCGAACCTAGTGGGACCGGCGGTCACGTTCAACCTTCCTGATGGGGGAGCTGTTCGGATCGTAAAACGGATGGCGAATATGACCCCGGGATGACACCGGGATGACACCGCGGCCCGGATACGCCACATTTCGGAGCATGGATAAGAATATACCGGAACAACAGCCCGCCGGTGCGGGGTCTCATAGGGGGGCTGACGCATCGCCGGAGGCGGCACTGCAGGAGCTTGACGTGGAGCGCGCCGTAATTGAACGCGCTTTCCGCGCCGCGGCGCGGCGGTATGTCGATACGCGTCGAACCCGGATAACCTATTTTTCCCGCCGTCATTTCAGTTTTCGCGGGGCAGTCAGGATGCACCGATCCGCCCTTGGGGGCGACCTGGTCCGCGCGCCGGTCAATATCGCCCTCGCGCTGCCGCATATGCTGAAAATTCTGGCAATCGGGCTTTGTGGCCGGATCGGCTGGGGCAGGGCGGCTGATCGGTTGCGCCGGATGCCGACGCAGCTTGAAACGGCGGTTTCGCGAGAGATCGACTGGTTGATGTGGACGGAATTTCTGGAGCTGCCGCATCGCTCCGGCGACCGGGTCTCTGATCGTGATGCCCTTGCCGAGCTGCTCCTCGCCGAGCCGGAAATAGCGCGCGCTATGGCGGCGGCGAAAGAGCTTGCAGCGCAGCACAGCGATGATGCCGCCTTCAATGCCCGTCTGACGGAAAGCATGTCGCGCTATACCGGTGCCCGGATAGCGGCCGCCGAGATTGCAACGGCCCTGGCATCGGCGGGCGTGGGCGGGCTAGTCGCGCAGCAGCTGACACCGACGGCGTTTACACTGGGGCCTGCGCTGGCGGCGATCGTAGCCCAGCAGGCCGCGATCATCGCCTTTCCCCTTGGCACGGGACTTGGCGGCATCTGGTACGCCGCCTTTCCCGCAGAACCGTCCTGGCAGCTTGTTGCCGGTGTTACCGTGGGGTTGCTGGCGGTTTCATCCGTATTGGCGGCATTTGCAGGTATCGTTGCCGACCCGGTACAGAGGGCCCTTGGTATTCATCGCCGGCGCCTCGAAAGCCTGGTCGACTCGATAGAGGCTGACCTGATGGATGGCGGACCCGGGAATTTCCGGGTGCGGGCGCATTACGTGGCGCGATTGTTTGACTTTTTCGAGGCAGTTCGGCTGGCGGCCCGCGCTGCCTTATGATTAATTTAAAGGTTCAAATTTATATAATAAAATACTGATAAGATTATAAATTATTCATTTCTTTCGTGAGTTCTTCATCTGAAAATGCGCGGATCTCGGTGATCAGGGCCGGGCCGTTTTCGGTGCCGTTCAATGCGGCGAGCATCCGGCGGACCGGGGTTTCGAAGGCATCCAGCATGGCAAGCTTGCTTACCGACCCGCCGAAGAGTTCCGCCTCCTCGATGTCGGAATAGCGGTCGCTGACGGATTTGCCACCCGCAGCATTCAGGGATTTTAACGTGTCTACGTATCGCCGTTTGCCCTCTGTGGTCAGACCGGAAAACAATGTCGCGACCGCCTGGGTGCGGTGGATGGTCGCTAGTGTACCGCCTGAGCGGTTGAGACATGCCTGCATCTCTGCTGCCAGCGTGTCGGTCTCGGCATCGGGCAGGTCAGGTGAAAAACCGGGTGGCGCAGGGCGCGCAAAAAGGGAGGCAAGTATCTTTCGAATAGACATGCGCCCTGTTTAGATCAGCGCGTTAACGATTGAAACTGTTTCATCTTATTGCCAAGCGGGGCTTTCAGCGTGGGGAGCGATGCGGTAACATTTGATCACTCATAGACTCAGATCGGTAAAATCCGAATTAGTCACTTAATCGTCTCAAGGGGAGAGTTATGAAAAATCAGGTACTTGTTGCTGCGGCCACGGCTGCAGCCATCGTCACCGCACCGGCGGCAATCACACCTGTCGCCGCCGAAGGCGTCAAGGTCGGCTACATGCAGGGCTTTGCCGGCGGTCGCGGCATTTTTGGCCGCTATGGCTATGAAGGTTTCGAGCTTGCGCTTGACCACCTCGGCGGAAAGCTCGGTGGCATGGACGTCGAATTGATCAAGAAAGACACCCAGCACAAGCCCGATGTCGGTCGCACGATCATGAACGAGTTCATCAAGAAGGAGCGCGTGAATTTCGTCGCAGGCATCACCTGGTCGAATGTTCTCGCTGCCGTCTGGAAACAGGCTGCACGCTCCAAGACCTACCTGATCAGCGCCAATGCCGGCTGGTCCGGTATGGATGGCAAGAACTGCAATCCGTACTTCTTCCGGGCGTCATGGAATAACGACATGATGCCGGAAGCGATGGGCAAGCTGATGAAGGAAGAGGGCATCAAGGATGTTTTCGAACTGTCAGCCAACTATCAGGCTGGCAAGGATATGCTTGCGGGCTTCAACCGCGGCTATCAGCAGAAAACCAAGGGCAAGATCCTTTACAAACTGGGCAATAATGACTGGCAGGCCGAAATCTCGCAGATCCGCGCGATCAAGCCATCGGCCATCTTCGGCTTCCTGCCCGGCGGCATGGGCATTTCGTTCATGAAGCAATACAAGGCGGCCGGGCTCGACAAGACCGTGAAACTTTACACGGTCTATACCGTCGACTACGCCACGATCGGCGCGCACGGCACCAATGCTATCGGCAGCTATCACACGACGTTCTGGAACAGTGATTCCAAGGATGCCGTCAACCAGCGGTTCATTGCTGATTACATCAAAAAGTACGGCAAGCACCCGTCGCAGTATTCGGTGCAGGGCTATGATGCCGCATTGCTGATCGACCTCGGCGTCCGGGGTTCCAAGGGCAACCTGAAGGATCACAAGGCGATTACGACTGCCATGCGGACAGCAGATATCAAATCGCCCCGTGGCAAGTTCACATACAATGTGAACCACAGCCCGATCCAGAATTACTACAAGCGCGAAGTGATCGCGGATGCCGCGGGTAAGCCGAAGATTGTCGTGCGGGGTCTCGTCGCCGAGATGGCGAAAGATGCCTATTACAAAAAGTGCAAGATGGCGTGGTAAAACGCTTTTCTACATAGCTCTCTGGGGAGCGCCTTAGTGGCGCTCCCCATTTTCGTTCTTTTCCCGACCAAGAATAACAAGCCTCGAACGGGCGGTTGCTGGGGATACACGGGGTACTTGGGATGACTTTGCTACTTTTCATCGAGCAGTTTCTGAACGGGATGCAGTTCGGTGTCTTTCTGTTTCTGATCTCCGCAGGTCTGACGCTGGTGCTCGGCATCATGAACGTCGTGAACCTCGCGCATGGTTCGCTTTACATGCTGGGAGCCTATTTCGCGTCGACCTTTTATGGTCTGACCGGCAGCCTTATCGTGGCACTGGTCCTGATGATCCCGGTCATGCTGCTTGTCGGTATTGTGATCGAACTGGTTGTGTTGCGGACGCTGTATGACCGCGACCACATGGACCAGGTGCTCGCCACCTTTGGTCTGATCCTTTTTTTCAACGAGCTTGTCCGGATTATCTGGGGCGTTGAAGCACAGCCGCTGACATTGCCCATGTGGCTGAGCGGTAATGTCGAAATCCTGCCCGATGCGCCGTACCCGGTGTACCGTTTGGTCGTGATCGGCGTTGGCATGGCGGTCGCCGCCGGCCTGTTCTGGATGATTACAAAGACGCGAATGGGCATGCTGATCCGCGCAGGTGCCAGCAACCGGCCGATGGTCGGTGCGCTCGGCGTCAATATCCGCTTTCTTTATACGATGGTATTCGGGCTCGGTGCGGTCTTCGCCGGCCTTGCCGGGCTGATGGCAGCACCGCTGCAATCGGTCGAATCCGGTATCGGCGAGGATATGCTGATCTTTGCGTTCGTTGTGATCGTGATCGGCGGGATCGGCTCGATCCGGGGAGCATTGGTCGCTTCTATTGTCATCGGCATCTTCGAGACCGTCGGCAGGTCTATCCTGCCGGTTCTGATGCTGGAGGTCGTGGATTCCGAAACCGCCCAGACCGCGGGGCCTGCGTTGGCCTCGATGCTGGTCTATATCCTGATGGCGGTCATATTGTTCTTCAAACCTCAGGGCCTGTTCCCTGCGCGGACGGGGTGAGGTCATGCTTAGTAAACTGAAACTATCGATACTGATCGGATCGTTCCTTATCCTCGCGGCGTTGCCAATGATCACCGAGGCGATCGACGAGCCGTTCTACATAGACCTGATGGCACGGGTGATGATTTTCTCGATCGCGGCGATGAGCCTCGATTTCATCCTCGGTTATGGCGCCATGATCAGCTTCGGTCATGCGCTTTATCTCGGTCTCGGGACCTACGCCGTGGGTATCATGGCCCATTACGAGGTAACGAACGGTTGGCTCCAGCTGCTTGTCTGTATTTCCGGGACGGCATTTATTGCCTTTATCCTGGGGCTGATTTCGCTGCGCACGAGCGGGATTTATTTCATCATGATCACGTTTGCGCTGGCGCAGATGTTCTACTTCCTGGGCATCAGCCTTGAAGCCTACGGTGGAGATGACGGGTTGCCGATCGATACGCGGAGCGAGTTTTTCTCGTTCTTCGATCTGAACGACGCCTGGAACATGTATTACCTGATCCTGGGGACGATGACCGTCACGGCGATCGTGTTGTGGAAGATTATCAATTCACGTTTCGGCATGGTGGTGCGCGGGTCGCATTCCAACGATGCGCGGATGCAGGCAATCGGCTTCCCGACCATGAAGTACCGGCTGGCGGCTTTTGTTATTGCCGGCGTGGTCTGTGGGCTCGCGGGCTTCCTGCTCGGCAATCTTACAGAATTCCTGACCCCGGAATATATGCACTGGTTCCGGTCGGGCGAGCTGATGATCATGGTGATGGTCGGCGGGATGGGAACATTGTTCGGGCCGCTCTTCGGCGCCTTCGCCTATCTGATGGTCGAGGACTTCCTCGCCAATTTCACAGAATACTGGCAGTTCTATTTCGGGCCGATGCTCATCATCCTCGTGCTGTTCGCCAAGCAGGGCCTTTGGGGCATGTTGCCGGGCAAGGAGGACATGTCCGATGAGTGAACCGCTTCTTAAAGTCGTACAGCTTCGCAAGTCCTTCGGGGGAGTGGTTGCAACGGACAGCCTCGACTTTGATGTCATGCCGGGTGAGATCCATGCCGTGATCGGCCCCAACGGGGCGGGGAAGACGACCTTCGTCGCTCAGATTGCCGGGATGCTCAAATCCGATTCCGGCACTATTACCTTCGATGGCCGGGACATGGCCGGCAAAACCGCACCCGAGCGCTCACATATGGGGCTCGCACGATCGTTCCAGATCACCAGCGTGTTCCGTGATTTTACCGCATTGGAAAACGTCTCTCTGTCGATTCAGGCCCATGCCGGCCACAGTTTCAAATTCTGGAAGCGGGCGTCGACCGACAGGGACCTGACAGACCCGGCGCAGAAAATCCTCGACGATGTCGGGCTTGGCGACAAGGCGCTGACGCTTGCCGGAAACCTCGCACATGGCCAGCAACGCCAGCTGGAAATCGCGATGGCGCTGGCAACGAGCCCGAAGATGCTGCTGCTCGATGAGCCGACGGCGGGCATGGGCACCGAGGAATCGGAAACCATGCGGGCCTTTCTCAACGAGATGAAAGGCAAGTATTCCATGCTGCTGATCGAACATGACATGGATACCGTGTTCAGTGTGGCTGACCGCGTGACGGTGCTGGTTTATGGCCGTGGCATCGCGACCGGCACACCGGAAGAAATCCGCAACAACGCCGAGGTCCGCGCCGCGTATCTCGGCGAAGACGAGTAAACGCCATGCTAGAGGTCAAAGGTATCGAAACGTCCTACGGCACCAGCCAGGTGCTGTTCGGCATGTCATTTTCCGTCAAAGAGGGCGAAGTGGTCTCCCTGATGGGGCGCAACGGGATGGGCAAGACCACAACCATCCGCTCGTTGATGGGCATGGTGCCCACCCATGGCGGCTCGATCACATTCGAGGGCAGGGAGGTCCAAAGCCTGAAAGACTACCAGATTGCGAAGCTGGGGCTCGGACTGGTGCCGGAAGGGCGCCAGATATTCCCGAACCTGACGGTGCGCGAAAACCTGATCGCGACCGCCGATAACCGCACCGGTACCGACAACCCGTGGGAGGTCGACCATATCGTCGACATGTTCCCCAATCTCGGTAACCGGATGAACAACATGGGCAACCAGCTATCGGGCGGCGAACAGCAGATGCTGGCCGTCGGCCGTGCATTGATGACCAACCCCAAACTGTTGATCCTCGACGAAGCCACCGAAGGCCTCGCCCCGCTGATCCGCGAAGAAATCTGGAAGTGTCTCGAAGGCCTGAAGGAACGCGGCCAGTCCATTTTGGTGATCGACAAGAACGTGGACGCACTTACCCGCATCGGCGACCGCCACTATATCGTCGAACGCGGCCAGATCGTCTGGGAAGGCAACTCTGCCGAGCTCAGTTCCAATGAGGAAGTGCAGCACCGCTATCTGGGTGTCTGACGGCTCTTGAGGAGGTTGCCGGTTGTCGACCGGTTTCAACGTTGATGCATATCAACGTAGGGTGCTTTTCCCGGCGATAGGATGGGGGCTATTCGAATCTTTCCAGCCGAGGCCCTTATGAACCATCATCACCGGAAAATCCTGCACACGCTGTTTGCACATCCGATCAATAACAATATCTCGCCGAAAGACGTCGAGAGCATCTTTGGCGAACTGGGGGCGGAGATGAACGCCGTCCATTCGGGCAAGCTGCACGTGGCGCTGAATGGCCATAGTGCCAATTTTGCACACACCCATCACAGCCTGCCAAAGGAAGAAGTGATGCAGGTGCGAAAGTTCATCGAGACCTGCGGCATCGATCCGGAGCGGGATTATCCGCTGAAACCCTGATTTCCGAACTCTGCCGCTTACCGCCCGATAGCGACACCTTCGACCATGGTCCGGCGCAGCATGCGCGGCTCACCCGCCGGGAAGTCGCGCCGGGCGTGGGTCATGCAGCGGTTATCCATCATCGCCAGATCGCCGACCCGCCATTTGTGGTCGAACTGGATGTCGGTGTCATCCACGAACGCGAACAGTTCCGCCAGCAGGTCGTCGCTTTCGTCCTGCGGGATGCCTTCGATGCGCGCGGTGATCAGCGGGCTGATATACAGCGCCTTTCGGCCTGTATCGGGGTGTCGGATCACTATCGGGTGAATCCAGTGGTTGATGCCGGAAATATCCTGGTCCAGGTCGACCCGCCCCGTCGTGGCGTAGTCGTAAATATTGAGCGCCGTGAGCCTGTCGATCCGCCGTTTGGTGGAGGTCGGCAGGCGGTCATAGGCCATGTACATATTGGCGAATACGGTCTCGCCGCCGGTGGATGTCACGGCGATGCCGTACAGCACGGTCGCCGCGTACGGGATTTCCTTGAAGCTGCCGTCATGGTGAAACCACACCTCGCCGTCGCCGAAGGAGCCAAGCGGCTTGCCGTCCTCGGTCAGGTTGGTCACCAGATGTACTGCACCACCGTATGATGCGTCGCCATCCTGCGCGCGCTGGTCCGCCGGTTTGCCGCGGGTCGCGGTGCCCCCCATTGCATCGCAGAACCGGATCTGGTCGTCGTTTTCGATAACCTGGTCGCGGATCACGATCATCCCGTATTCGTGGAATGCCTGCCGGATTGCTTCTGTCTGGTTTGGGGAAAGCGTTTCCGAAAGATCGATCCCGGTGATCGCGGCGCCACCTGCCTCGGAGAGTGGGGTGATCTGAATTGCCCCCTGTTGCGGCGCGGGCTTGGTTTCGCTCATGGCTGCCATCCAACTGTATTCGATCCGCTAACGTTAGAACTGTCGCCGTAGTGCTTGCAAGCCCCAAGGGCAGCCCGGCGGCGGATTGATCGAGGTCAAAGCACCGATGACTGCATACTCGCATGCTCGAGACTTCGGATAGCAGATGAAGAGGCGATTATGACTGACCATCCATCCATCATCATTCGTATCGCGATCGGCAAGGCGATCGGTTTCGTTATCGGCCTTGCCGGCTTTATTATTCTCCCGTTCCTGGTGCCGGATGTCGGGTGGCAGCTCCGCTGGGGCATCCTGCTCTGGTACACGACCCTTGGCGCGATTGTCGGCGTGTTCGGTATCTTCACGCGCCACCCGGTACTTATGTTTCCGATGCCCTGGTGGGTACGTGCGCCGATTATCGGCGGATGGATGAATTTCGTGCTGATGTTTTTCGCTTACGAACAGATGGAAGTGGTGCTTGTCGCGATGTTTGGTGCGGGAAGTCCGCTGAATATGCCGCTCTGGTTTGTCGTAGAAGGTGCGGTTGTCGGGGCGCTGATCGGTGGAATTGCCACCCGGATAGGTGGTGAAGGGCCGGAATCAGTCGACATATGATACGTACTCAAAGCGGTGGCCATCAACCGTTTCAGGCGTCTAGGACATTGTTTTAACGTACCGATTCGCAGATGAGCGAATTCCTTAACGTCCTGTTAACTAAATATGCAGTCAAATGTAAGTAGAGGAAGAAGAAAATTTTTTTCCTGTTTTCGGGAGTACTGCAAATGTCTTACGTGAAAAGCCACATAGATGATGAACTCACGGACCTACCGTTGTTCTCCATCCCGGCGTATCGGGACGCCCCCGTTCGCGTGCTACTCATTCAGGACTTGGATACAGAGACGGCCTTATTTCGGAGCACTCTGGAAACGATCACCGGCGAAACATTCGACCTTGTGACCGCAACGGATGCGAGAACCGGTCTGTACCTCATTGCTTCCGGACGCTTTGATGTTGCTGTCGTCGCGGCCGCGCTGGGCGGCGAAAGCGGGATGGATGTAATTCGGCGGGCAGGCGGGCGGCTGTGCTCGACGCCGATGGTGCTTCTGTCCGAAAAACTCGATGCGGAGCAGGAACAGGAGTGTCTGCTCGCAGGGGCGGTGGATGTACTTGAAAAGATCGAGATGTCGCCGTCACTCCTGCGCAGGGTCATTCGGTATGCCCGCTTCAATCATGAAACGACGCGGAGACTGGTTGTCAACGAGCAGCGATACCGCGAGCTCGCAGAAAACGCATCCCATGCAAACGGGGAAAAGTCGAAGTTCCTGGCGAATATGAGCCACGAGTTGCGCTCGCCGCTGAATGCCATACTCGGTTTTTCGGAGGCCATCCAACACGAACTCTATGGAGAGATTGAAGGGCGGGGTGCTGACAAGTACCGGGAATATGTCGGCGACATCAACTCCAGCGGCAAACATCTCCTCAGCCTGATTAACGACCTGCTGGATCTCTCAAAGATCGAGGCCGGAAAATTCGAGATAAGCCCGTCAAATGTGCAGCTCGACGAGATCGTCAAAGACGTGGCCAGAATGACCGCGCCCCAAGCGCGCGCGGCGAATGTGACCTTTGAGACCTGTCTTCCGTCCGATAGCGTCGATATTTTTGCCGATGGACGTCTGATAACGCAAGCGATGCTTAATATTGTGGCCAACGCCGTCAAATTCAGTGCGCCCGGCGGGCATGTGACGCTGCACACGCATCTTGAAGGGCATAACACTGTCATTTCCGTCACCGATGATGGATGCGGGATGACAGAGTCGGATCTCAAGTGTGGGCTGGAGCCGTTTCATCAGGCCGGGAATCTTGAAACCAGACCGAAGCACGGCACAGGTTTGGGGCTGCCATTGGCGCGATCAATCTTTGAGCTTCATCAGGGCGGGTTGGAGATCGCCAGCGAGATCGGCACCGGGACCACGGTATCTATGTGGTTGCCGCGAAATGTTCGCCGGCTGGAGATCGCGTGAAAGAGCCTGACCTTTGATTGCAGCCGCATGTGATAACAGGTCAATGGAGGGGTGTGTATGCAGGCGCAGGTGGCCTGGTTAATTGCGCGTCTTGCAAGATAAAGGCCCTCGAACTTTATCATGGCTCTGCGACGATTGATGGGGGGGCTGGGCATCGGGACAATCATCGCGTTCAGCGTTCGGTTAAACCTGCGCTAGGTGCAGAATGGGCTTAACCGGCGAGCCGGTCTTTTTCGTTCTTCGCGTCTTCTGCCGGCACTTCGTCGGACAGGCTGTGAAAAAATTTTACGAGAAGCGCTTTGAACGTCTGAAGCTCCGCCACGCTGAAACACCCGGTCAGTTCCTGTTCGTAATCCAGGACTTTCGGGATCAGGAATTCCACTTTTTCCCGTCCATCGGCAAGAATGCGCACGAACACGGTACGCTGGTTGGCGACCGGGCGTTCGCGCTTCACGAGGTTTCGCTTCTCCATCTGCCCCATCAGCCGCGTCATTGTCGATGCGTTGATGCTGGTGCGCCGGGCGATATCGCCCATGGTCTGGGGGCCATATTCATAGAGTATCGACAGGGCCCGCCATTCCTGCAGGGAAACGCCGGCCTCGGCGAAGCCCTCGTCGAAACCTTCGGCCAGGTTGGAACCGACGCGGTGGACGAGATAGGGCAGGAACTGTTCAAGGTGAAAGTCGGTGGGGGGGCGTGTCATCACTCGGTTCCTTCTACGACGAAAAACACCGCGTCCGTCTTGCCGTCGCGTAATGCCTTTGCCTTCTGGTATTCGGGTGAATTATAGCAGGCGACTGCCTGTTCCATGGTGTCGAATTCAATCACCGCCATCTTGTCACCGACGAATTCGCCTTCGAGCAACTTGAAGCGGCCGAGACGAGACAATGACCGCCCGCCATACTTATCGACGGCGATCCGGGCCTGTGCCGCGTAATCCTTCAGAGGGGCCATGTCTTCGGCGCTGAGGGCGGCGATCCAGTATGCAACCATGTCAGAACTGCCCCTGTGGTTCGACACCGAGAGCATGCTGGCCATACATGGAACTGATCGCATCCCAGTTGAAGCTGATATGGTGGGCGATGGCGTGTACATCGCGCCACGCCCGCTGGACGTGCTGTGATGTGTTGATGCCGTGTCCGCCGACGGCACCGAACAGCTCGTCCATTCCGTCGACGGCCAGGGCGACGGTCTGTGCCTGGGTCAGCCGGTTGTCGAGGCGGTCCTGTATGTCGAGAATTTCACCCCGGTCGATTACCTTTGTGCGGGACTCTTCGACCTGGGTAAACAGCATGGCCTTTGCCGCCTTCAGGCTGCCGACGGCACGCCCGACACGCATCTGTACGGCCTGAAAATCGCGGACCTTGTTTCCACCCAGGACGACCGCACCGCGAGTCATCCGGCCGTTCATCGCATCCAGAAACGTATCAACGGCGCCGTTCAGTGCGCCAATCGCCGGGGTCGAAATGCCAAAGGCGACCAGTGACAGAATTGGATAGCGGTAGATATTGTTCTGCAGCGCCTGATAGCCCGGCGAATTGCCGGATACCAGTTCGGCGAACGTGACGCGGCGATGCGCCGGGATGAAGACATCCTCGCAGATAACGGTCTTGGATCCCGTGCCGGTCAGGCCCATGACGTGCCAGTCGTCCTTCACGGAAAAGTCCGGTTTCGGCACCAGTGTGAAGCCGGGAACCGGTCGTCCCCCGTCCTCTTCCGGCGGGAAGAATACCCCGAGGATCGCCCAGTCTGTGACGTCGACGCCGCTGGCGAAATGAAATTCGCCCGTCAGCCGGTAGCCGCCTTCAACGGCTCTGCAGTCACCCGACGGCGCGTAGGACCCGCAGGCGGTGGCATTGGGATTCTCGCCCCAGATTTCTTCATGCATTTCCGCAGGGAACTGCGCTATCAGCCACTGATGCACGATAGCGAGCGCGCAGACCCAGCCGGTTGATGCGTCGGCGGAGGCCCATTCGATCACGCATTGCAGGGCCTGAGCTGGCTGATCGTATTCAAGGCCGCCGAATTTTTTGGGTTGATAATACCGGAAGAAATCGTTTTCCCGGAGGGTATTGAAGACATCCTGTGAAAGGCGCCGGTTCTTTTCATTGTCAGGCGCGCTGTCCGCGATCATCGGGCGAAGGTCGACCGCCCGCTGGACAAGTTGTTCCGGTGTCACATCTCGGAGTTTCTGAACTGTTGCCATGGGATGGTCACCCTCTCAGTTTACTTTAAAATATTTTCATATGAAAATGTAAGTAAGTCAAGAACGATAGCGCTCGCCCTTTCCGCGGTCCGGCAATCTGCGTTAATCTGTGGTCATAAAATCAGAAGAGGCGGGGATGGATTACAATTACGAGCGCTATCGCATGTCGAACTACGACCTGTCGCGGTTCGACGGTCCGAAAGCGGGCGAGGACCTCATCGATTTCAAGCTGACGGCGCTGGACGGGCGCGACGTTTCGCTTTCCGACTACAAGGGAAAGTGGCTCGTGCTCGAAACCGGCAGCCTGACCTGCCCGATGTTCGTCAAGAACATCGATCCGTTGCGCGATGTGAAGGCAAAATACCCCGACGTGGAATTCCTGGTCATTTATGTAAGGGAAGCCCACCCCGGAGCACGGCGCGGCCCGTCCGGCGACATCGCGGAGAAAATCGCGCTCGCGAAGGAAATGAAAGACTCCTTCGGGGAACACCGCGAAATTCTGGTCGATAATGTCGATGGCGCTATGCACCAGGCCTACGGTTCCATGCCCAACATGGTCTATATCGTGAACCCCGAAGGCAAGGTGATCTATCGTTGTGACTGGTCGTTCGCGAAACGGATTGACCAGGTGCTCGCGGACCGCGACACGCTCCATACAGAAGAACATGTCCGCATTGTCGGCGCGGCGCCGTGGATCACGGTGCCGGTTTGCCTTAAAGGCGGCTGGGATGCGTTGTGGGACCTGGCGAAGGCGATGCCGTTTATCGCCTGGGCGCATCTGAAACAGGATGTGGGCATGTTGTTCGGCAAGAAATTCGTCCATCCGGCGGATCAGGCGAAGACGGACAAACCGGGCTAGACCCGCACGTTTCAAGGCGGTCCAGCAATTTGTCCGTTGACGGGCCTGACGTTCAGGACGATATCGGCCTGAGTCTGCTTTAACCTTTGATCAGCATTCATCGGCGAAAATCGCGGTTTCTGATTGCAGATTGGAGGAAAGCCGATGAGATTTCTGATGACCGCCGCGTTTGTTGGCCTGAGCACGATGTCGGCCGCATTCTTTGTCGCTGCGAATAGCGACGCACACGCTCAGAAGTCTAAAGCGTCTTCCTCGGCGCCGTCGGCCGTTCATGGTATGGCCCCGGCCGCGCCCCTTGCCCGGGCGCTTCAGCAACGTGAGGCGGAACGGAAACGCCAGGCTCAGCGGGCCGGTGTAAATGCCGGCACCAAAAAGATGTTTCAGCAGCGGCAAAGCGCCTACGACCAGATGCATGGTCTGATGCACGGAAATGCCAAAGCCAAGCAGAACATGATCCGGCGTCTGCAAAAGTAGCCGGAGCACTTTCGCCGACTTACTCGCTCTGAGCTGGAAGCGCGAGGCGGGCACAGCCCGGAGAGCCGTTGCTATCCGGTGCATTCCCGTTTGCCGCTGAATCGCGCGCCTGCTATACCCCGCGAAGGGAAAATGAGCGGGCGAAAACAGTGAAAATCGTATGTCTCGACATGGAAGGCGTGATCGCGCCGGAAATCTGGATTGAACTGGCGGAACGTACCGGGATCGACGATCTGCGCCGGACGACCCGTGATGAACCCGATTACGACGTGCTGATGCGTTATCGTCTCGAAATTCTGGAGCGCGAAGGTATCGGCATTGAAGCTCTGCAGCCTATTATCGACGGCATTGAGCCGTTGCCGGGCGCCCGTGATTTTCTTGACGCGATCCGCGCGAAGCACCAGCTCGTCATCCTTTCCGATACGTTTTACGAATTTGTCGGGCCCCTGATGGTCAAGATGGGACAGCCGACCCTGTTCTGTCACCGGTTGATGGTGGACGATACATCGGGGCGACTGTCTGGCTATGAGCTGCGCATGGATAATCATAAACAGGCCGCCGTCGAAGCGTTTAAGAAGCTCAATTTCTTTACCTGTGCAGCCGGTGATTCCTATAACGATACGCGGATGCTGGGGGCTGCCGATGCAGGTTTTCTGTTCCGTCCGCCGCAGAACGTGATCGACGAGTTTCCCCAGTTTCCGGTTATCACCGAATATGACGACCTGCTGGCGCGCATTGATGCCGCCGCGCCGCTGGCTTCCGGGCCGGATAGCGCTATATCAGCAGGGTAGGGAAGACGGACCAGCCATGAACGCGATCACCGATCAGGGAATATTCGAAAAGCCGCCGCGGCGCGACAGCGTCGCCGTACAGGTCGGTAACGTCACCGTTGGTGGCGGCGCGCCGATCGTTGTGCAGTCGATGACCAATACCGACACGGCGGATATTGATTCCACCGTGCAGCAGGTCGCCGCCCTTGCCGCGGCAGGTTCGGAGATCGTGCGCATCACGGTTGATCGGGACGAAGCGGCGAAGGCCGTGCCGTATATCCGCGACCGGTTGATGCTGATGGGTATCGATGTGCCGATCGTGGGCGATTTTCACTATATCGGCCACACCTTGCTGAACGACAATCCCGCCTGCGCCGAAGCGCTGGCGAAGTACCGGATCAATCCCGGCAATGTGGGTTTCCGCGAAAAGCGCGACGTTCAGTTTTCCACCATGATCGAGATCGCGAACAAGTATGTAAAGCCCGTCCGCATCGGCGTCAACTGGGGGTCTCTCGACCAGGAACTCCTGACCCGGATGATGGACGAAAACACGGCCGCCGGTAACCCGAAGGACGCCGCCCAGGTGATGCGCGACGCGATGGTTGTCTCCGGCCTGGCATCGGCCGAGCGCGCCATGGAACTCGGCATGCCGAAGGACCGGATCATCATTTCGGCGAAGGTTTCCGCCGTGCAGGATCTTATTGCCGTCTACCGCGATTTGGCGGCACGGTGCGATTACGCGCTGCATCTCGGCCTGACCGAGGCGGGCATGGGCAGCAAGGGCATCGTTGCTTCCGCCGCCGGCATGGGCATCCTTTTGCAGCACGGGATCGGCGACACCATCCGTATCTCGCTGACGCCGGAACCCGGCGGTGACCGCACGCGCGAGGTGATTGTCGCGCAGGAACTGCTGCAGACCATGGGCCTGCGGTCTTTCATTCCGCTGGTTGCGGCCTGTCCCGGCTGCGGGCGCACCACGTCCACCGTCTTCCAGGAACTTGCCCAGAGCATCCAGAACCATATCCGCGAGCGCATGCCTGCCTGGAAAGAGCAATATACCGGCGTTGAGGAACTGAACGTCGCCGTGATGGGCTGCATCGTGAACGGTCCAGGCGAATCCAAGCATGCCGATATCGGCATCAGCCTGCCGGGCACCGGCGAAGAGCCCGCAGCACCGGTGTTCATAGACGGCGCGAAGGCAATGACATTGCGCGGCCCCGGCATTGCCGATGAATTCCGCGAACTGGTCGAGAAATACGTCGCAGAGCGTTACGGCGCCTGATCCAAACGATGCGTAACGCCTGAAAGGCAGAACCGAATGTTCATCCAGACCCATCCCCTCGACGATCCCGCGTATATGCGCTTTACGCCGGGCGAGGCCGTACTGCCGATGGGGACGCCGAACATGGCAGAGACCGATGCCGCCGAGCTGTCGCCGCTCGCCCGCCGCCTGCTGCGCATCGAGGAGGTCGAGGCGGTGGCTCTGTCTCTCGACGATGTGACGATCCGCCGGTCCGAGAGCAGCGAGTGGTACATTCTGAAGCCCGCAATCCTCGGTGCAATCATGGAACACTACGGTTCCGGTGATCCCACGGTCGCGGATTCCACCACGACGCGGATACTCGAACTGCTCGATGACCGCATCCGTCCCGCGGTCGAGGCCTATGGCGGTGAGGTCCTGTTCAAGAGATTCGCCGACGGCACGCTGACGCTGGAACTGATCGGCGGGGGCGGCGCCAAGAAGCGCGATATGATGACGAATATCATCACCCATCATGTGCCGGACGTCACAGCCATCACCTGGATCGGTGACGCGCCGACCGCTGAAATTCCGGACTGGGTGTTTAACGGCACCGAGGAAGTGCCGACCGGTCCCGAGGCCGAAGCCGTGCTGGCGCTGCTTGATGAAAAGATCAATCCCGCCGTCGCCGCCCATGGCGGGCGGATAAGCCTGGTAGACGTGACCGACCATGTCGCCTATGTGCGCATGGAAGGCGGCTGCCAGGGCTGCTCCGCGTCGGCGGTAACGTTGCAGCAGGGTGTCCAGAACGCCATCCTGACCGAGGTCCCGACGATACAGGGTGTCGTCGACGTCACCGAACACGCACTGGGCGATAATCCGTTTTTCAGCTGATGGGGTATTATGCCCGACACGCCTGATACCCGCCTGATCTACATCACCACCGACGGTCCCGACGAAGCCCGCGCCATTGGCCGTGCGCTGGTTGAAGCGCGCCTGGCGGCCTGCGCGAATGTGCTGGGCCCGATGACGTCGATTTACCGGTGGGAGGGCGCTGTGCAGGAAGGCGAGGAGGCCGTGTTGATCGCGAAGACCACGGCGGCACTGGTGGATGCGCTGACCGCGAAGGTCCGCGAATTGCACAGCTATGACTGCCCGTGCATTGTTGCGCTGCCGGTCGATGGCGGCAATCCGGCTTTTCTCGAGTGGGTCGCGGCGGAGACGCG